>JABAOH010013473.1_pt2 | contig 38947 bp, 35 predicted proteins | sample 7062181 | NCBI WGS metagenome assembly JABAOH01 (sample SAMN14538630, study PRJNA623070) | marine sediment metagenome | biome: marine biome [ENVO:00000428]; feature: marine pelagic biome [ENVO:01000023]; material: deep marine sediment [ENVO:00002113]; isolation source: pool of 5 deep marine... | reverse complement strand
GTATCGCCCCGCTGAGACTGGGCAGTCAAGGACAGTGCGGCGGGGCGACGGCCTATGACCCCACCTTGTACCGATACGCAACAATCCCCTCGCCCCCGACCACGAGCCCGTAGGGTTCCGTGTCATGGGGGCCAAGCGTCCCGCCGGCGACGCTGTCGGTGGTGATTACGGTGCCTTGAGCGTCCAGGAACTCAAACATGATCGTGGGGAACGTCGCCTCGGCGTCCTTCAGGTTCACGATGCGACCTTGGACCGAGTACCCTCCCTCTGTCGCCTCATGCCGGTCGACCACCACGTCGAACGTCATCTCAGCGATGTGCTCGAGGGTAGCAAGGGTGGAGTCATCCTTCCGTTGCAGCTGGAACGATGCGGCCAACAGGCGCAACGACTCGCTATTGTGAGGGTCCACCGCCACGAGGCGACGAGCTGCCAGCTCCATCTGCACCGCCGCCTGCTCCCTCTCCTCCCTCGGCTCCTCCTCATCGTCTGCTATCGCGAGGTACGTATTCGTCAAGTTGTATAGCGCCGACCGGACCCCGGGAGCCTTGTCAAGCCCTAGATCGAAGGCACGGGCGGCCATCTGGAAGCGCTCTGCCCGGAACAGGGCCTCTCCCGTCCTGAATAGGTCGAGCGCCGCCATCTCGGGTGCTCGTGACAGGACCAGGTCGTACAGCTCCATCGCGGCTTCAGGCTGGCCAGACTGCTGATAGGCCTGTGCGAGACCGGTCAGCGCCTCGGAATCGTTGGGATCGATCTCCCGGTACTTCCCGTACCACACCGCGGCCGAGTCCCACTGCTCGAGCATGCCGTAGAGTACCGCGGTGTTATAGACGGCTTCGTTGTAGTTCTCCTGCCTGGCTGTGTCCGATACGCCGACCTCGACAACTCGCTTGAAGTAGTGCAACGCGCTGTCGGTCTCCCCCTCGTTGGCAAAGATGCGGGCGAGGTAGTAGAAGCCGAGGTTGTCCTTGTCGTGGATAGCGTTGGCTGCCCGCAGCAAGTCCTTCGATCCCTCGAAGGCACCGACTCTAAGAGAGTCAATGGCCTGGTTCATCACGGGGACCCACAGGACCTGACGGTGGAAGGCGATATCTTCAGCACAGTCCGGCTGGAGTTGCTCGGCGCGATCGAACGCGGAGTCTGCGCCCACCGCATCCCTCGTCAGAGCATAGTACCGCCCTAGGAAATACCAGACGGCTGGGTTGTCCGCCTCGCCTCGGCTGACGGCATCGAACAGATTGCGGTGCGCGTCACGCAGCATCCGGGCTCGCTTGACGGAGTCCGCTTCTTCGCTGGCACCCTTGAGGTACATGACGCTGCTGTTCACCAGGAAATGTCCCGTCTTCAGATCACACCCTGGCTCCTGGTACACGCCCTGCCCCTCTGCCTGTCCCGCGCTGAGCACGAGACCTGTCACGACCCCTGCCGCAACCACGAGTTTCTTCATTCGATGACTCCTTGATTCACGGATTCTGGGGAGATGGTTCCCCATCGCGAAGGATAGCCTCCGCACGACGCTCCGCCTCTCGTGCAACCTCGAGTGCAGGTCGCCCGAGGAGGCCGGCTGCGGCCACCACGTCGTCGTACTCGGACTTCACCCGAGTACCGAAGGGACCGTCCCACACCTTGATTCGTACCCTGACTGCACTGTCAAGCTCCACAACCAGTTCTCGTCGTGCCAAGGTGGATCGTGCCGCCGGCCAGCGACGCACCCCGGCAGTCGTGCTGTGGCTGAACAGTGTCCCGATGACCCGATCAGCCGCTTCCGGTGCCACCAGCACCTCCAGTCGCACACTCACCCGGCCTTTCTTGCCGTGCGCGGGCCATACTACGCAGTCCAACGCGCCAGCGTCAAACAGGGCGCCGCGCAGCGGCTCCAGATACTCCGGTGCGAGATCGTCGATGTCAGTAGCGATCACCTCAACCACGCCGGCCTCTCCGGCTGCCTCCCCGATCATCAGGCGCAGAGCATTGGGATAACTGTGAGGATTGCGATCGCCCGCACCCCACGCGCTGGACACCAAGCGCCAACGCTGTGGCGGTGCGCCCTGCGACAGAACCCGCAGGAGGACTGCGCCGGTCGGCGTGGTCGCCTCCCCCGTGACGGTCTCGCCGTGGTGCAACTCGATGCCCTCCAGCAGATAGGCCGTGGCCGGCGCGGGCACCGGTAGCTTCCCGTGCTCCGCCTCAACCCATCCGCTGCCCACGGCCGCCGGGAGATTGTAGACCGCCTCGACGCCGAGCTGCTCGAATCCCTCGATCGCGCCTACGATATCTAGCACCGCGTCGACCGCACCGACCTCATGGAGATGTACCCGGTTCGGCGCGACGCCGTGCACCCGTCCCTCCGCTTCACCCAACAGCTCGAAGGCGCGGATTGCAGTGGAGCGGACCCCGTCTGAGATCTCCGCGCGACGAACGACGTCGATCAACTCTTCGATGGTGCGACCATGTGACCGACCGCCTGGCTGCCCGTCCGGCCGGCCGCCAGCATTGGGAATCTCGAACGCCACCTTCGTCGCCATCACGGTCGCCCGTTCCACCCTTTCAATCCGTGCCGTGACCGACGGAAACCCCGCCCGCGCTGGGAGTTCCGCCAGCCACTCCCGGCTGAGCCCGGCATCCACCAGGGCTGCCAGGGTCATGTCACCGCTGATGCCCGCGGCAGGGTCCAGGATCGCTATCCGCATAGGGTTCGGTTGGGAACGTCTAAATGTCCATCAATTCGCGCGATATAGCCACCCGGCGCCGGTATTGAACAGAATCACCCGCTGGTCCCGGGCAATGTCACCCTCAGCCAGGAGCACTTCCAGGGCCGCGAGCGTGGCGCCTCCTTCAGGACACGCGTCCAGTCCCTCCAACGTGGCCATCCGCGCCTGGGCCTCGCACAGATCCTCGTCGGAGACGGCCACGGCGCCGCCTCGGGTTTCCTGGATGGCTCGCAGGATAATGGGGCCGCCCAGGGGTGCCGGGACCCGCAGGCCAGCAGCAACGGTCTGGGGGTCCTCCCAGGGCGATGTTCTCTCGGCGCCCGTTTCAAATGCGCGTACCACCGGTGCGCAACCACTGGATTGCACGCTGAATAGGCGTGGCAGCTCGCCTCCTACCCAGCCGGCGTCCCGCAAGTCCCTGAACGCGATCCACATGCCAATGAGTCCAGTGCCGCCACCAGTGGGGTAGATGATCGCGTCAGGAAGCTCCCAGCCAAGCTGCTCTGCGATCTCCAAGCCGAGGGTTTTCTTGCCCTCGATGCGATACGGCTCCCTGAGCGTCGAGACGTCGAATGCATCCTGCTCCGCCGCATAGGCCCGCGCGGCCTTGCCGCAATCGCCGATGTGGCCGTCCAGCAATCGAAGGTCCGCACCCAGGCCGCGGATTTGCTCCAAGATGCGGGGTGGCGTGGATTGGGGCGCGAAGACGTGCACCGGAATCCCGGCCCGCCGGCCATACGCGCTGGTGGCAACGCCGGCGTTGCCCGCGGTGGGTACCGAGAACCGGGTCGCGCCAGCCTGTTGCGCCCGCGTCACGGCTGCCGACAGGCCGCGGGCCTTGAACGAACCAGTGGGGTTCTGCGATTCGTCCTTGACCCACAGGTGCCGGAGACCCACCTCCCGGGCGAGGTGCGGCACCGGTACTAGGGGAGTGCAACCCTCACCCATGGTCACCGGCTCTTCACCATCCCTGATGGGCATCCATTCGCGGTAGCGCCACATGGTCCACGGGCGGGTAGCGAGGGCGTGCTTCACCTCAGGCCCTGGATACGTGGCGTATCGTACCAGCCAGGGCGCACCGCAATCGGGGCACACTGTGGCCAATCCCTGGGCGTCCCGTGTGGCAGAACATGACGAGCATTCGAGAGACCAATGGAATGTCATTTCTTCACGCTCGTGAGAATTCGGTCTGCAAGTTTGAGGGAAAACCCGGGGAGTGCTGCGATCTCCTCCGGCGTCGCGGAGCGTACGCCTGCCAGGCTGCCGAACTGCTCCAGGAGCCGGCGCCGGCGCTTCTCGCCCACGCCCGGGACAGTGAGGAGCCCGGACGTCACCGTGCGCTTAGCCCGCTGCTTGCGACTGTAGCTGACGGCGAACCGGTGGGCTTCGTCCCGGGCTCGCTGGAGCAGCTTGAGGGACGGCGCGCGGGCTGGGAGCTTGAGGCTTTGCTTGCGGCCCGGCAGGAAGATCTCCTCTTCCCGCTTCGCGAGGCTCGCCACCGGCAAATCAGGGAATCCCGCTCCCTCCGTAGCTCTCCGCGCGGCGCTGAGCTGCCCCTTGCCTCCATCAATCACGACCAGATCCGGCAGCGCTTTGTGCTCCTCCTGACGCCGCGTGAGGAACCGGGTCACCACCTCATGCACAGCAGCGTAGTCATCCTGCAGCCTCTCCTGCCCCTTCTGCCCCTTCTCCCCCTCCTCCCCCCGTATCTTGAATCTCCGATACTCACTCTTCTTGGGCCTGCCGCCCTCGAACCACACCAGCGACCCCACCGTATCACGTCCCACGTTGGTGGAGATGTCAATGCACACGAAGCTGCGGGGTACCACCGTAAGACCGAGGTCGCGGCCCAATGCGTAGACCGGGTCCTCGGCGCGTTCGTCGGTCTCGAACGACTCGATCTTGAAGCTCTCCATCAAGTGCCGCGCGTTCTGATCGGCCAGCGCGACGAGGCGTTGGCTGATCCCTCGCTGGGGCACAGACCACGCCGTATCGGGGGCGAGAGCGGTGAGGGCGTCGAAATCCGCAGGCACAAACGGGAGCACGGCCCGGCGGGCGCGTGCTTCCCCGGGTACGTAGTGTCGCACTAGAAACGCGCTCAGGATTTCCTCGTCTGAGGTTTCCGAGAGATTCTCGAAAAATCGGTGTTCGCGGGCCACGACTCTTCCCCTGCGGACGCGGAGTATGGCACCCACCGCATCATCACCGTCACGGGCATACCCGATGGCATCCGCGTGCCCCCCGCCCACGAATTCGATGGTCTGGGGCTGTTCCAGCTGTTCCAACCAAGTGAGGGAATCTCTGATCTCGGCCGCCCGCTCGTAGTCCAGCTGCTGGGACGCTCCCTCCATCCGCTCCCGCAGCCGCGCCCGCACCTCCACCGTCTTGCCCTCCAAGAACGCAACCACATCGTCGATCATGCGGCGATAGTCCTCCTGGCTCTGGTATCTCACGCATGGGGCCAGGCATCGGTGAATGTGGTAGTCGAGGCATGCTCGATCGGGTGTGTCGTCAGGGAGATCGTAGTGGCACGACCGCACGGTAAAGATCCGCCGGATGATCCGTAGCGTCCGGCGCAGGACTGCTACATCCGTGTACGGCCCGAAGTAGCGGGCTCCCGGGAGGTTGAGTCGCCGCACCACCAGGACCCGGGGGAACGGTTCCCCCAGCGTCACCGCGATCCGGGGATAACTCTTGTCATCCCGGAGCTTGATGTTGAAGCGGGGTCGGTACTCCTTGATCAGGTTGTTCTCAAGCAGCAGCGCCTGCGACTCCGACGGCACCACGATCGTGTCCAGATCGTCGATGAGTCGGAGTAGTCTCCGGTCCTTGGGGCTGTCGGAGTAGTCGGCCGTGAAGTAGTTGCGGACCCTTTGGCGCAAACGCTTGGCCTTGCCAACGTATAACACCGCCCCGTTCGCGTCCTTCCATAGGTACACCCCGGGTTTGTCGGGGAGCGCGTCAATCTTGGGTTCGAGGGCTGGGGGGATGGTCTGCATTGCTGCGCTACGTGCTCAATCGTGGTTCCTATATGCCAGGTCCTGGGTCCCGGGTCCTGGGTGCTGGGTGTCGGGCAGTCCCCAGGTCGTGGACACCTAGCACCTAGGACCGAGGACCCAGCATTCAGCCCCTAAGACCGAAGACCGAGGACCTAGGACTCAGCAGTTAGCGCCTAGTGAGAGCCACGGCATCCGGGTGCCCGAACACCCACGTAATCGCTCCGTAAACTAATGCAAATCCTGCCAGAGCGACGCTGGCCGAGAGCCACAGGTGTTGTGCCTCAAGGGCGTCCGCCACTGCAATCCCAAGCAGCGCCGCCGGCACCGCCGCTGCTACTGAGAGGGCGATCGCCCGCCGCTGGTCTGGGTCGAGGATCCGTCCCACGCGACGCGACAGGGTGGCGAAGTTGAGGGTCATGTTCAGGTATGCGGCAATGGCCGCTCCAAGGGCGATGCCCGGAGGCCCGAACCGCTGCATGAGCAGGTAGGCCGATACCGCGGATACAATGACCGAGAGCACAGCGATTCGGACAGGTGTCTTCGTGTCTCCTCGGGCGTAGTGACCAGACGCGAACAGCTTCACCGATGCCTGAGCCGGCACGCCGATGGCATAAGCCGCGAGGACACCGGCAGCAACCACGGTCTGGGCCGCTCCGAAAGCGCCGGTCTGGAACAGCGCGCCGATGATCTGTGGTGCGAGGGCCGCGAAGGCCGCCGCCGCCGGCACGACGAAGAACGCCACCCGGCGGGTTCCTGCCGCCAGCCGAGCCCGCAGCGCTTCGGTGGCGTCACCGGCCACATCCCGACTCAGCTCGGGAAGTGCAACCGCAGCGACGCTCACGCCAAACAGCGAAACCGGGAGAATGGCGACGAGCTGGGCGTAACCGATAATCGCTACCGCTCCCTGTTCCAGAAGCGACGCCAGCTGGGTGTCGACGATGCTCGAGATCTGGTAGACGCCCGCACCAAATACCACGGGGATCCATGCCCGGACAACACGCCGCACTCCCGGAGTAGCGAAGCTCAAGCCCCAGTGCACGCGGTGGATCAGACGCAGGGTCGCAGGGAGCTGGACGATCACTTGCAACGCGCTCCCGATGAGCGCACCCCACGCGAGGGCGACGACGAGCCGGACTTGGAGGAGGATGCCCCCCAGCGCCAACAGCGTGGTGATCTGCACTACGTTCCACACCGCCGGTGCCGCATAGGACAGGAAAAACCGACGGTGCGTGTTCAGCACGCCCAGGCACCACGCCGATAGGATCATGATGCCTGACATCGGAAACATGATCTCGACCAGTGTGATCGTGAGGTCACGGGTCGAGCCCGAGAATCCCGGAGCGGCGAAGTCCGTGATGACCGGGGCGAGCACGATGCCGGCGAGTGCCGCAGCGGCAGTGAGGAGCAATAGCAGAGACGCGATGACCCCCGAGAGTCGGCGGGCATCTTCCACTTCGCCGCGCTCGATCATCCCGGCGTACACCGGAATGAACGAGGCGGAGAGGGTACCCTCGCCCAGGAGGTTCCGGATCACGTTGGGGATGCGGAGCGCTGCCCGAAAGGCATCGGCGGCGGCGCTGTCGCCGAAGTAATGTGCGAAGACCCGCTCGCGGACGAATCCGAGAATCCGGGTGAGCAGGATTCCGGCGCCGACCCGGGCCGCGAGGCGACCCTGCGACGGGCCCATGTCGCTAGGAGTTCGGAGGCGCCAGCCGCCGTGGCGGCTCGCGATGTTCCAGGTTCTCGAGCAGCTGCTGCAGGAACTGGGTGTCGTCGCGCAGGGCGTCGAGGCCGCGCGAGAGATCGTCCACGTCGTCCTCGAGAATCATGACGCGTTTCATCAACTCCTCGATCTGCTCGTCCCGGTGATCTGGCAGCTGACCCTCGCGTCCCAGGCGTCGCCTGATGGCGGGCGAGTCCAGCACGACCACCAGTATCGGGATGAGGAGGGCGAGCATCAGGACCGCGAAGCCGAACGCCCAGAGCATGGCGCGATACTATGCCTTGCGCGGACTCGTTTCAAGCCCGGCGGCCGACGCCTGCACGGCCTCGAGGGCCAAGTCGAGGAAACCCGGCCCATATCGCGTGAGGTACGGTACCACGTTGAGCACCCGTTCCTGCTGTTGCCCATTGGGGAACAGGTTGCGGCGAGCTTTGGCAATCTGCTGGACCACAATGTCGTTCTGCTTCTTGAGGTGGGCGATCATGCGCTTCTCGATGTCGGACAAGCCGGCCAGTGCGCTGTTCCGCGCCGACTGCACGGATCTGTTGAGTGTCGTGTCCACCCCCGCCGCAGCCCGCTGTAGGCGTTCGTATTCGGCGCCCAGCGCCTTCCGCAGGGCTGCCAAGGCGTCTGTCGCAGCAGCAGGCATGTCCTCCTCCACCAGCGATGCTTCGAGCTTCCCTTCCGGTCCGGCGAGGTCCTCCGCAGAGATTCCATACTTGCCGAGGACTTTGGCCACTCGGAATTCGATGACCCGTCCCGCCCAACGGGGAACCGGCAGCTGCGGAGCAACCTGGAGCGCCTCGTAAACCGGTTCGCACTGCGGCAGGTATGCGAGCTCTCCCGGTCCCGCCACGTAAGCCAACGTTGGAAGTAACGCCGCCTCGACCACTGGCCTGAGTAGCACGTTGGGTGAGAGGCGCTCCGGCGCGCCGTCGGCGACCGCCTCGAGCTCCTTGATGGTCCATGCCTCCCGCGATCGCCGTGCCGCATAGCGATTCCCATCGCGGACAAGTCGGTCCCGCCCCAGCTCCGCTTCGATCATGACAAGGGTGGCGCCATCCCCCACCGCGACCGGCACGTGGTGTCCCGAATCCTGAAGCACTCGCGCCCGATCACTCAACGCCCGATCGAGCTCCGCCGCCTGCTCCAGCGCCGTGACGAGGTAGGGGGCGATTGCCCGCTTGGCCGCTGGGTGGGTCGATCGAAACACCACGAGCCCGTGGGGAGCCAGCAGCTCGGCGATGGCCTCGGCAAACGCCGTGGCGAGATCATGCTCGGCACGGTAGTGGCGTCTGAGCCAATCGAGGACGTGCGATCGAAACTCCGTCTCCGGCGTCGCTCGAATGACCGCGTCGATTACCTCATCGATGTCGGACCCCAGACGCTCTCTATAGAGGGGGTTCGAGGGGGCTGTCGGATCCCGCTCGCGAAGGACGACGCGCTCGACGTCGTTCGTGAGCGTTAGGAGATACAGGTGGTTCGCTTCTGCGAAATCGTGATCATCCCCCGAGACCCAGAAGACGGGCACCACGGGTCGCCCGAGCTGCGCCTCCAGCACCCGCGACAGCGCCACGGCCGATAACGCTTTGTAGATGGTGAACAGCGGGCCCGTGAGCAGCCCGGGCTGCTGTCCGGTGGACACGCACAAGGCGTCCCGTGCATAGAGTCGATCTAGACTGGACGCCGCGTATCCGTGGGCGACGAAGGCCTCTCGTAGTGCCGGGTCGAGCACCCGCGATCGGGATTCGGCCAGCCTCTCCGGGTCCAGCCTGGGGGCGGCACCGAGGGGTGTGGATTCGAAGGTCAGATTCATCGTCGCTTCGCGAGGAAGATGACCCGCGGTGTCTCATCGGATGCCTGACGGCCGTGGTAGTCACCGAGTCGCTCGTGCACCGTAAGACCCGCCGCCGCCAGCATGTCCTCGAGTTCGGAGGGCGAAAACAGACGCACCCGCTCCACAAAGCTGCGGCCATCGTCCACCAGGTGGATCTCCTTGATGACGAACCGCTGGTCGGCGGAGATCCGCCGTTCTACGGCGATCTGCTGCTCACCCGCCTTTCGTACTTCGTGGGTCACCAGGGTCCGCACCACAGTCGGTGCGTTGAGGTAGTCCAGCACGAAGGTCCCGCTATCCCGCAGCACTCGGGCGGCGCCGTGGAGCACTGCTCGGTGTTGAGCGTCGTCGGCGAAGTAGCCGAAGCTGGTGAACAGATTCACTACGAGATCAAAGGTGCCCGGCCGGAAAGGCAAGCGGCGCATATCGCCCCGGACCAGCGTCAGGGGCGGTCCGCCGCGGTGTTTCGCCCGGCTCAGGAGCGGCATCGAAAGGTCGAAGCCTACCACCCGGGCGCCTCTGGCGGCAAACTGGGTGGCATGCCGTCCCGGACCGCAGGCGAGATCGAGCACGCGCCGCCCGTCGAGGGGATGATACTGCTGAATCAACTCCGCGAGGCATTCCGCATCCTTGTCGTCGCGGTGCGGATAGAGCCGCAGATACTCTTCGCCGAACCACTGCTCGAACCATTCGGTCACGGTCCACTGCCCTTGTGGTACGGCTCTCCGCGGAGGATGGTGCACGCACGATAGACCTGCTCCAGGAGCACCAGGCGGGCCAGTTCGTGCGGCAAAGTCAGCTGGCCAAGGCTGATCTCACCCTCGGACTGGTCGAGGACCCTCCGGTCCAATCCGTGGGCGCCACCGATCACGAGGGCGACATCTCGACCTTGGTGACGCCACCGCTCCAGCAACTCCGCGAATGCCTCACTGGTGCACGCCTTGCCGCGTCGGGTGAGGGTGAAGATACGGACCTGTGCCGGGATCGCTGCGAGGAGGGTGTCGCCCTCAATACGACGTGCAGCCTTGGCGTCACGCTCGCGGCGCCCGGCCTCACGAACCTCCTTCAGTTCGAGACGCATGTACCGGCGGATCCGGCGGATGTACGTCTCGCACGCCCCACGCAGGGCGGTATCCCTGACGCGCCCCACAGCCACCAGGTAGAGGGTCATCAGGCATACAATCCGCGCAGCCGATGGACGGCGGCGACGCGCTCGATGGCGAGCATATAAGCGGCGATGCGCATATTCACCGAGTGGCGCTTGGCCACGGAAAGCACGTCGTGAAATGCCTGTTGCGTGACGCCGTTCAGCCGATCCACGACCATGTTCTCGTCCCAAAAGTAGCCCATCCGGTCCTGCACCCATTCGAAGTAGCTTACGGTCACGCCACCGGCGTTCGCTAGAATGTCGGGGATGACGAAGATCCCCTTATCCTCCAGGATCCGATCCGCACCCGCCGTGGTCGGACCGTTAGCGCCTTCGCAGATGATCTTGGCGCGAATGTCGTCGGCATTCTTGCGGGTAATGGCATTCTCGACCGCCGCCGGAACGAGTACGTCCACGTCCAGAGTGAACAGCTCATCCGAGGGGATCGCCTCGGCATTGGGATATCCGCTCAGGTACCGCTGCTCCCGAATCCAGTCGACGGCGCCCTCGACGGAGATCCCGTTGGGGTTGTAGACGGCGCCAGACACGTCGCTCACGGCTACTACCGTGAGGCCTTCCTGCTTGAGCAGCAGCGCAGCCGTCGCGCCCACGTTCCCGAAGCCCTGCACGGCGACCTTGGTGCCCCGGAGCGGCAGGCCGAGGTGCTTGAGTGCCTCCTTGGTGGCGATCATGCAGCCGCGGCCGGTCGCCTCGCGCCGGCCCCGCGACCCTCCTAGTTCCACCGGTTTGCCCGTAACCACGGCGGTGACCGTATGGCGCTTGTGCATCGAGTACGTGTCCATGATCCAGGCCATGACGCGCTCGTTCGTGTTGACGTCGGGCGCTGGGATGTCCGATTCCGGGCCAAGTAGGTCGAATAGCGCCGCGGTGTAGCGCCGGGTGATCCGTTCCAGCTCGCTGATGGAGAGCGTCGTTGGGTCGCAGACGACACCTCCCTTGGCACCGCCGAACGGGATGTTCACCACCGCACATTTCCAGGTCATCCACGCGGCCAGGGCTTTGACCTCATCGAGTGTTACTCGGAGGTCAAACCGGATCCCGCCCTTCCCCGGTCCGCGGGCGGTATTGTGAACCACCCGGTAGCCGGTGAAGACCTCGAGCCCGCCGTTGTCGCGCTGGATGGGTACAGAGACGATGATCTGTTTTTCCGGTTGCCTGAGAACCTGGTAGATGCCGGGATCGAGTTCCAGCAGTTCGGCCGCATAGTCGAACCGGGCCATCATCGCTTCGAACGGATTGTCCTCGTCGAGATGGGGATCCTTGTCGGGACCCAGAATGTCTTTGGCGGTCCGGACTGCGTGTTCTGTCTCTGTCGTTTCGCTCATCTCGGGATTCGCGCTCGGCCGGTGTGGTGCTACGACTCGTGAAGTGTGTCTCCGTTTGCACGGCCGCGGATGATTCTCTGAACGCGGATCAGTCTGTGGACGAGGGACGTGATCCTCTCGCCGAGACTGATCCGCGTTCGTTTATCGATCAATCCGCGGCTCCATTAGCCGGGCGCGAGGAACTCAGCGGTGTCGGCGGTGATGGCGTCCAGTGCCGTCTCAAGGGCGGCCCGGCCCCTCTCCCACGTTACGGCAAGTTCGGCTACCAAGGGCTCTGGCGCGCCGGACGGCCAGCGGCCCCGCAGCTTCACCGCGTCTTTTTCGGTGACTACAACGTAATCAACCCGGCGCGCAGCTTGGAGCAGCCACGTCACATCGCCCTCGGTGAATCGGTGGTGATCCCGCCACGGCACCAAGCGCACTTCGGCTCCCAGGCGCTGGCACTGGCTCGCGAAACTCGCCGGGTCGCCGATGCCCGCTGCGGCCACCACGCGGGCCCCCTCGATCTCCGACGGATCCACGCGCTTTCGGCTCAGCAGCCCCCGGAACCCAGCAATCCCGAGCCGGGCCAACGCCAGCCGCACCCCTGGCACGGTCCCCGACACCCGACTGGCTACCGCCCTGGCCGCCGCTCTATCGGCTCGCTTGCGCGTGATGACCACGAAGTCCGCCCGCCGGAGGGCGGACCAGCCCTCCCGCCACGGACCCGCCGGCAAGGTCCATCGAACCGCGCGACTCGACTCGGCACTCACGACCGCGATGTTCAGGTCGCGGGCGATGTCTAGTCGCTGAAAGGCATCATCCAGCACCACTACTCTAGCACCCTGCATCACCGCTTCGGCTGCCCCGGTCATCCGGTCCGGGTTCTCCACCACGACCGCGTCCGCTACCAGTCCCCGGTGGACCGAGGCTTCGTCACCCCCGTACCCCCGCAGGACCACGCCGGGCCGCACTCCTCGGTCGGCATAGTAGCCGGCGATCCAGGCCGCGATCGGCGTCTTTCCGGATCCACCCACTGTCAGATTGCCGACAGCGACGGTGGGTACGGGGGGGATGGCCCGCGGCAGGAATCCCGTGCGGTACGCCCGGGCCCGGGCTGCGGTGATCAGCTGATAGAGCCAAGCCGGCGGCAGCAGGAGCAGTCGCACCAGCCGAGCCGGCAGGGTGCGCTCCACCCAGAGCCACCTGGTGGCCGTCAGCATTGCGCCTGCTGCTCCACTCGACAAAGCTCGTTCTGGAGCCGCTCTCGTGCCCCCGCTCGCCCCGCTGTGCCCCGGCCCACCCGAAACGGCCTGCCATACACAATCCGGACTCGAGCGAAAGGTCGTGGTATCTGGAACGCGTCCCACGACCGCGCTCGCCACGCGGTGGAGGCCGATGAGCTAACGGGCACGATGTAGGCGCCCGAGTATTGAGCGGCAGCAACGGCTCCCAGCTTCGCCACCCGCGGTGGACCCCGCGGCCCATCGGGCGCGAAGGCTGCTTCCCCGCCAGACACGAGGGTCCGCACGACGCGCCGCAGCCCTCCGGCCCCGCCCCGCGTGCTCGAGCCAAGAATCACGCGGTAGCCCCATTGTGTGGCCGCGGCGGCGAGCCGGGCCCCATCCGCGTGGCTGCTTACCAGCAAGCTGATGCCTTCCCGCCGGCGATGCCACAAGGGAGCCAGCAACTGGCTGTGCCACACGGCGAAGACGACGGGAAGGCCCGCAGCCCGGAGTCTGGCGACGTGCTGCTCGCCGCTGACATCCAGCCGCCAGGTGCGCGCCAGCGCCTGGGCCGCCCATTGTCCCACCTTGCGTGCCGATCCAGCTGTCACGCCGCTAATCGCTCCACGATTTCGGCCACACGGTGAGCCGCGCCCGGTCGACCCAGGGCGGCTTTGACCGCGGTGAAGTCCGCGCGCTGCTGAGCAGCCGCTGGCCCCGCCGGGTCGAGCAAGGGTAGCACCGCCTGCGCCAGGGCACTTGGCACGGCCGCCTGCTGCAGGAACTCAGGCGCCACGCGTCGACCGGCAACGAGGTTGACGAGCCCCACGTGGGACAGCCGCACGGCTCGCCGCGCGATGGCGTAGGTCGCCGAGTGAATGCGGTAGGCGATGACCATCGGCATTCCCGCCAGGGCGGCTTCCAGCGTGGTCGTCCCAGACTTGCAGAGTCCAGCATCGGCTGCCGCCAAGACGGTCGCGGAATCCCCGCGCCACAACCTGAACCCTTCGGCCTCTGGGTAGCTGGTGCCCGGCACCGCGGCAGTAACCAGTTTGGCATCCGGCATCACCCGCCGCAGCTGTTGGGCGGCCTCGCGAAACACCGGCCACAGCCGCCTGGTCTCGCTGGGTCGGCTCCCGGGGAACAGCGCCAGCACAGGGGCGTCGATCGGCAGGCCGATCACCCGGCGCGCCGCCCTGCGGTTGGGACCGGGCGGTCTGTCGAGCAGGGGGTGACCGACGAACGTGGCAGGTATGCCCTGTTGGCGGAAGTACGACTGTTCGAAGGGCAGGATGACCGCCAAGTGGCGCACGTGGGTGCGGAGCGTTGGGAGCCGCCAGCTGCCCCATGCCCACACCTGTGGGGCGATGTAGTACAGGACCGGCACCCCGTGCCGCGCCGCCGCCGCTGCCAGGCGGAGGTGAAACCCGGGGTAGTCCACCAGCACCACGACGTCGTACCGGCCCTCGGCAAACCGGTGCTTCAGCCGACGAAGGAGGCGGAGGTGAATCGGGAGGGCGCGCACGGCCTCTGCCAGTCCCATGGCCGACAGGCGCTCCGACCGCTGCACCAGGCGCACGCCGGCGCCTTCCATGTGCGGGCCTCCGATCCCTTCTACCAGTACGGTGCTGTCGTGGGCGCACAGGGCACGCACGACAGCCGCCGCGTGGATCTCTGCAGACGGCTCACACGCGGATACGAACACCCGCCTCATACCAAGACACCGCGTTCGGAGCGCGCCAGGAACTCCACGAGATGCATGACCTCAGCGGGCTGGTCGCTCCCCTGGCGGAGCAGCTGGACCGCCTCGGAGGTCGTCAGATCGGAGTTGAACAGCAGGCGGTAGGCGTGCTTCAACGCCAGGCGCACCTCGGGTGACAACCCGGCGCGGGTGAGTCCGATGGTATTGATCCCGTAGAGCTTCAGCGGATTCCCGGCTGCCCTGGTATATGGCGGCACGTCCTGCGGCACGCGGGAGCCGCCTCCGATGAAGGCGTACCTGCCGATTCGCACGAACTGATGGATCGGGCTCGAGCCGCCGACGGTGGCGTGCTCTTCGATGTGCACGTGACCCGCCAACTGTACGGAGTTGGCCAAGGTGACGTGCTCTTCTAGCACACAATCATGGGCGACGTGCACGTACGTCATGAGGAAGCAACTGCGGCCCACCGTCGTCTTGCCCCTGGCGCGGGTGCCCCGATGGATGGTCGAGTACTCTCGGATGATGGTATCGTCGCCGATCTCCAGCCAGGTACGTTCGCCGGCGAACTTCAGGTCCTGCGGGTCGCTGCCGAGAATCGCTCCCGATCCGACGGCACAGCGGTGGCCCAGTCGGGTGTTCTGCTCTATGATGGCGTGCGCCCCGATTTTCGTGCTGTCGCCGACTGTCACCCGTGGACCGATCAGCGCATACGGACCGATAGCGACGTCGGTCCCCAGCTCTGCGTCGGGGTCGATGATGGCCGTGGGGTGGAGCCTCGCGGTCATCGGTCAACCACGGCGGCCATCATCTCCGCTTCCGCCACCGGACTACCGTCGACATAGCCGACCCCACGCATCCGGCAGGTCTTGCCGCGGAACTTGATCATCTCGAGCTCAAGCCGCAGCTGATCACCCGGTATGACCGGACGGCGAAACTTCACGTTGTCGATGGCCATGAAGTACACGACCTTGCTTTCCGGATCATCCACCTGCCCCATCAGCATCATGCCACCAGTCTGCGCCATCGCCTCGACGATGAGGACCCCGGGCATGACCGGATGTCCCGGAAAGTGGCCCTGGAAGAACGGCTCGTTGGCGGTCACGTTCTTGATCCCGACAATCCGTTCCCCGGGTTCCAACTCGACGATCCGGTCTACCAGCAGCATGGGGTACCGGTGGGGCAGCGCGCCCAGAATCTCCTGGATACCCGTGATCGGCGGCGTGCTCGCCGGTGCCGTTCGCAGTATGGCCCGGCCCAGAGCGATGTTGCCCTGGTGGCTGGGTCGGAACGCCACCACGTCGGCCTGGAGCCGCCCGCCCAGGAGAGCCAGGTCACCGAGGAGATCGACTGCCTTGTGTCTGACGAACTCGTCGGGCCAGCGGAGTTCCGTGCCGACGACCTCCGAGTCGGAGAGCACGATCGTGTTTGCCGTCGAAGCGCCCTGCGCGAGGCCCTTCTCCCGCAGCGCTTCCGCGTCGCGCTGGAACCCGAAGGTGCGGGCCTCGGCGAGGTCGCTGGCGAACACATCGGGCGTGATGTCGTAGCAGCCGGACTGGCGGCCAATGATCGGGTGGTCCCACTCGATCGTGACCGTGAGCCGGAGCGAGTCGTTGGGCGAGATGGTGTAGACGGCGTCTCCCTCCCGGACCACCATCGGTCTGCTCACGGTGTGCCGGGTGGGTATCCCGCCCACATCGGTCACCCCAGCCTCCGCCAGCGCATTGAAGTACATGGCAGCGCTCCCATCGCCGATGGGCGGTTCTGGTCCGTCGAGCTCGATCACCAAGTCGTCGATACCGTGCGCTGCCAAAGCGGCCAACAGGTGCTCCACCGTGTGAACCTGCGCCTCGTCGTCACCCAGACAGGTGCGCCGCTCTGCCGAGCGGACCGCTTCCAGCCGGGCTGGAATCTCACTGACCGACGATAGGTCGCTGCGGCGAAACACCACGCCGCTGCCTGCTTGGGCTGGCTTGAGGGTCGCGGTGGTCGCGTCGCCGGAGTGGAGGCCCGTGCCGTTGACGGTCGCGGGTCGGGCGACGGTTCGTCTAGCTTGGCTCATTGCCCTGGATCATCCTTTCGATGGACGCCACGAGGGGGGTGAGGCGGGCCACCGCGGCGGCCTGCCGCAGCACGGCGCGGTGGCTGCGGGCCGGGTATCCGGATACGGTAGCCCCAGGCGCGATGTCACCAATGACGCCGCTCTGGGCGGCAACCCGGGCACCCCGTCCCACGGTCAGATGATCAGCGAGTCCTGCCTGCCCGGCCAGTAGGACTTCATCTTCCACGACCGTGCTTCCGGCAACACCAACCTGGGCCATGATGATGCAGCGCGCCCCGATACGCACGTTGTGCGCTATCTGCACCAGGTTGTCCATCTTGGTCGCCGGTCCGATGACCGTGTCGTCCAAGCTCCCCCGATCGATCGTGGTGTTGGCTCCCACCTCGACATCGTCGCCGATCACGCATCGACCGACCTGGGGGATCGGCTCGGGACCGTTCTTGGTCTGGGCAAATCCGAATCCCTTGCCTCCCACGCGAGCGCCGGTGCGCACGAGCACGCGGTCGCCCAGGAGGGCCCCGGCGTGTACCACCGCGTGCGCTTCGATGCGACACCCCTGCCCCAGCGTGACGTTATCCTCGACCACGGCGTGCGGCCCGACCACGCAGTGGTCACCGAGTCGCACGTTGCGGCCGAGCACGGCTCCGGGACCCACGGCCAGGCGTCCCGTCCAGCAGGTGCCTTGGCCGATCTGAGCCGTGTGATGGACGCCCCACTGCGGAGGCGTTTCGGGGTAGAGCGCATGCAGCGCCCGACCCAGGGCCTGGACCGCGTCCGTCACCACAATACGCGTCGCGGGTCCGGCAGCCTCGTCCCGAAAGACGGGAGTCAGCAGCACCGCACCCGCGCGAGCGCGTCGAAAGTAGGCGAGGTATCGGCCCGAGGCAAGGAAAGACAAATCGCCGGGGCCGGCCCGGTCCAGGGGGGCCACCCCGGCGAGAACCACGTCGTGTCGACCGACGAGCTCACCGCCAACCAGCTGCGCGACCTGGCCGGCGGTCAGACCAGACCGGGACGACACTCGGACGTTACGATCCGCCTTCGCCGGTCAGGCGACGCACGACCACGGTCGTGAGGTCGAGTACCGGGTCGGCGGAAATGATGTTGCTCCCCGGCGCCGAGACGTCGAAGATCAAGGACAAGTTCCGCTCGGCTCTGAGGCCGTCGATGACGAGCTGAATTCGCTCCTCCAGCGGGGCCATGAGCTCCCGCTGTCGCTGGTTCGCTCGTTCGGTCAGCTGGTTCGCGCGTTGCGTATACTGCTGCTGCAGCCGCTGGAGCTCGTCCATCTTCTCTTGCCGTGCGGTTGGCGAGAGCACGATCGACTGTTGGTCGAAGGCTCGCATGGCGGAATCGAGCGTCTGTTGCAGCTGCTCCACCTCTGCCCGCCAGCTTGCCATCTCGGCGTTGAACGTCGATTCCGCCTCGGCATAGCCCGGCGTCTGTCGCAGGATGATCTCGGTACTCACATAGCCGATGCCCCGGTCCTGTCCCTGGGACCGGGAAGCCGGGATCGCGCCAATCCCGACGACGACGAGCACAACCAGTGCGCCCACTCCCCAACGGGCCATCTTACGCTCCAGGTGCATAGTGAACATCAGAAGATAAGAAATGGACTAGAAGAACTGTCCAAGCTTGAAGTGGAATTTCCATCCGGGTTCCGGGTTGCCGAACAGGTCGACGCGATCGAAGCCGTACGCGTAGTCGATACCGATCGGGCCCAGGGGCGTGATCATGCTCGCGCCTACGCCCGCGCCGCGGAACAGTCGCGTCGGGTTGAACTGTTGCGGCTTCTCCCACACGTTGCCCACGTCGAAGAACGTGCTCAGATAGATGGCCTGGCTCAGTCGCAGGCCGATCTCCGCCGTCGCTGCGAAGTACGAGCCGCCGAACGCGTCGACGGTGCTCGCCCGCTGCCCCCGTGCCTGGGGGTCGAAACCCTGGGGCGTGATGGAGAACTCGTCATAGCCGCGGAGCGGGATGCCGAACTGGGTGCCGCCCATGGCGAAGAGCTGCCGGAAGTGGGGTCCGGGGTCGCCCCAGATGAACCCCATCTGCGCGCTTAGTCCCAGCACGAATTTGATCGGGCTGGACAACGGATCGTCGCCCCCTAACTGGTGCAGTGGTGTGTACCAGCGACCCTCAAACGTCGCTCGTCTGAAATTGCCGCTGCCGCGGAGCGGACCACCCGCCTGCGAGACGCTGAAGCTGTGGAGCACGCCGGCCGTGGGGAACGGGAGGTCGACCCGGGTGTCACGTACCAGGCTCAAGCCAACGCTGGATAGTACGCAGTTGTCGCAGATGAAGCGGGACGATAGCGTCGGCGAGTCGAACTGGCTCTGCTCCAGCGTATACGAGGTCAGGAGCCGTGTATAGCGCGAGCCCATGACCGGGAATCCGACCTGGACGCTGCCGCCACGTGATAGGATGCGCCCCAGGTCGGCCACGGTGTAGCGGAGCCGCGAGCTGTGGAGTGAGACTGAGCCGGAGATCAGGCTCCCCCGTAGTGCCGGATCCGTGTAGACGACGCTGAAGTTGTTGATGTTGCTGCCGAACTGCCACTGGATCGAGATGTTCTTGCCGCGTCCAAACAGGTTCGGCTCCTGCAGACCGATGAACCCACCGAGCCCGGTACCCTGCCCGACGGAGGCGCCGAAGTTGATGTTTCCAGTGTGCCGCTCTTTGACGTGGAAAATGATGTTCACGTCACCCTGTTGGTTGGCCGGCTCCGTCACCGGCGGCGGCATCGGCTGCTCGAAAAAGCCCAGGTTGGAAACGCGCTGATATGACTGGATCAGTGCGTCCTGGCGCATCACATCGCCAGGGATGACCACGATGGCACGGCGAATCACGTCCTCATGGGTGACGGTGTTGCCGCGAACCAGAACCTTGTTGACGATGGCAGGTTGGCCCTCGACAATCTGCCAGCGCAGGTCCACGACATTGTGACCTTCTGGCGTGGTGCGGCGGGACATGGTTCCGGCAATCCGGGCGTAGATGTAACCGTTGTTCCAGTACTGCGTGCGAACGGCGTCGGTCGCGTCGTCCCACTTCTGCTTGTCGAACACCTGCGGCCCCTCACCTCGCCTCCCGAGGCCAAGGAACCCGCCTGACTGGTGCTGGAACGGGTAGAAGCGCTCAAGGGCTTCCGTCGAGAAATAGCGGTTGCCGATGATCTCGAAGGTACCGACGTCGTACTGCTCGCCCTCGTTCACCTCGAGCACCAACGTGCCCTTTCCCGTGCTCTCGTTCACGATCAGCGAGTCGCGCAGCACCTGGAAATCGATGAACCCGCGAGAAGCGTAGAACCCCGGGAGCCGCTCGCGGACGTCTCGTTCCAACACGTCGTCGCTGTAATCCCCCCGCCTCCACCACCAGAAGCCCTCCGGCCGCGTCTTCATCTCTCCAGAGATCCGGCCGTCGGAAAGCTCCTCGTTTCCTTCGATGATGACCTGGCTGACCGTGACGCGGCGGCCTTCCGCCACCTCGAAGACGACGTGGAGGCTCACGTCTTCTTGGGGGATCTGACGTATGGCTACCTCGGTGAGGTAGTAGCCTTCATCGCGGTAGAGGGAATCGATGGCGGCCCGCGAGCGGGCAGCGACGGCCGGGTTGTATGGCCGGCCGGAGAGCAGCTGGACCCGCCCCCGCACCTTTCGTGCGGAGATCTTCTCGACTCCCTGCACGGTCCAGCCGGTGAGGATTGGGCGCTCAACAACTACGATCCGCAGCACCTCCTTGCCGCCCACCCGGCCCTGCTCCATGCGGACGTCGTCGAACTGCCCGCTGGCGAACAGGTTCACCATGGCACGCTGCAGATCGCGGAAGCCGACTGACTGCCCGACGGCGACGCCGGCGGTGGTGATGACTGCGTCCCGGGAGTTGCGCCGTGCGCCTTCGACGGCGATGCTGTCGAACACGATGCCTGCCAGCTGCTGAGCGCCTGCCGAGGGAGCCAATGCGGCGGTCAGGGCCGCAACGAGCAGCGTGCGACGCATCTTCCTACGCCTTGGTGCCGGAGAGCGCGCGAAAGACGAGCCTGTCCCCCTCCGGGCTGACATCGATCTGGATCTCATCGCCAGGGGCGAACTCGCCCACCAGGATCTTGTCGGAGAGCGGGTCCTCCACGTAGCGCTGAATCGCCCGCTTCAGCGGCCGCGCGCCGTACGACTCGTCGTATCCGTGATCCACCAAGAACTGTGTTGCCGCGTCGGTCCGCGTGATCCGGTACCCTTCGGGTGAGATCCGCTCCTGCACCTGGCGGAACATGATGTCCACGATCTTCGCAATGTGATTCCGGTCGAGGGAGTGGAACACGATCACGTCGTCCAGCCGGTTGAGGAACTCGGGGTTGAACACGCGGTTGACTTCGTCTCGGACCTTCTGCTCCATGACCTGGAACGACGCCTTGGAATCAGGCTGCTCGAAGCCCAGCCCCTTCCCCTTGCTGATGTCCCGGCCGCCAATGTTGGACGTCATGATCACGACGGTGTTCTTGAAATCGATCTTGCGACCGTAGTTGTCGGTGAGGTGTCCCTCATCGAGCACCTGGAGCAGGATGTTGAACACGTCCGGGTGCGCCTTCTCGATCTCGTCGAGCAGGACGACGGCGTACGGTTTGCGCCGCACGGCCTTGGTGAGCGCGCCTGAGTCCTCATATCCGACATACCCCGGGGGCGCCCCGATGAGCCGGCTGACACTGAATTTTTCCATGTACTCCGACATGTCGACCCGGATCAGGGCCTGGTCGTCCGCAAATAGGAACCGGGCCAGCGCCCTGGCTAGCTCCGTTTTGCCAACCCCGGTCGGCCCGCAGAACACGAAGCTGCCAATGGGCCGCCGCGGATCCTTGAGGCCCGCCCGTGACCGGCGAATGGCCCGGGCGATCGCATCAATGGCCTGATCTTGCCCCACCACCGACTGGTGAAGCTCCTCCTCCATGCGGAGCAGTCGCTGAGTTTCGGCCTCTTGCAGGCGCGTGACGGGGATCCCGGTCCAGCGCGAGACAATGAATGCGATCTCTTCTTCCTGGATGGTGGGACGGTGTGACTGCCGCTCTCGTTCCCACTCGTCCTGCCGTTTCCGGATCTCTGCCTGAAGCTCCCGCTCCTGGTCGCGGAGGGAGGCGGCCCGCTCGAAGTTCTGATCGCGCACTGCTTCTTCCTTGTCCCGGTTGATCGTCTCGAGCCGCTCCTTGAGGCCGGCAACCTCGGGAGGCGGCACCTGAGCCGCGAGACGGGCCCGAGCCGACGCCTCATCAATCACGTCGATGGCCTTGTCCGGCAGGAAGCGATCAGTGATGTAGCGGTCCGACAACCGTGCTGAGATCTCGAGGGCCTGATCCGGAATCACCACTCGGTGATGATCCTCGTAACGCTGTCGCAGGCCCTTGAGAATATCGATGGTCTCGTCCACAGTGGGCGGGTCTACGATCACCGTCTGGAACCGCCGTTCGAGCGCTCCATCCTTCTCGATGTACTTGCGGTACTCATTCAACGTCGACGCGCCCACGCACTGGAGTTCGCCCCGGGCCAGCGCCGGCTTGAGCATGTTGGAGGCGTCGATCGCGCCCTCGGCGGCGCCCGCGCCGACCAGGGTGTGCAGCTCGTCGATGAAGAGCACGACGTTCTTGTTCTGGGCGATCTCGTTCATCACTGCCTTGAGGCGCTCTTCGAACTGCCCGCGATACTTCGTGCCGGCGATCACCGCCGCCATGTCCAGGGCCAGTACTCGGTGACTCTTGAGTGATTCGGGACTGTTGCCGGCAGCAATCAACTGGGCGAGCCCCTCGACGATCGCCGTCTTCCCCACGCCGGCCTCACCGATGAGGACGGGATTGTTCTTCTTGCGACGCGACAGCACCTCGATGACTCGCTCGATCTCGTTCTGCCGGCCGATTGTGGGATCGAGCTGTCCCTCCCCCGCCAGGGCCGTGAGATCGCGGCAGAAGTGATCCAGCGCGGGTGTCTTGGATTTTTTCTCGGATCGAGGCGACGCGGCCGCACCGCCACCCTTCGCGCCGGCCGGCATGTCGGAGCCGAGCAGCCGAAGCGTTTCGGCACGCGCCTGCTCGAGATTGACCCCCGCGTCCGCCAGCACCTGGGCTGCAATCCCTTTCTCCTCCCGCAGCAGGCCGAGCAGGAGGTGCTCCGTGCCGACGTAGGAATGGTTCAGCTCTCGCGCCTCGCTCATCGCCAGCTCGAGCACCTTCTTCGCGCGCGAGGTGTAGGGCAGGTCCGGGCCTTCCGGGGCGGGTGCCTTGCCCTTCTTGACGGTCTCTTCGATTTTCTGCTGGATCTCATCCAGGTCGACGTTGAGGTTCGTCAGGACGGCTGCCGCCACTCCCTCGCCCTCGCGGATGAGGCCCAGCAGGATATGCTCAGTGCCGACGTACTCGTGGTGCAGGCGCGCGGCCTCCTCCCGCGCCATCTGCAGCACTTTCCGCACCCGATCCGTGAAGTTGTAGCCGTTCATCGGTCCGCCGAACTAGGGCTCATCGTTGGATCCGCGAAGCGTCTCCGTGTTCGTCTTGGCACCTGTCTAGTGCCGCGCTGCGTCCCCACCCCCGGAGCCTCTCCGGGCCGCGTCCGATTCCAACAACCGGCGCACGTAGCTGGCGCGAAAGATGGGGAGTTCCGGGTCAGACAGTGCCCGTCCCTCGCGCTGCGCCAGATGCGCCGGCTGGGTGAAGATCAACAGCTTGTTGAGAGTATATACACTCAGCTGTGGTATCAGGTTCAGCCCGACTCCCAAGCGCACGCCACTCAGCAGATTCATCGTCTCTTCGAACGACAGGCTCCGCGCGTACCGCAGCAGCCCGTACGCCCGCCAGACCTTGTCCGCGATGACCGCCGGCGCCTCCCGCTGGAGGATCGCCCGGGCCTGCTCCTCGTAATCGACCACCTGCTGCACCATCTTGCCCAGGTGGTCGAGCAGCTCCTCCTCCGACTTTCCGAGGGTCGTCTGGTTGGAGAGCTGGAAGAAATTGCCGACGACCTCGCTCCCCTCGCCGTACAGCCCTCGGAAGGTCAACCCGACCTGGGACAGGCCCTGGAGGACCTTCGCGATCTCTTTCGTGAGGACTAGGCCGGGCAGGTGGATCAACACCGACGCACGCAACCCCGTCCCCGCGTTCGTCGGGCACGCGGTAAGGTAACCAAACTCTGGGTGGAACGCGACGGCAACTCGCGCCCCGAGTTCCGAATCCAGACGCTCGATCTCGGCGTATGCTCGGCTGAGCCCGAAGCCTGATTGAAGGCTCTGCAGTCTGAGATGATCCTCCTCGTTGATCATCACGGCCAGATCTCCGTTGGTCAGCAGCGCCGCAGCGTGCCGTACCGGGCGACTCCGCTCCAGTCCGGCCAACTCCCGGGAAACCATGTGCCGCTCATGAAGTAGCTGACGCTCCACCCGGTCCATCTGATCCAGCCGGAACAGCGCGGCGTCACGCAGGATCGGCATCTGCCGCCCCGCTTCCGTGACCTGATCCAGCACCGCGTCCAGATCGGCTTGTTTGGCCCGCACCGTGAACGCCATACCCTGCAAGTTCCGCGCGAGCCGCACGCGGGTAGACAGCACGATGTTGCTGTCCGGACCGCTGGCGTCGAGCCACGACATCCCGCCGTCGGGCAGGAGGTTCAGATCCAGCGTCATTCCATCCCTCGAATGCGGTCACGCAGTTCGGCCGCTAGCTCGAAGTTCTCGGCGTCCACCGCCCGGCGGAGCTGGTCCCGCAGATCCGACAGCAGGCGCCGCGTGTCGCTGCCCGCCACGGTCGTTTGGGCGAGATATACCTCCCCAACGTGCTGGCTCGATCCGTGGATCCGGCGCAGCAGCTCCCGGAGCTGCTGCTCGAATGTGTCGTAGCAATGGGGACAGCCCAGCCGCCCGGTAGTGCGAAAGTCCTGTAGCTTGGCGCCACAGAACCCACAACTGCGGTCGTCGTCCACGGGAGGCAGCGCCGCCGCCGCGCCTGAGGCAAGGAAGCCCGCCAGCGGAAACTTGGCGACGCTCGCGCCCGTCTGCACCCCCTTTTCGGCGGCGCACTGCTCGCACAGGTGCACCGTGGTGACCAAGTTGTCCACGATCTGGGTGAGGTGGATCGCCGCCTGACGCTCGTGGCAGTTATCGCACTGCATCAGGGTACAACCTCCCGAGCGTCCACAGGCTGTAACCGACCGTTCTCCAGAAGCAGCGTCCGATCCGCCCGCTGGGCGAGCGCCGGGTTGTGCGTCACCACAATGAGTGAGGTCTCCAGCTCGCGAGCCAAGCCGAACAGCAGTGCGTTGAGCCGCTCGCTGTTGACCCGGTCGAGATTGCCACTCGGCTCGTCGGCCAACAGGACCCTGGGGTCGTGCACCAACGCCCGGGCCACAGCGCACCGCTGCTGTTCCCCACCTGACAGCTGCGCGGGCCGGTGTGCCATCCGCCCGGCGAGATCCACCGCTGCCAGCAGCTCTTCCGCCCGGCTCCTAGCCCGGTCCTCAGACCAGCCGGCAATGAGCAGCGGCATCATGACGTTCTCGAGGGCGGTGAACTCGGGCAGCAGGTGGTGGAACTGGAAGACGAATCCGATGTGCCGGTTGCGCAACTCGTCCCGCTGCTCCTGCGAGAGCGTGGCATAGGCATTTCCGTCGAGCAAGATGTCGCCCCCCGTGGGTTCATCGAGGGCTCCAAGCAGGTGCAGCAGCGTGCTCTTCCCTGCCCCACTCGCCCCGACGATGGCAACGACTTCGCCCCTGAGGACGGCCAGATCCACGTGGTTCAACACCTCGACGAGGGCGAGATCTCCGCCGCGATACACCTTCCTGACGCCGCGCGCTTCGACGATGGCGCTCATTCGTACCGGATCGCGTCCACTGGGTTCAACGTCGCTGCCTGCCGCGCCGGGTAGAGGGTGGCGAGGGTGGCCACGGTCACGCTCGCGACGATGATGATTGCCAGGTCGAGGGGATCCACCTGCACCGGCAGGTGATCAATGAAATATACAGTTGGATCCAGGTTGATAATCCGTCGCGTGTTCACCAGATACGCGAGCAGCAGGCCCAAGCCCGTGCCGAGCACGGTGCCCACCACGCCGATGAAGGCCCCCTGCAACACGAAGACGCGGCGGATCGCGGGAACGGGAAGTCCCATGGCCCGGAGGATCCCGATCTCCCGGGTCTTGTCGGTCACCAGCATGGTGAGTGTGCTCACGATGTTGAATGCCGCCACGATCACGATCAGCAGCAGGACCGTGCCCATCGCCAGCTTCTCGAGCTGGAGCGCAGAGAAGAGGGACTTGTTCTGGCTCTGCCAGTCCACGGCGCGATGCGGGGGGCCGAGCTGTTCTACGAGCTCGCGGCCCACGCGTGGTGCCTGCGAGGGATCCTTGAGGCGCACTTCCAATCCGGTCACTGCTTCCCCCAGGCCGGCGAATTGCTGCGCCAGATCGCGGGAGATGACAACGTAGCCGTTGTCGTACTCGTACATCCCAGTTTCGAACACCCCAGTAACCTCGAAGGTCCACCACTTCGGGATGAACGAGCCCAGCGCCGCGTTGAACTTGCTTCCCGCAGGCGACACCATGGTGACCTCGTCCCCCGGGAACGCCGACAGCCGCTCCGACACGCGTCGGCCCAGCACCACGCCGCCGTCCACATCCGTGCGGCTGGTTTCGAATCGGAGATCACCCGTGAGGAAGTGACGCGGCAGTGCCGTCACCGACATCGATCCCGTGTCCGCCTCGATCCCTCTCACGAAGACGCCCTCCGCATAGTCCGCGCCCGCGGTAAGCAGGCCCTGACTCAGGACGAACGGCGCAATCGCTTCGACGTCCGGGTGCTGGCTGACGACATCCACGGTGGCATCCCAATCATCGAGACGCAGTCCTGGTCCGTAGGTCAGCAGGTGGAGGTGGGGGCTCGCGACCAGGATCTTCTCCCTGAGCTCGTTCTGCAGCCCGTTCATCACCCCCATGACCACGATCAACGCCGTGACGCCCAGGGTCACGCCCCCCGTCGCGATCAGTGTGATCATGGAGATGAACCGCGACGAGCGCCGACTCCGCAGGTAACGCGAGGCGATCTTCGTGTCGAGGCGGCTCATCGCTCCGGTCTCAGCGTGGGGAACAGAATCACGTCGCGGATCGATGAGGCTTCAGCGAGGAGCATCACGAGGCGGTCGAGACCCACTCCGCAGCCGCCGGCGGGGGGCATGCCGTACTCCAGCGCGCGGATGTAGTCCTCGTCCACCAGGTGCGCATCTTGATCACCGGCTGCCCGCGCGGCGGCTTGTGCCTCAAAGCGGGCACGCTGGTCGTCCGGGTCGTTCAGCTCACTGAAGGCGTTGGCTAGTTCCTGCCCGGCCACGTACAGCTCGAACCGCTCCGCCAGCGCGGGGTTGCCGCGTTTGGGCTTCGCCAAGGGTGAGAGATCAAGTGGGTAGTCCACTACGAAGGTGGGCTGCTCCAATCGTGGTTCAACGTACTCCTTAAACACCTCGTCAATGAGCTTGCTGCGGGGCATCGGGTCGAGGTCGGGAATGTCGCGGCGCCGCAAGAGGTCTCGGAGAACGTCATCATCCGCGTCCTGCAGATCTGCCTGCGCGTGCTCCTGGAATAGATCCGCGTATGAGAACCGTGGCCAGGGACGGCTGAAGTCAAAGGTCTTGCCGAAGCGCTCCAGCACTGCGCCTCCGAACAGCTCGGTCACCAGGCCATGGAGCATGTCTTCCAGCAGCTCCATGATGTCGGAGTAGTCCGCGTACGCTTCGTAGAACTCCAGCATCGTGAATTCCGGATTGTGGAAGCGGTCCATGCCTTCGTTACGAAAGTCCTTGCCGATCTCATAAACCCGCTCGATGCCCCCCACAATGCAGCGCTTGAGGTACAACTCGGTGGCAATGCGCAGATAGAACTGGGCGTCCAGTGCGTTGTAGTGGGTCGCAAACGGTCGCGCGAGAGCGCCGCCGTAGAGGGGTTGGAGCATCGGAGTCTCGACCTCGAGGTAGCCACGGGCATCGAGGAACTTGCGGATGTAGGTGATCAGTCTCGCGCGAAGCCAGAAAACGTCGCGGGCCTCCGGGTGGGCCACGAGGTCGGCGTACCGCTGCCGGTACCGCAGCTCGGTGTCACTCAGGATCCCATGCTGCCCACCTGCTGCGTCCTGCTTACCGATCGGGGGCGGGCGCAGCGCCTTGGCGAGCAGCGTCAGCTCCCGGGCGTGGATCGTCGTCTCACCGGTCTTCGTCTTGAACAGATAGCCGGACACGCCGATGTGGTCACCGAGATCGAGGAGCTTGACCAGCTCATACTGCTGCTCACCGAGCTGGTCACTACGGAAGTAGACCTGCACCTTGCCGCTGAAGTCGCTGATGTGCGCAAACCCGGTCCTTCCGTGACCGCGACGCGCGATAATCCGGCCGGCCACCCGCGCCGGGACCTCCTCATCGGCCCGATACGCCTCTACCGCCTCCCGGGCGGTGTGCGTCCGGCGGTAGCCGTAGGCGTAGGGGGCGACCCCGAGTTCGCGGATCGCGGCGAGCTTCTCCCGCCGCGCAGCCTCCACGAAGGACCGTAAACCCACGCTCACGCTGCTCGGCTCCCGAACCGCTTGAGGTAGGTCTCAATGAACCGATCGATCTCCCCATCCATCACCGACTGGACATCCGAGATCTTGAGCTCCGTGCGGTGATCGTTCACCATCGTGTAGGGTTGGAATACGTACGAGCGTATTTGATTTCCCCAACTGATGTCCGTCTTGGTCGCTTCCACCTCTGCCTTCTTCTTCTGCCGCTCCTCGATGGCGCGCTGGTAGAGGGCGGCCCTGAGCATGCGCAAAGCCGTTGCTCGGTTCTTGTGCTGACTCCGCTCCTGCTGGCACGACACGGTGATCCCCGTGGGCAGGTGACGCAACCGCACTGCCGATGAGGTCTTGTTGACATGCTGGCCGCCCGCGCCGGACGCACGAAAGACTTCCAGCTCAATGTCTTCGTCCCGTAGCTCGATCTCGACGCTGTCGTCCACCACCGGGTACACGAAGACCGAAGCGAAAGACGTGTGTCGGCGTGATTGGGCATCAAAGGGGGAAATTCGCACCAGGCGGTGCACGCCCTTCTCCGCCTTCAGGTACCCATAGGCGTACTCACCGCGGATTTCAATGGCTGCCGACTTGATGCCGGCTTCCTCGCCGGCCAACAGGTCGAGCACCTTAACGGCGTATCCGCGGCGCTCGGCCCACCGGCTGTACATGCGAGTCAGCATCTCCGCCCAGTCCTGTGACTCCGTGCCCCCTGCGCCGGGATGGATCGTCAGCAGCGCATCTCGCCGGTCGTCCGGCCCCTGGAGCATACTCTGCAGCTCGAGCTGCTCCACACCGGCGCGGAGCTTTGCGGCCTCTTCGACCAGTCCCTGCTCAAGCTCCGCATCAGGGTCCTGGACGAGGAGCCCGGCGAGCTCAATCGCTTCGTGAATGCGGGAGCTTAGGTCGGAGAAAGGCTCGGTCCAGCGCTTGAGCTTCCGGATTTCCTCGACAGCAGACTTGGCGCGCTCCGGGTCGTTCCAGAATCCCGGCGCGGCCATGGATGATTCCAAGGTCGTCAGGCGGGCGAGCTTGTCCTCGAGGTCAAAGATAACCTCTGAGTTCGGTCAAACGGCCGTTGAGCTCGTGCAGCTGTACGAGGGCGTCGTCTGCCATCCCTGCTCCCGCTCGAGGAAGTCCGCTAGACATCGAGCCGTCTCCCCCAATACGGAGGGGACGGCTCGCGAACACGCCAAATATAAGTCCGTCAGGTACTTATTACCAACCCTCGGTACCCGGTCCAGCCCATCAAAAGAGCTTCTGCCCTCCTGCCAGGATCTCATTCAAGGCCTCGGTAAAGAACGAGGTGGAGTTCGCCATCTCCGCCCCTACCTGCTCCACGTACTCCTCCCAGCTCTTCTTGATTTCCTCGTCGAATGCCTGTTTCAGGTTCCCCGCGCTGAGGGCACGCTGCCGCTTCTCCGGCTGGTATACGATCATGTCCGAGACTAGCGCTCGGGCGAGGCGGCGCGCCTTCTGACGAGGATCTTGGGCCAGGAACGGGTTGATCGGTCTGGTGCCGGCTGGCGCGGGTGCCGGGGCCGCGGGTGCCGCCGCTGGGGGCGCTGCTTCCGCCGCCGGTGGTGCCTTTGCCGTTGGCGGTACCGGTGGCGCCGTCATGGGCTGGCCCGGCGTCGGCTTGAAGACTGGGGCGCTGGGTCGCTCAGGCGCCGGTGCCGGGGCTGGGGTTGGCTTCGGAGCTGCGGTCGGCGTCGGTGCCGGTGTCGGAGCCGCCGTGGGAGTCCGTGCCGCCGTCGGTGTCGGTTTCGGGGCCGGCGGCGCCGCTGGCCGCGCAGGGGGCCGTCGCGGTACCACCGGTCGACTCACCCGGGGACGCCGGACCTGGGGGGCCGCTGGCGCCGCGGGAGGACGTGCTGGCGGCGCTGCCGCCGGAGGTTCGGGTGCTACGGGGACCGGGCTGGGTGGGGGCTGTGGCACCATCCGTGGCTCGGTTACGGGCCGCACTTGAGGAGCCATGGCCCGCACTCCCGCCGCCGCTTCGGCCGCGGCCGGGCGAACCTGCCACACGTCGGCACAGACTGCGCATCGCGCTCGGATTCCCTCCCGCGGGACCTTTGTTGGGTCCACCCGGTAGACCGTCTCACACGAGGGACAGCGCACGTTCATTGTGCCGTCTCCCGCCCTAGGGCTCGGCGTCCCGCCGGCGGTCGACGACGAATACCGAACCGGGTAGCGTCTTGGCGTAGCTCTTCATTTCCGTGGCGAGTTCACTCACCTCCGCAGGGTGGCTGTACTTCCTGCGCTCGTTGGTCACGATCCCGATTGAGAGTGTCATGAGAGGCACACGGTGCAAGTGTCCCCGACGATCCTTGCCGAAGAAATATCCCGCGCGCCGGTCCTGCGCGTTGTATTGGTACGGAACTAGGGCGTCGAACACGGCGAGGACTTCGCCACACACCTCCTGTACCATCTCGATGGGGAGAATCATGATGAAGTCGTCGCCCCCGATGTGGCCGACGAAGCCATCCTTGGGGCACAGTCCCTTAACGACGTCTCGCAAAATCCTCGACAGAATAAAGATAACGCGATCACCGTCGTAGTAGCTGTAGCGGTCGTTGAACTCCTTGAAGTGATCGAGGTCGGCGTAACATACGGCAAACTGGGCACCGCTGTCGAGGTGCGTGCGAATCTGCCGTTCGATCTCCGTGGTTCCGGGGAGCCTAGTGGATGGGTGGACCGAGACGCTGCGTTCCGTGCGGGACAGCAGGACATCCAGGCGGCCGCGTTGTTCCGCGGGTGAGAGGATTGGTGTCAGCACTTCGTCGGCGCCGGCGTGGAACCACGCCTGCACCTGCTCAGACGCGTGGTAGCCCGACAGGAAGGCGACCGGCACGATGGCCGTGTAGGGGTCCGTCTTGAGCAGGCGGCACAGTGCGACTCCTTCCGTGCCCGAGCCGTCGGCGTCCACGATGATGAGTGCTGGGGGGTTTCGCAACGCCAGGGTCTCAATGTCCCCTAGGTTCTGAACGGTGGCCAGTGGGAGAGGCTGCTTCTCCATCCACGCCGACACGAGATCCGGGACCGGACGCTCAGCGGGGGAGAAGTAGATTACACTCGGGCGCGTCCGCACCGGTCTCCTCGTATCTCCTAATTGACCAAACCGGACAAACTTAGAGGCCCCCGATTCCCAAGTCAAATGAGGGATGTCACACCCTGGCTGCCCCCTTGCTGGACGGTCTTATCCGTCCCCCCAACCCCGCACCCGGTGGTCCCCGCCGATCCCGACACGTCCCTGGCGGTCCCCCACCTCTCGCTTCATCCTCCCGGCGGTCCCCGACCCCTCCCATCATCGCCCCGGCGGACCGGCGGTCGTGAAGCTCACCCGTGCTGCTTCGGACCGCCCGACCGCCGGACCGCTGGGTGTGGCGAGGTCGGGGTGAGTGGGACCGCCGGGGCCGGGGTGGGGGGTGAAGGGGACCGCCGAGGGGGTGGCAGTGTGGCAGGGCTTAGAACCCCACCTGCACCATCATGACCCATTGCAGGCCACGCCCCTCCCCTGGGTGCCACAGTGCCGACGCCAGGGCCACCTGCCGGTTGTTCTGGGAAAGCCGCTGCGAGATGAACGCATCCAACGCGCTCAGCAGGTGGTTGGCCAGGAGCAGGCCGAGCTGCTGGGTGGCGCGGCGGAACGCCTCGTCACTTTGACGGATGGATCGGCGGAAGAGGTCTTGCTCGAGGCCGGCATTGCGCCAGGACCACTGGAAGTTCGGGCCAACCGCTCGCTGCTCGTAGAACTTCAGGGCTCGCCGGAACTCCTCGGAATCTGGATCCGGCGGGTTGTCGGGGTCGGCGAAGAAGATCCGTTGGGCGAGGGCCCAGATGCTGCCGTTGAAGGTGCGCTCGTCGGTGGGTGGCACCAGGTTCGGACCGGTGTCGGTATCGAAGCCGCCGCTCTCGATGAACTTCCCCAGCTGCTCAAAGTACTCGAACACCGTGTCACGCACTGTGGGGGTGAACGGAGCCCGGGCCACCGTGAAGGCGAGCTCACGAAATCGATCGCGCTCTCGCCGGCCCTCGTTGTGGAAGATGATGAACCGCGTCACCAAGAGCGCCTCGACCACCAGATAGATGGCTCCGCGGTCGTGTCCGGAAATGAACTGACCGGCTCCCGGCATCAGGGCAGAGGCGATGGGCCGCAGCCACGAGGCGCCTCCGGAATCGACCGGGGCGCCGGCTGCCGTGCTGCCACCGGGGACCATGCCGACCCTCGGGGTGGATGGGGCTTGGGCTTGGCCGTTGGCGAGAGGGACCAGGAAGAGCGCGAGCAGGAGTGGGAGTACGCGGAGCACCCTAGAGCGCGACCCGGAGACTGATATGCACTGGCTCGTCGAAGTTCGACGAATCGAAGATGATGCGGGCGAAGTCGAGAGCGAATTGTCCGAACCGGAGCCCGAGGCCGACGGATAGCCCTCGGCTCTCGGAATGCAGGAATGCGTAACCCGTGCGTATGCGGACCATGTCGCCATATCCGATCTCCAGGCCGACCCGGGCATCCGGATCGTTGTACTGGCCCCACTCATCCTGCAGATCGAACAGGATCCGGGCGTCTAGTGCCTCCTCCACCCCTGCAGGCTGCGGCAGTCGCACCCGATAGACGATTCCGGCCTGGACCCGCGTCGGCAACGGATCTGCCTGGTCGCGATTCTGGATTTGCAGCTTGAAGCCGGCGTGTCGCACGGCGAGCCCTACCCGGAGGTCGTCGTTGCCTCCGAAGGCGTATTGCACGCCGACGTCCACGCCGTGGGTCGTGCCGACCGCCGTGGGGGTCGTACTGCAGTCTCCCGAGCAGTCCTGCCGGAACTGGATCAACTTGTAGTTGACGCCGAACGCCAGGTCCCCCGCCACGGTGGTGGCGTACGAGACCAGCAGCTCGATGTTCTTGACTGACAGGCGTCCGATGGGCGGGCCCGGTCCGGGTGCGATCTCTTGCGATCCGAGATCCACCAGGTAGCCGGAGATCCCCAGAACGCCGAGCCGATTGGGAGCAAGGTACGCCGAGATTGCCGTGTTGTTCGAGGCGAAGGTTGAGGAGTAATGGATCGCGAATTCGGCGCGGGGTAGCAGGGCTAGGCCCGCGGGGTTCCAGAAGGCAGCTTCGCTGTGGCCCGCGTCGGCGATGGCGGCCTGGCCGAGGGCTGCGGCGCGGGCTCCCACGGGAAGCAACAGGAAGATCGCCCCGCCTCGCGCCGGATCCGCTACCTCCTGACTCCACGTGGGGCGTGGCATCGTCGGCAGCAGGGCGAGGAGCGCCACGCTGGCGGGATGGCGAGCCACGCTAGATATCCGGCGGAACAACTCCTGGACGAACGGTGCGCTCATTTGTCGTCGTCCGCGTTCATGCTCAGCTCAGAACGGCGTCGCCTCATCAATGAGCATGATCGGAATGTCGTCTTCTACGGCGTAGATCAGGCGGCACGCGTGGCAGAGGAGTTGCTCCGCGGGCTCGGTGCGGTATTCAAGCTCGCCCTTGCACTTGGGGCAGACAAGAATCTCCAGGAGGTCGGGTGATAGGCTCATGGCTTCCTCATCGTGGGCAGGGGAAAGCCGAGTTGGCGTAGGGCGTGGGATACTCTCCGCCACCTCGGAAGTACTTTGACCCAGAGATCCAAGTAGACGTGTTGTCCAACAAGTGCCTCGATGCGCTCTCGGGCCTGCGCGCCCAGTGCTCTCACTGTGCGCCCGCCTCTCCCGATCACCATCCCCTTCTGCGATTCCCGCTCAACGTAGATCGTCACCCGAATATACACCGGCTCTGATCCATCCCGGAACTCGTCGACCTCGGTGGCGATCGAATAGGGGAGTTCCTCGCCCAGCACGTTGAACGCTGCCTCGCGCACGAATTCCGCGGCGAAGAACCGCAATGGTTGCGTGCTAATGTCGTCTGGGTCGTAACGGAATGGTCCCTCACGTGCACGCGACCGACACCACACCAGGAGCTCCTCTAGTCCCCGGCCGGTCGTCGCCGCAACCAGGAACGTGGGGGGATCCACGACGGGCAAGTTGTCCTCGGGTAACGCGTCGGCAAAGGTGAGTACCGTGGCGACGGCTCTCGCCGGGAGAGCGCGTTCGGGCGTCAGCGTTTCCAACGGGGGTGCGGGACCGTCGACCACCGGATGTAGATAGAGAATCGCATCGGCGTGTGCCAATGCGTCCTCGGCTAGCTCCAGCATCGTTTCTTGGAGGAGATAGTCCGGCTCCAGGAGCCCAGGCGGATCGATGAAGACCAGCTGGGTAGTTCCCTCGGTGTAGACCCCTATGACAGGCTCTCGCGTGGATTGGGGTTTCCTGCTCGTGATGGCGAGTTGTGCTCCGACGATCGCGTTGAACAACGTGGACTTGCCGGAGTTGGGCTTGCCCGCGAGCGCAATGGTGCCAAAGCGGGTGTCAGTAGCCTCGGACATCGCAGCCGAAACTACATGGGGGGGCGGCGTGCGGAAAGGTGGACTGTCGTGTGTGCGCAGGGCTCGACCGGCATCAGACAACAGTGCCTAGCTTGCATCACGCCGCATCAGATACTCGTGCATCGCATCGGCTGCGACCTGGGCCTGTGCCACCGCCGTGACCACGAGCTTCGGCCCGAGAACGTCGTCGCCACCAGCGAACACGTTCTCGCGGCTGGTGACGCCGGTGTCCTCGTCGATGGTGATCAGACCCCGGTCATGCGTCTCGAGACCTGGTGTCGTCTCCCCCAGGAGCGGGTCCGGCCAGTAACCGAGAGCCGAGATCACAGTGTCTGCCTCTAAGGCGAACTCGGATCCGGTGATGGGAACCGGCCGACGGCGGCCCGACTCGTCGGGCTCACCCAACTGCATGCGGATGCATTCCATGGCCACTACGTGCCGCTCGTCGTTGCCGGTGAACTTGNNCGAACTTGACGGGCTGCGTCAGCCAGTGGAACTCGACGCCCTCTTCCCTGGCGAAGGCACGATCCCGCTCGTTTCCGGGCATCTCCGCCTCAGTGCGGCGGTAGACGCACATCACCTTCTTGGCTCCCAGTCTGACGGAAGTGCGGACGCAGTCCATGGCCGTGTCACCCCCGCCGATCACGGCGACGCGCTCGCCGATCTCCGGTGGGTCCCTGAGGTCGGGGGGACGCTTCGCCTCGTCGACATTTGCCCGAACGAGGAAGGGCGTGGCCTTGTATACGCCTTTGAGGTCCGCTCCCGGGACCTTGAAGTCGACCCCGACACCGGCGCCGATCCCGAGGAACACCACCTCGTACCCGTGTTTGACGAGGTCGTCGACCGTCGCGCTCTTTCCAATCGTTGTGTTGAACACGAACTCCACGCCCAAGGCTGTCAAGTAGTCGGTTCTATCGTCGATGACCTCGTGATCCATCTTGAACTCGGGGATACCGTAGCGCATGACGCCGCCGCTGCTCGGCCACGAGTCGAACACCGTGACTGCGTGGCCCTTCGTCGCCAGCAGTTCGGCGACGGTGAGGCCCGCCGGGCCAGCGCCAACTACAGCCACGCGGCGTCCTGTGCTTGGTGCCCTCTCGAGAGGAAGTCCCCCGTGTGTCCGCTCGTAGTCGGCTACGAACGCTTCCAGCCGGCCGACCGGGACCGGGGGTTTTCGCTTCTTGTGGTAGATGCACGCGCCCTCGCATAGGAGCACCTGTGGACACACGCGTCCGCAAACCTCGGGCATCGTACTGGTCATGCGGAACACCGTAGCAGCGTCTCTGAAGTTTCCGTGCTCTAGTTGCCACAGCGCCCAGGGGATGTCGTTGTGGAGTGGACACGCCTTGATGCAGGGGGCTGCTGGACACTGGATGCAGCGTGCCGCCTCCGCCATCGCCGTATCTGGGTCAAGGGGGAGGTAGGTCTCCTCGAAGTTGTGAATCCGCACAGTCGGATCTTGCCTCGGCACACCCGGCGACGCTGCGGCCAGTCGACTCTTTCGGTCTATTTCCTTCGGATTCGGCTGCGGCAACATCTGCTGCCTCCCTCATCACCGACCAGCCGCGGTGACCTCCCTCGTCCAAGGGAACGGTCCTGGGTCCTGGGTTCTGGGTCCCAAGGGGGTCGTAGTGGCCAGGACCTAGGACCCAAGACCTGCAGTACCCGTATCGTCGTGGTCGCGCTTGTGGACGTGGAAGAAGCAGCTGCGTTGTCGCGCCTGTCGCAGGAGGCAGCGATCCCGGAAGTGGATGCCGCAGCGGAAGCAGACCTCCTCCTCCAATCCCTGCTCCTCCTCAACGATGCGGACCGAGATGCCGTCGAGGAACTCCCCGACCCTGCGCAGCTCGTCTGGCGCGAACCGGCCGAATATGCCCTCCAGCATCTGGCTCGCGGCGGCATCATAGCTCGACAGCAGCTCGTGTCCCTCGGGCGTGAGGGAGAGCTCTACGGCTCTGCGGTCATCCGCCGATTCGGTGCGCCGCAGGAGGCCGCGCCTCACGAGCCGATCAACGGCCCGGCTTGCGGCGGCGTTACTCACTCCCAGGAACGCAGCGACGTTGCTGACTGTGTACGCTTCGGTGATAGCGACCATCTTGAGCAGTTTGAGTTGCGAAAAGGTCAGCTTGCTGCCTGTCACCTCTCGCAACTGCTGCTCCATGAGATCGTTCACCGCCGAGGTGAGGATCTGGGCGCTCCCTAGGAAGTCGTTGACCAGTTGAGCTTCCGCATCGGTTGCCATGTGGCCCCCTCAAGTTTGGGTCCCTCGAGGTGTGACCCGGCTGCTGCTGACGCGCCGAGGTCTGGGGGACGGGTAGGGCCGAAGGGCCTCGAGCTGCCGACTGGCAGCTATTTAACCACAGCAATCATAAATCAGGTTAAACGTGCTCTCAAGGGTGCTGGAGGAGTCGAGTTTCGGTGTTCTTGGGGTACGTAGCTGTGGATGAACAGCAGGTGTGAGGTGCGTGGTGCGAGGCGCGAGGGACCCCGCATTCCCTCAGACCTCGCACCGCGGACCTCAACAGCGAAGCCTGCCCCGGTGCTCCGGAGCGGGCTTCTCACCTAGGTGCTTTCAGCGGTTTTCCCTTCCTGACATCGCCAACCGGCGCGCGCAGATCTGACACCGTCCCGCGATTACCGGTACCCTCCCCGCATGATTTCGCTGACCTCCCATGAGGCAGGTTGCGCCATCATGGTGCGATGCCAAGGACTCGATTCGACCTCGAGGATCGCCTGATTGACTTCGCCGCCGGCGTGTGTGGCGTTGTCGATCGACTGCCGCGGACAGCGGTCGGGCGCCATGTGGGCGACCAGCTCGTCCGCTGTGCGACGTCGCCCGCCGCCAACTACGCCGAGGCGCAAGGGGCCGAGTCTCGACGCGATTTCGTCCACAAGCTCGAGATCTGCCTCAAGGAAGTGCGCGAGACGCGGACGTGGCTCAAGTTCGTGTGTCGGATGGAGCTCGTCGAACTGGCAAGAGCGGAGCGCGTCGTCAGGGAGTGCGAAGAGCTGCTGGCGATCTTCGCGGCGAGTGTTGGGACGGCGACTAAGAAGAACCGCAGAATGTAGAATGTCCAATGTAGAACTCCCAACTTCTGACTTGGAGATTGGACATTCTACATTGGACATTCGCGAAGCGAAGGCTGGCAACGGCCTACTCTCCCATACGGTCCCCCGCATAGTACCATCGGCGCTGACAGGCTTAACTGCCGTGTTCGGGATGGGAACGGGTGTGGCCCTGTCGCGCTAGTCGCCAGCCAACACTGCTGGTACGAGGTGAGTGGTCCGAGGAGCGAGCGTTCCACTCTCCTCACACCTCAAACCGCGAACCTCGAACCTAAATGGTGATGGCTGCGTGGATGAAAGTAGGTGTCACATGTACTGCACGGTGTGCAACATAAGGGAGAGATCAAGCTTCACGGGCGATTAGTACGGCTCGGCTGAAGCGATCGCGCGCCTTACACCTGCCGCCTATCAACGTGGTCGTCTCCCACGGCCCTTCAGGGACCTTACGGTCCAGGAGTGTTCATCTTGGGACGGGCTTCCCACTTAGATGCTTTCAGCGGTTATCCCTACCCGACATCGCTAACCGGCGCTGCCACTGGCGTGACAGCCGGGACACGAGCGGTCGGTCCGACCCGGTCCTCTCGTACTAGGGTCGGGCTCCCTCAACACTCCAACGCCCACGACGGATACAGACCGAACTGTCTCACGACGTTCTGAACCCAGCTCATGTACCGCTTTAACCGGCGAACAGCCGGACCCTTGGGACCTTCTCCAGCCCCAGGATGTGATAAGCCGACATCGAGGTGCCAAACCGCGCCGTCGATGTGAACTCTCGGGCGCGATAAGCCTGTTATCCCCGGCGTACCTTTTATCCGTTGAGCGATGGCCCTTCCACACGGGACCACCGGATCACTAAGGCCGACTTTCGTCCCTGCTCGAGGCGTCCCTCTCGCTGTCAGGCGCCCTTCTGCCTTTGCGCTCTACGTGCGATTACCGACCGCACTGAGGGTACCATTGCGCGCCTCCGCTACCGTTTAGGAGGCGACCGCCCCAGTCAAACTACCCACCTGCCACGGTCCTCGCCGGTGTGGCCGGCTGAGTGAGGGCGTTAACAAAACAAGGGTGGTATTTCACTGATGCCTCCCCCCCAGCCGAAACCGAGGGTTCATAGGCTCCCACCTATGCTACGCATGTCATGCCGACGTCCAATGGCAGGTTGTAGTAAAGGTGCA
>JABAOH010008028.1_pt1 | contig 38974 bp, 34 predicted proteins | sample 7062181 | NCBI WGS metagenome assembly JABAOH01 (sample SAMN14538630, study PRJNA623070) | marine sediment metagenome | biome: marine biome [ENVO:00000428]; feature: marine pelagic biome [ENVO:01000023]; material: deep marine sediment [ENVO:00002113]; isolation source: pool of 5 deep marine... | reverse complement strand
CTCAAACCTGACTGGATCTGGGCCATCGACATCCCGGTCATTATCCTGATGGCCCTCATCCCCGGACTGCTCATCCTCCGGTTAAGTCCTTTGAAGGGAGCACCCATTTCCACGGGCCCCTTATTCATCTATATAGTTGCAAACTGGTATTTCTTGGTCAACCAGAGGATCTGGATTAACCTCGTCTATCCCATCCTGGCTTTTTTTGGGGTTTTTGTGGCCGTTACGGTTTACCAGTACATCACCGAGGAGAGGCAGAAGAGGAAGATCAGAAGCGCCTTTCAATTCTTCGTCTCTCCCGGTGTCGTTAATGAGATATTAAAGGATCCGGGGAAACTGCAACTGGGTGGAGAGAGAAAGGTGTTGACGGTGCTCTTTTCGGACATCAGGGGATTTACCCACCTATCGGAAACCCTGCCACCGGAAACCTTAACCAAGCTGTTAAACCTCTATCTCACCCCAATGACTGTTACCGTCTTCAAATATCAAGGGACACTGGATAAATACATGGGTGATGCTATCATGGCCATCTTCGGTGCGCCTCTCGAACAGAACGACCACGCTGAAAAGGCCTGCCATACCGCACTGGATATGGTTGAAGCCCTTCAGGATCTTCAGAAGACCTGGGACATCAATGAGGTCCCCGAGATCTCGATAGGGATAGGAATAAATACCGGTCCCATGTCGGTGGGAAACATGGGTTCCAATATGCTCTTCGATTATACCGTTGTGGGGGATCACGTCAACTTAGGCTCAAGGCTTGAAAAGCTCAACCGTGAGTACGGGACCAACATCATCATCAGCGAGTTCACTCATGAACATATACAGAATGCATTTATGTGTAGGGAACTGGATATCGTCAGGGTGAGGGGGAGGAGGGAGCCGGTCAGGATCTTTGAACTTCTCGGGAGGGAGGAGCCGTTTCAGCAGTGGTCCACCTTCAAGACGTCATTTGAGAACGGGTTAATGGCCTACCGGAACAAACATTGGGATGAGGGGATCAGGGAATTTGAGGAGGCTTCAAGGATCAGGCCCAATGACAGCCCGACAAAACTCTACCTTCGGAGGTGTAGGCTTTTTCAGAAGAAAACCCCATCCCCGAAATGGGACGGGGTTTACCAGATGCGCGATTAGCTCAAGAGATGGGGTTCTTTGGAGTAGAGACTTCTTTTTTACATTGAGGTTTGGATGGGATGAGGGTTAGGGTCTTAGGATGCTACGGCACGGAGCTGTTGGATTATCACGCCACCTCTTTTTTGATCAATGAGACCATTCTTGTTGATGCGGGGACCATAGCTTCTGCATTGACCATGGAAGAGCAGTTGAAGATCAGGGGCATTCTCCTCAGCCACAGCCATTTAGACCACATCAAGGGGCTCTTTTTTCTTGCTGATAACCTCTTCGAGCGATTTTCAGCTACGATAAATATCTACAGCACCGTCGGAATCCTGGACATCTTGAGGACGCATTACTTCAATAGCCTTCTTTCCCCAGATTTTACCTCCATTCCCAATAAGAAGAAGCCCCTTATGAAGCTCAGCCCTATAGTTCCTAGCCAAGGTTTTGAAGTAAACGGATTAATGGTCCATGCCTTTAAGGCCAACCACGTGGTGGAATCGGTTGGCTATAAATTGCAGGATGGAAATGGGGCAATCCTCTATTCGGGGGATACTGGCGCAACGCCTTGGATATGGAAGGAGGCCAGGGAACAGAAGAGCCTCAAGGCGATATTCGTCGAAACGTCCTTCCCCAATCGACTAAGCGACCTTGCCAGGCTCACGGGCCACCTCACTCCGTCTATGCTTGAAAAAGAGCTCAAAAAGATCGGGGGCCTTGATGTTCCCATCTTCATCTTCCACATGAAGCCCCAGTACCTCGAAACACTTACAGCCGAGATCGAACAGCTCAACCATCCCAATATCTCCATCCTCCAGCAGGGCGACGAATTCACTTTTTAATGGGTGACCCCTCCTGCCCCTTCGGCTTCTTTTCGATTTTCTCCTTCACATCGCCTTGAATTCCCTCAATACTTGCTATGAAGGACCGGTGACTGTTGTCTTCATCGAGAGCCTGGGTTTCTCTTTTTCCCATTAGTTGCAATCTTTAATTGTGGGAGGGTATATAGTAAGAAATGTACACTGGATCGTTCGTCTTCTTCCTGTTTGCGTTCCTCCTTCCCGCCTCGACTGCCGCCTGGACAGCGTCAGACACGGAGAGCCTCTTGAAGAAAATGAAAGCCACCTATGTCGGGATAGAGGACTATCAGACACGCCTGGAGATCAAGGTCCGAGAAAGAGATGGGTCCCTGAAAACCAAAAAGGTGTTGTTTACGTTCAAGAAGCCTCAATGGATCCGTCTCGATTTTGAATCACCCCATCCGGGCATGATTCTCGTCTATCCCGACAGGAACGGGAAGGCGGTGGTTCGTCCGTCGGGATGGGCTCGGTTTTTTAAGCTCCGCCTGGCCCCAGATAGCTTTCTCTTGAAGATCTCTTCGGGACAGCGGATAGACCAGACGGACCTGGGTCTCCTGATCAGAAACATCTCCCACAGTCTTACAGACCGGCGTCGCGGTCAGGTGGAGGTTGATAAGAAAGGTGGTGACCTCCGGATCCACGTGTTGGCTGATAACCATTTCCGTGAGGGGATCGTGACTAGATACCAGTTTCTCATCGATGGAAAGCTGTGGCTTCCCGTAGAGGTGGAAGAATCAACGCCTGATGGAATCTTCGAGAGATTAGTGGTCTTTCGGAGTCTCAGGGTCAATATCGGCGTTCCAAATAGTTTCTTTCAGCTGAATGGAGGATGAACAGTGAGAATGGACGAATCGACTGTTGGGAATCTGACCGATAGAAGATCCGAGTGGTTCGTCCCCAAATGTGGTCCCTTAAAGTTTAGATTCGCTGTTGGTTTGCTTTTTTTACCGTATACAGGAATGGTCCTCGCCTTCGCCGTGATCGGCTCCATGGTCGCCGAAAAAATTCACTGGGACAGAGTCGGAGCCATTATTCTAATCTATTTTCTTGGATTGGGCATCGCCGCGCATGCCCTGGACGCCCTGGGAAGTAAGCAGGCGAAGCCATGGGGTGAAGTCTTGACGAAGAGGCGGTTGTGGCTCGTTGTGACCATCTCTTTGGTGGCAGCATATCTTATCGCGATCTATTATATGGTTTTCTACGTTCCCTGGCTATGGGTTGTGGCACTACTCGAGGGCTTTTTTGTTTTCGCGTACAATCTGGAGTGGTTTGGAGGGAAGTTCCATACGGATAATTGGTTTGCCTTCTCGTGGGGGTTCTTGCCCGTCTTGGCCGGCTATATCATGCAAACCAATCAGATTTCACCTGAGGCGCTGTTCTTGGGAATATCGATGGCACTCTTCAGCTTTATCGAGATAAAATCCTCGCGGCCTTACAAGGATCTCAAACGGCATTCGCCCGATCTTTCGAACGATGAAAAGATTCAGATGGAAAGGTATGAGGTCATCCTCAAAAGTGTCAGCCTGGGGATTATTCTCCTCGGAGTGGGGTTGGTAGTTTGGAGGCTATTCTCGTAAGTTTGTGCACCTCTGAAAAAGTGGCAGATGTAAGGAAAAGGGGGAGGAAATTGGATGATTAGGCGATTTCACGACTACTGGGAAAGAGTAAAACCGGGGTTGGATGATGCTTTCGAAAAGCAGGTATCCATGTTTTTGGCCGGTACCAGTATGAGCGATGCTGCCCCTTTAAGGGCTACCTTGGAGGGCGGGAAGAAGATTAGAGGATGTCTCCTCTGTATGGTCAGCAATACACTGGGGGGTGTTCTTGAATCCGCCATTCCGAGGGCGGTTGCAGTTGAGCTCATCCAAACCGCAACGTTGATCCATGATGATTTTGTGGATCAGGACACGGCGAGAAGAAACAGCCCGGCAGCCTGGACGTTGGCGGGGGCGCGAAGAGCCGTTTTGCTCGGTGATGTCATTTTTGCGGGAGCCATCAAGATGATGAACGATCTGAGTAGAGAAGATGGAATGGTAATTGCGCATGCTATCGCCCAAGTTTCGCGGGGGGCCTTCTATGAAACACTGAACCCGAAGTTACTGATCAGAGAGATAGAATCGAATCGATTGAACGGGGAGCTCTATGAAAAGATCATTCACCTCAAGACGGGGACGCTCTTCGGTGCTGCTTGCCAACTAGGGGCTATTGCGGCCGGAGCACGCGCTGAGCTGAGCGAAAAATTCCATCGATATGGATCACGCCTTGGTCAGGCATACCAGATTGCAGATGATCTTCAGGAAGTGAGAGGGCATATTTTTGCCAGATCCATCCGCCCAGACCAGATGGCGGTTCTCACTCCAACGTTCCTCTATTTTGTAAAAGACATGCGGCCGCATATCCCACGTCTTCTGGAGGGTCAGTGTCCGGACTTAGATGGCGTTTTATTAGAATATTTCCGTGTTGCGGAGAGGCTTATGGAGAGTGAGATAGAGCGCCGTCTGTTATCTGCCGTGTCGGAGATAGAGGATTTGCAGCGCAATGAATACAGCGAGCTGGCCCGCACGGCACCATGGGATCTGATTGAAATGATAAATGGACCTTGAGGATCTGACTATCTCTTGGCCGCAACGATGGCCGAAGTACCAAAAGTCAGGGATTCTCCGGTGATATCGAGGAAGGCATTCTCCCGCAATAACCTGACCAGATCGGTTACCCATTCGGTCTTTCGAATAAACTCCGGCAACTCATAAAAAACCGTCCTCCACTGCGGATATTTCCAACTCCCGGCCGTCTGCATGAGCTTGAAATAGTGCTTCCAGATCCAGGCAAAGATCTGTCTTCGGGGGTAAGTGAAGTCGTGCATCACAAGGAGTCCCCCATCTCGGAGCATTCTCTTCGCGTTTCGGATCAAGGGACTCAGATCAGCATACTTGGCCAGATACGAGGAGGTAATACAGTCGAAATCGTCCTTTAGGAGAACATCTTCGGCCCGACCCAAAATGAACTGGACGTTGGCTATTTTCAGTGCCTCAGCCTTTTTTTTGGCGATGGTCAAATATTCGTCTCGCAGCTCGACACCGATGACATCGCAAAGGGGAAACTTCCGAGCAATTTTGAAAGTGAGGATACCAGTCCCACAGGCTTGATCCAAAATTCGGGTCGGTCTTTCCGGGATCTTTGCTAAAATCCTTTTTTTCCAAAGGAGATCAAATCCGACGGTCCACAAGTTGACGGTCCAATCATACGTGGAACCTGTACCGGAAAAGAACCGGTGGACGCGTTCTATTCGTGGATCACTGCTCATCAAGCATCAGGACCATTGAGCCTGGGTAGCTCAGGTCTCTAATTCATCCTCGAAGAACTCCGAAAACTTGTTGTAAAGGTCTCTCAACTTCTTCTGGTAGTACCGTACATTCTCGTCTGGATGCCTGGAATCCCACTCTCTGGCAAGCCTGCAGTTGTCATAGGCTTGCACCTTTTCCGAATCGCCCGTAACATAGTAGGAAATCTGGTCTCCGGGTTGATACCGCTTTTCAGATCTTAGGGCGAGTTCGTACGCGGCACTTCGATTTCTCGCGTTATTGCGGATCTTCTCCCTGTATTTTTCGAGAGACTCCTGCAGCATTTCGGTCTTCATAAACATCTTTATGTCCCACTGGTGCAGGGCCATTTGCCCCAGATACTCCTGAAACAGTAAAGGGATCTCCTCTTTCTGATCGGCAAGCAGTCGGGAGATCATCTCCTCAAGAAAGGCACGTTGGAATTTTTCCAATCCCCGGGATCGTAGGCCAGACCCCTTGATCCTGAGGGTCCCGTTGTAGTCGAGGAGCGCGTAGTTCTTGATTTTGTAGGAGAACATCGCCTTGTAGCGGCCACCATACTCAACGGTGATTCCCTCCGGCATGGAATCCGAAAGCTCCCTGACCAAATCCTCCTCTTGGTGCTCCGTGGTGATATGGGGCCCCGGAACAAAGTATACGCCATCAGTGTCAATCTCCACCACCTGGCATCCTTTCTCCCCCAGCCATTCGATCATCAACTGTAGGAGTTTCCTCCCCCTAGCAGTGATTCTTTCCGCCTGATCAAAGTCGCTGAAATGAGACTGGGCGTGGCCCATGTAACCATAAAAAGAATTGATGAGAATCTTGAAGGTTGATTGGAGAGTGTCGAAGAACTGTGTCTCTTCCGGCGATGTGGATTGCGTGGCCATATCCTTGGCCCGAAGGCGAAAGTCCCTCAGGTCAGCAAGAAGGCGGGCAAAAATATGGAGCTCGTCCTTTTTAGGCCATATCTCCTCACTGAGCATGAGGGAAGGGTAGAGGGACCGAACATCGCAGTAGACAACGCCCCTGGCCACTCCCTGGTAAAAGATGTCTGTGTATCCACCGGCAAATGACCGGGCTTTTTCCAATTTTGGGATGGCATGTTCCTGCCTGAGGTATTCCCGGATGAAAAGGGAGTCGATCTTGGCTGCGTTTCCTCGGACAACCGCGTTCTGGAAGGAGAAGGGAAAGATCTGCGCCTGAAAGAAATAACTCCTGCTCAGAAGATCGCTCACGGCCCGTGTTTCTCGTACATCGTCAAGAGCATACCTGTGAAGTTTTTCCGGGGCATGGAGGAAGTGCCACGTAATTTGGTCTCCATCTAGATAGGTCCTCTCTGGGGATGCAAGGTTGAGATGCTTCGCAACTTCCTTCAACCCGAAGTTCTCAAGCTCCCGGGTCACCACGTCATAAAAGAGGGCCAGGATGAAGGTATCTACCACGTGGCGGCCGTAGATATCCCATCTCGAATAGTTGATGGTTCTCTCCGCGATCATCACCCGTGAAGGTCGAGCTCTGGCGGTCCTGCCATTCCTTCCAATGTCAAGGGGAATCCCATGCATTCTTGCCCGGCGAGATATGTAGTCGAGGTCATAATTGAAGATGTTGTGCCCCTCGATGATGTCAGGGTTCCTCTCCTGGATGGTCCGGACCAGTTCTCCAAGCATCTCCTCTTCTGAAAGGTCTTTGCCTGAAATAACCTTCTCCCACCCGGTGTTGTCACAGAAGGAGATCACGATAATCCTATCCTCCGGTCGGTTGGGGTTGGGAAACTCGTACCCTTCTGGGCAGAATGTCTCGATGTCGAGCTGCATCCTCCTCAGCTCTTCAAACGTCAGACCTTTGAAGAATGTTTGTCCGGTGACCATGAGGTGCTGCTGGATGGGATCGCTCACAAAAAAAACCGGTGAGTCTGGGTGCCCGGCTGAAATCCCTGCAGTTTTCGCAATGGCTTTTCTGACGCGATCCATTTCCCGCCATGAGTCAAAACTCACCTGATAGCGATAGTCGCCGGAGCCCTTCAGTGTTTTCACTGCCGGCGAACATTCGATTCCCTTCAGAAGGCTTGTATCCGACAGAAGAAAGAAGGGTTGGAAGCGCTGCAATTCCGATAAAAGCCGCCCTCCCTCCTTCCTGAAAACCCGGATCCCCTCATCCCCTTCCACCTCCATCGCCACGATCCCACGCGTCTCGTCATGTCCAAAGAGGATGTTATTCTTGGCAAAAGGGAGCATTTCCAGCTTCATGATTTCGCCGCACCCTTTATCCATGTTGCCGTGTAATGATCCATACAGCCATTATGAAGCCTTCGGAATTTCCCGATGTCTCATTCTTATTCGGGGAAAGATTGTAACATGGTACCTTCCGGAAAGGAAGGGTTATCGAGAGGGCGTTTGTCAGCGAATTTCAAATTCCGGGGCATAATATTCTTTCTTTGATATGAAAGCGGGTTTTTGTTAAGGTATCACTGTAGCGCGCATAGCAAGGAGAGTAAGTCTGCTGTATGAGCATCATGTTATCAGGCGGGAGGTGCGTTATCCTCAATGCCGATGGGTAAATACATAGGGCGTCTGTTCCGGTTGGCCGGCCTCGAAAGGGAAGAATCCAAAATGGGCTATTGTGTCTCCGAACATTCCTGTAGCGATCCCTATAGCTATAGACTGAATAGCTCATTAAGGAATCCCTGCCATTGAGACAAAAAAAAGAGGGAGCTGGATATGGATATTGGTGGATATACGGGAAAAATATTGCGGGTGGACCTCTCCAAGGGTGAGACCTCTATCACGGAATTGGATCGACCCAGTATTGAGAAGTGGATCGGCGGGGTAGGGTTTGGTGCCAAATTTCTCTATGAAGAGGTGCCTGCCGGAACCGACTGGTCAGCCCCGGACAACCGTATTATCTGGACTTCTGGTCCTCTTGCGGGCAGCGGGGTCTCTGGAGCGGGGACTTTCAACGTGACTTCCAAAGGTCCCCTAACGAATCTCGCGGGCTGTTCTCAGGCCAACGGCTATTTTGGGGCATATCTGAAGTTTTCCGGTTTTGATGGGATTGTCTTTCAGGGGAAGGCGCCAGAACTGGTCTACCTCTGGATCAAGGACGGGAAAGCGGAAATTCGGAACGCCCGCCACCTCGCTGGCAAAGATGTGTGGGAAACAGAAGATGCCCTGAGGGAAGAATTGGGTGTGAGGGAGAAGGATGTGAGCATTTATGGGATCGGCCCATCTGGCGAGAACAGGGTTCTCTATGCTGCCATTGTTGGTGACAGGGGTCATCTGGCAGCTCACAATGGTTTGGGGGCTGTCATGGGATCGAAGAACGTGAAGGCCGTTGTCGCTTATCGTGGGAAGAGGGCCTTTGACGTCAAGGATCCGGAGCGTTTGAAGGAGAAGAACAAAGCACTGTTCGAAAACGCCAAGGGTTTCGGCACTATTTATGAGTGGGGAAGCGGTGGGGGATTTTCGGCACTCTATGGGATTGGGTGCCTACCGATCAGAAATTACAGCACCAATATATTCCCCGAACACGAGAGAATGAATGGACAATACATGCGAACCCATTTTGAAATTCGATCCAAACCATGCTACATGTGTCGAATCGCCCATGTGAAAGAGGTCACGGTTACCGAGGGGCCTTATAAGGGTTTTGTGGGCGAGGAACCTGAATATGAGCTGTTGGCTGCTTGGGGACCCATGATCGGGAACACGGATCTCGGTGCTGTGGTGATGCTCACTCGGGAAGTTGACCGGTTAGGCATGGATTGCAACGAGGCCTCGTGGACAATCGGATGGGTCATGGAGTGCTACAAAAAGGGTGTATTCACCAAAGGGGATTTGGACGGGCTGGATATGAGATGGGGAAATGTCGAGGCGGTCAAGACCATGCTCAATAAAATTGCCAAAAGGGAGGGGATTGGTGATCTCTTGGCCGAGGGCGTCATGCGTGCCTCTCGAAAGATCGGTGGTGTAGCCGCCGACTGGGCCATTTACACTCGAAAGGGCTGCAGTCCCCGCAGTCATGATCATCGCGGCGGAAGATGGGCAGAACTCCTTGACACCTGTGTCACGAATACGAGCACAATAGAATCAACCTGGGCCGGGGTTCACCCCCAGCTGATAGATCTTCCCCCTGTTGATGATCCTTTCTCCCATGAAGAGGTGTCGACGGTAAACGCTAAGTTCAACGGAATTCGCCAGTTTGACGACTGTCTGGGTACTTGCCGATTTGCATCGACAGATCCGAAACTTCAGCTGGCGTGTCTCAACGCGGTTACGGGCTGGAACCTGACTCTGGAAGATGCCTTCACAATTGGGCGTCGGGTGATCAACCAGCTAAGGGTGTTCAACTTCCGCCATGGTATGAAAAAGGAGGACGAAAGACCCTCTGCACGTTATGGATCCGTTCCCGTTGATGGACCTGCTGAGGGCAAAAGCATCATGGGAAAGTGGGATTGGATGATCGAAAACTACTATACCCTCATGGGATGGGACCCGAAAACCGGCAAGCCCCTTCCGAAAACGCTGGAGGGGCTTGGCCTTCAAGAACTCATAAAAGATCTGTGAAACCAATGAACCGAGTAACAGTTGAAATCTGGTTATGGTTAGGTGAAGAGCTTGGTGATGACTTCGCATCGCCATCCGAGATGCGTTCTATGAGGGAAGAGCGTGTGGAAGAGGGAACGACGATTAGGCAGCTGTTAGATAATTTGGCTGACCGCTATCCCCCAATTGCGCAGTCTGTTTTCGACGCAGAAGCGAAAAGGCTCCTTCCCCATATCGTAGTGAACTACAATGATCGGGTAATCAGCCCGCACATTGTCCATGATCAGGTTCTGAAGGATGGAGATAAGATCACGATTCTTCCCGTCTATGCGGGCGGCTAAGAAGGAGAAACTAAGGAGGGCTGAATAATGATTTCATGCGGTTATGCTGGGAAGATATTGAGGGCAAACTTGAGCAATGGAACATTTTCTGATGAAAATCTGGATGATGATTTGTTGAGAAAATACATCGGGGGGGCAGGATTTGGAGCTCAATACCTCTATCGGGAAAATCCCGATAATGCTGAGTGGTCAGATCCCGAAAACAGAATTATCATAGCAAACGGCCCGCTGAGTGGTACAACTGTGCGTGGCTCAGGGACTATGTGTGTTGTGAGCAAGGGACCGATGACTAACTTAGCTGGAAGTAGCCAGGCCAATGGCTACTGGGGAGCTTTCTTGAAGTCCTGCGGGTACGACGGCATCATTATTCATGGCTGTGCTGACCGCTGGTCCTACTTGATTATCAATACCGAAAAAGCGGAGCTTCGGGATGCTTCCCATCTATTGGGAAAAGACACGCAGGAGACCCAGGAATTAATTCGCAAGGAATTGGGTATGGGGGCGGGAGTGAGCATACACTGCATCGGACCCGCGGCGGAAAACAGGGTTCGGTTTGGTGTCATTGTAGGGGATGTCAGTCATACTGCATCGAAAAACGGATTGGGAGCTGTATTAGCATCCAAGCATCTCAAGGCGATCGTCATTTGCCGAGGGAAATTCAAGGCTCGAATACGGGATGCAGAATTGCTCAAGAAAATCTCCAAGGAACTTCATGAAAAAGCCCTCACATTTCACGAGGGTTCTCGACATAAATGGGGCACAAATGGGGGCTTTTCGCGTCATCTTGCTATTGGGTGCCTTCCGGTCAAGAACTACACCACCAATCTCTTTCCCGCGCACGAAAAGATGAACGGTCAGTACGTCCGAACCCATTTCGAAAAAATAGGGCGGAATACCTGTTTTAATTGTGGTATCAACCATAATCTCGTAATGAGGATAACAGAAGGTCCGTATAAGGGAATTGTTGCGGAAGAACCCGAATATGAGGCCTTTGCAGCGTTCGGTCCTCAAATTGGGCAAACCGATGCGGGGGGTGTCTTTATCCTAACGGATCTTGTGGACCGCCTCGGTATGGACGTTAATGAAACTGGATGGGTCATAGGTTGGGTCATGGAATGCTATGAAAAGGGGATCCTGACAAAAAAGGACACCGATGGGATAGAGATGAACTGGGGAAATGTCGAGTCCGTCAAGAAGATGTTATATAGGATTTCAAAAAGGGAAGGCATCGGCCACCTCTTGGCAGAGGGCGTAAAAAGGGCCTCTGAGGAAATCGGTGGCGAGGCGATGGATATGGCGGTGTGTACACGCAAAGGGTCTACTCCGAGAGGGCACGATCATAGGGGCAGGTGGCCCGAATTGCTCGATACCTGTTTCACGAATACGAGTACCGTGGAGGCGACCTTTGGTGGCGTGAGGCCGGAGGGATTGGATTTTCCCCCTGTCCATGACCGGTTTTCCCCCTGGGAGGTTTGCACGATTAACGCCACGATGAATGGATGGCATATCTTTGAGGACTGCCTTGGTGTTTGTCGGTTTAACATGACTGCTTACCCGTTAGTTGTAGAGGCCTTCAATGCGGCAACGGGTCTAAACCTGTCCCTTTCCGAAATTATTAAAACGGGAAAACGAATTGTGAATACGCTGAGGGTATTTAATATGAAGAACGGGTTATCCCATGATGTGGAGTCCCCGAGTACTCGTTACGGCTCAACTCCAATTGATGGGCCTGCAGAAGGCATCGGGATAATGAAACACTGGAACCTCATAAGAGAGACCTATTACCGATTAATGGGTTGGGATCCCGATACGGGAAAACCCTTGCAGAAGACATTGAGGGATCTGGGGCTAGAGGATTTGGTTCGGGGCATCGAGGACTAGCACGGTCCCAAAGTTTTTTGTTGGGCACATTCGATTGTAGTTGTCCCAACAAAGATGGAAGGGGAAGGGGACAAAGTCCTTCTTGTTGTGCAACGAAAGATTACTCACGAATCTTTGATACATGTAACCTAGCCCATATCTCCCGCAGGAACTCTTTCTCCCAAGCTGATACCACGGATACAAGGGTGAGGATGCAAAAAGAGCGGAAGGGTTTTGATACGAGTCAATATGCTACTCGAGGACATTCTCATTCACAAAGGGAGAATGGGGGTAAAGACTCGCTTAAGAATCGTCATTTGACGGAGATTCATTATGGACGGGCTTGTGTGCACAAAATGTCATGAGAGGTTTTCCCTGAATGACAGGATTTGGCGGTGTACATGTGGGGGGTTACTTGATATCCATTTCAAATCAACTTTCCCGGTTGATAGAATCGAACGAAGAAAACCAACTATGTGGAGATACAGAGAGGCAATTCCCCTTTTTGATGACAAGAATATCATCTCTTTTGATGAGGGATTTACGCCATTAATTGATGTTGACTTCAATGGTAAATCAGTTCTAATTAAACAAGATTATCTATTTCCAACGGGCTCTTACAAGGACAGGGGAGCATCTGTTCTCATAAGTAAAGTTAGGGAGCTGGGAATAGGAAAAGTTGTTGAGGATTCATCTGGTAATGCCGGTTCTGCGATTGCTGGTTATTGCGCGAAAGCGGGTATTGATTGTGAGATTTTTGTTCCTCAAGATACTTCACCTGGAAAATTAGCACAAATACACCTTTACAAGGCAGCATTGAATAAGATTCCGGGCTCAAGAGAGGATACTGCTTTTGCTGTTTTGAAAACGGCTGAAGAATATTACTACGCAAGCCATTCTTGGAATCCTTTCTTTTTTCATGGGACAAAGACGTTTGCATTCGAAGTTTGCGAGCAACTCGGATGGAAATCTCCGAATTCAGTTATTCTCCCTGTCGGAAACGGAACGCTCGTATTAGGGGCTTTTATCGGCTTTCATGAACTTTTGGATGCCGGGATTATTGAGAGGATGCCGAGGATTATTGCTGTACAATCCCTCAATTGTTCCCCTCTCTACAGAGCGTTCAAGGGAAATTTAGCGGAGATTCCGGACATCGATAAAAAAGATACCCTTGCCGAGGGAATAGCGATCGCTAAACCAATTCGAGGGAAACAGATTATTGATGCGGTTAAGAAGAGTGAAGGAGACTTTATCGCGGTGGATGATCTTGAAATTAAGACATCGTTGAAGGATATGTGCAGAAAGGGATTCTATATTGAACCAACGGCTGCCTCAACAACCGCAGGAATAAGCAAATATGTGCAAGATTCAAATGCCGATGAGACTATTGTTTCTCTCTTTACTGGGCATGGGCTAAAAACAACCGAAAAAATGTTACGGGTATTCAATGGCTAACCCTCTCCCCCTTTTTTCAAGGATTCCGGTAAATCCCACCGTGAAAAGGGATACCCTTTATGATATATTGGACGATGTCGACACTGTTGGGTGGTTCTGAGCAGTTCCTCCCTAGATGAGATAGAAACTCAAGCCATGCCAAATGCAACGGTATATTCCCCTGTCCCATTTCTTAGAAGAATAGGGGCAGTATCCCTGTTGAGTTTACGGAGCATTGGACGAATGGGCGTCTTCCTCGCAAAGGCCCTTTTTTTCGCGTCAACACCTCCGCTGAAGTTTTCTCGGGTCCTCAAACAAATCAGGTTTATAGGGTTTCAATCCACTCTGGTGATCTTCCTTACGGGTGCTTTTTCGGGGATGGTCCTGGGCCTCCAGGGATTTTACACCTTGAACCGGTTCGGGTCGGACGCCCTCCTGGGACCTATGGTTGCGCTTGCCCTCGTCAAGGAGCTGGGACCCGTTCTCTCTGCTCTCATGGTAACGGGGAGGGCGGGGTCGGCGGTGACTGCTGAGATCGGGATCATGCGCATCAGTGAACAGATCGATGCCCTTGAGCTCATGGGACTCAATCCCTTTCGATATCTCATTGTCCCCAACCTTTTGGCTGCAATCATCGCCCTTCCACTCCTAACCGCCATTTTTGATGTGGTCGGTATTTTCGGGGGCTATCTCGTGGGCGTAAAACTCCTTGGAGTGAGTGGGGGAACCTACTTTGGAGAAATGGCCAACTACGTCGATATCAGTGACATCCTGGAAGGGATTTACAAGTCACTGAGCTTTGGCGTATTGATCATCTGGGTGTGCTGCTATAAGGGCTACTATACCGGATTCGGAGCCGAAGGGGTGAGCAGGGCGACCACCCAAGCTGTGGTCCTCTCGTCGGTCTTGATCCTCATCTGGGATTACTTCATGACCTCAGTCCTGTTCTGAGAGGCTTAATGATCAGAGTTGACGACCTCCGTAAGTCATTCGATGGACTCGAAGTGCTCCGAGGTGTCTCTTTCCAGATTGAAAGGGGGGAGATCCTGGCCCTGATTGGCAGGAGCGGTTACGGTAAGAGTGTCCTCCTGAAACATATTGCCGGGTTAATGAGACCGGACCGAGGCCGCATCTTTATTGACGGGGAAGATATATGCTGTCTGAGGGGCAAAACACTGGAGCGACTGAGAAGCCGCTTTGCTTTCCTCTTCCAGAATGGCGCCCTGTTCGATTCCCTGACGGTTTTTGAGAATGTGGCCTTTCCTTTGAGGGAAAAGACCAGGATGACCGATAGGGAGATAAGGGAAAAGGTGCTCTCCGAACTCGACCAGGTCGGCCTGGCTGGAGCGGAGAACAAATTTCCGGCGGAGATTAGCGGGGGGATGATCAAACGGGCTGCCCTTGCCCGGGCCCTGGTGAGGGAGCCTGAAATCATGCTCTTCGACGAACCCACAACCGGCCTGGACCCCATCATTGCCCACGCAATTCTCAACCTCATCGATTCCTGTCACAAACGTCTGAACTTCACGGGGATCATCGTTACTCACCAGATACCGACGATATTCGATATCGTTCAAAGGGTGGCCATGTTACATGAAGGGGTCATTCTGATCACGGGGTCACCGGAAGAGATTTGTTCGTCAAAAGACCCGATCGTCAAACAGTTCATAAACGGGGATCTGGAGGGGCCATTGGATTACCACTAGGAGCGAAGGCCTTGGATAACGAGAAAATCAGGGGTGAAGAATGAAGAGATTTGATCTTGAACTTTCGGTCGGATTATTTATCATCGCAGGAATCATTTGCTTAGGTTACCTCTCCATCAAGCTGGGAAAGATGGAGGTTTTGGGGAGTAAAGGATATGAGGTCTATGCCATCTTTTCCAATAGTGGGGGGCTCAAGACCGGTTCTTCGGTTGTGATCGCGGGTGTAGATGTGGGGCGTGTCAAAGGCATCACTCTGGAAGATTACCAGGCCCGAATTATGCTCAATCTCCCGGAGAATGTGAACATTCAGGAAGACGCCATTGCTTCCATCAAGACCAAGGGGTTAATCGGTGAGAAGTATATCGAAATCACGCCTGGCGGATCGGAGAAGCTCATCCCACCCGGCGGCCGCATCCGCGAAACTCAACCGGCCGTGGATCTGGAGGAATTGATTTCAAAATTCGTGTTTGGAAAGCTCTAGGAGGCAGGCATGAGGGTTATCTATCTCTGGCGGGGGGTTGTATCTTTCTTTCTCGCGTTTGTGATCTCGTTTCCAGCCTTTGCAGGAGAGCCAACAGAACAGATCAAACAGACCACGGACAAAATTATCTCAATTCTGGCTGATCCAGCCCTCAGGGAACCTGCCAGGGCCGAGGAGAGAAGGAAGCTGATTCGCAGGGCAGCGGATGAGCGCTTCGATTGGGAAGAGATGGCTCGCCGATCCCTCGCAAGACACTGGGTGGTGAGAACGGATGAGGAGAAAAAGGAGTTCATTTCCCTCTTCAGTGATTTGTTGGAGAGGACATACATGGATAAGGTCGAGGGCTATTCCGGCGAAAAGGTTCTCTATGAGGGAGAAACGGTTGATGGGGGCTATGGAGTTGTTAGGGCAAAAATCTTGACCGCTGCGGACGTCGAGATTTCCGTTCAGTACCGGGTCAGGAGGAAGGGAAACGGCTGGTTTATCTATGACGTATCCATTGAGGGGGTGAGCCTGGTTAACAATTATCGAACCCAGTTCAATAGCATCCTGCTGAGATCATCCTACCAAGAGCTTGTTAAAAAACTGGAGGCCAAGCTCGCCAAAAAGTGACCTCTCTCATCCTTAGGGAGGATTGGTATACCTCAGTCGTAGTGGGAAATGGCTGCATCATTCCGCAAGACATCACCAAATTCACGGGTTCGCGGTAAAAATATCATCCCTTTGGCTCTTCTGCTTTCCGCCATTTGGTCTGTCCCTTTCTCGGGCATCCCTTATGCTGAAGCGGTGTCATCATTTCCCTCAGAAGTGGACTCACCCTCCATCTTGCACGGAGACCCCCCAGTTCGGGTGGCTGAGGCAGACAGGGACCTTGAAGTCCCCGATCTCGAGGAACCGTTGAGACCCATCGCCGATCCCCTGGAACTAATCAATCGATTCTTCTTTCATGTAAACGACAGGTTGTATTTCGGGGTTCTCAAACCCGTGGCCTCTGTGTACAAGGCGATAGTCCCTCAGCCCGCAAGGGTGAGCGCACGCAATTTTTTTTCCAATGTGGCCACTCCAGTTCGTGTGGCCAACTGCCTGCTCCAGCTCAATTTCAAGGGGGTGGGCAATGAGACAACGCGCTTTTTATTGAATACGACCATTGGCCTGGCGGGTCTTTTTGATCCGGCAAAGAAGAGATTCAACATCAAGAAACAGGAAGAGGATTTTGGGCAGACCTTAGGATTCTACAGAATTGGACCGGTTTTCTATATCAACGTGCCGATATTCGGACCGTCCAGCCTTCGCGATACAGTCGGTTCTCTGGCAGATGGGTTTCTCGACCCCTTGAACTATTTGGTTACCTCCGTTCCGGCCAATCTCGGCATTAAGGCGTATGATCGGGTTAACAGAACCTCCCTGACTATCGGGGAGTATGAGGACCTTAAGGAGGCTGCCCTCGATCCGTACATTGCCCTGAGAGATGCTTACCATCAATTTCGCCAGGAAAAGATAAAGGAGCGTTGAAGAAACGCTTGCCAAAGAGTCGGGGTGAGATTACAAAATCGACATTCCAGGTTTCGTCCTATCCCTCCTTAAGTTTGCCCTCCTTTAAAATCCATCAGCGTTCTCAATCGAGGCCACTCATCTAGCCATCGTCGACCTCAAATAGTTGAACCCGCCTGATTCTTTTCGTACCAGGATAACTCCGAGGAGCGTGAGATCCTTTTAGGTAACCCTTAGCTCTTTTTTGAAATGTGATCGGGTAGGACTGCCTCGGACCAAGAGCAGCGAAAAGTATACTGGCTAATAGAAGGAATATGGGGCATCCATATGAGTTTTCGGTCGTCAATTTCAGACAAACAGCATGAAGCAGTCTCTTTGGTAAGGGATACGAATCAAAAAGGGGAGGAACTTTTTTCCGTATTTATTGTCTAAGAGAAAAAACGGCACAGTGGAGGGCGAGCGATGAAAAAGTTACTGTTCATTTTTAGTCTTCTCATCTCTATTCTTCCCCCTATCCCTTCTTATGGAGAGGAGACGGAGAGAATTCTCTCTCCGTACTTCTTTGTCGAGAGCGATGATGCTTCCCTTGACCCTTTTCCTCTCTTAGAGACGAAAACCGAGGTCAATATTGCAGGAATGATAGCTGAGATAGAACTCACTCAGGTTTACAAAAATGAAGGGACGAGAACCATTGAAGCGATGTATGTATTTCCCCTGGGAACGAAATCAGCCATACACGCCATGAAGATGAGAATAGGCACGAGAATCATTGAGGCAACAATAGAAGAAAGGGTAATGGCCAAATTGATTTACAAAAGGGCAAAAGAGGAAGGTAAGGTGGCCTCCCTCTTAGAACAGCAAAGACCCAATGTCTTCCAAATGAAGGTAGCTAACATCATGCCAGGGGATGTAATAGAGGTAATGGTTAACTATACAGAACTTTTGGTCCCCGAAGATGGAACATATGAATTTGTCTTTCCCACGGTGGTGGGGCCACGGTACTCTGAGAAGAAAGAGGACGATGCAACCGATCACGACACATGGCTGATTACTCCCTATCTGCATGAGGGTGAAGAGCCCCCATATAGCTTTGACATAAAGGTGAATCTCAGAGCGGGAATTTCATTAGGTAAAGTATGGGTTCCTTCCCATGAGGTGAATGTGCGCCAGACTATGGATGAAGCGGAGATAAATCTATCTCCTGAGGAAGCAAATGGAGGAAATAGGGATTTTGTCCTGCGGTATACATTAAGGGGGGAAACGATACAGAGCGGTCTACTGCTGTACCCGGGGGAAGAGGAGAAATTCTTCCTCCTCATGGTGCAGCCCCCCGAGAAGGTAACGCTGGATGCGGTTCCTCCTCGGGAATATCTATTCATCGTGGATGTTTCCGGTTCTATGAACGGGTTCCCCTTAACGGTTTCAAAGGCCCTTATCAAGGAAATCATTGGGAATCTGAGGGAAGAGGACTACTTCAATATCCTCTTCTTTGCGGGTGGCTCAAAGGTCCTCTCCCCTTATCCCCTTCGTGCTACGGAAGGGAACAAGGGTAAAGCATTAGTTATGCTGGAAGAACAGAGGGGAGGGGGAGGGACAAGGATTTTACCTGCCCTGAGAAGAGCGCTTTCCCTGGAGAAGAAGGAAGGAATTTCCCGGATCGTAGTCATAGCTACTGATGGATATGTCGCGGTGGAGAAAGAGGTGTTCGACCTGATGAGGGATCATCTTAACGAAGCAAATTTCTTCCCTTTTGGAATAGGGAAAGGAGTAAATCGCTATCTCATAGAGGGAATGGCCAGAGCCGGAAGAGGAGAGCCGTTTGTTGTAAGTGATAGACGGGAAGCCTCAAAGCTAGCGGAAAAGTTTTCTGACTATATACGATCTCCTCTCCTTACCGATATTGAGGTCGAATTTCAGGGATTCGATGCTTATGATGTAGAACCCCTCTCTCCCCCCGATCTTTTCGCTCGAAGGCCCCTCGTCGTCTTTGGGAAATACAGAAATGCTGATGGAGAAATGAGGGTTAGAGGTAAGACCGTTTGGGGTGATTATGAAAAAGGGATTGAGGTCAGTCCTTCAATGGAGGATGGGGATAACGAGGCCCTTAAATACCTCTGGGCTCGGGAAAGGATAGCCCGCCTCTCTGATTATGGAAGGGTAGGGGCAAAAGTAGCGGACGAGGTAAAGAATCTCGGTCTTCAATACCACCTTATGACTCAATATACCTCTTTTGTGGCCGTGGATACCATGGTGAGAGAAACGGGAGAGCTCGTTACGGTAAAACAGCCCCTCCCTTTACCTGAAGGGGTAAGTGATTATGCGGTGGGGAATTATAGGGGTAAGGTACCTGCTTCTCTATCTTACCGTTTAATGAGAACAGTACCAGCGAAAGAGGAGGCCCATGATCGTCCTCACGATGAGAAAAAAGAGCTTTCCCGGATTTACATTGTTGGAGGGAAGTTTCCCCCTGGGATTACCATGCGAGAAGTGGAGAACGTGTTGTCTCCTTTGAAGAGCGATTTGGAGAAAGTGTTTAAGAAATGGGGTTCAAAGAAATTAGGAGTGATTTTGACCATTGAAGGAGGGAAGGTAAAGGATATTCAACTGAAGAACTGGCAAGGAAAGAGGTCCAAGAAGGAAGCCGTGGAGGAGATCTTACACAAGATGGTTTTCCCCTCCTCCATGAAGGGCAAAATGGAACTGGAACTCCTGTACGTTTAATGAACAGACAGTCCTAGGTCAAACCTCGACTGTCTGCTACCTCAAACACCTACGGTTTACTGAAAAGAAAATTAGACCATTCTATGGTCACCCCCTCATGGGCTGGCCTTTCCTTTCCTGCTCACCATCTTCGGGCAAGGTGTCAATTTTATTTATTTACTTAGAAAATAGACACCCCCTTACGCGAGAAAGGTTCAACAGAAACATTTTCATACCTCGTGGGTGCCTGTCAGGGCATGACAGTTGGGTCTTAATTGATCGGAGAACTTATGGAACGGTTTGAATCGACGGCAGGTATTCCTTGACCCCAGAACCCTTGACAGCCCCTTGACACTGGGCATCTTTTTTCATTAGAGTACAATGGTGAAAAATTAGAAAAAGGGGGAGCGATTCCATGGCTGAGGAAGAGGTAAAAATTTACACGAGTCCCACCTGACCGTATTGCAAGATGGCGAAAGAGTATCTTTCGCAAGAGGGAATTCCATACACGGAATTCGATGTTACCAGCGATCGGGAAGCCTTGAACGAGATGGTGAAGATTTCGGGAGCTCGGAGCGTCCCCGTCATCGCGGCCTGCAACGAAGTTATGGTTGGGTTCGACAAGGGCAGGCTGGAGCACATGCTGGGATGCCTCAAGCAGAAAACGGACGTGTAAGCGACATCCCTTTTACGATTTACCCGAGAAGGCATTCCGCAGGAAGCAACCCGTCGGGGAGATAGTGAAGGCTATAACGGCCTCTTCTTCTGCGTTATATCTCCTATGGTGATGGCATGGGAATCATCCTTTCCCATGTGCACCATTGTTTTTTCCTTTCTCAAGTAAGCCTCACATACAAAGGGCCCTCGATAACGTGCATTGTTTGTGCTCGATCCTCAATTATCGGTCTTCCACAAGGAGGTTTTTGGCATGTCCAGTTATCGGATAGCAGTCATTCCAGGGGATGGTGTCGGCAATGAGGTGGCAAGAGAAGCTATCAAAGTTCTCACCGCCTCAGCGGAGAAGCATGGGTTTCGAGTACAAATCGAAGATTTTGATTGGAGTTGCGATTTCTATTTGAAAAATGGGGTCATGATGCCGGAGGATGGCCTGGAAGTCCTGAAGGCGTTCGATGCCATATTCCTGGGCTGCATTGGCGATGCCAATAAGGTTACCGATGAAATTTCCCTGACTCTGCTCTTGAGGATCAGAAAGGGTTTTGACCAATATGTTAACCTTCGACCGATAAAGCTGTATCCCGGAGTGGAATCGCCCATCAAGACGGCCACCCCGGGAGCGGTTGATCTTGTGGCCGTCCGGGAGAATACGGAAGGGGAGTATGCGGGCACTGGGGGATTTTTCAAAGGGGGAACCCTCGACGCCTTTGCCCTACAGACAGGGGTTTTCACCCGAAAGGGCTGCGAGAGGGTCATTCGGTATGCCTTCGACTTAGCTCGAAGAAGGAAGAAGTTTGGTCAAGGGGAGAAAGTTGGCATGGTGACCAACTGCACAAAATCGAATGCATTGATATACTCCATGGTTTTCTGGGATTCCATCTACGGGGAAGTAGCCAAGGATTATCCCGACATCAAGACCGATAAGGCCATGGTAGATGCCCTTACCATGTGGCTCGTCAAGAATCCCAAGGATTTCGATGTTATCGTGGCATCCAATCTCTTCGGTGATATCATCACCGATTTGGGGTCTATGCTTCAAGGGGGAATGGGCTTTGCCGCCGGCGCGAATCTAAACCCCGAGCGGCATTATCCCTCCATGTTTGAACCCATTCACGGCTCAGCACCAAAGTATACGGGAAAAGAGGTCGTGAATCCCATTGCCTCCATTGAGTCGATTCGAATGATGCTCGAACACCTGGGGGAGGAAGGGGCGGCTCGGGACATCGAGGAGGCTGTCGCCCGGGTGTTGGCTGAAGGGAAGGTCAAGACCCCCGATATGGGGGGAAAGAGCAAGACCTGGGAAATGGGAGATGAGGTGAAAAGAGTTATCCTTGGCTAGGGTGAATCACCGGATTCCCTCTGATCCTTTACTCCGAGGGCGATCAAAATAACCCCGATTAGGGGAAGAACAAGAATCCATTGAAGGGCTCTTTCCAACCCGATTATATCCCCCAGAAGCCCAGTTACGGTTACGAGAAGACTTCCCACTCCCCAACCCAAGCCCATCATCATGCTGGATACGAGGGTACGGCTCTTTGGGGCTATTTCCTGGGCGGCGACGATGAGAACGGGGGTCGTCGCCCACATGCAGAGTCCCCCGATGATCAGGAGCCCCAAGGAAGGGATCCCATGGCTCTTGAGAAACAAGAAGAGGATTACGGGGGATAGGGAAAAAGATGCCAACATAACCTTCTTCCTCCCCACATAATCGGAAAGCATTCCGCCGACAAAGCTTCCCAACGCCCCTCCACCGGTAAACAAGGATACTGCAAGTCCCGAGGTAAAAAGGGGGAATCCCTTCTGAACGAGCAGAACGGATAGAAAGCTCAAAAAGCTCGTACCGGCTGCGGTTCTGATGACCGCAAGGAGCCAAAGGACAGCAAGCGCCCCTATTTTGGGAAACAGGTGTGCCCTTAGACTGTAAGCATCGGTCCGATCTTTCTTTGAAGGTGATGTGGGTGCAAACATGATGAGGAATACGGTTATGATTAAGGCGAAAACAATGGTGTAGACCGTTCCGTTTAACCCGAACATGGAGACCATTATGGTAACAAGGAGGGGACCCAAAGCCATTCCCAACGTACCCCCGATCATCCAAATCGACATGAAGAAGCCGGCCCGTCTCCTACCAATTTCGCCGATCATGGCTGCGCCTGGGGGATGAACGGCGGAGTGCCCGATCCCTCCTAAAATCAAACAGAGGGCGAGAAACCAGTACGATGGGGCAACCCCCAGAAGGCCCATAAATATTCCCGTGACGAGAGGGCCAAAAAGGACGAAGATGCGCATTTCGGTCCGGTCCGATATGTATCCTACTGCGGGCTGGGTGAAAAAAGAGGCAATAGCCCTTATGGTGACGAGGGAGCCCGCCAGGGTCAGCGAGAGGTTCATCTTTTGAATCAGAAGAGGCATCAATGGTGGTAGGAAATTGATATAGACATCGGTGATCATATGGGCCAATGCCAGCACCGCCAGGGATACCCATTGGAATCTCCCTGAATCCGGGGCAGAAGGGCTAGGGTCAAAACGTACCGGTCTCATTCTCAAACCAGGCTCCTTCTCCTCTTCGAGGGAAATCTCTTATCATATTTCGCCATGAGTTTGATGAAATGGAGTATTGGGAGGACGTCTTATAGGCCAATATTTTCAAAGGGGTGAAAGACCCTTGGGGTAGTCCTCCTTTGGGGCAAACGACCGATTCCATTTTTCCACAAAGAGGGCGAAGACCTTGGACCGCTCGAGCAGGGTGGGGACGATTAGCGTTTCATCCGGGCTGTGGGCTCCGGTTCCCTGGGGACCGAGGCCGTCAAGGGTCGGAGCATAGTGCGAAGCATTGTTGCCGTCAGATCCTCCTCCGGTGGGGATCTCAGCAATATCGACGCCCAATTCCCTTCCCGCTTCCTGGACCAAATAGAGAAGCTCCAAACTCCGCTCGGTTTTCAACATCGGGGGAAATGTAATCCCCCCGGTCAATTCCATCCGGATACCGTTTCTCCGGGCACAACAGATACGATCGAACTCCTTCTGCACTCGATTCATCTGGGCCTCGTCCACTACCCGGACGTCTATTTCGGCGTATGCATGGTCGGCAATGATGTTGGGCCTGCTGCCTCCTCTGACGACTCCCACGTTGACGGTAAGGCCATCCTCAAAGTCATTCAAGGCATGGAATTCCAAAATGGTGCGGGCCAATTCCTCGATGGCGCTAACCCCCAAATCTGGCTGAGTTCCCGCGTGGGCTGCTTTGCCGTGAACGGTGAGGTGGTATTTCCCTACCCCTTTCCTCTTGATCACCACTTGTCCCTCGGGGCGTGCCGGCTCGAAGACGCAAACGGTATCCGCTGACTGCGCCTCCCGTATAACATAGGAGGTCGAGGTAGGGGAGCCGATCTCCTCCTCGGAGTTGAGCAACACGGTGAGATCTAGGGTTCGATAGAGGGTGGGGTTCGCCTCCATGAGGGCATGAAGGGAATGGAGAAGGACTACAATTCCTCCCTTCATATCGATGACCCCCGGCCCGTAAGCCTCATCACCTTCGATGCGAAAGGGGCGCCTTTTCGCTTCCCCTTCAGGAAAAACGGTGTCCATATGGCCAATGCAGAGGAGCTTCTTCACAGAGGTTCCCCCTTTTTGGGCGAGAAGATGATCCCCGAATTCGGATTGCGAAACCCGTTCCACCGCGAAGCCCAGGTCATGAAGTTTCTCGACAATGATCCCGGCCACCTGGTTAACCCCTCCTCTCAGGTAGGTCCCCGAATCGATATTGACCAGCCTTTCCAAGAGGGCCAGCATCTCCGCTTCCTTTTTATCGAGGCATTGGACAACTACCCCGGAGTGTACCATGGGCTCTTCTCCCATCCGCCTTCGGGTTTTCCTCCTCCATGCCGTTGGTTGCGCGGGAATGAAGTCCCGAACAGCAACGGGGACTTAAAAATGGGGAAGGAGATATGATTGATAGAGGTGCATACGGACAGTTGGTGGTATGGTTGGTATAATCGAGGGGACTATCCTAATCCCTTACCACCATGGCCTCTTTCAACTCTCCGACCTTTTCCCCCCCACAGAGAACCTCAACTAGCTTCAAGGCAAATTCCAAGGGTGTGCCAGTGCCGCGGCTGGTGATGATGTGGCCGTCCTGGACGACTCGCTGCTCCCGGTAGTGTACCTTCTCTAAGGCTGTTTGATCCCTTCGACTGGGATGGCTCGTTGCCCTTTTTTCCTTGAGGAGGCCATACGCCGCCAATAGGGTGGGAGCGGCGCAGATAGCTGTCACCCATTTCTGTCTCCCATTCATCCTCTGGAGGATTGCCTCAATCCGTGGGTCCCCCTTGAGGTTTTCAACCCCATCTCCCCCTCCTGGCAGGACGACCATATCGAAGGTTTCATCTATCACCCTTTCAAGGGAGGTATCTGGTATGAGCTTCACCCTTCGGGAGGCGGTAACGGGTTTTTCGGTGAGCCCAGCGCAGACCACCTCAACTCCAGCTCGCCTGAGGACATCGATAACGGTTACCGCCTCGATTTCCTCAACACCATCCGCTATGGGAACTAATACCCTGGCCACATATCCTCCCAAATTTCAAGTAAGATTCGGTCCCTTATCCCAGAGACAAATACTCGGTGATAAAGATACCCTTTTCACTGATGATGGTCAACGGGTTCAATTTGCGATTATTGATATTTCTTTTTGTTGACAAAAGGGGAAAATTGAGGTAATTAGGGAAATACCTTTCTGCCCGATGTGACGGTCAGGGGTATAATTCCTTGAGGGAAAGGAGGTGATTGAGGAGAAGCAAGGAAGACAATGGGTGTAAATAGAGAAAGGAGGTCAATATGAAGAGGATTTTTCCCATAATGGTTGTACTGGTTTTTGCCTTTGCCTTGACCTCAGGGGCCCTTGCCCAAGAGCTAAAGGTGGGCACGCTTCTCTCCTACACGGGGCCACTGAAGGAGTTCGGTCCCAATCTGAAAAATGGCACTGTGCTGGCTGAAAAGCAACTGAAGGCGGCGGGGTTGAACATTAGGTTAATCCATGAGGACAGCGAAACCTCAGCCATCCCAGCGACCAGTGCGGCCAAGAAATTGGTCGAGATTGACAGAGTCGTCGCCATCGTGGGTGCACTTGCAAGTGGAGTTACGGTGCCGGTAGCCGAAGCGGTGACCTGTCCCAGTAGAATTGTACATATCTCCCCAGCTTCCACTTCCCCCCTCATCACCGTTCTTCCCTCTGACACGGATGCCGATGTGCTCTTCCGGACCTGCCCATCGGATGCTCTGCAAGGCGTCATTTTGGGGAGATTGGGGGCGAGCTTCAGTAAAACGGCCTCAGTCCTCTACGTGAACAACCCCTACGGCCAAGGGCTTGCTCTGCAGTTTCAGAAGTCCTATGAGAGACGACGGGGTAAGGTCCTTGCCATGATACCCCATGACGAAAAGGCCGCCGAGTCCTACACGGCGGAATTGAAGAGGGCCCTTGAGGGAAAACCCGAGATTATCGGTGCCTTCAGCTACCCGGAGCACGCCAAGGTGTATATCAAGGAAGCCCTCGAGTTCTTCAAATTTAAGGACTTCCTCTACTGCGATGGCACCAGATCCTTTGATATCGCCAAGGCTGTCGGGGCCAAAAATGTGGAAGGAAAGTGGGGAACCGCTCCTGGCGCGGCAAAGACTGATTCCTACGATATTTTCGTCTCCGATTATCGAGCGGAATATGGGGTCCTCCCTCCCCTACCCTTCATCACCAACGCCTATGATGCCACGGCGGTGATCGGCCTTGCCGCCTATGCGGCCAAGGTGAAAGGCCTGCCCATGACATCCAAGAATATCAGGGACCAACTCCGCAAGGTAGCCAACCCACCCGGTGAAGTGATCAAACCGGGGGAATTCAAGAAGGCCTTCGAGTTGCTGGGTCAGAAGAAGGCCATCAACTACGAAGGGGCCGCCGGGTCCGTGGATTTCGACAAGAACGGCGATGTGGAGACGCCCATTGATATCTGGAGATACAGGAAAGGCGTTCCCACAACGGTCCGTATAGAAATAGAGATCCCGCGGATATGAGGGCGGAACGAAACGGATCAAAAAAGGGGGATCTTGCCATGGCGAGATCCCCCTTTTTTTTTAAATAAATGTCCCTAAAGGGCCGAGGCCCCGTCAGTCAATCATCTTGGATATCCTCTTCTCCTCTCCCATGAGGCCCTGCGGTCGGTAGATGAGGATGATCTCCAGGAGGATACCGATGATCAAGTAGCGAATGTAGGGGGCCCTGGCCTTCATGGTGTATGGGAGAATATATGCTGTTAAAAACCTTGTTATTTCCCAGATTCCCCAAATGACAAAGGCGCCGAGGATGGCCCCCTTGTTATTGCCGCTTCCGCCTGCCATCAGCATAACCCAGATGATAAAGGTCCCGTAGAGGGGGGTGAACACGTCCGGGGAGATCGCCTTGGTATAGTGGGCATAGAGGGCACCGCCCACCCCCATGATCATGGAGCCGAATATGAGCGACTGCATCTTGAACCTGAAGATATCCTTCCCGCTCATGGCTGAGGAGATCTCATCCTCTCGAATGGCCCGGAGCACCCGCCCCCAGGGCGATCGAATGACCCTCTCGATGGATAAATAGATAACCACCATGATGGCCAGTACGATTGGTAGATAGATATAATTGTAATATCTCGGATCGACCCATCCCTGAAGGGGTTGGGGAAGGCCCATCAATCCCCGGGGGCCGTTTGCCAACCAGTGTTCGTTGTTGAAGACGAGGCGAAAGGTCTCGGCGATGCCGATGGTGGCAATAGCCAGGTAGTCCTCCCGAAGCCGAAGGGTTGGGTATCCGATCAAATAGGCGATGAAACCGCACACCAGGGCAGCTCCCAGCAGACCGAGGGGAAACCACAAGCCGACGGGGATAATCTCAGCGAGACCGAGGCCGAAAATCTGGCGGACATACTGGGCGTACAGGCCTGTGGGCTTCGGGGTCGTAATCATGGCCGAGGTATACGCCCCGATGCAGAAGAAGCCAGCGATTCCGATGTTGAAGAGGCCCGTATATCCCCACTGGATATTCAACCCCAGGGCAAATACGGCAAAGATCCCAGCCCAGATGGCCCAGAAAACCAGAAAGCTGATGATCCCTCCAATCTCCATTAGGCACGCCTCCCTCCAAAGATCCCCTGCGGTCTTACCAAGAGGATCAAGATCATGACCATAAAGGCAACGGCGGGCTTATAGGTCGGCAACAGGTAGGCGGTGGAGACCTGTTGAGCAACGCCCATGACCAAAGCCCCGATAAGGGCCCCGTACATGTTGCCTATTCCTCCCAGAATTGTGGCCGCGAAGAGGGGCAAGAGAAAGTGCCAGCCCATACCCGGATGTAATTGGACGTCGATACCATAGAGCATACCCCCCGCAGCAGCAAGCGCGCCCCCAATACCCCATGTCCATATGATAACCCTTTCGGTGTCAATTCCACTCACCCGGGCCAATTCCATGTTATCGGCCGTGGCGCGCATGGCCTTTCCCATCTTGGTTCGTTGGAGAAAGAGGTAGAGAAGGATCACTAAGGCCAAAACCACCAGCAGAATCAAAATTTGATCCGGTCTGATCTTAATCTCTAGGGGTAATAATATGGCCGGCCGCAGGACGCCGGGACGGTAAAAATGGTAATCACCACCCCACAGCATGAGGACGATCATTCGGATGATAAAGGATGCCCCCAGGGCGGACATGGCCAATATCACCGATGGGCTCCGTTTCAGGCGAAGGGGCCGATACAAGATGCGATCGAGTAGGATGGAAACAACAGCCACGCAGGCCATGGAAATGGGAAAGGCGAGGGCCATCCGCCACCCGAAGGAAAGGGGGCCAAAGGTGGTATCGGGGATGCCGAGCCAGGGGAAAAGGCCCGTGACCAAGAAGAAGGCGATATAGGCCCCGGCCGTCATCAAGTCGCCGTGAGCGAAGTTGGCAAACCTCAGGATCCCATACACCAGGGTAAGGCCGATAGCCCCCAATGCGGTGATGCTCCCAAGGACAATCCCGTATACGATCAGTTCGGGCACCTTCAGCCCCCCAAGTAGAGCTTACCAACCTCTTCGTTCTCGAGGATGGCCTTCCCCGTATCCTCGAATACCTTTCGTCCCATGGCCAGGACATAGCCGCGATTAGAGATCTTCAGGGTTTCCCGGGCGTTCTGTTCCACCACTACGATGGCGACGCCCGTTTTATTGATGTCGACGATTTTTTCGAAGATCATCTCCACCAGCAGTGGGGCTAAACTGGCGGAGGGTTCGTCCAGGAGCAGCACCTTGGGATCAAGCATCAACGCCCTCCCCATGGCCACCATTTGTCGCTGCCCGCCGGAGAGGCTGCCCACCCTCTGGTTCCTCCTATCCTTGAGGAGGGGAAAGAGGTCATACATCTCCTGGAGCCTATCACGATAGTCATCGGTTCTGACGAAGGCCCCCATCTCCAGGTTCTCTTGAATGGTGAGGGAGGGAAAGACGTTGTCAACTTGCGGAACGTAACTCATCCCCTTACGGACGATTCTGTCCGGGCTCAACCCGGTTATCTCTTCATCCTGCAACTCGACGGCTCCTTGCCTCGGCCTCAGAATGCCGAAGATGGTCTTCAGCAGGGTTGACTTTCCCGCACCATTTGGCCCGATGATGGAGACGATCTCCTTCTCATCCAATTTTATGGAGACATCGTAAAGGATATCCGTCTCACCGTAACCGGAAGTCAGGTTTCTGGCCTCCAGAACCCTCATCGATACTGACCTCCGAGATAGGCCTCCAGGACCCGTTTATCCGACCGGATCTCATCCGGGGATCCCTCTGCAAGCTTCTGACCCTCGCTCATTACGATGATGGGGTTGCAGAGGCCCATGACCAGGTCCATGTCGTGCTCGACAATCAAGAAGGTGATCCCCTTCTCCGCACAGAGCTCCCTGATATTTTCGACCAATTTCCTCATCAACGTTCGGTTTACTCCTGCACCGGGCTCATCCAGGAGGATCAGATCGGGGTCCGCCATCATGGTCTTGGCCAATTCCAGCAACTTCTTCTGCCCCCCCGAAAGGGTGCCCGCATACTCATTCTTCAGATCGATCAGCTCCACAAATTCCAATACCCCAAGGGCCTTATCCCTTATCTCCCGCTCCTGCTCTTTTACGAACCTGGGCCGAAACCATGTATTAAAGATCCATTCCCCCCGCTGGTTCTCCGGTACGAGCATCAAATTCTCCAGTAGGGTCATATGGCTAAACTCCCGGGTAATCTGGAATGTGCGGCAGATCTTCCTTCGGAAGATCTCGTGGGGGGGAAGGCCGTCGATTCGTTCCCCGTTGAAGAGGATCTCGCCAGCGTCGGGTTTGTGGAAGCCCGTCACCAGGTTGAAGAGGGTAGTTTTACCAGCCCCATTTGGCCCTATAAGCCCGGTAATGGACTCCTCTCGGACCTCGAGGCTGCAGTCATCTACGGCCCGGAGTCCGCCGAAGTTTTTTTCCAAGGATCGTACTTCCAACATTTCATCGATTCCCAGGTGAGGAATCCTTTTTCCCAGTGGAAAAAGGTCAACCAATTAAATAAAGTATTCCGCGGTTTGTCAATCCATTTTTTCTTTTGCGCCGGATCGGATATGGATTGTAACTATTGAAGGGGGAGACATGGATTACTTCACCACGTTTTCGAAGAGCGTTTCGGGGTTCGGCCGCTTTTGAATGAGGCCCCTCTCAAAGGCGAAATCCGCAAAACCCTTCCACTTCTCGAGAGATTGAACCTGGGTGGTCGCGAAAACCGGCAGCGTATCCCTGAAAGCCCGGGCATCCAGGTCCTTCCTGACATTCGGATTGGCCCGGAAATAAACTTCGAGGGCCTCTTCGGGATGTCGCGTGGTGAAACGAATGGCCTCATCCAGTGCGTTTATGAATCGGGTGGCAACTTGCCTCCTCTTCTCTAAGGTTCCATCGCTGGTGATAAATACCAATTCGTAGTAGTCCGGAACCCCATGTTTCTCAACGGGGAAGTATCCCGCCTCCTTCCCCTCCAAGGCTAGTTCGTTGATCTCATAGTTCCAGTATGCCCCGACAACGGCATCAACTTTTCCCGTTAAGAGGGAGGGAGTGAGATTGAAACCGATGTTGATCAATTCATAGTCCTCCCTGGCAAGGCCGGCGGACTGGGCCACGGCCTCGAAGAGGATGACCTCCGTGGGGGCAGTGGAATAGCCCACCCTTTTTCCCTTTAAATCAGCGGGAATTTTGATTCCCGACTCCTTTAGAAAGGTTATGGTGCTCAAGGGATGTTCAACGAGGATTCCGATAGCCTTGATGGGTAGTTCCTGAGATCGCGCGACGGTGACGCTGGGCTGATAGCTGATCCCAAAGTCTACCTTACCAACCGCCACGAGTTTCGGCGGATCATTGGGATTAGCCGGGACCAGGATTTCAACTTCCAGACCTCCTTTCGTGAAAAACCCCTTGTCCCGGGCCACATAGACGGGGACGTGGTCAGCATTGGGAAACCAGTCCAACATCAGGGATACTTTACCCGGGAGGCCTTGACCAAATCCCTCTGGACCCCAAAGCATGAACAGGGAAAGACCGATGGCAAAAAATGCCCTTACCGTACTTCGGAAAATCTTTTCCATGGCATCGCCCACCTTTCCATGAAAACAACGAGGTAAAAAAGCCCAACTCCTAAAATGGTGAGATAGATGAGTGAGGCGAAAATGAGGGAGATTTGAAGCTGGGCATTGGCATGGAGCATCAGGTAACCGAGTCCTTCCTTTGAACCCACCCATTCCCCGATTATAGCCCCGATGGTCGATACGGATATTCCGATCTTGCATCCGGAAAAGACAAAGGGCAGCGCAGAAGGAACCCTTACTTTCCAAAGGATCTGCCAGCGATTGGCTTTCAGGATTCTCAGGAGATTCACCGAATCGGCATCAGCCCCCTTCAGCCCATCCAGGGTATTGACGACGATGGGAAAGAAGACGATCAACGCCGCCATGACAACTTTGGATGAGAGCCCATACCCGAACCAGAGCACCAGGAGGGGGGCGATGGCAAAGACGGGTATCGTCTGGGACCCGATCACGATGGGGTAGAACGACTTCTCCAAGACGGGGAATTGAAACATGAGGAAGGCCAACCCCACCCCGACAGCAAACGCCAGGAGGAACCCCGCAATGATCTCCTCCAAGGTTATGATGGTGTGATGGAGCAGAAGGGATTGTTGAACGGCCAAGGTTCGAAGGATTTGACTGGGTGCGGGGAGGATATAATGGGGCACCTGAAACTGCCGTACCATAAGCTCCCAAAAGACCACAAAAAGGGTCAACAGGATAGCGGGATAGAGGAGTCGTTTCGTCATGTGAATACCCTCTCGATTTCCCCTTGGAGCATGTCCAAGAGAACCCGCTTGAGATCCACGAAGCTCCCATCGGTAACCTTCCTAGGCCGTGGAATATCCACGCTGACCTCCCCCTTAACTGTGGCGGGGCGAGCCGTTAATACGTAGACGCGGTCGGAGAGGAGTAGAGCCTCTTCAATATCATGGGTGACCAAAAGGATTGTCTTCCGATAATCCATCCAAAGGTCGAGCAGAATGTGCTGCATGACCGATCGAGTCATGGCGTCAAGGGCTCCGAAGGGTTCATCCAACAGGAGGATGTCCTTGTGGAAAAGAAGGGTTCTTACCAGGGCAGCCCTCTGCCGCATGCCCATGGATAATTCGTCGGGGTAATTCCTCGCGAACCCCCTGAGCCCCACCCGATTCATGAGATTCACTGCTTCCCTTCGGGCCCCTTTGTGGACCCCTCCGGAAATCTCGGGTCCCAAGAGCACATTCTGTAGGATGGTTCTCCAGGGAAAAAGAAGGTCTTTCTGCTGCATGTAGGCAACGTCACCCAATCCGCTCTCTACCTGACGATATTCGATGGAGATGATCCCCTCATCTCTCTGAATTAAGCCCGCCACCACGTTAAAGAGGGTGCTCTTACCACATCCAGAGGGACCGAGGATGGAGATGAATTCCCCTTGACGGGCGAAAAGGGAAATGTCCAGGAGAACAGCCAGCGAAGATCCGTCTTTCGAAAAGCTCTTCTTGATCTCCCTCAGTGACAGCTTACTTTCCCTCGGAAACGGTGCTCCCGTTTTCCGCATGATCTCCCACCCCTGTAACGACAAGATAAGGGTCCTTGGAAGGCCGACGTCAGTGAAGGTTGGTTACCCCTTGGTTAATTCTTACGACTTTGTCCACGACTTCGAGTGGGTTTCTGCCGATCACTCGAACCATGGCCTCCTTGCCGCGGTCCCCCTCGTCATAGATGATATCCGGCATCCCTTCGCTTCTCTGGAGAACCCATTCCACCCCCCACTCCAAGGACGACCCTTCTGCCGTCTTAATTTCCTCCGGCTCCCGTTTTCGATCGAAACTCGTTAAGGAGTAACGCAATGTGGAGCAGGCCTGGAGGATCTCCTTCGAGTATCGAAGGTTCATGGCGCATCGGTATTCCGGATCGTGCTTCATCACCGTTAAGATGATGCTTGCGATATGCTGGGAGGCATCGAACTCGGGAGCCCTCATGGTCTCGACGGAATCATCAATTCGGATTATTCTCCCCGGGAAAGCGGCAATATCCGCTCTGCTCTCCCCGTGTGGTAGTGCATACCCCAGATTCGATTGAACCTCAGGGATGAGCCTGCCTACCTTGGCCCTCTGTAACAGGGAAAACCCCTCCTTCAGTGACTCGATGACTCGATACCGCTCGATTTCCCGGGAAACCATTGCGTAGTGGTTTGTTGGACCATGACCTTTTCCGAGATTCAGGGAAAAGCGAAGGGCAATGGTCAAAAAGGCCTTTGCTTCCTTGATCGCCTCCTCCAATGGTTTACCTTTGGCGATTTCCGTGGCTATGGCGGCTGCATAGGTGCATCCGGTGCCATGGGTATTCCTCGTCTGAACCCTTTCTCCCTCAAATTCGTGAAACCGTTCGCCATCAAACAGCAAATCGATGGGATTGCCGGGTAGATGCCCCCCTTTTATCAGGACATTTTTGGCTCCCAGCTGGCGAATAGCCATAGCCGCCCGTTTCATATCATCGAGCCCCTTCACCTCATGACCCGAAAGTACGGATGCCTCGGGGAGGTTCGGGGTGACCAAGTAGCAATGGGGAAGGAGCTCTCCTTTAAGCGTTTCTTGAGCCTCTTCTTTCAGGAGAGCATCCCCGCTCTTGGCGACCATCACTGGGTCGCTTACTACTTTTTCGATGTCGTAATCCCGGATTTTTTCCGCGACACCCCTAATGATCTCCGAATTGGCGAGCATCCCCGTCTTGATTGCATCGGCTCCTATATCGGAGAGTACCGAATCAATTTGGCTCTTCACGAACTCCGCATCTAATTCCACAATTCCCTGGACCCCCACGGTATTCTGAGCGGTAAGGGCAGTGATGGCGCTCATGCCAAATCCACCGAGGAGGGTAATGGTCTTCAAGTCGGCCTGGATTCCCGCTCCTCCTCCAGAATCTGATCCGGCAATGGTCAATATCCTCTTCATTATCCCTTTCCTCCCCCTTGACTAAGCCCTTTCGATAATGGCCCTGGTAATAACCATTTCCTCCAGTTTTACGTTCATTTTTTTAAAGAAAAGGGCCGTAATTCCGTCTCGGTATTACGGCCCTTGTCCATTTTTTGATCGCCGCTTCCCTACGCTGGAATTACCCAAGCAGGTTCAAAGGGTCACCCCGATCCCGGGATTCGGGACGGAATTTCTCAGCCCATCGGGCTCCCCTAGCGAAAGCTCATCCCTAGCTTAACTCGAAGCCCATGAGATGTCAAGAGGATGGGGGCTGAAGTTTCCTGAATTTCTCGATAAAGACCGTTGTCCCTAAACGTATGGCAGTAATTCTCATAAAATGTGAATACTTGCGGTTAATTCCGGTCAAATCCTGATAAATTTTGCGTATATGTTGAAAAATTTTCACAATATGGCCGTGCCCCCACGAGGTTATTTCCGATAAATGCCCTAGGGATGGGGAAAAATTTGGCATATCAATTGCACGAAAAGGGATAAAACACACTTTGCCAATTGGGGGTTTCCATGCAACTCGCTGCTCAAGTTGAAAAAAAATCCGAATCGGGCCTCGATGAAGGAATTGAGAAGATTCACAAGCTCGCCGCTGAGATAGAGAAGATCATCGTAGGACAGAAGTCCTTAATCTGTCGTATTGTCGTTGCCCTCCTTGCCGATGGCCATGTTCTGCTTGAGGGTGTTCCGGGGTTGGCCAAAACCCTCTTGGTGTCGGCTCTGGGAGCAGCCATGGGAGGAGTATTTCGAAGGATTCAGATGGTGCCCGATATGCTCCCAAGCGACCTCATTGGAACCTATCTCTACATTGGAAATCGCTTCAAGCTTCAAAAGGGTCCATTGAGTGATTGCCATGTAGCCCTGGTGGATGAAATTAACAGGGCGCCCGCTAAAACTCAGGCTGCTCTGCTCCAGGCCATGCAGGAGCGCCAAGTCACGGTCATGGGAAAAGACACCCTTGAGCTCGCAGATCCCTTCATCGTCCTCGCCACGCAGAATCCCGTGGAACAGGACGGCACCTATCCCCTGCCTGAAGCCCAACTAGATCGGTTTCTCTTCAAGGTTGTTGTGGAATATCCCAGCCCGGAACATGAGATTGAGATTCTCACCAATGTCCATCTCGATCAGAGGGATAAAGTAAGAGCCGTTCAGCAGGTCGTGGAGCCCCATGACATCTGTACGCTGAGAGAGAGCATAAAAAGGGAAGTGTCCGTGGAAGATTATGCCCATCAGTACATCGTTGACTTGGTCCGGGCGACGCGTTTCCCGGGGGAGTTTGGCTTGAAATCGCTGGAGGGATGTCTGAAGCTTGGTGGTTCCCCTCGCGCAACCATAGCCCTGAGAGATGCGGCGCGCGTCGAGGCCTTCCTGCACAAGCGTCAGCACGTATACCCTGAGGACATTCAGGCCGTTGCAAGAGATGTTTTTAGACATCGGATTTTCCTGGAGTTTTCCGCGCAGGCCGAAGGGCTGACCGTGGAGGCCGTTATCCAAGAGATCTTAGATGGAGTCCATATCCCGTGAGAGAGATCCTCGCAAAGATTGCGGAGGTTGATTACTATGTTCGCTGGTATTCGGGGCAGCATGATCTCGGAATCTGGCCCAGCCGGCAGTTGGGGGGATCTGCAGAGTTCGAAACGATTTCCGAATACCAGGTAGGTGATAACCCCCGATCCATAAACTGGTCAGCCACCGCAAGAACGGGTGGGCACGTAATCCTCAAGAACACTCGGTTGACTGAGACTAACCTCGCCGTTTTTCTGCTCGTGGATTTGAGTCAATCCATGGACTTTGGCACGGTTCGGGTGACAAAGCGGAGGTTGGCGGCGGAAATCTCCGCAATTCTCGCTCACGCAGCCTGGAGATGCCGCGACCGAGTCGGTTTTGTTGGCTACGGATCCGACGTTGGGATTGAATGGCCCCTCCGAAATCCCAAGGATTATAGGCTTTTGATCCCTCAGAAGATCCTCGAAACGAGATCTGATGGAAAGAGAGGAGCAGGATTGAGCCAGGCCCTCTCTAGTCTTCCGCCAAAGCGGTCCTTGGTATTCCTTATCTCGGACTTTCAGGAGGATTTCGAGGAAATCGAATCCGCTCTCAAGCCGGTTGCCCTCCTCCATGACCTCGTTTGCATTGTCATTTGGGACCCGAGGGAAAAGATGCTCCCGGCAAGATGGTGCGTCGCTGCATTGAAGGATCTGGAGACCGGCAGGAGCAGGACTATCTGGTTGGGAGGGGTGGGAAAGAAAGCAGCGTTTCAAGAGCGGATAGAAGCCAGGGAGCAGGGCCTGAAAGCGTTGTTTCGAAACCTCTCGATAGGTGCTCTCTGGATAAATCAAGAAACCGACTATGTCATCGAAATTGGGAGGTTTTTCCTGGCCCGGAGGAAAGGCATTAAATGAAAAAGCTCCTCCTGCTTACATTTTTGGCTGCCTCCCTTGCCCTGGGAGCGGTATCCTCGGAGAATCGTGGTGTTCAGTCCGGGGACGGGGAGCTGGTGGAAAATGAAGCCTTTCCCATCACCGTCGATTTTAACTGTCCACGAAACTTTGGCTTCCATATCGCTGATGAGATTCCCCTGAAGGTCACCCTGGAGACGGGTGAGGGACCCATTGTAGACCTGGTGAACCTCCCCAAGAGAGGGGAAACCCACGGGTCTTTTGAGGTTCGAGACGTAAGGGTTCGTAAGCACCGAAAGAGCGGCGGGACCGTCTACTCCGTTTTCTATCGCCTCCAGTCCTTCGAACCCGCCATTGCTGTGGACAGGCTGAAGTTTCCGCCGCTCCGAATCTCTTACGCAACCGAAGAGGATTGGAATCCGGCGGAATCCAAGTATTATTATCGGAATCTCTTTTCGCAAGCCTTTGATATTTTCGTTTCACGGACGGCCACCTACTTCGGTCCAATGAAGGACATCAAGGGGCCGGTCGAGGACGAAAGGACCACTGCCATTTGGAAAGTGACCATCCTTGTGGGTGGTCTCATGGTCTTCGTAGCCCTCATCACCTGGCCTTGGGATTTCATCCGAAGGAGACGGAGGGCCGTCGCGGAAAGCACCAATCCCTCGCCCCGGGATCGTGCCGTGAAGGCGCTGCAGGAAGCGAGGGAGACTTGCTTCAACTACGAAGATCATCGAAAGCGACTGTTCTTTGAGATCAATGCGATTGTGAGGGATTTCTTGAAGGATGTCTACGGCCTCAGTACGGCGAATAGGCCATCGATGGAAATTGTGCATCAGTTGAGGGACTGTCCAGTCTATGAGGAGCTCAAGGGTTTGGTGGCAAGAATCAACCAGGTCATCTACGAAGGGGATGCCCCTGTGGATCTTGAGTCCGTTATGAGACAATTCACCGGGCTCATGGAAAGGATAGAAGAAGCAACGCATCCAGGGGTGAATGAAGCATGATACGGTTGGCTAACCCTATTCTGTTACTCGCGGGAGTTATTTTTTTGTCGCTTTTCCTCACGAGAAAAAACGCTTTCCTCGGGTACTCACACCTTTCCCTCTTAGGGGCCGGGGGGAGATTACAGTTCTGGCAACGCCTGCCACAGTTTCTCTTGAGCTTGACGATAGCGCTGCTGATTCTGGGGCTTGCTCGGCCTCAGTGGCAAAGGTCCGTTCAACGCGAGAAGTTCTTCGCCCGTGACATCCTCCTGGTCGTGGACCTCTCCCACAGCATGGAAAACAGTATGAAGAGCGCCTTAATCACGAGGGATGGAACAAGGAAAGTAGATCTCGCCAAAGAAGCAGCCCTCAAGTTCATTCAAAAACGGAACAACGACAGAATTGGCCTGCTCGTATTTGGGGACGAAACTTTCGGAAGTTGGCCCCTGACGAGGGATCTTGGCCTCGTATCGAAAAAAGTGGAGAGGCTCGGGTCCACTTTCTACGGGGGTACCAATCTTGGAGACCCGTTCCTGAAGGCCATGGATCATTTCAGGGAGATGGGTCAGTCGACGAGTCGCGTTCTGGTCTTGCTTTCAGATGGCGAAGCCACAATCCCGGCAAAGATGAAGGAGAAGATCATCACGGAGATGAAAAAGATGGATATCCGTCTCTATCTCCTGGGAATCAATCTGAAAAAAGAGAATAGCGACATTTTGGAAATCGTGACAAGAGTCCAGGGAAGATTCATCGCGGCTGAGTCGGCAAGAGCATTGACAGCGGCCTTTGACGAGATAGACTCCCTGGAACCCAGTATGGTCGAAATAGAGGTTGAGGGGAAGAGCGAGGAACTCTATCCTATGTTTCTTCTTTTGGCCCTGTGTCTCATGTTCATCGTGACGCTGTTGCGCAATACCGTTTTTATCGAGCTCTGTTAGGAGGCTTGCCATGCGCGTGATCGCACATATTCGTTCAATCCGGGTCTATTTGCTCATAATTGGTGGCCTATGCCTTTTCTACGGTATCTACCAGAAGTACTGGTATTCGGACTTGATTGGAGAGGCGGTGAAGGCCATAGAGGAGAATCGATTAGACCAACAGTACCTTGAAAAGGCGCGGGAAAGTCTCTTCGCATCAGAAGAGCTCATTTCATACGATATGGGAGTAAGGGCCTACAGGTCGAACAACCTCAAGAAGGCAACTGAACATTTCTATGATGTTATAAACAAAAGCGATCATTCTTTCTTAAAGAAACGAGCGTATTATAATCTCGGCAACATCCTGGTTCAACTGGAATTACCGAAAAAGGCAGCTGCGATGTACCAGGAGTCCCTTCGACTCGATCCCAGCGATTGGGAAAGCAAATATAACCTTGAACGGCTCTATGTCTTCTATCCCATTCTCTTGCCTGATGAAGGGAGTCAGGCCTCTCTTGAACAGGAGCCTGGGGACGAGAGAGGGGATAAGAG
>JABAOH010006542.1_pt1 | contig 38974 bp, 39 predicted proteins | sample 7062181 | NCBI WGS metagenome assembly JABAOH01 (sample SAMN14538630, study PRJNA623070) | marine sediment metagenome | biome: marine biome [ENVO:00000428]; feature: marine pelagic biome [ENVO:01000023]; material: deep marine sediment [ENVO:00002113]; isolation source: pool of 5 deep marine... | reverse complement strand
GGCGTTGATCTTCTCGTGCCCGACGAACCGGAGTTTGTTGGTGCCCTAGGAGCGGCTCTTGCGCCCATGAGGAAGAATGGAGAAAAGGGAAAATGAGTAAAGAATATTGGAGATGGCCTGAGTACAGGCGAACTGTACCTGGCAAGGACTGGAAAGATGCAAAAGTAATCTCGGCTGGAGTCGACATTGGGTCTGTGAGCTCTAAGGCTGTCATTATGACCGATGGTGAGCTCTACGCGTACAGCATCATGCGAACCGGTTCAAGCAGTCCAGACAGCGCCCAAAAGGCGATGGACTGGGCGTTAGAAGGAACAGGGATTAAACTTGATGATATCAAGTACACCGTAGGAACCGGCTATGGGCGGGTGAATGTTCCTTTCGCCAACAGGGCAATCACCGAAATCGCCTGCCACGCTCGGGGCGCGAACTTCATATGGGGACCGACCGTAAGAACAGTGCTGGACATGGGTGGTCAAGACTGCAAGGCAATTCATTGCGACGAGAGAGGCAAAGTCACGGCGTTTCTGATGAATGATAAGTGTGCCGCTGGGACAGGACGGGGCATGGAAGTGTTTGCTGATCTCCTTTCAGTATCTATTGAAGAAGTTGGTCCGATGTCGCTGAGCGTGGAGAAGGAGCCAGAGCCCGTGAGCAGCACATGCGTCGTCTTTGCAAAGTCTGAGGCGGTGGGCCTTCTGCGGAAAGGCTGGCCCAAAGACATGGTTCTGGCCGCTTACTGTTCTGCCATGGCAAGCAGAATATCCGAGTTGCTGGAGAAGATAAAGGTGGAGAAAGATTTTGTCATTACCGGTGGAATCGCCAAGAATATTGGTGTCGTGAAGCGATTAGAGGACATAATCGGCTTCAAGGCGTTGCCAATGAAGGAAGGCTTTGATCCTATGACTGCAGGAAGCCTAGGTGCCGCCTTGTTCGCTAAAGCTCTCTACGAAAGATCCACTCAGACCGCATAAGAAACTGAACTGGGGTTGATGCGTGTGATTGTCCATTATGGCTATAAAGATGGCTCAGGGGAGTACTTCATCAGCGTTGATACTGACAAGTGCAACAGCTGTGGCGATTGTGTCGAAGCCTGCCCCGCGGGGGTCCTAGAGATGATAACCATGATGATAGACCTTGAGGACCAGCTGGTAGCAGCTGTGACTGAAGAACATCGAAAGAAGATAAAGTACAGTTGTGCTCCCTGCAAGCCAGAGAAGAGACCGCCATGCGTCGTAGCCTGTAAACAAGAGGCAATTACGCACACATGGAAACCCCTCTGAGAAGATGAATACATTCAATCCCTTTTGCATCCGAAGATGGAAAAGATGAAATCAGTCTCACTTACCATAGATGGCAAGGAAGTTCAAATAGAGCAAGGCACTACCGTACTGGAAGCGGCGCAAAGCTTAGGCATCTACATCCCCGCACTTTGTCATCATCCAGATCTACCTCCAGCGCCGAAGATGAAGCTTGATGGTCAGATTTATCGTGGCGGAGAGCTCATTCAGGGGCGCGGCTCGAATCCTAATGGGTTTGAGGGTTGCCAATTATGCGTCGTAGAGATTGAGGGCGTCGAGGGTTTTATCACTGCCTGTGACACGCCTGTCGCTGGTGGTATGGTTGTTCAGACCAACACTCCGCAGGTTCAGAGGCTCCGGCGCGAAAACCTAGCGAAGATTCTTGCGAGACATCCGCACGCCTGTCTTGTTTGTGCGGAGAGGGAAGGCTGCAGCAAGGAACCGTGTTCGCTCAATGTGCCAGTTAATGAGCGCTGTTGTGACAAGTTTGGAAACTGTGAACTGGAGAAGGTTACGGAGTATATTGGAATTGAGGAGGATGTTCCACGCTACTCTTTCAGAGACCTCCCTGTAGAGGATACGCCGTTATTCATTCGGGATCATAACCTATGCGTAAGCTGCGGTCGCTGTGTCCGGGTTTGTCGGGACGTCAGAGGCGTGGAGGCTCTTGGAATCGTATATAACGGTGATGAATACATCGTGGGCACGCTAAGCCCTTCACTGGAAGAATCCGAATGTAGGTTCTGTAGCGCCTGCGTTGCGGTCTGTCCCACGGGTGCCCTAATGGACAAAGACCTCAGATGGCCCGCGAGTGAAGAGGATCTCGTGCCATGCAAACACACCTGTCCTGCTGGAATCGATGTTCCCCGATACATCCGTCTCATCAATGAGGAAAAATTTGCTGAAGCCGCAACCGTGATTCGCGAGAAGGTTCCTTTCCCATCTGTCTTAGGTTATGTCTGCCATCATCCGTGCGAGGACGAGTGCCGACGGGGCGAAGTCAACGAAGCGATGTCAATCTGTGCACTGAAGCGCTTTGCAGCTGAGCAGGATACTGGATTGTGGAAGACCCGATTGAAAAAGGCTCCATCTGGCGGTAAGCGTATAGCCGTAGCTGGTTCAGGGCCTGCCGGGCTTACTGCAGCCTATTTCTTAGCAAGAAAAGGGCACGCCATCACCGTATTCGAGGTGCAGTCTGAACTTGGAGGGATGATGCGTTTTGGTGCTCCTGAGTACCGCCTTCCTCGAGAGGTGCTCGAGAAGGATATTGCAGGCATTTTGGCGTTGGGGGCGGAAGTGAAGACCGGCATCCAGATCGGTCCAGACTTGTCGCTTGACGATTTGGAGAAGCAGTATAACGCCATATTCTTAGCTACAGGGGCTCCGCTGAGCAAGAAATTGAAGATTGATGGCGTGGCGCTAGAAGGGGTTCTCTGGGGCGTCGATTTTCTGCGAGACGTTAATTCTGGAAGAGATGTCACGCTGCGAGAACGGGTTTTGGTGATTGGGGGTGGTAACGTGGCCATAGACGCGGCTCGGACAGCCCTCCGCGTGGGTGCTAAGGAGGTTCAGCTGGCTTGTTTGGAATCTAGAGAAGAGATGCCCGCCCACGAGTGGCAGATCGCGGAGGCGGTTGAGGAAGGGGTGATTCTGAACGTGTCTTGGGGGCCGAAACGGATTTTGGGAGATGCCAATGGTGTGACTGGGATACAGCTCGTCCGTTGCACCTCCGTCTTTGACACTGAAGGACGGTTCAACCCATCTTTCAACGAAGAGGAGACGACATCAATAGAAGCCGATTCGGTCATAATCGCCGTTGGTCAGGCTTCAGACTTGTCTTTCTTGGATGGGAAAAGCGAGGTCCAGACCCCTCGAGGCGTTATAGAAGTCAAGGAGGATACTCTCCAAACAGGCGTTCCAAAGATATTTGCTGGTGGTGATGTTGTGAGTGGCGCCACCTCGGTTATTGAGGCTGTTGCCATGGGAAGAAAAGCCGCGGCTTCCATAGACAGATTTCTTGGCGGCGATGGGGTTATCGACGAGACGTTAATCGAACCCGAGAAGCTTGACCCGTGGTTGGGGCAGGAGGAGGGCTTCGCAAAGAAGCAGCGTGTTCAGATTCCGTATCTACCGCTTGAAGAGAGGCTTCAGGACTTTTCTTTGGTCGAGCTTAGCTTCGACGAGAAAATGGCTGTTGAGGAGGCGAATCGTTGCCTGCGGTGTGATTTGCGGCTTGAGCTCTCGCCGGTGATTCTTCCTCCTGAGAAGTGGTTGGAGTTCAGTTTAGAAAATGTTAGTACGGTTCCAGAGACCAGCGGGGTCTATCAGCTTCTGGATGAGAAGAGACTGATAATCTCTATTGTTGGCACGCCCAATCTACGGCGCGACTTGGAGCAGCAGCTGCAAACTGTTAAGAAAGCTTGCTACTTCGGATACGAAGAGGACCCGATGTACACGAAGCGGGAGAGCGAGCTCATTCAGAAGTTCCTGAAGGAGCACGGCAGAATGCCTGAGCTGAATGAGGAGCTGCTTGATCTCTTCTAGAAGCCTATCTGAGTTATGTGTGCACATTGTGAGGTAAGTTCATGGTCTTGTATCGATTTGATGGCAAGGCGCCAAGCATTGGTGAGGAAACGTATGTTAGTCAAAGCGCAGAGGTCATTGGAGATGTCATAATCGGCGAGCGCTGTTACATTGGACCGGGCGCCAAAATCCGAGGGGACTACGGAAGCATTCGAATAGGGAACAGAACTAGTATAGAAGAGAACTGTGTGGTGCACGCGAGACCTGGTGAAACCTGTAGGATCGGCGACATGGTCACGGTGGGTCACGGGTCAATTCTGCACAATTGCGCGGTGAAGGATTATGCGGTTATCGGTATGGGCGCGATTGTCAGTGATTATGCGGTGGTTGGGGTCTGGGCTGTGGTCGGGGAAGGCTGTGTCGTGAAGAACAGACAGGTCGTCGAAGATCAGCAAATCGTGGTTGGTGTACCTGCGAAGATTGTTGGTGCTGTGTCCGAAGAGTATCGAAAGCTATGGACAAGCTACAAAAACCTGTACGCAGAACTCGCACTGAAATATCAAAAGACACTGGGGATGATAGAGCCCGAAAATGAAGAGAGCCGATAGCATCGTGCATTAAGGATTTATTCTACTACAACGCGCGCATGCTTAGAAATTATAAGTTGGAGAACTCAGTTAATCCTATGAACCTACGGGAGACTACCCAAGGAACACTCATTGAAATCCGTGTGAAGCCACAATCGAAGCAATTCAAGATAGAGATTGAGGAAGATGAACTTCTTGTGTTTTGTCGAGAAAGTCCCGTGAAAGGGCGAGTGAACAGAGAGTTGACCAAGGAGTTGTCACGGCTGTTCAAGAGAAGAGTACGGATTCTTTCAGGGTTTCGTTCAAGACAGAAGAGGCTTCTGATCGAAAATGCTAGGACCCAAGAAATCAATGAGATTTTGTCACAGGCGCGCACACAGAAGTGAATCTAACATGACTGTCCTCCTAGATCTTCTACAGATTCTCTTTCGACAATTAATTCAACCTAGTCTCCTCTGAAGTCATGTTTTGTTGCTGATATGCTCAAAGAGAAAACAAATTTACTGGTCAACCTCATTGTTAAACAGAAGATGTCTAAGAGAGAAGAGGAACTCAAGAAGAACGGGTGGATGAAACAGAATACGATAGGAGAGCCGAGGCTAGGTGAGTGCGTGGAGCTATACAAGTCCTTAGGCTACGAGGTCCACCTTGAACTCGTGCGCCCCAAAGAGATGACTGAAGAGTGCCGAAAATGCTATGAAAAAGAACTTGGAACCGTCAAAACAATCTACACAAGAAAAAAGTAGGGCTGCAACTCTTCAGGCTTTTTTCAGCTCATACGTGATTCTGTCGTCATCCAGCCTTACCGGGACCAATTTCACATTCATTCCTAGCTCAATTTCATCTTGTTTGACATCTTTGCTTATTCTGGTGAAGACGCACACGCCCTCTTCAAGCTCCGCCAAGGCAAGCGTGTATGGCGCTTCGAAGCCAGCTGGTGCAAAGTAAGCCGTGGTGTACGTGATCAACGTTCCTCTACGGCTCAGCGAGATCCATTCAACATCGCTTGATCGACAATCGATGCAGTCCGCCCTCGGCGGGAAATAGAGCCTTCCACATGCCTTGCACTTGGTCGCCGCGATCTCGCCTTCTTCCAGATGCTTCACGAAATCCGCAACCTTCGTCTCTGCGATATAACTGATTTCTCCGAATTTTTCAAAGCCCATGCGGCTATCTCCTGAATATTATTACGGAGCCGTACAGCCCGATGCCCCCAATGTTATGCACCAGACCCGTCTCAGCCCCATCGATCTGCGTCTTCCCAGCATCGCCCCGAAGCTGCAACACAATGGTTCTGATCTGCGAACCCCCTGTGGCACCGATCGGATGGCCCTTCGACAACAATCCACCGTCTATATTCACGGGAATTCTTCCACCAATGTACGTCTCCTCAGCGTCTATCAGCTTGCCACCTTCACCTCGCTTACAGAAGCCGAGGTCTTCATAGGCCATGATTTCGGCTATCGTGAAGCAGTCATGAACCTCCGCAACATGTATATCAGCAGCCTTCAAGTCGGCCATCTCATAGGCTTGCTTGCCTGCCTCGACAGCACAAGAAAGCGAAGAAACGGTCTCTCTACCTGTGAGCGACATGGATGCAGAGGCCAATCCCAGACCAGTTATCCACACAGGCGTGTCAGTATTCTTCTTGGCAACATCCTCACTTGCCAAAATCATGCATGACGCCCCATCCGCGTTGGCACAGCAGTCGAAGAGCTTTAGCGGACTAGTGATGACCCTCGATTTCAACGCTTTCTCAAGAGTGATCTCCTTCTGGTACATAGCTTTGGGATTCATCGCGCTATACTTGCTGCTCTTCACCTTGACTTTAGCGAGCTGCTCTTGAGTGGTTCCGTGTTGATTCATGTGAGCACGGGCGAACATGGCGTAGTACGCAGGCATCATAGCCCCAAACGGAGACTCCCACATAATGTCCCCGCCCCTGAGCATTCTTTCCTGCGACTCAGCTGATGTCAGCTCAGACATCTTTTGGAATCCAATAACCGCGACCACTTGATGGAGACCGGAGCGTATGAACGACCATCCAATTCGAGTTCCTACGCTGCTGGAGGCGCATATTGCCTCGGCTAGAAAGGTTGGTTTCGGGTTCAAGCCTAGATATTCTGCTATGAGTCCTGAGGGGCTTCTCTGCTTGTCGTATTCGGGTGCTGAACATATGATGGAGGCGTCGATGTCTTTTGTGGAGAGGTTTTCGGCATCCTCCATGGCTTCTCTGAAGGCTTCAAAGCAGAGTTCTCGAATCGAAACTCCACATGAGCGGGTGAAGGCTGTCTGGCCTACGCCCACGACAGCCACTCTTTTATCCATGCATATCTCACTCTAGCGCGTGAGTTTGGCACCGCATTTTAAGCAGTACTTAGAGTCTCCTGGGAGGTATTCTGCGCCGCACTTGCTGCATTTACCTATGTATGGTCCGTAGGGGACCCTCGGGTCGCCTCCTTCCGCGATGAAAGAGCGAATCTTTTCCATTTCGGCCTTTCGCTTCTCTTTGAAAGCCCACAAGCCTTCGCTGGGCTCCATCGATCCGATGTTGAGGGCGAACCAGGCTTTTCCATGTTCCCATGTGGGACGCCAGATCAATTCTTTCCACCAGTTGTGATGAACCTTATAATACCAGAGGCTGGATGGAGACAATTTCTTCATCTTATCGATGTATTCTCTTACCTTGTCGTCAAGTTTGTCTAGAGGCACGACGTCATTCACGACACCGTATTTGAGGGCTTCTTCCGCGTTTATCTGGGAGCTTAGGAGTACCATTTCTGCTGATTTCTTTATGCTCATGTGGAGGGGAAGCCATTGGGACAGTCCGCCGATGGAGGTCATGCCGACTCTTGGACCTGGGGAGATGAATCTTGCATGATCTGCCGCGATTGCGAGATCACAGCAGGCGACGAACTCCCAGCCACCGCCTGCTACGGCGCCGTTTACTCGGGCGATAACGGGCTTTCCGCAGTGCATTATCATGTCGAAGATTCTGCCGTAGTATTCGCCCCACTCCCAGAATTTCCAGGGCTTTTTGTTGTATATCTCAGCGTATTCGTGCACGTTTCCGCCGGTGCAGAAAGCCTTGTCGCCTACGCCAGTCATCACTATGAATTGGACGGCGTCGTCTCCCATCGCTTTCTCGTAGCCAGCCGATACCTCTTTGAGAGTTCCGAAGATGTATGAGTTCATTTCTTTAGGATTGTTGATGGCAATACAAGCCGTGTGATCGTACCAATTTGGATCATATTTGACAGTGCGCCAGTCTTCTGGGTCCTCAGCGGGATACCAGTCGTATTCCCTTTCAGCCATATTTATCACGTCAACGGGATTGTTTTTTGAAGTTATTTAAGATTTGCTGGAGATAGGGAATTAACTGAGAGAATTGTTGAGCGCGCGCAGACTCCGCACCTATTTCCCGAAGAAGACGCCCAGGTTGCGCGGGAGAACATCTAGGTATTCGATCAGATCGAGTTTCTTCAGTTTTTTAATAGTCGAAGCAGGTAGCTTATCAAGAGGCGCTCCTTCGAGTAGAAGGGCCGTTTCCTCTTGGGAGAATTCTTCCTTTCCCTCAATCCATTGCATGAAATTCTTATTCTCTGGGCAAACCCTTTGGCAATGGAAACAGCCAACCACACAGTTGTGCCAAGAAGGATCCATCCAATCCGGAAACGGAACATCCCTCTCCTTTTCGTTGTAGAAAACGATACACCGCTCGGCACGGAGAAGAAAACGATCAGAAGGAATCGCGCCACTGGGACAGTTCAAGCGGCAAGCATGACAGTCTTGGCATCTTTCCATCATCTGCGATTCTCGCCAGTTGTCTTTCTTGCAAGGCAGGTCAGAGTATACTGCTACAAGTTGGAGGAAGCTTCCCATTCCCGGAACATAGCAAATGTTGTTTCTTCCGTACAAGCCGAGTCCGCTCCGCACCGCCAAGAGTTTCAAAGGCAACTTAGTGCGCTCCAAACGGTATCCACTTGCGTTAAGAATCTTTGCCAAGAGATCTTCTACCATTTTTCTCGTCTCTTCATAGGCTACGTAAGTCGGAGGAAGCATGAGTGACCGCCATTCCCCATTCCATGTGAAAATGGCTTGGCTCTGTGGACGAGGGACAGCAACAGCTATCAGAGACGCGGCTTTTGGCAAACTATCTGGGATTCGGAAATCAAACCAGGCAAGACGTTCCTGATAGAATTCTTTGTTAAGCAGGCCCTGTTTATGGCGTCGTTGAATCTCCTCTTGCAGGTCACGGAGGCGTTGGATTGATACGATGCGTCCTTGATAGCCACATGCCCCCAGCTTGAGCAGAATCTCGTCCACGAATTGCTTCATATCAAGTCACGTATTTCTTCCTATTTGCACAATATGCATGTTGCTAATTAACATATTCATTCGCCTTGGACTAAGTATCATTGTCATGCACGCGCGACTGGAATGATAACAGCGAAAATTAATATACTTGGGAGAATCGCGCATTTTGCAGTAGTAGAAGCTAACCCTGTCAAAACAATCGCCACAATAGAGCGGAGAGACTTTCTGGCTGCAACAAATCACTACCTTTCCTCAGAGTCCGACAGAATCACTCCAACAAAACCAAAACACAGTCTAGACCGAATAGAATACCTCAATACTTGGTTCAACAATCGGACACAACCAGCTGATCTGGACGATCTAAAGACAATTCAACGAACCCATGATGCAGAAATATGCTCTCACGTTCAAGAAATCTATGAAGGCGAGCTCAGAGAGCTCACTACATGTTGGGCATGGATCGCCCCTTTGGAAGACGATAGCGCAGATCTCTGTGAAGGTTCTCCATGCAAGAACGAGTACAAAGAATATTTTCTGTCGTGAGATGCCATTCCACTTCGAATATAGAAAAGAGGGCGCTTGTGGGCGACATCACCACTATAAATTAAAATGAATGATTAAGCCAAAAGAAAGCAGGAAATGATAGTCGTAGGTCTTGAGTATTCAACGATACCTGCTCGCAGGCGTGAGTCATGACCCTGAAAAACCATGCAATCAGAAAGCTGACGGAGATCGTAGGTCCAGAGAGTGTGCTGACGGACCCTGAAGACCTCTATGTATATTCATTCGAAACGCTTTTTGAAGAACCGAAATACTGCCACTTGGACGCTATAGTGAAAGCCGTATCCGAAGATGAAATCGCCCAAATAGAGGAGCTGGCGGCAGCAGAAAGGTTCTCAGTTATCCATCGAGGAAAGAACGCTGCCATCCATAGGCCTCAGGAAACAACGAGAAGCATAACGATCATCTTAGACACGGTTCCTCGCCCAGAAATCACAGCCTTCGACGAGAAACTTCGCAAAAAATCTCAGAACCTTAAGAAATATAGACAGAAGCTGATGGATGCTATGCGTAAGGAAAGGTCCTACAAGGGCCTAGCCTCGGTGATGGCATCGCTTTTCCAAGACAAGGGAATTTTGCAGTGCGGGGACTGTGAGGTCTGCACGGGATATTGCACCGTGTCACCTACCTTCAGTCACGTAGAGACGTACTCTGCGAAGGGGAGACACCTCCTGACGAGAGGCCTAATGAAAGAAGAGCTAAAGCCGTCAAGGAGGCTTGCTGATACCCTTTACTCCTGTACCCTCTGCGGACTCTGCTACGCCCAGTGTTTGCCCGATCTACACCTCCACGATGCGATACTGGAAGCGCGAGGTAGGCTGGCTGAAGAGGGTTTGGCACCTGAATCTGCCAGGGCGGCTCTTCGAAACATCATTGCGTACGGGAATCCGATGGGAGCATCAGCAGATCTACGGATGAGATGGATGAGAAAGTTGCCAGAAAATCTACTGAAGAAGACTGCCGATGTCTTGTACTGGGCTGGGTGCAACACCACCTTGCGTTCAGGCGTTCGGGCGACAGCGAACGCGACCGTGAGCGTGTTGAATGCGGCGGGCGTCGATGTCATGGCTCTGAGGGAAAACGAGGGCTGCTGTGGGTTCTCGCTGGTCGTTGGAGGCTTTTTCGAGGAGACCACGAGAAATGCCGAGCGCGTTGTCAAAGCGGTTGATGCGGCTGGCGTTGGAGCGCTCGTGACCTCCTGCTCAGGCTGCTACGAGACCTTCGTAGACTTGTATCCGAACAAGCTGGGTGTCGAGCTGCCGTGTCAGGTGCTTCATAGCTCTCAGCTGGTGGAGCGTCTGGTGAAGGATGGCGAGCTAGCGCTTAACAATTTGCCGATGAGGGTTTCCTACCATGATCCCTGTGGGCTTGGCAGGCACTGCGGCGTGTATGAGTCCCCACGGAACGTTCTGAGGTCTATTCCCAGTGTGCAGTTGGTTGAGCCTAGTCTGAGCAGGGAACGCTCGAGATGTTGTGGGGGTGGCGGCGGTTTCTGGGGGATCAACAGTAGTGCCAGTATGAGTCTCGCCCATCTGCGGATCGAACAGGATATTATGCCCCTGAACGTCGAGGCGTTGGCGGTGACTTGTCCTCTGTGCTACACGAATTTTCTCTATACCTTGAAAAAGCATAGCGTTGAGATGAAGGTCTATGACGTCATGGAACTCATGGAGATGGCGTTAGGAGCGGGAAATGCGACGCTTAACCCCGGGTGAAACCAACGGTAGACGAATGATTAGAGCTTACGTGTCTTGAAGTCCTTTTTGGGTGTTTTCGTATTTTTCGATGAAGTCTGTTCGGACCGGATAGAAGATGTCTAACATGACGAAGGATTCATCTCCAATAGTTGTATCGCTGTGTGGCACGTTGGCCGGGATACAGTAGAAGTCGACTTTCTGAACGACGCGCTCTTCATCACCTATCTTTAAGAGAGCCCTTCCACGGTAGACCATCCCGATCTGTTCCTGGGGATGAGAATGCAAAGGCACACGGTGGCCCGGCAAAGTAGAATTCAGAACCATCATCATCTCCTCACCGTGCAGACCGGTCAAAATGGTGGTTTCTAAGCCCTCCATCTGCTGAAATTTCGGGACATGAGCTTTCTCGATAAAATATGGGTTTTCTCAGCCTTCTTCATTTGCACGTACCGCCTAGCCTTCCACTTTCTCATTTAATCAATCAATTGATAAATTTTTCAGAGAAAAGATTTACGAACTGTTTGTTCGGCATTCTTTGGTACAATTCGAAACGATGTGATCAAGCGATAGTCTTCAATCTCCATGCAATAACAAACAAGCCAATGGTCAATTAGATATCATACGCCCTCAAGCAGGATACTAAATGTCCTGGCTTCATTTCTATAGGTTCTGGTTCTTCTTTGCTGCAGTTTTCTCTTGCATATTTACATCTCGGATGAAATCTACAGCCATTGGGAAAATTGTAAGGATCCGGTGGTGAGCCTTGTATTCCTTTGATTTCGACTTTTCTGTCGATTCGCGGCACAGAAGCTAACAACTCTCTTGTGTAAGGGTGTGCTGGCCTTTTGAAAATAGTCAAAACATCACCATACTCCATGAACTTCCCTGCATACATAACCCCAACATAATCAGCCATCTCCGCTACGACTCCCAGATCATGGGTCATCAAAAGCATTGAAAGATCAAACTCTTTCTTCATCCTCTTTATTAACTCCAACACTTGTCTTTGCACCAACACATCCAAAGAGCTCGTTGGTTCATCCGCTATTAGTAGCGACGGATTACAGATCAACGCCATTGCAATCAATATCCTTTGCCCTTCTCCTCCACTGAACCTATGAGGATCATGGTAGTATCTTTTCCTCGGTTCTTTCAACTTGACTTTTCCAAGATAGTCAAAGACAACCTCTTTTATCCGTTTCCATCTTGCTCTTTCATGGGCTCTTTTTGGCTCCCCAGTCTGATACCCGATTATCTTCATCGGATGCATTGAAGCAACTGGATTCTGGAATATCATGGAGATCTCATTTCCTCTTAGCTTTCTTATCTCCTTCTCTGGCAGCTTTAGCAAATCTTTTCCTTTGAAGAAGATTTCTCCACCAACAATTTCCCCCTGTGCGACAACCTTCAGAGCCGTCTTAACAACTCTTCCCATAACAACATCTTTTGTTGGATCGAGAACTCCAGATTCTGTTCTGAAAAAATGTGGGATCAACCTTAGGATTGAGAACGCAACTGTTGTCTTGCCAGAACCAGTTTCACCTATCAACGCAACAGCCTTTCCCTTGTAGACATTGAAACTTACACAATCAACTGCCCGTACAGCCCCTCTTTCACTATAAAAATAGGTCTTGAGATTTTTGACATGTAACAGGCTTTCTGAGTTCATGTCACCCATTCAATCTCACGCCTGCGTTTCTCTTTCCAGCTCATAAGCAGAGTTTCTAGACTGATACATCTAACCTACTAGAACCTTTAAACCAACCTCACTTGATCCTCTCTTTTACGTGATAAAATGTTGGATATACCCTCTGTATCAACGCCACTAGCAGTCATAGTCTGCAGAAGAAAACATAGTATTCCTAAAGGATGTTGAGTATTCCAAGTATGTTTATTGTGTTAAAGATAATTATGAAGAGAAACCGTACACTACTTACTGTTACATACACGCCTTATTTGACTTCCTCTGTAAGACGTAGACATATCTCGCAGGCCTCTATAACATGAAGCCCCTTCTCTGTTGTCTTCCAGATGCCAGCTTCCTCAATTATGAAGCCTGCATGGTTTAAAGCGTTTAGATACTGCTCAAGCTGATGGAAACTTAACTGCGCTGTTTGCATTATTCGTGTCTTCTTCTCACCACCTTTAGCAGCCTTCAAGATCTCCATAATTATGTCGTGTCTCGCTCTTCTTCTAACAAGCCGTTCAGGCATTTGACCACCCAAACGCAATACACAATTGAAATTGTTCTTTATACGGTATAGAGGGTTCTTTCTTAAGTCTTTAGCCCCAAACCCAAAAGATGTTTTGCTTGCTTACCAGCGCCTAATAGTTAGGAGGGACGTTTAGGTCTACGGCGTTCACTCTTGGATTTCCCAAATCATAACACAAACATAGTCCCAAGTCACGCTGCCACCGCTTCCATAGTCACTTGAGTCAGTTCTTCAGGCCTGACCAGCTCCCGACTTTTCATTGCAGTTGTGGTGATAACTAGAAATTTGACGCACCACCACAACTCCAAGCCGCGTCTGCAGCGTTCAAATCCGCCAGTGTTCGTATACGTGCGGGTTTTCTGTCATTTCCCTGAATATTGGGATCTTCGGTACATTGTCGATCCCAGAATCAAGTTAACTTTGCAGGAGGTCAATGTCGAAGTTGGAGAAAGGAGCAAGGCTTGCAGAGGGGAAGGAGACACTTGGAAAAAGCTACAGACATAAGGAGAAGAATGGTAAATGAAGATAAGAATAGGTTTGAAGCACCCTGCGGCTGCGTGTTCTCCCGAATTGAAAATTCCTATGTCAGAGTTGAAAGTTGTAGTAGACATAGGATGAGGCTTTAGAATGTTAGATTCAGATTGCGTACACTCTTGTACGCGTATTTCCTAACTAATTGTAATCAAAAACAGTATAAGATCTGTAAAATTGGAAATAGGAAAAAAGGGAGAAAGGGGATTTAGCCGAGGTCGACGAATTCGTCTGGCGTCATGCCGCCGGGAGCCGTTCGCACAACCGTGAGTGCTGCGCCTCTTCCAGTCTTGACCTCTACCTTTATGGTATCATACTCCAGTAGCGCGTTTGCATTACTCAGATGTATTGCAAGGAACGCTTTCTCAGTTGACTCCAGCACCGTGTCGCCGTCACCGTTGAAGATTGCAAATTTAGCTTCGTCCTCACCTACATCGCCCATCAGAGCTGTCCAATCTGTCGCAGTGCTTGTGCCGTTGTAGATGTTTAGTAGAGTCGCGGTTGGCAGATAGACTGAAGTCACAACCGTGTCGTTGCCCAAGTCCACCTGTGATTTTCCAACTGACAGCTTCACTGGAACAAGGAGATAAGTGACATTGGCTCCCGTCCCTGTTTTTGCTATCACGGAACCGTCCAGTTGTAGGGCGCTTGTGGCTTCGTCCATTCCTGATCCTATTGTTTCTTTGGTTTTCTGTGTCGCAAAGAAGCCCATGTTGATTACGACGTAGGATAGGGCTGCGGCTATGACGACGAAAGCTATGAGGACGATGGCTGCTTCGATTCCAACGATACCCTTCTTAGCCTTCAGCAGCTTCCTTAGAGGCCTCATCTGTTATCACACCATGTGCCAGGTGCTAACGTACAGCGACTCTGGAACGTTGAACTCTATAGACAGCGGCGAACTCTTCTCAAGTCTGATCTCAACTACTATGCGTTGCCTAACAGGAGCAACATCGCTTGAAGCCAAGCTGACTATCAGATAGCCTTTCTCTTCAGAATTCAAAGCTTCATCTCCGTTGCTGTTCTCAATCGCAAGAACAGCCACAGTGCTCATAGTGGTTTCATTGTAACTTCCATGCACATATTTCGTTCCGTTTTGTGTAATGCCTACAAAAGCGTCGAATTTCTGGCCTGTCGGGTCGTAAGTGTTCGCTGGGGTCGTTGAATCATACAGTACGCCTCCATAGACGTTTCCCCAAGCTGATTGGTCGACTTTCAATGTCACAACGGTCTCGTTCTTCCAACAAGCGACGTAATCAATTCCAAACGCTCTCAAAGGAATTACCATACAATTGATATCTACGCCAGAAGCGGTCGCTCTGACAAAGATAGATCCATCCATGGTTAGCGGTGTGCTGGCCTGATCAAGTCCCTCCTGCACGACAGCCTTGCCCCTCTCGGTTGCGAAAAGTCCTTGATTTACAACCATGAAGGAGAAGGCAGCAGCGATGATAACGAAGGCTATCAGCACGATCGCGGCTTCAAGACCGACCATTCCCCGTTTCTGTCGCTGAAGCTTTTTCAGCAGCTTTTTCATTTCTTTCACTCCTTTTTCGCTGGTCACAATCTTCATCAGAAAATTATATTAAGTCTTATGAAGTGCTAAATAATACTACGAATCTAGTTCTTAGACACTTATGCCTTTCATATACGCCCTCCATGAGAGAGCACTCTGCACATGTATACCTGCTGGGCTAATGGAGCGGTTCTTGAAAAGCAGAATTCCAAAATGGCCGCTGAAAAGGAGATTTAGACAATCACTGTTTTGTCAAGCTACACATCGGCTGTCCTATTGTCTTCCAATACTAGGATTTGCCTCGAAAGACCAAAAAACAGGCGATTCAATCATTACAACCAATAATAGAACGAAAGAAAAAAGAGGGAGGGATTTTAGCCGAGGTCGATGTATGAGTCAGGGAGCATCCCGCCAGGAGTCATCCTCACAACGGTCAGGGCAGCTCCCTTCGCGCCCTTCACTTCAAATTTCACTATGTCATAGTCCTCTAATGTATGGCTTCCACCAGTAGCCGGGCTCTCGTCCAAGTGAATTATCAGGAAGGCTTTTTCTGTGGCCTCTAGCACTGAGTCTCCATCATCGTTGTAGATTACACTCATTGCCATGCCTTCGTTTTCCTTGCCTTGAAATAGCGATGTCATATTGGAAAGCACCGTTGCCAATTCGATAGGATCGGCTCCATATGCCGTTTCATTGTATAAACCCTGATACAGGTTCAGCAATGTCGCATCTGGTAAGTAAACCGAAACTACAACGGTTCCGTTCTTCAAATCTATCGAAGCCCGTCCAGCTGATAATTTCATCGGGAGCACTATCCATTCGATATGACTCTGATTGTTTGTTTTCCCCGTCACCACGCCATCTAGCTGCAACGCGCTGAGCGACTCATCAAGTCCTGACTGCATTGCTTCTTTCGTTTTCTGGGTTGTGAAGAATCCCATGTTAATTACAACATATGCTAAGGCCGCAGCTATGACTACGAAGGCTATGAGGACGATGGCTGCTTCTATGCCGACTATTCCTTTCCTATTTTTCAAGAGTTTCTTCATCGATTTCACCCCTATGCTGGTACGTAGGCGTCTTTCGGCATTGATGCAGGGATGGTCCACTCCAGCGACAAAGTGGCGCTCTTCTCAAGCCTTATTTCTATGTTTACCTCGGCCCTTGCGAAAGCTGCATCTTCATCTGCAAGCGTTATTATCAGATAGCCCTTCTCACCCGAGTCTAACGCCTCGTCTCCGTTACTGTTTGCGACAGCCAAAACGACTCCTGTGTTCAGTCCACTACTATAGCCGCTAGCGTATGTTTCGTTTACGTAGGCATTGCTTGGGTCTGCGGTTGTTGTCTGGTTAGCCAGCTGGAAGCCCACGAATTCATCGAATCTATACCCTGTTGGATCGTACGTCTCGCCGGTTGTCTCGTAATGGGTCGTTGCATTGTAGCCAACGTATAATAAGCCCACGTAGGCGTTTGCCCAAGCTTTCTGGCCCACTTTCAACGTCACAACCGTTTGGTTCCTTCCCAAAGAGACATACTTGACTCCGAAGGCTTTCACTGGAACAATGATGACGTTTACCGCTTTTCCTTGAGGGTTCGTTCTGACGAAGCATGTTCCGTCCACAGTTAGGGGTGTGCTCGATTGTCTTAGCCCTTCTTGTATTACCGTTTTTCCTCGCTCTGTGGCAAACAATCCTTGGTTTACTACCATGAAGCTGAAGGCTGCGGCGATGATGACGAAGGCTATCAGGACGATAGCCGCTTCCAGACCGATGATGGCTCTTTTGTGTTGCACAAGTTGCTTGACTAAACGTTGTAGTGTGGTATTTGGGGTTTTCTGGTTACAGGATGGACAGGTTACCTTTTCAAGTTTTGACATTGTGCGCCATTGGTAGCTGCATTTTCGGCATTGAATGTTGGATTTTATGTTTCCCACTGCTTACACCACTACTTAGACCACTACTATAGTATATCTTACGATTTAATAAAGATTTCGAATCCATATTGACAATAAACCCCGAACCACATTAACTTCAAATGTTAATTCTGAATTCATACGAGTTAAATACACTACAACTACAGAATTCCGCTCAAGCATTCCATAGAAATCAAGGTGCATTCAAATGGAAGAAGAGGAAAACGAGGAAAACGAGGAGAAAGCAGAGAACGAAGAAGCTGAGAAGATAGAAATCGAAAGCCAGGGCACGATCGAACAAAGAGTTGAACAAATGGAAGAAGATGTTAACGAGGTCAAATCAGAAATCAAAAAGATGTCGTCCGACCTAGGTTCTGTGGTCTCGGAATTGAAAAAATCTATCATCGATGTCAGAGCGGCCGTAAGCGAGATCGAAAATCCATTTAACCTTCTCAGATCAATCTCCAGCGAAAAAGACCTAAAGAGACTAAACAGCGAACGAAAAAAACTGGGGATAAGATCACTAACCTTAGAAAAAGCGGAGGAAAAAGAAGAAGAGGAAAAGCCTTCTGAGCCTTCCCTGCCTCTCTCTTCAAAGCAAGAAGAGAGACCTATACAAGAAGAAAGACCTGTAGAAAGAATGGTTCCGCTTCCTACTGCAAAGACTGGATTTGGTCAACTGAAGTGGGTCTGGTCTCTCCTAGATCTCGGGTTAACTCCTGAGGACATAATGCGCTTTTCTGAATACTGCGAGCACATTGGGTATCTCCAGCCAAATAGCAGCCAATATATCTCTTCTCTGGCTTATGCGGCGAACAAGGCGAAGAAGAAAGGATTAGACAAAGAGCAGCTAATGATGAGCATGTATCAGGCAGCCATGGCTTCTGGTGCGAAAGTTGACGGTGAGGACATAAAAGAAATCGTTTCTGTAGCCATCAGTGGAATCAAAACGCGGGTAAGGAGTGAATAATGGGTTTCTCCATAACTATGAGCCACATTCTGACTGTGATAGGCTCGGTGGTACTGGCAAGTGGTTTTTCTGTATATGCACTGTATACGGGGCAATCGCTTCAAAGCAACGTCTTACAAAATGTTAGCGACATCAAGAGGCAGATGAGCCTTCAAGTGCAGATAGCCTACGCGACAATAGACAATTTCACAAATCCAGATCATTTCGTCATATATGCCAAGAACATAGGCTGGATACCGTTAAACAACTTCACGTATCTGGACGTGTATGTTGGCGAGTATGGTAAGGCCATTCTATACTCCTACAGCTCAACAGCTCAAAATGGCACTGGAACCTTCAATCTCACAGACGCGAATGAAGATGGCATATGGGATTCTCGAGAAACGGCTGTGATAAGAGCCTATCCCAAAGAGCAATCCGATATCGAAGGAACAATGTTCGAAGCCAAGGTACTTCCCTTCAGAGGACTGGCAAGTAGCTTTCTCTTTCCTCCTCCTCCGTGAGATGATTGTGAGGTGGTTAGATGGGATTCTCGGTTACGATAGCGTCGGCAATAGTGCTGATAGGACTGGTCGTTCTCTTTGGCTCTGTCTCCGCTGTGTTAGTATATAGCCTGAATGTGCTTTCTGACACAGCGAGAGAATATCTAAGCCATGAAAAAGATAAACTGGATGTTAAGCTTGAATTGGAGATAGAAACGATCAATCAAGACTCGTGTATGATCAATGTGAAGAATCTGGGAACAAAATCAATCTTTCTCAAAAAGCAAGAAGACTTCCAATGGAACACCATAGTAATCTCCTATCAAAATAATTCCCATTGGCGTTCATACATCATTGAGAACTACACGGTTCTAGAGGTCAATGTTACTGACACTGAGGTCACATTCGACCCTGCCAAACATAGTTTCATAAATCCCGGGGAAGAAGCAAGGATCAGTTTCAACGTTCCAGAAGGGGCTCCCGAGATTCCCGAGCAGACTACTGTGATAATTGTACTCACGTCTCACTACGGGACGACTGCACAAGCAGAGGGAGTGAGATAGAAGTGGGTGTTCTTAGCTTAGGAATCCAAGAGCTCGACAGAGGCTTAGGCGGAGGAATTCCATATCCCAGCCTAATTTCACTCGAAGGAGGACACGGCACGGGAAAAACGGTCTTCACGCAACAGATCATTCACTCAATGCTCAACAATGGTCTGAAGGTTTGTATCGTTTCCAGTGAAACAACCGTGAAAGAGTACCTTTCTATGATGGAATCAATCAAACTAGACTCCTCTTCTTCCTATCTTTCAGGGCAACTTAATATTTACCCGCTTCATGTTGAGGGAGGCAGATGGAGCGAATTTCTATCCTCCTTCTTCCTTAAGGTTACCGCGAATTTTCTTGAGATGAAAAAGAAAAGATATGATGCGATTATAATAGATAGTCTAAGCATTCTCACTGTAGACACGGCCCCACACGAGTTCTTGACCTTCATAACCAGGCTGAAGAACATCGTTTCAGACGGAAAGACGATAATCGTGACGTTTCACCCAAAGTTTCTTACTGAGGAATCCATAATGAAGCTGAGAGCGTCGTCAGATGTCTACTTCATCCTTCAGAATGACACCATCTCAGGGATGGACGTGAAGATTCTGAAGATCGTTAAGTTATGGGGCAGTGAAGGTGTTGAAAGGAAAAGCGCGATAACGCTTGAAGTCAATCCTGCAATCGGTCTCAGAGTGATGCCCATCGGCGGTGTAAACGTCTAGGGGGTCATCAAAAACGAAGCTGACAGCGATATTCAAAAAACGCCCAGAGAAATTGAAAGTAGAAAAACTAGACTTGCTTAAGAAGGAGTTATACAAGACTCTGGAAGAGGCCACAGAGAAGCATCCGCACCTCGCGTCCTACCTAAAGACTTTGTCTGAAAAACCAATCTATGTGCAGCATCTGGACTTCGAGGAGTTCGGAGGAAAAGCCAATCTCATACACCCTTTAGGCTTTGGCACATACGCTCATATCCGCGCTGGAACCGGCATCGGCGAATACAATCTAGTCGAGCCTGAAAAACCAGATCGCGCCCTACTTGATCGTATCGAGGAGGCAGTCGCTAAGTTAGTAAGCCACAGGAAATATGAAGAAGACACAGAAGCTGTTCTGACTTTCCTTTATAGGGAGGCTATCAGAAAGAAAATGGTGAGAATTCCCAAAGACCAACGAGACATCGTGTTATACTATTTTCTGAGACAAAAGGTTAGACACGGATTCTTAGAAGGCTTCTTGGCAGATCCTTGGCTTGAAGACGTTAGCATACCCGGAGAAGGAAACATCTTTGTCTATCATAAAATGTTCACCAGCCTTGAGACGAACGTCAAAGTGTCCAAGGAAGAAATTGACCTTCTGCTAAGGAGTATATCGGAGAGATATGGAAAGGTATTAAGCTATACACATCCGATTATTGACGTTCATCTACCGGACGGATCTAGATTCAACATCGTTTTTGGGGAGGACATAAGCCTAAAAGGCAGCAACTTCACTATAAGAAAGTTCCCTGAAGACCCTATATCCGTTGCTCATTTGATCAGATGGAAAACCTTTACGCCAGATTTGGCCGCCTACCTCTGGATGCTTCTCGACATTGGAATAACATGTTTCTTTTGCGGAGAAACAGCATCAGGCAAAACAACAAGCCTAAACGCGCTTACAGGCTTCATCAAATCAGACGCAAAGATTGTTAGCATCGAGGAGACTCCAGAGGTAAACATCTTCCACAAAAACTGGGTTAGAGAAGTAACCAGATTGCACACTGGCGCCAAGGTCGACATGTTCGACTTGTTGAAAGCTGCGCTAAGACAAAGACCCGATTACATCATAGTCGGTGAGATAAGAGGAGAAGAAGGAAGAGTAGCTTTCCAGGGGGTTCAGACAGGGCATCCGGTGCTGTCGACAATGCATGCCGGCGGATTAGAACAGCTTTTCCAGAGACTGACTTCACACCCAATAAATGTTCCAAAATCGCAGATGAGTGCCTTAAACCTTGCTGTCTTTCAAGCCAGGATCAGAAGGGGGGAGAAACTAATCAGAAGAATTCTAACTGTCAACGAGATAATAAGCTACGACATGGAAAAGAGAAATCTGAACTACATACCAACCTTTGTGTATGACACGGACACGGACCATCTTCGTGCTCTTGGATCGAGTTATATGCTAGAGACAAAAGTTTTGGAGTACAGAGCTTGGGGAAAAGAGAGAATCCCCGATCTATACAAAGAGATGCGCGCACGCGCTGAAATCTTCAGCTATTTGGCACAAAACTACCCCCGATTCGTGGACGTATGGAAGACAGTTGTCAGAGTTCAGAATGACGGTGTGTGGGGCGTCTATGAAAGAGTCAAGGAGGAGAAAACCCCTTGGGAATGACGCTAAAGAAGACTCTGATAGTCCTAATTCCTTCCCTGATCTTCTCTGCTTATCATCTCATCACTGGGAACTTGCTTACAGGGTTTCTCTCAATAGCCATAGCCGTGGGTTTGTCGGTCCTAATTGCATTTGTCGGCAGGGAACGCGTTCCAACTAAGGTCAACCTACAGCTGGTTACGGCAATTCTTCACATGCACGCCTTGTCCATGGGTCATGTTGGACCCGAAGACCTGGTGGGAACCATAGCAGACACGGAGGAGTATGGATTCTACAGCAAGGTTTTCAAGAGAATCCGTAGCCTCGCTAAGAGGTTTGGATACGGATTTACTAGAGCAACTGCCCAGGTAGCTCAGACGGTTAAGTCTCCTTTGAGAGAAATACTCGTACGATGTACAACCGTGTTTTCGAGCGAAGAACCAGAAGGATACTTGGAGATGGAGTCTTCAACCTTGATGGAGGAATACTCTGGACACTACCTGAGAGCTATCGAGTCGCTGAAGATGATAGGAGGCGTGTTCACAGCCTTTCAGAGTGTTCTCATCTTCATGGTGATGACACTGTCGATTATGACCGTGTTCATGGTAGACCCTAACATAGTCGTCTACTCATACATTATCTCCGCTGTCTCCCTATTGATAATGTGTTGGATGTTCAGGACAGTCTCGCCCGATGACAAAACTGTTCACATAGGAAAGTTTCCACCCAAATCATATCTTTACGTCAAACGAAGCTTGTTAGTAGCTTTGCCTATTTCTGCAATAGCAGCCTTTCTAGTCTATCGCATATATGGGCCCGCATTTGCCTTCATAACTATAGGCCTGGGCATGCTTGTTCCTGGCGCAATAGCGTACAAATTCGAGTCCCACGTATATTCAATCGACGATCACTACCCCACATTTCTAAAGGCGCTAGGAGAAAACCTTGCCTCAACTGCAGACCTCAAAGCAGCCCTCTCTTACATCCTATATATGGAGCTGGGACCACTAAAGAGGATGGTTCAGAGCGCGCTAAGTAGGCTAAAGCTCGGCTTAACCCATGACATCGCTCTGGAAACGCTGTCCTCCGAAGCAGCCTCTCATCAGGCATACATAAGTAACAAAATCTTGTTGGATTCGTTAGATCAAGGAGCCGACCCCCTCAAAGTTGGCAACCTACTAGGAAACAGAGTTGTGAGGTTCCTCGACTTCAGGAAGAAGAGAGAAACAGTTGCGAAGGGCTTTCAAGCCACAATCATAGTAATCCAACCCGTAATCGTGGTCTTGCTAGTGGTTCTAACAACCCTTGCATCGTTCCTCTCTGAATCCTTGTTTTCGCTGCCCTTCTTGGGATTTGCACCAGTTCCCCTTGAAGTTGTTCAGACAGGAAACATCATACTTCTAATACTGACAGCAACAATAAACGCTTTATCTCTGAAAGAACTCAAAGGAGGCTTCTGGGGCACGTTCCTGCTGAACTTTGGCCTCCTCTTAATTCTGAGTGGAGGAGCATGGATCGCAACTCAGAAATTGATAGGCATAGCATTGGGGCAATTACCTGGCATCGAGATGTTCCCAATGCCCGAGATGTGAGTTCAAAGCGTATCCAGTCTCCATCTCTGTGTTTTCCACAGAAAAAACTCTGAATGATGCTGCGAAGAACCTTTTTCCATCTCAAGTTAAGAAGAACGACGCAAGAATGCGTTTCCTGCTAGAACAAAGAAGAACGCAAGGATTGCTAAATTCTAAGATGCTAGGTGATGCTCATAGCGGTGGCTATTCTACTATACGCGCATAAGGGGAGAATTGGATTACTTAATAGATCAAGTCGCCGTGTTGGACGGCTTCATTTTCACTGGATCCTGGGATATTCCAATGATGCGGTGGAAATGGTCGACAACTTTTACCAATCGCTTTGGAGCCTTTTCCAAAGACATCTTCTCTAGTGTTCTAACCATTTCGACCAAGATTTCTTGGGAATAGACGAGGTCGGTCAAAGTTACTAATCCCACGAGGCGTCCTCCTTCGACTACTGGTAGTTTTTTTATGCCCCGCTTAAACATGAGTCGTGCAGCGTCCATAATCTCCATATCTGGCTTTCCAACAACAAGAGATCTTGTCATAATTTCTGAAATTTTAGTCTTCATCGGGTGTTTGGATCCGAGCACCACTCTTGCTAAAATGTCCCTTTCTGTGACAATTCCAACGGCCTTTTCATTCTCTAAGATCACTAAGCATCCTATCTCCTGTCTGTTCATGAGTTCCACCGCCTCCCAAACGGTTTCTTCAGGTTTCACCGTTATAACGTCTTTAACCATGAGATCCTCGATTTTCAGAAACATGGCAATCGCTTTTCTCGGATTTACAGAATGGCACTTAAATATTTAGTGAAATCTCAATTGATATTTAGAATCAGAATCATCACATTTATGTTGTAACGTCGGGTTCCTCGAGTTCTTAGACTCGTGCTTGAGCTCTTAGATCGTCATCCTCCACAGACAGCGCGTGTTTCTCGTGCCCGCATAATGATTGGTATACTTGTAGCGTCTGATCAGCTGCCTTTGTCCATGTAAAGTATCGTTGTACTCTTTCTCGACCGTTTTTACCCCACTTCTTCGCTCTTTCTGGATCTTTTAATACTTGCTTCACGCCCCACGCTATATCTGCAGCATCTCCCCCGTTTATGTGGATTCCGTTCTGGTCTGGGCCTGATGCTATAACTTGCTCTCTGAAACCCACTACCCCATGGGCTCCTACCACTAGAGGTTTTGCCATCGACATCGCTTCTAGACTGACTATTCCGAAAGGCTCATAGGTCGACGGAAAAATGCAGACATCGGCAGCTGCATAATGCAGAATCCTTTCCTCCTCAGGTACAAACTCGAAACGGCAGATAACCTCATTGCTTACACCAAGTCGACTCGCCGTTTCAGCCACGTCTCTCTGCTGCTCTCCCTTACCTAGAATCACCAGCTTTGTCTTGGGGTATTCCTCCAGAATCAAAGGCATAGCCTGAACGAGGTTTCTCACGCCTTTAACCCAGGTTAGTCGCCCTAGGAAAAAGAGCATGCTCTCATCTTTCTTGATGCCATAATTTTCTCGCAGCTTCTCTATGTCTTCCTCGCTACAGTTCTTTGGATCATATCGCTCAGGATCCACGCCATTCCAGACCACGCTGATCTTCGATTTGGGCCACCCGTGTCGCGTGAGGTCTTCCCTCATAGCGTGACTGACCGTAATTATGCGGTCTGCAGCCTCAGCGGTCGCCAACTCGAGATGGGACACCACCTCCGAGCCTCGGCCGCCGCTCCGACCAAACTCGGTGCTATGTACATGGAAAACCACCGGCACCTTTGTCTCATTTTTCACCATGATACCTGATATGCTGCTTAGCCAGTCATGAACGCACACGATGTCGAAGTGATAACCCTCTTTTTTGATTAGATCGTTGATGAACTTTGTCGCGCTTAGAATATTGTAAATGAACAGGTCACTGAAGAAGCGGATGTTTGTCCCCCATCTTTTCAGATCTTCTGCTACGAACATAGGGAACACGTTACATGCGTCTGCAATCATGGGGCGATGAATCTCCACCCCCTTGAAAACTTCTCTAGTATTCAGATCTCCTGGATTAAGTGTGAAAACGGTGACATCGTGGCCTAGCTCGACAAATTCACGAGTTATGTATTCAGCGTAGGTGCCCAAGCCCCCCACAAGCTTAGGCGGATATTCCCAAACGAAAAACCCGATTCTCAAATATCATCACACTTCTATTGAGTGACTCGAAGAGGCATTTTTGCTTCTATGTCACTCCCCTCAAATCTGTTCTTAAGCTTTTCCAAAATCTTTGGCAAAGTCGTGTACTCCATAGTTTCTGCACTCAATCGAGCAGGTTCGAACTCACCCATACGACGAAGAGTAACTGCCATTTCCGCGGCTTCACGACGAGCCAAATCAAAAGCTGGATCATCAAACAGATCGCTTATCATTGGATTGCCATCGTCATCACAAGAGATCTTCCCATCTGCGACCTGGAAACCGAGTGCCACCATTCTCGGAGGTCCATCGAAGGCGGTGCACCTGCTGTTCTTCAATCCAACAGGCATGAGTGGCCCCCAGTGGCTGCCCCGCATCCATCCCTCCACAAAATAGCTGTGCATGAACGGGGCTAAAATCTCCCCAAGCGCGGGTAAGCCGTGCTGAGCCCTCACAATACAGACAGGATCGTCTTTCCCAACATACTTGCCCGCAATCAATGAGAGCCTTGTCGTACTTGTTGCAGCGCACTTGAGTCCGCCCTTCGCGCGCCATACGTGCGAAACCACATAGCGTCCAGGCGTTCCGATTAGCGCAATTAAATCGTACATTTCTTCGGGACATTTCAAAACAACCTTCTTGCTCTCGATCACGTCAAGAACCTCAAATTCAAAGCCTCCAGCCAACTCTGGATCGACTACAAGTCCAGCCGTATTTGTGGGGTCAGCAAATATACGGAAAAGAGGATAGTTAAAGGCGCCTGGCTCAGTCTTATCAGCAGCAAAGACAACTATCGGATCCGACTTTCTCTCCGTAATTTCCATCTCAGCCACGCCAGGACCCATTCCACGAACGTTTCCACTGAAAGCAGTCTTTAAGACGTCTTGTCCTGCGCCATACAGCTTGAGCGCCGCGGCTTTATTGGCGGCTTCTTTGAAAGTGTCCCAAGCGAGTTTGTGGATTTCTCGGTTTTCTTCACCTTGGTTGTGCACCATGAGGAGTTCGAGGTCGTCTCCTGCGTGGAACACAGAGTAGCTATTGATAAGTCCCTCTTTCTGTGCTTCTCCTAGATGTCTCTCTCCAATTTTCAGCAAGGGTCTAGGAACGGTATGGTGTCCCGCGAGGGAGCCTACATCGCATTTGATTATTGAAATAGTCGTTCTTGGACCCATTTCACTCAGTTCCAAGTTTCAATCTACAACGCGAACGTAAGAATCTGTATGTTATTAATAGTTATGAAGTGGAAGTAGAGATTATGAGTTTGTAGCCTTCATGAAAAGAGTGTTCAACAATCGATTTATCTAACATATTTCTTCGCCATTAGCAACCTACAGGCCCCGTAAATATGTATAAGAGTGTTCATTTGTCGTATTTATGAATACGATGAAGTAAAACATGCGTACAAAAGTTGCCGTTCTTCTACTTCTTTGCGGGGATCCCTGATTCCTTACTCAACCAGGCTGCTCTTTCAGATTCGGGATGAATCAACAGGTAGTAATCAAAAACCTTCTTCATTCTTTGGGGAGCGAGGTCGCTTGAGAAGATTTTGTACATCTTGATAAGTTGCGGCTGAACGCGGAGGAGATCTGTTAGGGTAAGCAATCCCCGAAGTTTTCCTTTCTCTACTATGGGAAGCTTTTTGATTTTCTTTGTAAACATGATCTTAGCAGCATTCTCAATTTCCATACCAGGATTTCCTGCAATAAGTGGCTTCGACATTACTTTTTGGATGTCTATCTTCTCTAGCTCTTCTGACTGGCCTAAGATTCGTTTCAACATATCTCTTTCAGTCACAATTCCAATAGGTTTTTCGTTTTCTACTATGATTAAACAACCAATGTCATGCTTGTTCATTAGGTTGACAGCATCTCTCACCGTTGCGTCGGCTCCTATGGTTATTACCTTATGAACCATAATAGATTCAACTTCCACTGACATAGACAATCACGGGACAGTCTTTGCTCTAGGTCCGTATAAAAAACTTTTACATCAGAAATTAAGACTCCTAGTTAGTTTTTATGCACCATAGATAGAATCAGAAACACGAGAATGCCCGAGCTATTTGACGAGGGACGGTTCCTTAATAGTAGCGTTTTCAGTTCAACTACATGATCCATAAAGCCGTAATTCCCCTTATTTCGGTACTCACGTCCAAATCTGGAATACAGCTTCTTTGGGGTCATTTTCTCCGTTAAAACTGCTCCTGAGCTAAGGATTCTTTCGAGTCTTCTCTCAAAGTCCTCTAGTCTTTCCGGAACCTCTCCTAGCTTTAATAAGTACTAATCCGATAGCTAAACTGTTGATGATTCTGGTGCCTGTCTTCCCGAAGATTTCTTTCAGCGTTCTGTTACTGACTTGTCAAGCGATTTGTCTGACTTGTTTTTCTTTGTCATCAGGCTCTTCTCAAGCTAGGCTATGTAGAGTCCGATGATTTTGTTCATCCTTTTTGGAGGGATCCATCCGTCTTTCCTAAGCTGTTTAACTACTTTGATCAGGAGATGCTCAACATGATCAACCCTGACTATATCGGTCAAAGTTATCAAACCGATGAGTTTCTCACGATTCACAATGGGAAGCTTTTTGATACTCCGTTTTAACATCAGCCTCGCAACCTCCTCCAAATCCATATCAACATTGCCAAGAACTAGAGGTGCGGACATGATTTCCGAAACCTGAACTTCTTCAAGGTTCTCAGATTGGCCGACGATCCTCTTCAAAACGTCTCTTTCCGTTACTATCCCAACAGGCTTTCCGCTTTTCTCCACAACCAGACAGCCGATTTCATTCTCGTTCATAAGCTTCACAGCGTCTCTGACTCTTGTGTCGGCTTCAACGGTTATCACGGCTTCAACCATAACATCTTTAACGTTCATACGAAATCGCCTAGGACTCCACTAGGTTTTGCCTCGTATAAGTCATATGAAAATCAAGTAAGTATTTCAGCTCTCTACCAGAATTGTTCGAAGTGTGCCTCATCTGCACCAAACATATGAACCTAGAATGGTATTTCCCAATGACGGCGATGAGCATTTGCGAATGCATTCTTCACCCCAACCCTCCTAACATAGACGTCCATAGGCCGCATCCATAATTTCTGCCAGTAGATACACGTGCCGACTGAGATTCTGATACTAATTCTTGATACAAATCTAGAATTCAGAAGGCTTAAACTTACGCCCACAGAGGATACTAAAAATTGAGTACAACTCAGTTAGGCACGCACATGTGATGAAACATGCCTAAGACGCACCTAAGGCAGTCCTCCACAGCAATAATCCTGTGTTTTGTCATCATCAGCTACTATGTGCTATGGCTCCAATTTCCAATGGTTGCGACCGCGCAACAACAAGACAATCCATACACAGGTAAACCATTGTACCCAATAAAGATAAACGAATCAGGTATCCCAGTAGGCGCCAACGCAACCTATCGGATATTTCTGCAAAGTGATCACATGTACCATGTATATTGTTATGGAGAATGGGTTGAGCACAGTACCGATCCCAAAACAGACTATGACATTTTCGTCTATGATCCCGCAGGCTGGTTAGTTTCGTCTCACACTGAGGCGGCAGGATTGCCGGAACACCTGGGAACCACCGTTGACGATCCATTCTTCATCCCTACTGAAACGGGCAACTACACCTTCATGATAAAAAATGACCCACGAGAAAGCGAAGGGGAAAAAGAAGCCACACTTATGACAATTGAACACATCGAGTGTAATAGGCTCTACACACAAAATTTGCAAGGCAAAATAAATGACAAACCTGTGGAAGGCACAAGCTGGGCCTATGAATTCTACACCGATAGCAAACACATCGAGGTGTGGATTGACGTGCCATATAGCCTAGACATGTACGAAGCCCGATTATATCCCGTGGCAAATCCCACAAAAAACATAGGCACCACATTAAACAACGTACCTCTGGCATGGGAGCCCGGATTGTATGAGGAGCTTCATCAAGGCTACGGCGGATACAACCTGAACAGTACTGGATTTAGGAATCCAGACGCTACGGCAAGCTGCGAATATCCCGGACAAGATATGCTAATCAACTATACTCACCCTGACGACGGAAAAACTCTATATCACCTAGTTTTGATAGGTGAAGAAGGAGCAGGCGAAATCAGCTTCGAAGTCAAGACGGAATTTGATCCACGCGCGCAGAATCCTACTTACACGGACTATCTGAGCAAGCCAGTTTCGCCTATGAGGATAAGAGGGTCACAAATTCCGATAGGCGAAGATTGGACCTACGTCTACAGTCTAAGCGAAAACCATTCTTATCACGTATATTGCTATGGAGACTGGATCGATTACACTGCCGATTCGGCGAAGACGGATTATGACATTTACGTTTACAGTCCTGCGGATCAGCTAGTTTCGTCTCACACTGAGGCGGCGGGACTGCCTGAGCACTTGGGAACAACCGTGGACGACCCCTTCTTCATCCCCACTGAAACGGGTAACTACAGCTTCATGATAAAAAATGACCCGCGAGAAAGCGCAGGGGAAGAAGAAGCCACACTTATGGTTATCGAGCATCTTGACTGCAACACATGGTATCAGCGTTATTTGCATGGCAAGGTAAATGATGAACCCACGGAGTACTCCAGCTGGGCTTATGAGTTCTCTACTAACGGTAGTCATGTGGAAGTTTGGATTGATGTGCCAGGCAGCCTTGATATGTATGAAGCTAGACTGTATCTGATGGCTAATCCTTCAAGGAATGTAGGCACTACACTAAACGATGTACCATTGGCATGGGAGCCTGGGCTCTACGGAAGCCTCAAGACTGTTAACAATCCTCAGGCTGCTTTCGGCGGATTTAATCTAGATGATAGGGGATATAAAAATCCAGATGCCATGGCAAGCTGTGAATATTCGGGAAAAGATATGCTGATTAATTACACATCACCCTATGAATCAGAGCTTATTCTCTACCACCTTGTTCTATTAGCTGAAATTGGGCAAGGCAATGTCAGATTCATGGTCAAAACAGATTTTGATCCTCCACAACTAAGTATCAGAGACCCTGTGGAGCGGGCATACCCGAGTAATGAGACAAGAATAATAGCGGACGTATTTGACGAAACTGGATTAGAAAGGGTTCGGTTGACCTATACTGAAGATAACTGGTTGACGTCGGCTTCCGTTGACATGGCTGAGGATGAGAATGGCACGTACAGGGCAACCATACCCAGACAACCTGCTGGAACATTTGTGAAATACAAGGTATTAGCTGAAGATGTTGCTGGAAACCTAGCAGAAGTTGCAGGTAATCTCACCGTGAAGAACCCGATCCAAATACAGATCTCCCTATCCCAGTATGTCTGTAACGTCGACGAGGCCGTGACGGTTAGCGGATCGATATCGCATGGAGGAACCGTTGTAACATTAAACTACACATGCGGTAACACAGAATTGCTGAAATCAGTGAATGCCGACTCTAGTGGCTTATTCAGCGACTCATACAGCCCTTCCAGTTTTGGCATGTGGACAATTACGGCGAGTTGGCCTGGCGACCAAACTCATTTCGAAGCTTTGAGTAACACTGAGGGTCTGGCTGTAAGCAAGATACGTCCATCCTTAACTTGCAATGTCAGCGCCGGATCATTGAGCCTGGGAGAAGAAATCATCGTGAGCGGATCAATTGATCCGATTATAGATTTCGCTCTCGTCAGATTAGTATTCACTCGGCACAACGGATCAACAGTTACGACCTCTGTGTACACATGTGCAAATGGCACCTTTGGCACAGACTTCACACCTGATTCTACTGGGTCTTGGCAAGTAGTGGCGGAATTTGACGGGGACAGCGTGCGATATGCGGCTTCAGAGAGTTATTCAAACACGTTTGTTGTGCAGGAGTCCTCTGGATTCGGATTCGAATTTTACATCTATATTGCAGTTGGGACGGCTGTTGGAGCAGTCGTTGTAATTCTGGTTATTCGAATGTATCGTAGGCGCGCAGAATATTAATCATCGACCCGAAATTAAGCTGACCCAGATGGCCAGCAGAGATGTACTTCGCTACGTAATTTCTCAGTTTCAATAATAATGACTTGCCTGAAATGTGAGCATTAGACGATTATGGCGCAAATTTACGGCGGAGCCAACATTCTTTTCATCAGCTCCGAAAATCTCTCCGCTGCAGTACGTTGTTTCATGAGGTTAACCGATGTTGCTGGAACGTAGAGTAGCGCTTCTGGGCTACAGAATTTGACACACACAGGGTCGCCGCCACAAAGTTCACACTTGACGACCCTTCCGTGTGCGGCATCGATTCCTACTCCTCCAAACGGGCAGAAGACTACACACATTCTGCATCCGACGCATCTGTCATAGTCAATAACCATCCCTCCCGTCTCTTCGTCTCGCTTGATAGCGTCCATAGGGCAGACAGTCTCGCACACAGGCGAGTCGCACTGCTGACATACCATAGGAATGTAGACGCCTGACCTCATCCACTTCACTACATGAATTCTGGAAGCCGTCGGACTATGCGTTCCTTCATTCTTTAGGGAGCAAGCTATCTCGCAGAGCTTGCAGCCCGTGCATTTTTCTGGGTCAATCAACAATATCATCTGCAAGATTCTCATTCCTCACAGCATGTGAGACGGTTCGCTCTGTAATTTCAATCTCTTCAATGTATCTCCCCGAGGCTCGCCTTTCTTGTTCCATCCGTGAAGCTCATAGTATTCGTCCAGCATCTTCTCGAATCTTTCTCGGTTTATCTTCTTGCCCTTGGCTATTGGCAATCCAAGGGGAGTTGGCTCCTTGAAGTAGCGTTCAGGAAGAGTGTCGTCCCTCCTTGAGAAGCCCTCTCTGATGTTGAACAATCTTTCAATCGTGTAGATTCTCTCGCCAACCGTCATTAGCTCACCTTTTGAGAATTTCATTCCAGCAGCATAATCGATCAGGTTCGTCCACTCCTCGAACTTCGGCGCATGTACAGCGCAGAAGACCGTCTGAAACTTGCAGAGTCCAAGAGAGTCAACAACAGCATAGAGAAGCTCCTGCCACCAGACCATGCGGCTCTTTCCCTCGTACGAAGTATAATCGCTTGAAACAGGTCCTCCATAAATCTCCTCAAGCAGTTCTTCTGGTAATCCGTATAGATCGATCGCGGGACGGCTCCTGAGGTGGTCTGCTCCTCTGGTTGATGTGGCTATGCCAAGAGCGAAGCTTGGCGTTGGCCTCTCGTCTGATTGGAGGTTACCCATACCCTTTATGTGAATGGCGTAATATTCCGACTCCTTTCCAATCTTCTCGATGGCAGGCCTTATACCCCCTGCAATTATGTTTCCGAATCCCTCACGCTTCGCTATCTTGTGGATCATCTCGATCAGAGCCTCGCTGCTTCCCCACTCAAGCCTCAGTCCCTCCGTTGTCTTCTCGTCGATTACTCCCTTCTCATAGAGCTCCATGGCCCACGCGATCATGTTACCCGTTTCAAGGGTGTCCAAGCCGTACATATTGACCAGATGATTAGCGATGAGAACTGTCTCTAGGCTGGGGCAGTCTGGCATCGTTCCGAAGGCTCCCTGTGAGGTGTATTCAGGACCCTCACCGTAGAGGGGGGCGTTTGCTACTTCTGGGAGGATGTATCTGTGGCGACATTGAACGGGACAAGCGTAGCATCCCGCCATTCCAACTGAATACTTGTCCATGTTCTCGCATTCCAGAACATCCCCCTTCTCCATGAGGTTGTACTGGAAGTTTCTGCAACGTATTAGACCGGTCGTGTTTGTATTGCTGTAGATTATCATCGTGCCCCATCTTGACTGCGCCGCCGCCCACCTAGTATTCATGATCATGTCGTTCATTTTCTTGCAGTATTCCAGAAGCTTCTCAGGATAAGCAAATTCTAGGTCCTCGGTTCCTCTGACGGCTATTGCTTTCAGATTCTTAGATCCCATTACGCAACCCATTCCGGTTCTTCCGGCGGAGTTCTTCATCCCGTTCCTGATATTCGCGAGCCTGACCAGATTTTCTCCGGCTATGCCTATCACCATGGATTGGATTTCATCGTCTCGGTGAATCTCTCTGATACTCGTCTGTGTCTCGAAGGTGTCCTTTCTCCACAGTTGAGACGCGTCTCTGATCTCGATTTCTCCATCGTGAATCCATAGATAAATCGGATTTTCCGCCCTTCCTTTTATCACCAGATGATCGAAACCTGCGAGCCTCAGTTCAGGCGCGAAGAATCCACCCATGTTTGAGTCGCCGACAGCGCCTGTTAAGGGGGACTTGGCGGCGATGTCGCATCTCCCGGAGCCAAGGGCAGGGATGCCGCAGAGCATTCCCGTACCGACGAGCAGGACATTTTCCGGTCCAAGAGGATCGATGTCTGGCTTGACGTGGTTGTAGAGGAGATACATGTCGATTCCTCTTCCACCAAGATATAGGCTGCGAATATCGGCTGGAATATCTCTTGTAGCTATTTTTCTTTTTGACAGGTCTATGTAAGCTATCTTCTGCCCAAGCACTGTTGCAGTTCTCCTATGCTCTGCCTCGAATCTTAGCTTGATCGGGTTGGGGCCAGGACACTCGATAAGTGATCTTGCAGTGTGGACAGGTGACCTGCTTAACTTTGGACTTTACCGGAATTCTTCTCAGACAATTCAGGCATCGAACGGTTATCTCTTCCGTCACCAGCTTTCAACTCAAATATGTGAGATATTGTCAATTCTATTGAAGTGAACTCTATTCAACCACGCTTCTTTCTGGAAAGTCTAATCAACAGATCGAGAGCCCGCTTTTCCTCTTCTACGGGCTTTGTCTTCAGTAGCCCAGTTTCTTCAGCTTTTTGAAAGATTTCATCGCCTTTTTCGGTACGGGTGATAGCAAGAGTCCACCCGCTGAGTCCTAGCCCGCCAGCTGAGATGTCCGCGAGTTCAGCGGAGAAATCGCTACATATTGAGCAGCTTTTGCGGGTGTACTGCTTCGCCTCTTTCAATGGAATGACCTTCACCTCACCTGATTTCGCTGTAACCAAAATCTTACCCTTGATATTCAACTTGCTAATATCATTTGGAGCGATACCGAGTTCCTCTCGAATGTGTTTCTCAACAATTCCCTCGTAGCTGAAGCTTTCCGTGCACATAAGCCCTATCGCAAAATTCAGTCTTTCTGCATACTTCTTCAAAGGGAACATCTGAATCTTTCGCAGTGCCTGTAACTGACATGGAGTTCCAACAAAAGCCATGCTTGTCCTCTTCTGCTTGACCCCCTCATTGAATGCAAATAGATTGGGAGAATAGGTGTATCTAGTTCCCCCGCACTCCAAAACTTGTTTAGGACCCGTGGCAAGCTTTGGAATGGGATAAAATGGCTTATCTTCGTCGATTCCTGAGATGGCGGCTCCATCGATAATCCCATCTTGAAAGGCAGAGTTCAAAAGGGTAGTAACGACTCCTCCATCTTGACAGACCCGCAGTACATCTTTATCATTTGATCGGGCAACAACAATGCGTCGATAAACGCCGAATTCTTCCTCAGGAGCCCTATTCCTTCCGAATATAAATTCCTCTATGGCCGGCAGCCGGAACTCGTATCTGGGACAGACTTGCGCGCAGATTCCGCAGATCTTGCACTCCTCAACTTCCTCAGGCTTTTCATTCACATATTCTAAGCAGCCGAATGGACATACCACAACACACGCGGCACAACCCACACAGTCATCAGGGAGAACAACTTTCTTTAAGGATTCTTCGAAACTTATCTTGGGGATTTTCGGCATTCTCCCACCCGTCATTTATGATTAGATGGTATAATCGCTCAGAACATGCACTTCAATGTTTCTCAAATAGGCGGGTTGACAACACCTAAATCTTATTATGGGTTTCGAACGACAGGAATCCAAGTGGGGTCTGCGTATGGTCGAGATAAACCGTACGACGGTGGCGCGCACGTCAAATCAGGTGTGAGGATAGCCATGATAAAGGCGGTAGTTTTTGATGTTGACGGAGTTCTAATAGACAGCAACGAAACAATAGTGGAAGCTTACCAAGAAACAGCAAGAAAATTGAGATTGCGAATTCCACCGCCAAAAGAAGTCACTGACTTGATGGGCAGACCGCTAATAGAAATTGTGAAAGCTCTATGGGCGAATGCCGATGTTGCGCGTTACACTGAAGAGTACAGAAGATTGTTTTTGGATGGAGACCTCGTTATTCCTGAGATAAAAGGCGCAGTAGACGCACTTGGGCAAATTCGAGGGTCTGGGTTTAAAATAGGAGCAGTCTCAGGAAAGATTCTGTTTTTCATTGAAAAGCACCTTAAAGAAGCGGGATTCGACATCGATTGGTTTGAAACTATTGTTTCCTTTGAGACAACTAGAAAACACAAACCAGATCCTGAGCCATTAATCTATGCTATCAATAAACTCGATTCAAAACCAGAAGAGACGGTATACGTAGGAGATGCAATATCTGATTACGAATGCGCAAAAAATGCAAAGGTCACATACGTTGCTGTTTTGACGGGATCCTTAACGAGAGAAGACCTAGAAAAACTCGGAGTGAATAACATAATAAATTCAGTTGCTGAATTGCCCAGTCTCCTCAAGAAAGATTTAACCTTAACGTGAGTGCAGAAAACCAAGATGCAAGAGCGCTGGGCTGTGCTCGCGCGCTATTAAAAGAGCCGAGCCCCAAGTTCACCGCCACGTTTCTTGAAGACATCGGGAGGCACGCAAACTATTAGAAGTAGGATTCGAGTATGTCTGCGACATGGACGACAAGAAACTCTTCAGGAAGAGAAATTGATGTCTGAAAATTCACATGATTTAAGAAAGACTCACAAGATTGAGATAATCAGTGTGAATGGCTTGCCCATAATAAAGAAAGGAGATGATCTCGCCACACTTATCTGTAGCAGAGCCAAGCAGCAGGGAACGCCAATCGAAGACGGCGACATCATCATAATCACCCACATAATCGTGTCGCGAGCCGAAGGAAGCGTCATAAATCTCGAAACTATAAAGCCTTCCGATTTCGCAAGAAATCTCGCTAATCAAAGCAGAAAGGACCCAGCTCTTGTTGAGACGATCCTTCGAGAGTCTAAGAATATCATTCGGACCGGAAACGGAAACATAATCACCGAAACCAAGCATGGAATTATTTGCGCAAACGCTGGAATCGATCAATCCAATGTTCCTGGCGAGGGAAACGTTGCTCCATTGCCGAGGAGACCTGATCATTCGGCACAGGATATTCGACGAAAAATAAGAAATCTAACTGGAAACGATGTAGCAGTGATCATCTCTGACACTCAGGGACGCCCATTAAGAGAAGGCGGAATCAACATGGCCATAGGAGTAGCTGGGATCAATCCAATTCAGGATCGAAGGGGGGAAAAAGACCTTTTCGGATACGTCTTGAGAGTGAAGAGAACCGCAATCGCGGACGAACTGGCATCAGCCGCCGAACTTGTTATTGGACAGGCAGATGAGGGAATCCCCGTGGCGATAATCAGAGGATACTCATATTCAAAATCAGAAACTGCGAAGGCAACTGAGCTGATAAGGTCCCGTGAGAAGGATCTGTTTATCTGATATCTTTTATCGTTTATTTGTGCCAAGTTTGGAATGAATTAAGGTTCTGCGCATAATTGCTTCGTAGATGAAGTATCCCCCGAGTACACTTATTGTCCCTTGAATGACGTTGAATAGTGCCACTAGGGGGCTCAACAAAAGTACGCCGACGAGTGGCGTTCCGTAGTAGACTGGCTGAACGAATAGATTGGCAAAGAACATGATAAGACATCTTAGCGCTATTCCAAGGATACCGGAGATAAGCTTTGTGAGCTTTGTCGGGTTCTTGAACCATCTCAATCCCAAAGCTACCCCAACGATGGTTGAAAACTCGGCTATAGCTTTCGTCAATGGCCCAACAGGGTTACCGCTCCGCACGAGGATGGCGAAAAACGCCACCGCCGAGGCGATTACTCCTCCAGGCATCAAATCGAATAGGAGAAGGGCCAAAACTATGGGAACACCTGTGAAATCGAAGTGGAGAAATTGAAGTGGAGGGATGAAAGGAATCTTCAAACCGGAAAACTTCATCATGTAGTCGAAAACAACGACTAGAGCTCCAAGGACCGCAGTTCCTGTAAGCGTTCTGGTGCTTATCCCCATTCTAGATCTGGTCAAGATGGAAGCTTAACTTATTTAAGAGTAGCTACTCTTAAATGAGGAGATCTCATAAGTTGCAGATTTATAGGATGAGCAAAATGGACTCAAAAACTATTTCCTTCATGGCATTGATGGGTGCGCTGGGAAATATCCTGTTCCTAGTTTCGTATTATGCCGGACCGATTTCTCCTGGAGTTGCGTTGGATTTTTCTCTAGTTGGTGCTTTTATTGCAGGGATTTTCGGAGGCCCTACCATAGGATTTTTTTCCGGCTTGTTTGTCGGAATTTTTCCTGGCATTTTTTTCGGTCCCCTAGGAAATGGATCATGGCTTGGGCTGATAGGCTTGCCTATCGGAAAAGCCTTGACTGGTCTCACGTCCGGTGTTATCGCAAAGAGACTTAACGTAGGCGGAAAAAAGCATAGCTCTTTGACGATTCCAGTGGCACTTGTTTCATACGTCCCAGAATGTCTTTTCACAATTGCCTATTTCTTGTATCTAATGCCCTATTTTATCGGAGGCGGAGGAGGCGTGGGCATCCTCGCATACATTCTACCCAAGGCGTGGGCGGAAGTTATCATCATCAGCTTTTTCATGGCCGCACTTGCCGGAAACGTTGGCTTCAACGATTTTGTCAAAAAATTCTTCAAAGTCAAACTGTGAAGACTCTATAAACGCTAACCTATTGAACACGCAAAACGATGCCTGTGCACATCCTATAGAATCCTTCTTAGGTGGCGATTGAGGTGAAAACGGTAATTTTGAAAGGGAGGGTTTCGAGCGGTGAAGGAACAGGAAGTTCTTTCGTCAACTTGCCATGGGCAAAGAGGCAATTCAGTGAGAAGTTGAAGTTCAAACCTTACCCAGGGACTCTAAACCTGCGGCTTTCACCAGAAGTTGACATTGAAGAGTTAAGAGATGCAACAAGGGGCATAAAGATAGAGGCTCCAGAAGGCTTCTACGGAGGACGATGTTTCGAGGCTTCAGTGTCGGGCAAGGTGCGTGGAGCTGCAGTCGTACCTGATGTGCCAGGTTACTCATTCGACGTACTGGAAATATTGGCCCCGATAAATCTACGCGATGTGCTTGGGCTTGAGGACGGAATGGAGTTAACGGTTACGCTTTGGTTGAGGTAAGACTAGTAACATGCGAATAGAACAATGCCTTGTTTCCATTTGTCAGGATTTCGCTTCTAGTGAAAACATAAATCTATGATAAGTGAGTAGTGGTAGTAAAATCGGTCTGGACTATCAACGGATGGATGCCCTTTGAGCGAAGAGGTGAAGTTTGGTTTTGAGAGTACTCCCCACCCTTGGGAGTTCATATCCGAGCTTGCAGTTCATGTTGAGGACGCTGGTTTCGACTCCTTCTGGATGCCTGACCACACGGTTGGCTTTGGGATCAAGAAGTGGAACGCCCTAGAGGCTTGGACGACCCTCTCAGCTGTCGCCACAAGGACTAGCAGAATCCGTCTGGGAACTTGTGTTGGAGACGTTTATAGGCATCATCCGGCCTCCTTGGCGCAGATGGTAACCACTTGCGACGCCATATCTAATGGCAGAGTCACGCTCGG
>JABAOH010002955.1_pt5 | contig 38985 bp, 28 predicted proteins | sample 7062181 | NCBI WGS metagenome assembly JABAOH01 (sample SAMN14538630, study PRJNA623070) | marine sediment metagenome | biome: marine biome [ENVO:00000428]; feature: marine pelagic biome [ENVO:01000023]; material: deep marine sediment [ENVO:00002113]; isolation source: pool of 5 deep marine... | reverse complement strand
ACAACCGTGCTCCCCCATGAACACCAGCCAGTCTTGAGGGTCATTGGCGAACTCCTTGGCCGTGGTCAGTGCCTCCTTCAGATTCTGTTGCTCCTCTCTCGGCAACTCAGGCCGCGGCTTGAAGTTCTCGAAGGTCTTATCGGCATAGAGATGCAGGCTGGTAAGCTTACGCGAGTAGCCGCTGCCGCGGAAGTCGGGAGTCACGATCCTGTATATCTGGCACAACTCGGGATCGGCCATGCGTGACTGCAACCGTGGATCTATCTCTTCCAACACACGATTGCTGGTGATCACGGTTGGTAGCCTGGCGTTGTACCGGTAGTTGAAAAGTTGATACAGTTTCTCTTGAGCCCAGGGAGTTGTCTGCTGCGTCCCGAGGTCGTCGAGTACAAGCAGGGGAGCGGTGAGGATGGCCTCGAACCGCTGGTCGTAGCTGACCGTGCTCCTAGGACTGTAGGTGGCTCGCAGATGATCGAGGAGGTCGGGCACCACGACGAAGAGAGTCGGGTGTCCCCGCTCAAGGCAGTAGTTGGCAATGGCCGCCGCCAGGTGGCTTTTTCCGCCACCGTACCCGCCTAGCAGTACCAGCCATCCTTGAGGATTCTCGGCGAACTCCCGCGCCCTGCGGTATGCCTGCTTGAGGGTCTGTGCCTCGTGAGGAGCGAGGCCGAACCCGTCCACACGGAAGTTGTCGAACGTCATCCTTGAGAGAAAGCCCAGATTGCTGGCCTGCCGCAGGTCCTCCAGCTGCTTTTCTGCTATGTCCTCGAGCTTGCACTGGCAGGGGATAGCACGCCCAAAATCGGGATCGCCGGGCGGCACGTCGCGTCGTAGATAGCCGGCACCGCCGCAAATAGGGCAGGCTTCCTCAGATTCAGTACTTGACGTAGTCCTTGTACTTGCCTTTGATATACCTGTATCTGTCTTCTTCAGAATCTCGTCCAGCTTTTCCATCATCCTTGCCTTCGGTGGCCCATCGCTCCAAGATGGCACGGATGTAGCTCCACTTTCGTACGTTCTGCTCCACGGCGATCTTGAACGCTTCATCGATCCACGCAGCAGGGTATGTGTCCTCTGCCTCCTGGAGTTCCTCGGCGATCATAGGCTGCAGGGTACCGATATTCTGCTCGTAGAGGACGAAGATGTTGGGCCGCTCCACTTCCACCGCGGGTTCTTCGAGAATAGTGGATTCCGCCAACTGCAATTCTCCGCTGCGAACCCTGTCCACCGCGTGGCGCCCGTGTTCTGTGTTGAGGAAGTACCAATCCTGCTTCTCTCCATCATTGGCACGGGTTGCGACGTGGAGGAGCGTCCCCCTGATCACTGCGCGCTCCAGTCCCTCGGCCAGCGCTTGCTCTGGTGACTGCCCTGGCGTCTTCACCCCGCGCAGTAGCACAGAGTCGTGAAGGAGTTCTTCCCCACTCACGCAGCGTGGGTACCCCTTCATGCGATACAAGAGCCAGATGACGTGGAGGGTCACCTTCAGTTCTGGCATGCTGTCTATTTGGGGCAGCAGTTCGCTGAAGAAGAGATCAGGTACAGACGTAAACCGGACCTTGCCAGCGGGGAAACCGACGAAACTCTTCATTTTACACAACCATCTCTTCGGGGACAGGCTCGAGATTGGCGAATCTCGCTTGCTCTTTCATAAACCGGAGGCTCACTTGCCCCGTCGGCCCGTTGCGGTGCTTGGCCACCATGATATCGGCAATGTTAGGCTTGAAGGAGTCCTCTACGTACATCTCCTCGCGGTAGATGAACATTACCACGTCGGCGTCCTGTTCGATGGAGCCGCTTTCCCTGAGGTCGGAGAGAACGGGTCGCTTGTCGGCACGAGATTCCACTGCTCGCGAGAGTTGCGAGCAGGCTAACACGGGCACGTGCAACTCGCTGGCCAGGGACTTGAGCTGCCGAGAGATGTAGGAGACCTCCTGCACGCGGTTCTCCATCCTCACCCCGGCTTGCATCAATTGCAGATAGTCCACGATGAGCAGGTCCATGGGATGCTCCGCCTGAAGACGCCGGGCTTTGGCTCGCAGTTCCATGGGGGCTATCGCAGGGGTGTCGTCGATATAGATGGAGGTCTCGGAGAGTTCGCCCATGGCCCTGGCTATCCTGGCCAGCTCTTCCTCATTGATGTCTCCTGTCCTGAGGCGCTGGGACTCGACCCCAGTGCCGCCAGATACCAGGCGCTGGAGCACCTGTTGAGCTGGCATCTCCAGGCTGAACAGGGTAATACATCGTCCGTGCCTGCGAGCAGCGTAGTCAGCTATGGTCAGGGCGAGGCTGGTCTTGCCAGTGCCCGGACGCCCGGCGACGATAATCAGGTCAGCGGGCTGGAAACCCCCGAGGAGCCTGTCAAGATCGACGAAGCCCGATGGTACTCCGATCGTCTCTCCCCGATGCTGGTAGAGGTATTCGATGCGGTCGTAGTAGTCGCCGAGAAGTGCCCGCAGGGGCACAAGTTCCCGCTCCACCCGCCGCTGCCCTACCCCGAGGATGAGTTGCTCTGCCTGGTCCAGGATCCTGTCCTCATCATCGGCTCTTTCGTATGCCATGCTGGATATCTCGCCCGCAGCGCTGATGAGGCGGCGAAGCATGGCTGTGCGCTCCACGATGCGCCCGTAGTGCTGCACGTGAACCGATGTCGGCACGGCGTTGATCAGCGAAGTCAAATACCCGGGGCCACCAACCTGCTCCAGCTGCCCGCGCCGGTCCAATTCATCACACAGGGTGACGAAATCTGCCGGGAAGCGACGCTCGTGAAGCTCGACAATGGCTTTGTAGATCAGGCCGTGGGTTTCGCGGTAGAAGTCTTCGGGGCGGAGAAAAGAGGTGACTTTGAGGATGGCTTCAGGGTCAATCAGCAGGCTACCCAGGACCGATTGCTCAGCCTCTATGTTCTGAGGAGGTAACCTGGCTGCCGTCACCCTGTCATTCCTCCTCAAGATCGTCCATATCCAGGGTGTCTACGAAGTCTCGGAAAACGGACAGCTTCTCCTCTTCCTCTCTGGGGAGGTCGGCGTCCTCTTTGGAGGGGACGATTGCAGCCCTGTCCATCACATCGGGCGCAACGTAGATGGGTACGCCGACCCGCACTGCAAGGGCGATGGCGTCACTGGGACGAGAATCTATCTCAACTTTGCGTCCGTTCTGTTCGACCACGATTTGAGCGTAGAAGGTGTCGTTCCTTAGGTCGTTCACTTGGATGTGGGAGACGGAGGCATCCATGTGATCGATGACCGCCTTCAAGAGATCGTGGGTCAAAGGCCGTGTCATCTCCACGTTCTGCAGGCCGATGGTTATGGCATCAGCCTCGAAGGGTCCTATCCAGATGGGCAGATACCGTTCCTGATCGTCCTCTTTCAGCACCACGACGCGATGCTGGGATAGCATGCTAACCTTTACACTATCAACGTTCACTCTGATCATCAAGAAGCCTCCTTCCCTTGCTGGTTCTCATTATACCACAAGGGTTGTCGGGACACAAGGAAGAGCCGTAGAGGCGACCGGGGAACGTTGCCACGTTCTCGACATTGCCAATCCCGGACTCTGGGCGCGCCAGGGAAGAGGCCGCTGAGCACGTACGTACTCCCTTCAGAGGAGTGGATCCGCTCGTACAGTGCTACTCGACCACGATACTCACCAAACGACCGGGCACGTATATGGTCTTCTTGACCCTCTTGCCCCCCAACCGTCGCTGGATAGGCTCGCGGCTCAGCGCCAGCTCTTTCGCTTCCTCCTCGCTGATGGTCACCGGAACCTCCACCTTGTCCCGTACCTTGCCGTTGACCTGGATGATCAAGGTGAAGACCTCCTCGGCCGCCAGATCCTCATCCCACTTGGGCCAGGACTGACGGTGGATGCTGCTGCCGTCCCCTACTTCAGTCCACAACTCTTCTGCAACGTGCGGGGCGATGGGCGCTAGCAGCAGCAACAGCGTCCTCACTCCTTCCTCCAACGCAGGGGTCACCCCGTGCGCCTCCTTGTGCGCGACCAGGGCGTTGCACAGTTCCATGCAGGCGCTGACCGCGGTATTGAAATGGAAGCGCTCGATGTCGTCGGTCACTTTCCTGATCGTCTGGTGGGTCTTGCGGCGCACTTGCCTCTCCGCCTCTTCGCGAGCCTTGCGTGCGGGCGCCTCGTCCATCACCAAACGCCACACCCGCTTCAAGAAGCGGTATGACCCTTCGATGCCCTGGTCACTCCACTCAGCATCCAACTCCGGCGGGCTCACAAAGAGGATAAACGTGCGCGCCGTATCCGCCCCGTAGGTGTTCACCATGTCGTCGATGGGCACGACGTTACCCTTCGATTTGGACATCTTCTCGACCTTCCCCGTCTTGGGGTTCAATTTGGTGATCATCCCCTGGGTGAAGAGACGGGCGAAGGGTTCGTCAATACTGGTCAATCCCATGTCCCGAAAGACCTTGGTGAAGAACCGGGAATACATCAGATGCAGGATGGCGTGCTCCACGCCCCCGGTATACTGATCCACCGGCAACCACCCGTCGGCTTTCTCCTTGCTCCAGGGTGCCTTGTCGTTGTGAGGGTCGGTGAACCGGAAGTAGTACCACGAGGAGCAGACGAAGGTATCCATGGTATCCGTCTCCCGGTGACCGGCGGAGCCACAGCGCGGGCAGGTGGCATGCACAAACTCGGGAACGGTGGCCAGAGGCGACTCGCCCGTGCCCGTGGGGCGGAAATCCACGTCCATGGGCAGGATAACCGGCAAGTCCTCCTCAGAGACGGGCACCATGCCGCACTTCTGGCAGTAGATGATGGGAATAGGGGCTCCCCAGTACCGCTGACGGGAGATGAGCCAATCTCGCAGACGATAGTAGACCTTTCGCTCGCCTATGCCGTGCTCCTCCATGTAGTCGGCGATGCGCTCCATCCCTTCCCTGGAGGGCAGTCCGTCGAACGATCCGGAGTTGACCATGGTCCCCTCGTCGAGGTAGGCTTCCTCCAAGTCTGTCCCATCCCAGCCCGGCGGAGCGATGACCACGGGTATAGACAGGCCGTACCGCTTGGCGAAGGCGAAGTCACGAATGTCGTGAGCGGGCACACCCATGATGGCCCCCGTGCCGTAGGTCATCATCACATAGTCGGCCACGTATATGGGCATACGCTCACCATTCATGGGATTAATGGCGAAGCTTCCGATGAATACACCCTCTTTCTCGATGTCCGCCGACATACGGTCGATCTCAGATGCTTGTCGCGCCTTCTCCACATAGGCATCGACCTCCGCCTTATGCTCAGAGGTGGTGAGCTTCCGGACCAGCGGATGCTCCGGAGCCAGCACCACAAAGGTCATACCATAGACGGTGTCTATACGGGTCGTGAAGGCACCAATCTCCTCATCATGACCCTCAATGCCCAGACAGAATTCCACGCCCGGGCTCTTGCCGATCCAGTTCTCCTGCATGACCCGAACCCGTTCAGGCCAGTGTTCCAGCAAGGCAAGATCTTCCAGTAGCTCCTCGGCGTAGTCGGTGATCCTGAAGAACCACTGCTCCAGGTCTTTCTTGGTGACGATAGTACCGCAGCGCTCGCAGCGACCACCATCGACTACCTGCTCGTTGGCCAGCACGGTCTTGCAGGACGGGCACCAGTTGGCGGGAGACATTTTCTTGTAGGCCAGGCCGCGCTCGTACAGGTGGAGGAATATCCACTGCGTCCAGCGGTAGTAGTCGGGTAAGCAGGAGGTGACCTCTCTTGCCCAGTCGTAGCAGATACCCATTTTGTAGAGCTGCCTTTTCATATCAGCGATGTTCTGCTCGGTCCAGAGCTTGGGATGGATGTCTGCCTGCAGAGCGGCGTTCTCGGCCGGCAGGCCAAAGGCATCCCAGCCCATGGGGTTCATCACGTTGTAGGCACGCATCTTCTTGTAGCGGGCGATAAGGTCGCCGATGGTGTAATTGCGCATGTGACCCATGTGCAGGTCACCCGAGGGGTACGGGAACATAACCAGCGCGTAGAACTTCTCCCTCTTGTCGTCATCGCTGGCGTAGTACAACCTCTCACGCTCCCAATATTCCTGCCATCGGGGTTCAATGTCTTGCGGCACGTATTGCCTGCTCACCTTGCACCTCCTCTCACAGCTGCCATAGCTGAGAATATGAACAAAACCCCTCGCCTCAGGGGCGAAGGGTTTCTCCGCGGTACCACCCTGCTTGATAGAGCATCCTAGCTAGGAGAACAGGATGCCAACAATGGAGCTGAGGGGATTCGAACCCCTGACCTTCTCAATGCCATTGAGACGCGCTCCCAGCTGCGCCACAGCCCCACGTGGTCTATCCACTCTGTGGCATGATAACGGCTGCCGACCGACAACGACTACTCTGCGAGGGACTCCAAGTGCATCCCTGCATTCATCGCTGTGGCTCCCAGGCGAGTTCAGCCTTGTGGCACTCCCCGAGGTACCGCGCCGGGCTCCCACCCTGTCTAACGCCCAGCTCTCTGCAAGGGATGGCCTACTACTCCTGTTCTCGGCCTTTCCAGTATTATCGCGTGCCAGTGGAGGCAGGGGGATTCGAACCCCCGACCTCATCAGTGCGATTGATGCGCTCTCCCACTGAGCTATGCCCCCAAGGCTGCCGGACAGATGTGAAGTTCTAAGACCTTAGTATATCAGAACGGTGTCCAAGAGTCAAGCCTCAGCATGACCTTGACATCCGCGCAACGTCAGTGGTACAATGGGGTTGACCATTCATGATGTGAATATTACGAGCGTGAATAAGACGTTTCACAGATGAGCAAAGAATTGTCGCCCCAGTGGGTGCTGCTGGGATTGCTAACGCAGAAACCGATGCATGGTTACGAACTCCACCAGTCCTTCACCTCTCCCTCACCGCTGGAGAAGGTGTGGCATCTGGGCATCAGCCAGACCTACAAGCTGCTGAAGGACTTGGAGAGCCAAGGTTATGTGGAGGTCAGCATAGAGCCCCAGGAGACTCGTCCCGACAAGAAGGTGTATCAGGTCACGCCCTCAGGAAGACAAGCCTTCTTGGACTGGCTGCAAAGCCCGGTTCAGGGCATTCGCTTGATCCGCGTAGAGTTCCTGGGGAAGCTCTTCCTGGCCCAGAGCCTGGGTCCAGAGATGGTGGAGCGGGTGACTAGCATTCAGACAGAGGCCTGTCGAGCACTACTGGCTGAGCTGAGGGAGCAGCAACCCACCGACGGGTTCGAAGAACTGGTGCTGCGCTTTCGCGCTGGGCAAGTACAGGCAGCGATCGAGTGGTTGGAATACTGCCGGAACGCCCTCGGCCGGCCGAGCGTGCAGGATGACTAGAGTGAAATGATCGAGATCGAAGGCCTGACAGTTCGCTACAACTCAGCGGAACCCGCAATAGACGAGTTGTCGCTAAGGATCGAGCCAGGCGAGTTCGTGCTTCTGACGGGCCCGTCGGGCTGCGGCAAGAGCACCTTGGCTCGCTGTCTCAATGGTCTGATCCCTCATTCGTCGGAGGCCACTATGAGCGGCCGACTAATGGTGGATGGGCTTCGGACCACGGAGCACACGGTGCCTGAGCTGGCGACGCACGTGGGACTCGTCTTCCAGAATCCAGCCACGCAACTCTTCGGATCAACGGTTTCCGAGGAGGTGGCCTTCGGACCTCGCAATCTCGGTCTGCCGGTGGGGGAGGCGGCACAACGCTGTCGCTTCGCGCTAGAAGCCACAGGCATAGAGCACCTTGCTGACCGGGCAACCGGAACCCTCTCTCTAGGAGAGCAGCAGCGTGTGGCTATCGCCGCAGTGCTGGCTATGAGGCCCCAAGTTCTCGTGCTCGACGAGCCCACGTCGAACCTGGACCTGAAGGGGACGACAGCGGTTCTGGAGACCCTATGTCGGCTGCGAGATGAGTACGGTATGACCATCCTGATCATCGAGCATCGACTCAGCGAGTGCGGGAGGCTGGCCGACCGAATCGTCGTCATGAACCAGGGGAGGATCGTATTGGATGGACCGCCCGTGAGTGTTTTCCGTCGGAAGGAGTTCCTGTCCCACCTGGGCGTTCGTTTTCCGCGAGAGAGGAGGCACGAGTCCTGGTCTGGACGATGGTCCGAAAGAGTGGGCGAGCGCCTACCGAAGGGCGGACCACTAGTGGAGCTGCGGGACGTACGGGCGGGATACGACTCCACGATGGTGCTCAGAGACCTCAGTTTCGCTGTCTATCCAGGTGAGTTCGTGGCCTTGGTTGGAGATAATGGCGCAGGCAAGACCACAATAGCTCGCCTGGTCACGGGCTTGTTGAAGCCAGCGGGTGGTCGTGTCCTGTGGAGTGACAGCGTCCATCGGCTGCCCCTGGGACGAAGGGTAGGACTTCTCTTCCAGAATCCACTTCACCAGCTGTTCTGCGACACGGTTGAGGAGGAGATAGCCTTCGGTCCCTCTAATTTCCAGATGCTTTCGCAGAAGCGGTTGGATACGATCCTGAAAGTTGCCGGTCTGGCTGATTTGCGGCAGCGCAATCCGTATGCCCTCAGTGTGGGACAACAGCAGCGAATTGCTCTCTCGTCCATTCTCTCTATTGAGCCCGCGCTTCTGGTCCTGGACGAGCCCACCATGGGCCAGGACTGGGGCAGCCTAGGTCGGGTGATGGATTTCCTGTCAGAGTTGAACGGGCACGGCCAGGCCATCTTGCTCATCACCCATGACTACAAACTGGTCTGCCGCTATGCCCACCGGATTCTGTCTCTGGAGGACGGGCGCGTGTCAGAGCTCATGCGTTCAAGGGAGACAGGTGTGGAGACTGAACGTATGGGGGAGACACTCTATGAAGTTCTCGGTGCGTGAACTGGTCTATATCGCCATCTTTGGCGCCATCTGGGGAGCTTTCGAGATGACGCTCGGTTCTTATCTGCACGTCATCTTTCCACCGTTAGCGGACACCTTTCTGGTTGGGCTGATCATGGCCTCTCTCGGCGTGGTGGTGGCCCTCATCGGCAGGCTGTTCGTTCCCAAGAGCGGCTCGGTGCTGATGATGGGGATAGTGGCGGCGATCTTGAAGATGATAAGCATCGGCGGGGTCAAGCTGGGGCCACTGGTGGCCATCCTGGCCGAGAGCTTGTTGCTGGAGTTGGGGCTCCTTTTATCTCGAGAGCCCACACGGGGCGCCTTCATTCTGGCGGGGGGGCTGGCGGCAACTTGGAACTTCTTCCACAAGTTCATCATGATGTGGCTCCTCTTCGGCGAGGGCGCGTACGAGGTCTATGTGCGCATGGTGCAGCAGGGGGCCTCTCTGCTGCGGATCGATGTGAGCTTCGCTCTCGTGATCATCGTCATACTTCTGCTTCTCCGCATTGCCGCCGGGGCGCTGGCGGGATTCGTGGCCTGGGACCTGGGGAGGCTGGTACGTGACCGTCTGGCAAGATAGAGGGCTGGCACTACAGATTCGGCGCGACATCTTCAGCTCCTTCGGATATCTAGTTTTCTTCCTCGCGGCCCTGATCATCGCCATCCTGGCTAGTGAGGCGAAGCTTGTTCTCGTCCTGGTAGCCATACTCCTGTTCACCGCTCTATTCCACAGTCAGGCTCTCAAGCTCCTTGCCAGGTGGCAGCTGTGGTTCTTCGTCCTCGTCACCCTGGTGTTGAGTCCCTTTGTCATCGGTGATAAGGACATTGCTCTGTGGGGCGTCGGTCTGTCTCAGGAAGGGTTCTGGGCCGGTGTGTGGATGACTCTAAGGGCGCTCAGCATCGCCTTGGCGGCGGGCGTCTTCGCCGGCGCTGTCTCCGTTTCGCAGATGGCACAACTCTTCGAGAGAATGAGGTTGAAGGGGCTCGGTTTCGCCTTGGGGGTGGCCACCAACGTGCTGCCCACTGTGTACGAAACGATGGAGACCTCCTATCAGGCCGTGCGCTTGCGCGGTGGATTTCGCCGTGGCAGATTGCGGACGCTGAGGTTGCTGTTGGTGGCAATCATCGCCGGGTCGCTGCGCCGTGGCGATGACATCGTCTCGGCGGCCGAGGCGCGTGCCTTTGACCCCACGACGTCCCAGGGGCCACCGCTACGTATGACACGCGCCGACGTGGCGCTGGTGAGCATCATCTCGGTCCTTAGCCTGGCATTGGTAGTGTGCTGACTTGGGGGACGCGTCTGGCGTTGCCGGGCGCGTTCTGAGTGGCACTGTAGCATATCGGGGCGCAAAGCCAATCCTGCGACGGAGAGACGCGTCGGGAGTGTTTCCCCAAACTGGCCTGTGGCAGGTTTTAGTCCAAGTGGTGCGGCACTTTAGGTCTGGCGCTACACAGTGCCGAGCAACCGCGAAGCGGGCAATCGGGCCGTCTGTCGAATATCCGTATGAAGTCAGCCTACGGCGGCGCAGGGCACCTTGGCAGGTGAGCACAAGCGTCAACGGGGAGGCTGGCAGCCGCCCAACACAACAAAGGAGGCGGGGCATTGAACCCCGCCTCCCGTCAAGTCGGGTTGGCTCCGCGCTACAACGTCGCCGATTCCACCTCTTGAGCCACCGGTAGCATCACCCCCAGAACCCTCTCCAAAGCCATGGTGTGGCTGCACACACCACGCTGGGCGAAGAAGCCACAATCGCAATTCCATTGACCTTTCGTGTAGGATACAGCGTGCACGTTGTGATCGCCTTCGACGGTCACTTTGAAGTCATCGAATCTGATTCTCTCTGGCTCCTCAGCATACCGCTTGGCCTTCTGGATCTTGCCGATCATTCCTGAGTTCACGCCTCACCTCCTGTCGACTGTTTTGGCCGGTTGGTCAGTCCGAAAAAAGAACACAGGAGCGCATCGGCCCCTGTGCTCGCAGACACGACGAGTGTGAAACGATGCCTGTAGGGTCAAGATCTGTCCTCTGTCGCGATCTACAAATAGTATAACCCAGTCGAGTGCATTTGTCAATTCCGTAGACTCCGGGTAGCCGCTCGTTCTAGGCCTTCCTTGTCCTCCCAAAGCGGCCATGGTATGATCTCCTGAGGTTGGTCGGCTCCCCTGCGACTCGGCCTCGCCGCCAATCATGCTAGCTTGAGTGAGAGCCACTATGGGTACGTTGTCACCGGACACGCACCTTGACGCGGAGGCGGTGCAGATTCGACTGCTTCGCCAGATGCCTTCCTGGAGAAAGCTCTATCTTGTCAGCCAGATCACGCGGACGTGCTATGCCCTCGCCCTCAGCGGGCTGCGCGAGCGTCACCCGACGGCGACGGCAGATGAACTGCGGATGCACCTGGCGGTGCTCGTGCTGGGTGAAGAACTGGCGGCTCAAGCATACGGGGATCTGCCGGAGTAGCACGCAAGGAATGCAACTCCACCGAATGGACCGTGCATACCTGTTGCGCTGGGCACGGGAGTTGAGCGTGGCCCAGCTCTTGCACCGAGCCTGTGAAGAACCGGGGTTGGAAGGCGAACGGTGACGTGGGCGCCCCGTGGGGCCAAGGCCAGAGCTGCACCTCTGGAGGTTCGTTCTTGGCTCGTCGGGCTGGGCGTCTTGCGGTGGCTGGCTCATCGTTGCCCTCTGTGCTATGATGCATGCATAAGCATCGGCCGCTGAACGTAACGACCGTCGCTCCTTGCGAGTTGAGAGCGGCGAGGTTCGAACTTTGCCTTCGGGGAGAGACCGGACAGCTCGAACTGGTTCTACGTCTGGCGCATCTGCGCACACTCTTACACATCTGGAGAGAATAGACTTGCTATGAAGGAGAATAGATCGTGACTGATAGGTCTCCACCCCAACAGAGGGACCAGCCGAAAGCAGAAGCGAGCTCGAGCAGCAGGTTGCGAAGGGGGATGGCCGGGCTAAGGGACAGCACCATGGATTCTGATTCGAGCTTTCGAACCGTGGGCGCCATTCTGCTCTTTGGCCTGGCTCCGTTGCTGGTCGGCCTGTGGCTGGCCCAGATCCTGGTGCCTCAGCCTGCGGTGGGCATCATTCGGCTCAACACGGACATCTATGCCGAGAGCGCAGACCTCGTCCTGGCTCAGATCGAAGAGGCGCGCGCGGACCCCAGCATCAAAGCTGTGGTGCTGAAGATCGACTCTCCCGGCGGCGAGGTCGCGGCGACCCAGATGCTCTATTTCGAATTGCAGACGCTGCGGCGGGAGGTGCCGGTCGTCGGTTCCATCGACGGCGTGGCGGCCAGCGGTGCGTTCTACACGGCCATGGCCACCGACCCCATATATGCGAAACCCTCGTCGACGGTCGGCAACGTCGGTGTGTGGGGCTTCATCCCACCCGACGTGGGCGTCAACGAGGTCATCCTGAGCAGCGGCCCCTTCAAGCTCACAGCCAGCAACCGCGATGAGTTCCTGCGCTGGATCGAGGGGATTAGGCTGGAGTTCCTAGAGACCGTCTTCAGCCAACGAGGCGAGCGCATGAACGTGTCTCGGGTCGAGCTGTCCCAAGGGCTGGCCTATCAGGGGCGCGAGGCGGCGCGCCTGGGTCTCATCGATGGCCTGGGCAGCGAGAGCGAGGCCATTCGTACCGCCGCTCAACAGGCGGGGATCGCCCATTACCAGGTGATAGACCTCCAGCAGCGCGTCATCGACGAGCTACCTGAGGAAGAGTCGGAGCTCGAACCCTGGGTGGGCGCAGCCGATCCGCTGACCGGGAAGCGAATCCTGCCACCAGGGGCCTATCTGCTGTACGATATCCAGCTGGGAGGCGCGCCATGAGAACCTGGACCAAAATCCTGATAGTTGGCCTCCTCTTGATTCTGCCCATCGTCGGGCGGTGGGCGTGGTTCCATCGAGGATGGTACACTCCACCGCTCATCCCTCAGATCGACGAGACCCAGTTAGAGGTCCCGCTGCCTGAGTATCAGCCCGTCTCGGAAGAGGTGGGGGAGCGGATTGGCCGGGTGGTCATCGACCTTGCGCACGACAACAACCTGGAGGTTGACGACCTCACCCCGCTACGCGATCGCTTGGCCGCTCGCGGTGCGGCCGCCGAGACCTACGACGGGTTCACCTCCTCCCTGGAATCCCAGTTGCGCGGTGCCATCGCCCTCATAGTAGTCGCGCCCACCTTCAGCTACGCGGGGTATGAGATTGAGTCCATCCTGGATTTCGTAGAGGATGGAGGGCGGGTGCTCCTGGTGGCCGATCCCACGCGCCCCGTTCCTCTCGAGGAAGAGGAGGACATCCTGGATCTGGGCGACGTCCTCTTCCCGGAGAGCGCAATCCCTGCCATCAACAGCTTGGCCAACCCGCTGAGTGTGGTCTATTTCAACGATTATCTCTACAACCTGGTGGACAACCAGGGCAACTATCGCAACGTCAAACTGACCACCTTCAGCGATGACCATCCCCTTACCGACGGCCTGGACACAGTGGTCTTCTTCGCCGCCCACTCGCTGCGCACCAACGGCCTATCTCTGATCAGCGGCGACGAGAACACCCTGTCCCCGCTGCGTACGGGCGAGACAGGCCTGACCGCCGCCGCCCTGGCTGCTGACGAGAAGGTACTGGCCTTGGGCGACCTCACGGCGCTGACCGCACCTTGTCACGGTGTTGAAGACAACGATCAGTTCCTGAGCAACATAGCTGACTGGCTGGTCGCTGCCGAGCGGGTGTGGGAACTGAGGGACTTCCCCTACCTCTTCCAGCGGCCGGTGGATCTGGTGCAGGTGTCAGGGGAGTATGTCGATCCTCGTCTCATCTCCGGGGTGGAGGTGCTGGGGGAGGTTCTCTCCCAGGCCGATCTCACTCTAAACCTGCGCGACTCCGCCGATCCCGATAACGATGCCCTGTTGGTCGGGACCTTCGAAAACCTGGAGTTGGTCGAGGATTACCTGGACGATGCTGGGGTAACCATCACCGTGGTCGCGGAAGAGGAGCAGGAAGCCGCCACGACGACGGAGGAGGGGGAGGAGGAACTCGAGGACAAGATAGAGGTCGAGGGACTGGGCACCGTCCCCATTGAAGGGAGTACGCTCTTTGTGGTTGACCGGAGTGTCGACCGCGTGGTGGTCATCGCCCTGGGCGAGGACGGAGACGCCGCCGTCGCGGCTCTCGAGCGCCTCGCATATGGCGATTTCTCAGGCTGTGTGGATAGGGACGACGTCACCGTCTGCTCCACCGGTGAAGTGGAGGAAGGAGTAGGGCTGGATGAGGAGCGCGAGGGGCCCGAAGAGCAGGAAGAGGCACCCGAGGANNCCGTGGTTGACGGAGTTGGCCGAAGAGGACTACGATGCTACCTCCCAGGCGGGTGAGACTTATACGTATACCGTCACGCTGGGCGAGTCACGCGACGTGATCTGGATGTACGGGTGGTGCACAACCACCGAGGAACTGTTGAGGCAGAACTGGCAGAACATTACTCTGGCCTTCACTGTGAACGGCGAAGACGTCCGCCTCGACAGATTCGCCATGTTGGAGAGTGGCTTCGAAGACCAGCACTGCCGCCTCTACTACGCGCTGGTCACCGACTGGCCGCAGGGTGAACACGAGCTCATCACCGAGGTCACCTTCGAGACGGAGCTGGACGACGGCACTGATACCTACCCCGCGGGTACTCACTGGTACAAACACATCGTGTCGGTTGGTGGATAGATAGCACGGAAGACACCGTTCGGCCAGTCATGCTGCGGGGGATGTGGAAGCCCCGTCACGGCCGCCGAACGATTGGTCGGTGGCGCGGCGACATCCCAACGCGCCAGCCTGTTGCGAGTGTGTTTGATTCTTCATATGCGCTAGTCATAGGAAGCAGGGGGAAGCATCTTTGAGTGGTAGCTTGTGGAGTGAGGCTCGTCTTGGCTATCGAGGCGGGCCTTTTGTCGTGCCATGGGCCGTTCCTGGACAGAGGCAGCCACACCGCCTGTAGGCGCAAGATGATATTGGGAGTGACCGAGCATGATTGTAGTCACGGGTGGCACAGGACACATCGGGAACGTCTTGCTCCGCGAATTGCTGTGCAGGAGTCAGACCGTGCGAGCGGTTGTGCCCTCCTGGGAGGACAGGACACCCCTCGACGGGCTTGAGGTCGAGATCGTCGACGGCGATGTCCGCGATATTGATTCCATCAGGGCGGCCTTCCAAGGGAGCGATTTGGTCTACCACTTGGCCGGGATTGTGGCTATCAGTGGAGGAAAGAAGGAACTGCTCCACCAGGTCAACGTGGAGGGAACGCGGAACGTGTTGCAGGCGTGTCTGGACACTTGCGTGCGGCGGCTGGTCTACACCAGCTCCATACATGCCATCATCGAACCGCCCCCGGGCACCATCATCGACGAAAGTCTTCCCTTCGACCCCGAAAGGACGATTGGCGACTATGCCCGCTCGAAGTCCCTGGCCACTCTGGAGGTGCTCAAAGGGGTGGAGGCTGGTCTGGATGCGGTAGTCGTGTGCCCCACCGGTGTGATAGGGCCGCATGATTACACGCCCTCAGAGATGGGGCAACTGATGATCCTGGTTGCCGAGGGGAAGCTGCCAGCCTACATCGACGGGGCCTATGATTTCGTCGATGTGCGCGATGTGGCGCAGGGCTTGATCCTCGCTGCCGAGCGAGGACGCACAGGAGAGGCCTACATCCTTTCGGGCGAGCGGATCACTGTGCGCGACCTACTGTCCTTGATAGAAGACGCCACCGGAGGCAAGGCCCCCTCACTCAAGGTGCCCTTCGCCCTCGCTCGTGTGGGCGCGAAGTTCACCCCGCTCTACTACCGTCTGGCGAAGAGTAAGCCCCTGTTCACGGAATACTCGGTGCACGTGTTGGCCGGCGATTGCTTCGCCACCTGCGAGAAGGCGTGCGACGAATTGGGGTACTCGCCCCGCTCTCTGAGCGAATCCGTTCGCGACACCGTCCGCTGGTTTGAGGAACAGGGCAAGCTCCAGATGCACTCCAGCCCCGCAGCGAAGCAGCGGCCGTAGCCCGGGCGCAAGCCCGCCGACGCATAGCGCTTTCCCTCTTGTAGAAGCATCCAGTCTTACTCGGCTCCTGCGATGTCCTCGTCTCCACGACAGTGTGGATAGACCGCGGTGGCTTGGAGATCTCCGTAAACTAGACAAGACGAGATGTCTGAAGCATGTTGCGGAACTGGCTTCAGCTGATCTCCCCGTTCGTAGCACAGGAGTCCACTCCTGCGCGACTCTGCTCCGAGCACAGCGTTCTTTGCTACACTTGACAAGCGAGACACATTGTCATATACTTATTGCCGAAGGTACACATCGACTGGGCCTGTCGCAGGAGGAAGAGGCTCGTCCGTAGCTGTTTTCTTGCCCTGGACTGCGCGGCGTCGTGTGAGTGCTGAATCCGTATAGAAGTGGGAGCTTCTTTCGGCACAGCCGCACCTTCAATCAATCCATACAGAGGAGAGTTGAACAGCTATGGAAGAGGAAAGAGTCACAGGGACCGTCAAGTGGTTCAGTGAGCGCAAGGGCTACGGCTTCATCGCCCGCGAGGAGGGGAAGGACGTTTTCGTCCACTTCTCGGGCATCCGCGCTGGCGGGCCCCGTTCCCTCAACGAGGGCGACAAGGTGGAGTTCTCCATCGAGTCTGACCAGCGCGGGCCCAGGGCCGTCGATCTGGTAGTGACCGAATCGGCTCCGCGCGAGAGCTACGGCCGTTACTAGGCGCAACACAACTGAGCGCGATCCCGAGAGGGCCTCAGAGTGAAATAAACACTCTGAGGCCCTTTTCCTGTGGACGCATCCTGCGCCGCGTCCCAGGCAGGGGAATGATGCTCTCAGGCCCCTGATCTTGTGGCCAGATTCATTCTGAGCTGCGCCCTGTGCCCCAGATATGTCGCCGTGCTGTGGATTCTCTTGTGGTACCGCAGGGACCATCTGACTTCAGCGCAGGACTGCCTCCCCCTGGGACAAGCGAGGGCTGACCAGCTCGGGCACTTCTTGACAAGCAGCATCCTTGTCACTTTATTCAGTCAATACACCCAGAACACGGATGATGCGACGATGAATCGAGTCCGTTGCTAGGGCCCGGGTGACGGGCACAATGGCTGGCGCAAGGCTGAAGTACGTCGTCGGGGGAGGCGTCATCCTGGTGGTCCTAGGGTGGCTCATCTTCAGCAATATCCAGGGCCCGCCCGCTCCTTGTCTGACCGTGGAGGAGTTGTTATTTCGAGGACCGTTGGATCGCATGGTGAGAGTCTCCGTGTCACACATGACCTCCTTCATCAACGCAGGCCTTCGATCTGAACTAGTCAACTGGCAACCAGGCATACAAAAAGCCGAAGAAGGGCGTGGGCCCTCGTTTGGCGCAGCCTGATGAGATATCAGTGACAATTCCGCAGCAGGAGCAGCATCCTTTCTATGTGCGTAGAGACGAGGACCCTCTCCAGGTACACCCTTGGCCCTCCACCGCACGGTCCCATGTCATTGACGCATCTTTGCTCTGGCGAGTCCATATGCTCGTCGGGCTCAGCCTCTCTGAAATAGCATGGTTCCTACGTCAAAATCTGGTCTTAGAGTGCTACTAGTTGGATCCAAATGTGCCGCGCGGCCTCCGACCCGCCTACCGATAGACCTGTCTTGACGTGGTTCGAACGCACTAGTCCACAATCCTGCCCGATTCTACAACTTCCTCAGCGCGATCTCTAATGCGGCTCTCCCGCCATTCTCTGATGACCAAGAGTGCTACCCGAGAATAGTACCTTTGTCCACGACGAAGGGGCACTATGGACCATAGACGCGGGGGAGTCAGTTGCCTATAATGGTAGAGGCTGGTCTGCCTACGCAAACTGGTTTCGGAGCCGGGAAGTGGAACGCCGTTGGACACCCGCGAGGCTTGCGGCCGCGCCTGACGGCGTGAGTGGCGGACGCCTGTCACGTGACTGACACTATAGGCCTATGCCTCGGGGCCAGGTAGGGCCGGTCAACATCGTTGAGAATCTGATGTCTCTTTGCGGGTGAGCGCAAGGAACGAGTTCGACCAGCTGGGAGGGAGGTGCTGAGTGCAGGAAGGACTTGTCGCCAAGCTCTCAGAAAGGAGGATTCGCGTATGCCTAAGGAGGTGATACGAATATGAGTCAATGTATCCCGAAGCGATGGAGAGTGCCGCTTGTGGGTGGCGCGCTGGTTGCGCTTGCCCTTCTCATTGGCGCGTGCGGCGCCCCAGCGCCGGAGCCCACCGCTGCACCCACGGGTGTCGCCACTGAGGCACCAGCCCCCACGGAGGCACCGACCGAGGCGCCGCCAGAGAATAATCCACCCGTTGTGCGGATAGAACTCCACAACGAGATGGAGGGGGTGGTCGACGAGGAAGGCGAACCCATTAGGGCCAGCGGTCTATCAAACGTTGGAGTGGGTACTTATGTCTTTCTCGAGGATGTGGCTTACGACCCCGACGAGGGCGACACGGTGACCACTGAGTGGGAGTTCACCCCAGCGGATGGCTCCTCGGCCGAACTGACCGAGGGCGAGTCCGCGTACTTCTTCGCCGACGTGGAAGGCAAGTACGACATCAAGCTCGTGGCGACAGATAGGAACGGCGCTTCTAGCGAGGCGGCCCTCACCGTCAATGCTGCGACCTACGTGGGTCTGGAGACCTGCGCCATGTGTCACGCTGACCAGGCTGAGGCGCAAGCGGAGACTGGCCACGCCCACATCTTCGCCGATGGAATCGACGGGATTGTCAGCGACCACTATGGAGAACGTTGCCTGGGGTGCCACACTGTCGGCCCGTGGGAAGGCGAGAACGGGGCCTTCGACGACGTGTGGGCGCAGACGGACTGGACTTTCCCTGAGACTTTGCAGGAGGGGAATTGGGACGCGTTGCAGGCGGACTATCCCGAGTTGGCGAATCTCGGCAATATCCAGTGCGAGAACTGCCATGGCCCGGGCAGCGCCCACATGGGCGACCCGGCGGGCATCGCCACGAGCCTTTCCGCGGAAACCTGTGGGTACTGCCACGATGCGCCAACCCACCACGTCAAGAACATGCAATGGGAACTCTCGGGCCATTCCGAGGAAGAGGCTCGTGCTTTCACCTATCCCATCGGCGAAGGTCGCGAGGGGTGCCAGCCGTGCCACTCTGGTGAGGCCTTCGTTGACATCGCAAATGGGATGGAGGAATTCCGCATGGGCTTTCAGACCGTTGCCTGCGCAGTATGTCACGATCCTCACAGCGCGGAGAACGAGGCCCAGTTGCGGATCTACGACACTGTCACACTACCCGATGGTACAGACGTTACGGACGCCGGTGCGTCGGCCACCTGCATGACGTGCCACAACGGTCGCAGAACTGCCGAAGAGGTCGAGGAAGACGACCCCAGCTGGCCGCACCACAGCACCGCGGCGGAGATGATCGCTGGCGTGGGTGGCTACACCTACGGAGACGAGATCGAGAACTCGCCTCACCAAGCCGTCGGGCTCGTTTGCGTGGAGTGCCACATGGCGGAGACGCCGGGAATGGACGATGCGGGCACCCCTGACGACAGTGAGGACGACACTCCTCTGCCGGGTCACAACGAGATCGGCGAGCATACGTTCACCATGACCAGCGCGGACGGCGTGGAGTTGGTGAGTGCGTGCTCCGAGTGCCATGGTGAGATCGAGAGCTTCAACCGCGAAGCCGATGGCGACTACGACGGAGATGGCACCGTCGAGGGCATCCGAGACGAGGTACAAGGCCTGCTGGATCTACTCCTTCAGGCGATCCAGGATGACGGCCCTGTGTGGTTAGGCCACCACCCGTATTGGGAAGAGGTGACCACGCAGGAGCAGAAGGCGGCCATCTACAACTATATGTTCGTGGCTCACGAGGGCAGTGAGGGCATTCACAACACAGCTCGTGCGGTTATGTTGCTGCAGACTTCCTACCGGCAACTCACTGGGGAGGACGTGCCCGGGGCGGATCTCTACTAGATCCTTTCGTTGGGCTCAGAGGTAGTTCCGCTTCAGCGGCCGTCACCAATAGAGCCAAGTGACGCCTACCAGCGCGCCGAGATCGGGAGGTCTCGGCGCGCAAACCTGCATGCACACTTCTGGAGGCGGTGCTCACAGTTCCTCCCCTTCGACTGCGAACAGCTTGCGTACCACATGGTCAAGGGAGGGCACGCAGCCCTGCCTGTAGCGCGGCAGCAACAGCGACAAGAAAAGCCGTTGGCGTAGTCTTTCGCCGGTGCAGCATGCAGAAGGAGCCTGGGAGAGCAATCTCTCTTTGTTGGGGCGCAAGGTGCGCTCAATCCTGAGCTGCGCCCCAACAGGGGTATGATCACACGGAAGTATGTAAACCGGGACGGAGAACCACCTATGAAGAAAGTCAGCAGACGCGCCTTCCTGAAGACCCTGGGGGCACTTACCGCAGTCGGGGCTCTGGCCCGCTGTAGTGCGAGAGACCTGGTCTCGAATGCACTGCCTGGTGCCGTGGCACAGCAATTGCCGCCCCCACAGAATGAAAGGTGGGTGCGAAGTGTCTGCCAGCTATGTCCCGGCAACTGCGGCATCTCGGTCAGAGTCCTTGACGGACGAGCCGTGAAGATCGAAGGCAATCCGCTTCATCCCATCAATCAGGGTGCCCTTTGCCCTAAGGGGGTGGCCGGACCGCAGATCCTCTACAATCCGGATCGCATCAGGGGACCTCTGAGAAGAGCGGGGGACAGCTGGGAAAGCATATCGTGGAATGAAGCGGTTGATCTCGTCGTAGACAAGCTAGCAGAAATCCGGGACACAGGCAAGCCTCACACCGCCGTCTTCATGCATGACGGCAGGCGAGGCCCCATGAGCGACCTCATCGCCAGATTCTGTCAGGCTTTTGGCACGCCCAACAACGTGGCAACCGATCACGTTAGGGCCGACGGCACTCCGCTGGCTCACTATTCGACGCTAGGCTGGAAGGACCACGCCGGCTATGACTGGGAGAACGTGAACTACCTTCTCTGCTTTGGCGGGTCGTTTCTGGAAGCCTGGCAACCGACGGTCAGACAACTCTGGGCCTACAGTCATATGCGCCGGGGACGGCCTGGTACCAGATCCCGGATAGTCCAGATTGAGCCGCGCTTGTCCGTCGCGGCGGCCAAGGCCGACGAGTGGATCCCCATCGTGCCGGGCACTGAAGGAGCTTTGGCCCTGGGGATCGCTCATGTGATTGTGGACCACGAACTGTATGACAAGGGATTCGTCGAAGATCACACGCTTGGCTTTGAGGACTGGACGGACGAAGCCGGAGAGGAGCACCTTGGTTTTCGCACCCTGGTGTTGCGCGACTATCCGGTCGATGAGGTGGCTCGCATAACCGGAGTCTCCGCCAGCACCATCCGTCAACTGGCACGAGACTTCGTCGCGAGCAAGCCGGCCGTGGCCGCGGGAGACGCGAGCGAACACACCAATGGGCTGTTCAGCCAAATGGCGATTCAGTCCCTCAATGCCCTCGTGGGGAGCATCGGCGTGCCAGGGGGGATGATAAGACAGCGCGACGTCCCGTTCGCGCCCTGGCCAGACCTGGTTCAAGATGACGTCGCCACCGCGGGTGTGGCTATGACCCGGCTCGACCGGGCCGACACCAGCGAATGGCCGCTCGCGGACAGCGCCTATCAGGCTTTCCCTGAGGCCGCTATGAATGGCGATCCCTACGAGGTGGGCATCCTCTTCTTGTACCAAGCGAATCCCCTCTATACTGGTCCCAGCGTCAGAGCCTTCAGGGAATCCTTCGACAGGATCCCGTTCATCGTCAGCTTCTCCCCCTTCCTGGACGAGAGCACACAGCAGGCGGACCTGATCCTGCCCGATTGCACTTATCTGGAGAAGTGGCTTTATTCTCCCATCGAGCCCAGCCTGGGGTATCCCGTGCTGGGGTTGGTGCAACCAGTCGTGGGCCCTCTTCACGAGACGGTGAACACGGGCGATGTCCTCCTTGAGATTGCTCGCAGGCTAGGCAGTACGATGGCCGCATCCTTCCCCTGGGCGGGCTTCACGGAGTTGATGCAGTTTAGGCTAAGAGGCGTTTTCGAAAGCGGACGGGGCCTAATGGTGCGAGGAACCTTCGAGGAGTTCTGGGATGAACTGAGAGCCAGAGGGGTCTGGTATGATCCACCATATGAGTTTGAGCAATGGGAGCGGCTGTTTACCACCCCATCCGGACGGTTTGAGTTCTATTCTCAGCACCTGAGGGCCAAGTTGGAAACCCTGACCGAGCATGACCGCCAAGAGCTGGAAACGGTCTTGGACGATCTACGGCTCCAAGCTCGCGGGGACGAGCTGGTCATGCCGCACCACGAGCCTGCTCGGTACGTTGGCGACGAAGAGGAATACCCCTTCCACCTCAATGTCTATGAGTTGATGGCCTACTCTCAAGGAGGTGGGGCAAACTCGCCCTGGATGCAGGAACTATTCGGCTTGCACATCAAAGAGATGTGGGACAGCTGGATAGAACTCCATCCTCAGACGGCTCGAGAACTAGGCATCTCCGACAGGGATGAGGTGTGGGTGGAGTCGCCAGTCGGCAGGATCAAGACCAAAGCCCGGCTCTACCCTGGCGCCATGCCCAACGTGGTGAACATGCCTCTGGGGCAGGGGCATTCAGCTCTTGGCCGGTGGGCAAAGGAGAGTGGCGCCAATCCCTATCAGATAATCGCGGATGAGTCGGACTTGTTAACTGGCCAACCGGCCAGGCTGGCCACTCGAGTGAAAGTGTACAAGGTGTGAAGCGTCACGAGGTTGGAGGTTCCGATGCCACGATGGGGAATGGCTATTGATCTGGACAAGTGTGTAGGCTGTCAGGCTTGCAGCATGGCCTGCCGGGCTGAGAACAACGTGCCTTTCGCTGGCCCGGACGAAGCTCGCCTGGGACGACCCATTTTCTGGCACAAGGTAACAACCGAGGTAGAGGGTGAGTACCCGCACGTTCGGGCCCAGTTTGTCCCCCAGCCCTGCATGCACTGTGACGACCCTCCCTGCGTCGAGGTCTGCCCGGTCGGAGCCACTTATGCCACCGATGAAGGAGTGGTGGTCGTGGACTACGATGTCTGTATCGGATGCAGATATTGCGCTACGGCCTGTCCCTACGGTGCCCGAGCATTCAACTGGTACGAGCCACGATGGCCTGCGCCGTACAACCAGTATCTGAACCCCGACGTTCCGTTGCGTCCTAAGGGTGTGGTAGAGAAGTGCACTTTCTGTAGCCATCGTTTGCAGCGGGCCAAGCAAGACGCAGCCGCCCAAGAACGTGAATTGACGGACCCGGATCTGGTGTTGCTTCCTGCCTGCAACCAGATCTGCCCAGCCAAGGCTCGCTACTTTGGAGACCTGGAGGATCCGCAAAGTACGGTGTCGCGGCTGGCACGCAACCCGCGCGCTTTCCGCTTGCTCGAGGACTTAGGAACGGAGCCCATGGTCTACTACCTGGCAGAGGAGAAGAGTTAGATGGAGGACATGGAGTCCGGCAAATACACCGCGTTGTTCAAGCCGCTGGTACATACGGGTAGAGGCTTCTATCCCGTGGCGGTCATCCTTGTGCTCATCATTGCCTGGGGAGTCGAAGCCTACGCCCGCCAGCTCACCCATGGGCTTGGTGTGACTGGCCTGAATGAGCCAGTCTTCTGGGGAATGTACATCAGCAACACCGTCTTCTTCATCGCCATCAGCTACGGTGGCACTCTCACCTCCGCAATCCTGCGCATCCTTAACGCGGAGTGGCGAAAGCCCATCACAAGAGCCGCGGAGACAATAACTGTCTGTGCTCTGATAGTCGGGTCACTGAATATCATCATTGACATGGGAAGGCCGGACAGGATTCCCTTACTCCTCATGCGGGGGCGTCTGCAATCGCCAATATTGTGGGACTTCTACGCCATCAGCCTTTACTTGCTTTGTAGTGTCATATACCTCTACCTCCCGCTCATACCGGACTTGGCCATCTTGCGCGACAAGTATCCAAGTAGAAGGCGGCTGTACAGCTTCTTGACCCTGGGCTGGACTGGCAGCGAGAAACAGAAGAGAAGACTGGACACTGCGATTGGTGTCATGGCCCTGCTGATGATTCCCATCGCTATCTCGGTACACACGGTCTTGGCCTGGCTCTTTTCGATGACCATTCAGCCCATGTGGCATAGCACTCTCTTTGGCCCATACTTCGTAATGGGTGCAGTCTACAGTGGCATCGCCACGCTGATCATAGCCTTGGCTATCCTCAGGCGCGCATTGCGCTTGGAGAAGTATCTCAAGCCGGTCCATTTCAACAACCTCGGACTGTTGCTTCTCGTTCTGACATTCGTCTGGTTCTACTTCACTGCGGCTGAGTACCTGACCACCTACTACGGTAACGAACCTGCCCACATGGCCGTCTTCAACGCAAAGTTCAGTGGAGAGTTCGCGCCACTCTTCTGGCTCCAGGTGCTATTGTGCCTGGTGGTTCCCGTCGGCATCCTGGTTCCTCGCCGCACACGAACCATAGCCGGAACTGTCATCGCTGGTGTGGCTGTCAACATCGGCATGTGGCTGGAACGCGTCCTCATCGTGGTGCCCACGTTGACTCACCCCAGGACTCCTTACGGCTGGGAGATACTCTATCGTCCAAGTGTGGTGGAGTGGGCGATAATGGCCGCATCTGCTGCTGCCATCGTACTCATGTTCATGTTCTTCACCAAGCTGTTCCCTATAGTCTCCATCTGGGAGATGGAGGAGGAGGCCGAGAAATGAAACGTCACGCTCTCTGTCTCAGCGCTCCCATACTGCTGGCCCTGGCTCTTGTCATCGCATTTCTCGGAGCCACCTCTGTCAGAGCTCAACCCCCGGTCCCCCATCCGGTGGAGAAGGGTGGGGCCTCGTTTGAAGACTGTCTGGGCTGCCACCGCGCAGGCATGGGTGACGCGCCCGTACCTGCCGACCATCGGCCCTATGACAATGAGACTTGCGCTGCTTGCCACGGTGCCGCCCGGCTTCAGCCTCCCAGTATCCCTCACCCGGAGGACACGGAGGGCACTCCGTATGAGAACTGCGTGGGCTGCCATAGTGCGGGGCTGGGTGACGCGCCTATCATGCCGGACGATCACCAAGAGCATGAGAACGATGATTGCGCTGTCTGCCATGGCGCCGAAGTCCTTGAGGGTCCTGTCATTCCGCACCCCGAAGAGAGGCAAGGTACGCCCTTCGAGGATTGCGTGTTCTGCCACAGCTCAGGACTTGTGAACGCACCTCTGATGCCCACCGACCATCAAGCGCATGACAACGAGGACTGCGGCCTTTGCCACGCGACCGCCGGCCTTGCGCCTCCCAGCATCCCCCACGTCCGTGAGCGGACTTGCGCGGATTGCCACCGGACGGGCGCGTACGGGGCGCCTCTCCTGCCCGCCGATCATCAGGCACATGGTGATGAGGATTGTTTCCATTGCCACTCCACCACCGGGCTTTCGGCCCCTGTCGCCCCACCTCAGATGGAGGGACGCCGGGATTGCCTGTCGTGTCACCACGACCCCCCGCCTGAAGGAGTACTAGCACCGGTGAGTTCCGACCACGACCACTCTGTGTACACTAGTGACACCTGCCTTAGTTGCCACAGACTCGCCTCTGAGACGGGCCTCATCGAGTCACCCACCAACCAGACGCCGGAGTGGCCCTCTGAAACCCCGACGGGCGAGGTTTCTTCGCTCTCCGCCCAGCTGAAACTGGATGAAGACAACGGTGCGAGGGACGCTCTCATCCGGCGGTGGGCTACGATCATCGGCGTATCGGCGATCTGTGTGATCGTGTTCACGGTGCTCAGGAGAACCTAGGGCAAGAGGTTCAGTAGTCTGAATTCGCTGATGCGGACTTGCAGTCTCAGGTCTTCTGATCGCGGCGTGCTTGCCCAAGAAAGCGTCATTGTCGCCGGCTGTTGGGGTTGTCGCGGTCCGCATAGCCCCTCCAGACCTTTGAGCCCACATCAATCCTGATGCCTTTCGTGGGACATTATGCAAACCGTGAGTGCGAGGCCTCTGTTGAAAGACCCCTCTCCCTCGAGCCTCACGGTTGCTTGCTGGCTCCTGAGACCGCCCAAGTGTGATGAACGGATGCGCCTCAACCTGTGGTGACGGCGCTACCTTGGGGGCTAGTCTCCAGGCTCATGACACAGCACGCAGACCTCATTGGCTCGGTCCGCGTGGTCCGCAGGGAACTGCGGTGCGCCGCCAACCCCGGCCTCATGACACGCCCTACAGTCCGTGCGGTTCTGTAGCGGATGCGGCACCACGGGTGCCATGGCCTCAGCGGGGGCAGTCTCCTCTGGCACGACCACAGCATGGCAGACCCGGCAGACCTCATTGGCTCGGTCAGTGTGATCGGCAGGAAACTGGGGTGCCTCCCCAACTCCAGTCTCGTGGCAAAGCCGACAGTCGGCGCGGTTCTCCACCGGGTGCGGCACCTCAGGGGCTATGGTCTCGGCGCGGGGAGTCTCCTCTGGCTCCGACACAGCGTGGCAGACTTGGCAGACCTCATTAGCTCGGTCCGCGTGGTCAGGTGGGAACTGAGGAGCGTCGCCTACTCCAGTCTCGTGGCAGAGTCGGCAGTCGGTACGATCCTCCAAGGGATGCGGCACTTGAGAGGGCATCTCGCCCAGCACCGGCGTTTCTTCAGGAACCGAGATGCCAGGGGCGGCCAGGTGACACGTCTGACAGATGTCCACGGGCAGCCCCCTGTGATTCTCCGGGATGCGAGGGGCATAGGCGATTCCCACCTTGTGGCACATCAGGCATTCCTCGCGGCCCACTAGATCATGCGTAATGTCTGGTGGGGCGAGGGTGGAAGGAACTGGCTCTGGAAGCAGTGCATGGCACGTCGAGCACAGCTCCGCCGGTCCCTCATGATCACTGTCCGCAGGCATGGGAGGTGCTTCTACGGCTCCGACGGGATGACACAGAAGGCAATCCCTCCGCGCGCCCTCCACGTCGTGAGGGATAGGAGGCGGCACCTCAGTCAACAGCGGCACAGTGGTCGGCGGTGGAGAGGCCGCTGGTGGCTGAGGCATCAGGGCCTCCCCCATCGTGGGCAAGCAGCCGGCTGAACCCAAGGCCAGTGACAACACAAGTAAGCCCCGTGCTATGCAGCGCGCCCTCCTCACGAGTTCACCTCCTCGCGTCTCCGCTGGATCAGAATCACTCCCATTAAAGCCGCTATTGCCACCAGCGCTCCCCCAAGCCAGGCCCACGGAATTCCTCCCAGACCTGGCGGCTCGATTGGGGGTTGAGTGGGAATGGGAATCGGTGTGGGCACCGGCGTAGGCGGCAGCGCTGGCGTGACCGTCGGGACCGGGGTTGATGGCACCACCTCCAAGCCGAGCACCTGTGCTGCCCATTCCGGGGTCTTATCAATGTGACAGAGATTGCAGGCGTTAGGCATGGCCTGTTGTCCCCCATAGCGGATGGTGGTCACCGGGTCCGGGCCCCAGAAGGTGTGGCTGTGAATGTCAAAGTTGTACTCGGCTGTTGACGCCTCGGCCAGAGCGGGCATGTGGCAATCAGTGCAGAAAGCGCTCTGGGTCTGCATGTAGGGCACGTGGGCCTTCAGGTCTCGCTTCTCCTCATGGCAGATGAGGCAGCGATGATTGCCGACCCATCGGGTCTGATGAGCCGTTTCCCCGCGGCTATGGGACACATGACAAAAGACGCAGCTCACGCCGGCCTCGTGGGGGCTCTTCTTCCAGTCGAGATACTCTTGATGGTGGGCCTTAGAGGAACCATCGGGCCAGAAATGCTCCTCGTCCGTGGCGGCTATGAAGGCATCGTCCAGCTTGAGTGGGCCGCCGGGCTGGAAGTCAATGGGAAACTCATAGACACCCGTGGGATCCGTGCCTCTGCTGTGGCATTGGCCGCAGATCTCGGTCTGGGCCTGGAACTCCTCCAAGGCTGGGTTGACGATCGCGGCCCGCTCTCCGGCCAGCGCCACGTGCTCGCTGCCCGGTCCGTGGCAAGCCTCGCACTGCACTCCAGCTTCGGCCCATGTTTCGGTCTCGGCGTCAAAGCCCGTCGTGTGGCAGCCTGCGCAGTAGCGCGAGTATGGTCGATCCAACCAGTCTTCCGGGTGGTAAGGCACCCACTCGCCGGGAGACACGTTCCACTGGGAAGGCAGCACGTACAACTCCCCATCGACTTCGGTCAGGTAGCGCTGGCTAAACTGGCCGCCCACGACGTACTCCACGTCATCGCCACTGAAAGTGAGGTCGGGATCGCTAGAGGTGAAGTCACCCACAATAGTCTCCTCGTTCGCAGGGCGGAGCATCTTGGCGTGCCAGGTCTGTTGGAATGACCCATGCTTGGCTCCGTGACACGGGGCGCACGTGTCTGACCCGACGTACACCGGCCCCTGCGCCGTGGCCGTCGCGAAGGTCAGCAGGACGGGGATAACCGCTATGAGGCCAACAACTACCACTACCTTCTTCATCAATCCTCCTCGGCGAGCGAGTTGCCCCCGAAAAGCGCTTTGCAGGTCGGGCACAGGCCTAGTCTCTGTCGAACCCCTTCATTGACGGCAGCCATTCTTTCCTGTAGCTTGTCCACTAGCACAGCGGACACTGTGGGCTCACCGCACCGTGGGCAGATGACCAGGGGTGAGTTCACAAGAACCACGCGCCCACCTTCGAAGCGAGCTGAGCGCTCCACTATCACTGCCTGCTCAGGACACCATTGCTGGCAGGCAGCACAGCCATCACAAACTTCGACGCGAAAGACAAGCTGCATTTCGCCCCTGTCCCGGGTCAGTCTCAAGGCCCCGGGTAAACAAACTCGGGCGCAGAGCCCGCACAGCGTGCACTCTGGGCCAAGAGCCACGGTCCATCCATCGCTGTCGCCAATCGAGCTTGGTGCTGACGCCCGCAGCCAACTCCTAAGCTCGGCCATGTCTTCCGCTACTTGCTCCCAGGCTCGCTGCGCCAGGCCTGCGTAGAAGGGATGGGCTTCGCCAGCGAGCAATCTCTTGCAGAAGCTGGGCAGCCAGCGCCCGAGGTGTTCCCGCAAGAACGATTCCTCCTGGCGCAGGTAGGCCTCTGCCCTGTCCACATCGTTCTCCTCCCATGCCTCGGCTTCCTTCCTGGCTAGATACGACATGAACTCCAGCTCCACAGCCACATGGTCCGGCAGCAACTGATCTTCTGGGCCCAGTCCCTCCTCCGCATAGCGCTCGCGGACTGCCAGAGTGCACTCGCCCATCACCTGGCCCTCGCGGTAGACGGACTCGCAGGGATGAGCTACCGGCCTACCTGGCCCGACGAAGAGGCGGGTGTACTCGGCCTCCAGCCCTTCCTCAGGCCCGGCAAGACCCTGAGCTAGGCTCGCGTAACTTCGGCTACGAGCCCGCGCTGTACTGACGTCCATGCTGTTCTTCGGATACGAGAGATACTCTACTGATAGCTGTTCCCCCGTCATTCCTCAACCTGTCCCAGCAAGGGCAGAGGAAGCGCTGTGCCGATCAGATTTCAGGGTGATGACACCTCTGCAGTCTTTCGCTCTTGGGCAGCGGATGGCGCGGGTGCCTCCTCTTTCAATTCCCAAATAGCCACTACTGGGAACAGTTTGGCGAACAGGGTGTACAGAAGTATGAAGCCTGCGAAACAAGCCGCGGTAACCGACCACTCGATCCACGTGGGCCCATAGACCCCCCACTCGTAGGGCAATCGCGGCCGGGACAAGGAAGGCACGATCACCGTGTAGCGCTCCAGCCACATGCCCAGGTTGATGGAGAGCCCAGCCAGCGTCACCCCGAAGATGGTACGAGTTCGCCGCCAGGCCAGGATAGGCAACGGTAAGAGGAAGCAGAAGAAGAACATGGCGAAGAAAGCCCAGCTGAACTCCTCTCGGAACTTAGCAAAGAAAACGGCCATGTGGGCCGGCTCAGATCCATAGATGGTGGTCAGGACTTCAGCGAAGGTGAAGTAGAACCAGGCAATGGCCAATGCCGCCAGGAACTGACCCAGATAGTTGAAGTGTCGAGCTGTGATGTAACTCTGCAGGCCCAGCACTCGCCGCAGAACGGCTGCCACTACACCAACCGCGGCCACTCCCGAGAAGATGGCACCCACCAGGAAGTATGGCCCGATGATCGCAGTGTGCCAACCTGGGACGATGGTCATGCCGAAGATCCAGGAGACCACGGTATGGACAGTAACCACCAACAGCGACAAGAAGATCGCAAACCAGCCCATGATACTCTCTAGCCGGTGATACTGGGCCTCCGTTCCCTTCCAACCCAGCGCCAGCACCTGATACAACCGTCGTCGCCAGGCAGGCGCCTGGGGATACCGATCCCGCAACATAGCGACGTCCGGGATCAAAGCTATGTAAAAGAAAACGACGCTGGAGATCAGATAGGCGCCCACCGCGGTTACGTCCCACAGGATAGGCGACTGGAAACGGGAATGTAGCACCACCTGCCACAGGCGGTCTATGCGGCCTAGGTCAATGAGAATACTGCCAGCGCCAAAAGGCAACGCAAAAACCGTCACTGCCTCAGCCAGGCGAGTGAAAGGCCGTCGCCACTCGGCCCCCAAGATGCGCAGAATGGCTGAGATAAGGGTGCCCGCGTGGCTGAGGCCGATGAAGAACACGAAATTGGTGATGTACACCCCCCAGAAGATGGGGCGATTGAGCCCTGTGACGCCCAGCCCCAGCTGCAACTGCCCGAGATAGGCAAAGACGCCCCACCCGATGACAGCGAGCAAGAAGGCGATCAAGACATAGAACCTCCGACCCGTCTTCTCCAGCGGGCTAAACAACACCTCGTGTTCGTTACCCTCCATCTACAAGCCCTCCTTCAGATAGAACACGCGTGGCTCTGTACCCAGGTCCTCGAGTAGGCGAACAGCCCGAGGACTACGAGCCAACTGCGACACCTCACTGGCGGGGTCGTCCAGGTCACCAAAGTAGCGAGCCCCAGTCGGGCAAGCCTGGTTGCACGCTGGGATGGGCAGACCCTCATCCAGGCGATGGACACAGAAAGTGCACTTTTCCACTATGCCTCTTGGCCGCAGCGGGACGTCAGGGTTCTGATAGCGGTCCATGCCCTCCGGCCATTCTCCGTCATACCACGTGAAATAGCGGACTCCGTAAGGGCAGGCCACCGTACAGTAGCGGCATCCTATGCATCGCTCATAGCGCTGCAGCACCAACCCGTCCTCCTCCCGCTTGTAGGTCGCCCCCACAGGGCACACCTTTACACAGGGTGGGTTCTCACAATGGAAGCACGGTCGGGGAATGATACTGGCGTCCACATGAGGATACTCCCCTTCAATGTCGAAAAGGACCTCGTTCCAGAAAATGGCGCGGCCCAACTCCGCCTCGTCGGGACCAATGAAGGGCACGTTGTTCTCCGCCCGACACGCCGCAGTGCAGGATTGACAGCCGATGCACTTGTCCAAATCGATCACCATCGCCCACTGTGGCATCATACCCTCCAAGGACCGACGTCACGACAGGTAGAAGAAGGTCTGTCAAGTCGGTCCGCTATGCCTTGTCTATCCTCACCATCGTCGCGAAGGGCGCCAACGCGCCGGTCAGCGGGGTAGTCTGATTGGCGATCAGCCAGTTGGGATTGACACCCCGATTCTCGGACCATCGGCCATAGGCTCTGTGGCCCAGCTCGAACGGTATGTTAACCACGTCGGGACGGGCACCTGAGTATAGCACAGCCCGTACTTTGATCCTCTCTCCAAGCGGCGATTCCACCCACACCCAGTCATCGTCGGCGATGCCCAGAGCCCGAGCCACGCCAGGGTTGATCTCCACCCAAGAATCCCATTTGCGGTTGACGTGTAACCCCAGCATCTCCTGCAAATGAGGTAAGTTGGCCCCGCGCCCCTCGGCATGAGCCATGAGCTTGTAGGTGTTGAGAAAGAACGGATACCCCTTGTGGTCGCCCACCGTCTCGGGCGGCTCGTAGTGTGGCAGGTACACCTCGTCACCCCGAGCTTGCACCCCTAACTCATCCAATACTCTCTCTAGGTCACCGTTGGCGACCCTCGCCAATTCGTCCCTCAAAGTTTGCGAGTAAAACTCGAACCTTCCCGATGGCGTGGCCAGCACCCGCTCCCAGTCGCCAAGGCGATAGGACGCGTCGGACCAGACGCTCCGCCGCGCGAATTCCTCCCAGAAGAACTCGAACTCAGTAGCAGTTATGTCTCCCTGCTCGGATAGCCAAAGGCCACTAGTCCGGTACTGCACCACCTCGGCGAAGCTGCCCCACGGAAAGGATTCAGACACCGGCTCTCCCAACCTCCGAGCCAACTCCAAGAGCACATCTCCAGTGTGCCGCGTGTCGAACAACGGAGCTACTACCGGTAGCCCCAAGCCCACCACTGGATAGCCCAGACTGGGGGGCGGCTCCACGTCCTGCAACCGCTCCAGATAAGTGTGGTCGGGAAGGATCAGATCCGCGTGGGCAGTACTGTCGTCCAGAAAAGGCGAGAAGCTCACTATGAAGGGCACCTTCTCAATGGCCTCGTGAAAGCGAGCTACCTCTGCACTGGAAAAGAGGGGGTTCGTGTAGTATAGAAGCAGAGCGTTGACCGGATACGGGTCATCACTCGCAATGCTGTCCGGCAGCTGTTGATAGACGCCGCAGGCGAGAGGATAACGGCGTGTGCCAGCAAAATCAATCCGAGATTGGGCGCGTCCCTCCTCGGATACAGGATCCGGGGCGAGGTCGGGCCATGGCAGGAAGGGCGCATCCCTCTGGGTCAGCACCCCTCCAGAAACGTCGATGGATCCAACCAAGGCGTTGAGGCCGTGCACGGCCATCTGATTGAACAAGCCGTTGCTCCACATGCTGATGCCCCGGTCGCCAATGGCCACCGCCGGCCTGGTCGCAGCGAACTCGCGAGCAATGCGAGTGATCGTCTCGGCTGGCACTCCGGTGATGGCCTCTACTTGGGAGGGAGCGTAGTCCCGTAGCACGAGCGTCTTGAAGCCCATATGCTGGGCACCATCCTCGTCGGTCCAGTCCTCGAAGCCAAGAGTGTGCTGCGTCACAAAGCCCTCATCATACAACTCTTCATTGATGATAACGTAGGCTATGCACAACGCCAGGGCACCATCCGTACCGGGTCGAATGGGTACCCACTCGTCAGCCTTGGCCGCGGTGATGGAGAAACGGGTGTCCACCTGGACCATTCGAAGCCGCTCGTGGGCTCGGCCCCGGCGCATGTACCCGTAGGCCTTTGCGTTGCGCACGGTGGGCCGCCATGCTTCCAAGAAAGAGGCGCCGAAAGACAGGAGGTACCTCGTGCGCTCCCAGTCGTAGCCCAGGAAGCTCCGCTGACCCTGGCTCAGCCAATGAGCCATCTCCACGGTCGAAGCGCAGATGCTGTTGTGCGTAATACGGTTAGGGGTGCCATACGCGTCGCAGAAGCGAGAAATCAGGCCTTCCATCTGTCCGAGGACACGGCCGGTCATAAGGACCATGGTGTGGGAGTCCCCGCGGTCACGCAATTCGCCCAACCTGCTCGCCACCTCTTCGATGGCCTCGTCCCAACTGATTGATTCCCACCGCCCGTCGCCTCGGTTCCCCACCCGACGCAGCGGGCCCTGGGTGCGGTCGGGATCGTAAAGCACCTGCAAGCCAGCCTGTGCCTTGGGGCAGATCTTGCCGTTGTTGAGGGGATGCAGGGGATTGCCTTCGATCTTGACCGCCCGGCCATCCACCACCCTCACCAAGAGGCCACAGCCAGCCTGACATTGCTGACAGATAGTGGACCGCCAGGCCTCTTGACGATCCTGTGCAGCTCCCTGTTCCTCACGAGTCAAAGCGCGCAGTATGGTCGCTTTGGCTGCTGCCTGGTAGACAGCGACCGCCGCGGTACCTGCCCCCGCCACCTTGAGAAAAGCCCGTCTGCTAAGTTTCGTCACTTTTCCTCAGTTCCCTTCATGCCTTGTTGTGCTTGCCTCACACACGCTACAGTATACCACGCATCTCCGTGCAGTTCCACAATGGTGTCACAGTCTTTGTACACTTACCCCAGTAACGGACGAACCCTTCTGTTCAGACCTTTGTTACGATATCTCCACACGCGCATGGCACCGAATCTCACAGACCCAGTTTTCCTGACCGACCGGTTGGAACGTCCAAGGGAACCGCCAGGCAAAAAAGAAACGGGCCGCTGGGATCTCAGTTCTGAGGAGCACGCTGCTTCAGGTTTCCGATCCCATCGCCCGCTGACGGACGTTCGGAGCCAACGGGGCAACGTCCTTGGGTTCCTGAATTGGAGAAGGCTCATAGAGTGAAACCTAGAGGCTATTCGCTGCTGAAGATGATGCCCTCACCCCCCTTTTGAAACCGCTCAGCCACACACCAACGGTGGAAGCAGGGCAGGCTCATCCGCGTGACGGCAGTGCCCGAGACCTAGCCCACCGCCTTGGAATGACGTAGGTCAAGATCGACGCCTGGCTTGCCTCCTGACGATCCTCATGGCGCTCGGTGGCTACGCACTCGAGGAAGCAAGTCTGAGTTCTTAGGAAACCTACAAATGGTGACTGCGATCATCTGCTGATGACGGCCAGGCCACCCACTCATCGGTCAGTCTAGTCCTCCACATCGCATACGCGATGAATGCAAACAAGCCGCCAAGTCCCATGATCGCTTCCAAGGACAGCATTTCCCTCACTCCTCTCACTGCAAGAGATCTGTCGACTGGCAATTGTCCAACACCCTTGAGAAGACCGGCACCGAGCCACCCACTGGGTGCGGAATGCCGTCAACGGTTGGAAAGACACCCGGTACTATGCTGTTGGGCACCTTCCTACGTGATGGTCCAACGGCGGTCCCGACAACCGTGTCCACGGCCAACTTCGAGAGACGGCGTATGATTCTCCTCACAGCTCTGATATTACTTCCAGTAGATCTTCAGCCTTCCTCACCTGCCTTTGGTGGCCATAATAGATGTCGATCTCGTTCTCGCCCAGGCTTAGGCCGACGACTGTGCTTCCAGGGCTTTCTCGTACGACGTGAGAGAGAACGTTGTCGATCGGCACGCCCTCTTCCCCTCTCTCCATGACTACTACATCGGGCTTCAACTTCTTGATGCTCTCCAAGCCGCTCTGTTCCTCGCTCTCAATACCCACAATCTCTATCTCCTCTCGCCCGCGGAGTAGAGTGCTCAAGCCCCGAGCGAAGAGCACGTGCCTGCAAAGCACAAGAGTCCGACGCTTCTGCAACTCATCCGCCTTAGCGGTGGGATCAGACGCCAACGACGCTTATCTCCATTATAGGCGTCGGGTCAGTCCGGTGTCTATCGTTCATCCTGCCCCTTACTCCAAAGCAAAGGAGCTATCCTCGGATAGCTCCAATCTGATCAGATGCCCTTTTCTCTGATTCGAGAGGCCTAGTTGCTCATAGTTCCACCATACTAGTACTACTTCCCAGTTCTGTCGACCAAGCCCTCTCGCACTGCGTAGGCTGCTGCCTGGGCGCGGTTTCTGAGGTGAAGCTTGGCCAGGATGTTACGCAAGTGGTTCTTCACGGTACTCTCGGCCACGCAAAGGGTGTCAGCGATTTCCTTGTTGGTCTGCCCCTTCACTATCAACTCCAGCACCTCTATCTCGCGCGGCGTCAATCTTCCGGTCGGACCGCCAGCCCCTGCCCGCACATCTGCCAGAGAACTGAACTCTCTCAAGATTTTGGCCGCCATCAGAGGAGAAAGAGGGGCCTCTCCTCGGAACACCCCTCGACAGAGGCGATAAAGCTCCTCGGGCTCCAGGTCCTTCAGCAGGTAACCATCGGCCCCGCTCCTTATGGCATCGAACAGATCACTGTCCCGCTCCGATACGGTGAGCATTACAATCTTGACGTAGGGCATCTCGTCTTTGATGATGCCCGTCGCCTGGCGGCCACTCATCCCCTGCATGACGATATCCATTAGAATAAGGTCAGGCATTAGCTCCCTAGCCTTCTCGAGAGCTTCCTGTCCATCCCCAGCCTCTCCCACGACGTCCATATCCGGCTGTGCGGCAAGCAGGTTCGCAATCCCCTTGCGGAACAAGATATGATCGTCGACAAGAAGCACGCGGATAGGCTCCATCATCCCCTCCTGTCCTCCACAGGAACAGTGGCAATCACCCTCGTTCCCTCACCGGGGCGAGAATGGATCTCCAATGTCCCGTTGAGGCTTTCAGCCCGCTCCCTCATGATGTTCAGGCCAAAGTGGCGTCCGCTGTGTCCTCCTATCTCTTCGACGTCGAACCCTCGCCCGTTGTCTTCTATGACCATTGTGACTTGATGAGCACGCTTCCCCAGTCTGACCACGATGGCTGTGGCCTGGGAGTGCTTCCTGACATTGGACAGAGCCTCTTGAGCAATGCGAATCAGTTGTACTGCCTGAACGGCAGCAGGCGTGATCTCCGCCTCCTGCTCCACCACCAGACGAGTCTCGACACGGTTCTGCAAGCCGAATTCCTCCAAGTAGGCCTCCAGGCTACTAATGAAGTCTGCGCCCTCGAAGACCGCCGATCTAAGGTCGGCGATGGCCTCCCTGGCGTCGACGTAGGCCTCTTCTGTCGTTTTGACCATGTCGACCAGAATCTGCTCGGCCTCCGCCACCTCTCCTTTCAATAGGTGTTCACCAGCGACCTTGAGCCGCAGTCTCAGATACCCGAGGGTCTGCGCGAGACCATCGTGCATCTCCCGAGCTAGCCTTTCTCTTTCCTCCAGGATAGCCACACCCTGTACCTCACTGTACAGCGCCGCGTTCTCAAGGGCAATAGCCGCTTGTGCGGCCACACCCTGGAGAAGTTGGGCATCTTCTTTCGTGAACAGCCGATTGCCCGCTTTGCGTTCCAGACCCACAGCGCCCACGATTTCGCCGTGAGAGGATATGGGCGTCGTCAAGAGGCTTCCCTCCAGGCTCTCATCCCCGCCACGGAGCAGCCCAGACACCTTGTGAGACAATTCCTCAGAAGGTATCCCATACACGGCTTGACTTTGCTCGTCGTCACTGGAAGCGGCTGTGATCACTATGCCGCCTCCTGCCTGTGCCCCCCTGGCCGCTTGGGTCACCAGTTCCTGCAGCAGGGGTTCACTATGTAGATGACCACTGATCACGCCGGTGATCTCGTAGAGCAGCTCCAAGTGCCTTGTCCTCTCCCTTACCTCCTGCTCCATCTCACTGTATAGCTGGGCATTCTGCACCGCCACTCCCAGTTGCTTTCCAATGGCATCTAGCAGTTCCAGATCCTGGGCCTGAAAGTGACTGGGCTCCTTGTGGTGAAGCGCCATCACTCCTAGAGTCTTCTCTCTGGAGGTCAGGGGCACCGCAACAGTGGACAAGTACCCTCCTTGTTGGCAGACTGTTCTCGATAGGCGAGGGTCGGAGCTGGTGTCAGCGCTCATCATCGCTTGGCCTGACCGCGCTACAACCCCACACAGGCACTGGTCGATACGTATGTGCCTATCTTCCTCGGCGAATTCAGGCTGTTGACCGTAGTGGCTCCGCAACGACATTGCGCCTTCCGAACCATCGAGCAGCCAGATTTCCCCTGCATCCAGCCCCATCAGATCCAGCACCTTCTTCAGTCCAGTCCGTAGCATCTCATCCACGTCTAGGGATCGGCTGACCGTGCCGGCCACTGTGTTCAACGTGAGAAGCCGCCGGGTCTGCTTCTGCAGTTGTTTGGTCCTCTCGGACACCTCCTTTTGGAGCTTCGCCTTCTCCTTCAAACCCTCAGCCATGTCATTGAAAGCCGCCGCCAACTCCGCAAGTTCGTCCTCGCTGGTGACGGGAGCTCTTTGATTCAAGTCACCCTTGGCGAAAAGACGTATGGTGTCCACCATGGACTCGACCTTGTTGACCACAGTCTTGCTGATCATGAAGTTGACGGCCAACACCACCGCCACCGTCATCCCCAAGGAAAGCACCATGTTGTCCCTCAGATCTGTGGCTAGCACGCTGTCCACACGGGCCATTGAGAGATCGGTGATCAAGATCCCGAGTATGGAGGCTCCGCTATCATGGCAAGCATGGCACTGTTCCGCGTTCGCAATGGGGTTTACGTTGCGGAGGAATCGGCCACCCGTCTCCGTGGTGAAGAGCACGCTCTGATTGCGGTTCTCCGTCTGCTGTCGATGACAGAGTTGGCAGGTAGGGTCACCCAGTTCCAATACCTCTCCCGTCCTCTGCCCCTGAAAGGAGGCCTTGATCTCCCCTGGCTTGTCGATCAGCATGACTTCCGTGATATCCTCTTGAGTCGCCGCGATCTCATCCACGGCGTACTGGATGCTCTCAAGATCGTGGGTCATCATAGCTCGCACCAGGCTACTCTCGATGACTTCCCCCACCTGAGTGGCTGACCTCTCCAGGTCGTTGGACAGCGCTTGGCGACGCTGCAAGAACTGCAGTATCGAGAAGAGACCCGCGATCAACATCACCGGCACGACTATCCCTACGGTGATCTTGGCCTTAAGGCTTCTGCTGAATCGTTCTCTCGGCATATGTCCGGCCGGCAACAGCAGCGCCACTGAAGGAGATAACTGGCGCCGCAACCCGTCTTCACTTCAATTGTGCCATAGGTAGCCAAGGATGTCAAGCTTCCCTGTGCAGAACAACGCGCGCTGATTCATTCGCTATTCCGAACCACCGTTTGGCACGGATGCGGACGGTTGCCTCATTGAGAGAGCGTTTGACAACCACCTTCCCTGCCAGTATACTTTAGGAATATACTCGACTAATGCTCTCAAACCGTGGAGGATAAATGAGTGAATCGGTGTCGAGTTCTGAGTTCTCGACCAAGCGCTTGATGACTGGAGGCCGACTGAAGTTCTTCATCGGGGGAGCCGTCATTGTCGTAGTGCTTGGATGGCTCATTCTCAGCAATATCGGAGCCGCCAGCGCTCATTATCTGACCGTGGAGGAGATGTTGGCTCAAGGACCGTCGGACCGAATGGTTAGAGTCTCGGGCCTGGTGGTCGCCGAGACGATTGATTGGGATCCTCAGGAGTTGGTTCTTCGATTCGAAATCGCCGATGACGGGGGAAGCCTGCCTGTAGTGTATCACGGTGTCCGTCCCGATATGTTCCAGGATGGAACTCAGGCAGTGGTAGAAGGGAAGTACACGTCCAGCAATGTCTTCGAGGCGAGCACCTTGCTCCTCAAGTGCCCCTCCAAGTACGTCGAA
>JABAOH010118107.1_pt2 | contig 38986 bp, 37 predicted proteins | sample 7062181 | NCBI WGS metagenome assembly JABAOH01 (sample SAMN14538630, study PRJNA623070) | marine sediment metagenome | biome: marine biome [ENVO:00000428]; feature: marine pelagic biome [ENVO:01000023]; material: deep marine sediment [ENVO:00002113]; isolation source: pool of 5 deep marine... | reverse complement strand
TTGACGCCCGCGGCGTCATATCGGTGACCGAGCGCCAAGCCTATATCGGCCGCGTCCGTAACCTGGCTAGGGCCTGCTGCGAAGGTTGGCTCCAGTCGCGGGGGCATGGGTGAAAACATGAATAAGAGTAAGAAATTACCGCAGAGACTCAGAGACACAGTGATGGCGGGGTCTTTGGCGGGCTCACTCTGTGTCTCTGAGTCTCTGTGGTCGGACTTCCTTTTTTCGACCTTACACGCCGGGCCGGGGCGAGCCTGAGTCATGGCGGAGCTTCTGCTTGAACTGTTCTCCGAGGAGATTCCCGCGCGCATGCAGGCGCGCGCGGCAGAGGAACTCGAGCGTCTGGTGACCGAGGGGCTGAAGACCGCGGGACTGGCGTTCGACGATGCCCGCGCCTATGCGACGCCGCGGCGGCTCGCACTGTGCGTCGAGGGGCTGCCGGAGCGCCAGCCCGATATCCGGGAAGAGCGCAAGGGCCCGAAGGTCGGCGCGCCGGACAAGGCGATCGCGGGATTTCTGCGCGGCGCTGGCCTGGATTCGCTGGACAGGTGCGAGAAGCGCGAGACGCCGAAGGGCGAAGTCTGGTTCGCCGTCATCGAGAAGAAGGGAAGCGCCACTGCAGCGGTGCTGCCCGACATCCTGACCGCGGCGATAGGCGGGCTGGTCTGGCCGAAGTCGATGCGCTGGGCCTCGAACAGCTTTCGCTGGGTACGCCCGCTGCATTCGATCCTCGCCGCCTTCGACGGCGCCGCGCTGCGGGGCGCACTCGACCTTGGCGGCGAGACGGTGCGCTTCGGCAACCGCACCTGGGGCCACCGGTTCCTGCATCCCGACTACATCGCGGCAACCGATTTCGAGGAATACGCGGCCGGGCTGCGCAGTCCCGGTCACGTCGTCCTCGATCCGGCCGAGCGCCGCCGGATCATCGCCGACGGGCTGGCCCGGGTGGCGAAGAAGGCCGGTCTGACCGTGCGCGACGATCCGGCGCTGCTGGACGAGGTCACTGGTCTGGTCGAGTGGCCAGTGATGCTCTTGGGGTCGATCGATGCGGAGTTCATGGACCTGCCGCCGGAGGTGCTGACCACCGCCATGCGCAGCCACCAGAAGTATTTCGCGCTGCTCGACGGGGACGGCGAACTGGCGCCGCGCTTCGCGCTGGTCGCCAACATGGAGACCAAGGACGGCGGCAAGCAGATCGTCGCCGGCAACGAGCGGGTGCTGCGCGCCCGCCTCGCCGACGCCCGCTTCTTCTGGGACCAGGACCGCAAGCACACACTGGCCAGCCGCACGACACAGCTTGCCGACATCACGTTCCATGCCAAGCTGGGCACGCTGGACGACAAGGTCGACCGCATGCAGGCGCTGGCAGCGGAGATCGCCAGGTACGTCGACGGCGCAGACCGCGACCGGGTACGTGCGGCGGCGCGCCTTGCCAAGGCCGACCTCGTCACCGGCATGGTCGGCGAGTTCCCCGAGCTGCAGGGCGTGATGGGCCGCTACTACGCGCTGGCCGACGGCGAGCACGCCGACGTCGCCGATGCGATCCGTGACCACTATGCGCCGCAGGGCCCGAACGATACGTGCCCGTCCGCTCCGGTCTCGGTCGCCGTGGCGCTGGCCGACCGGATCGACACCTTAATCGGCTTCTGGACGATCGGCGAGAAGCCGACCGGCTCCAAGGACCCCTATGCGCTGCGCCGCGCCGCGCTGGGCGTGATTCGGCTGATCATCGAGAACGGGTTGCGGATCAACCTGGTTCCCCTCTTCGGTGCGGCGGTCGAGGGCATCGGCACGGCGATCACCGGCGGCGCCAGGAAGGCGGCCGTGTGTGACGATCTTCTTGCCTTCTTCGCCGACCGGCTGAAGGTGCACCTGCGCGACCGGGGCGTGCGGCACGACCTGATCGCCGCGGTGTTCGCGCTCGGCGGCGAGGACGACCTCGTGCGCCTGCTGGCACGGGTCGATGCACTTCAGGAGTTCATCGCCAGCGAGGACGGCGCGAACCTGTTGACGGCGTTTCGTCGCGCCGCCAACATCCTGCGAATCGAGGAGAAGAAGGACGATGTCTCGTACGATCAGGCGCCCGACGAGGCGGCCTACGTGCAGGACGAGGAGTTGGCGCTCGGCCGCGCGCTGGACGCCGCGTCGAAAGCGGTCGAGGCCGCCGTCGCAGACGAGAAATTCACAGCCGCCATGACAGCGCTGGCGTCGTTGCGCAGGCCAGTTGACGCGTTCTTCGACGATGTCACCGTCAACGCGGACGACTCCACACTGCGGGCCAACCGCTTGCGCCTGCTGTCGCGGATTCGAGCGACCATGGGATTGCTTGCGGATTTCAGCCAGATCGAGGGATAGCGGACAGCGATGAGCAAGTGGGTGTACGAGTTCGGGGACGGCGTCGCAGAGGGCAGCGCCGGAATGCGCGGACTGCTGGGCGGCAAAGGCGCCAACCTTGCGGAGATGTGCCAGCTAGGGCTGCCCGTGCCGCCGGGATTCACGATCACGACGGAGGTGTGCACGTACTTCTACCAGAACGGCAACACCTATCCGGACGACCTGGCCGGCCACGTCGATGCCGCGCTCGCGAACATCGAGGCCCGGGTCGGCGGCATGAAATTCGGCGATCGCACGGCACCGCTGCTGGTCTCGGTGCGCTCGGGCGCCCGCGCCTCGATGCCCGGGATGATGGACACCGTGCTCAATCTCGGTCTCAACGACGAGACGGTGGAAGGGCTTGCGGCGCAGAGCGACAATCCGCGCTTCGCCTATGACAGCTACCGCCGCTTCATCCAGATGTATTCCAACGTCGTGCTCGGCGTCGAACACTACAATTTCGAGGAGATCCTCGACCTGCACAAGGAGGATCGCAACGTCAAGCTCGACACCGAGCTCGACGCCGAGGCGCTGAAGGCATTGGTCGACGCCTACAAGGCCCGGGTTGAAGAGACGCTGGGCGAGCCCTTCCCGCAGGACCCGAAGGAGCAGCTGTGGGGCGCCATCGGCGCCGTGTTCGGCAGCTGGATGACGCCGCGCGCCGTGACCTACCGGCGCCTGCACGGCATCCCCGAGGACTGGGGCACCGCGGTCAACGTGCAGGCGATGGTGTTCGGCAACATGGGCGACGACTGCGCGACCGGCGTCGCCTTCACCCGCGATCCGTCGACCGGCGAGAACGCGTTCTACGGCGAGTACCTCGTCAACGCCCAGGGCGAGGACGTGGTCGCCGGCATCCGCACGCCGCAGCACCTGACCGTCGCCGGCAAGGAGGCCAACGGTTCCGACCTGCCGGCGATGGAGGAGGTGATGCCGGAGGTGTTCGCCCAGCTCAACGAGATCCGCGGCAAGCTGGAGACCCACTACCGCGACATGCAGGACATCGAGTTCACGGTGCAGAAGGGCAAGCTGTGGATGCTGCAGACGCGCAACGGCAAGCGGACCACCCAGGCAGCCCTGCGCATCGCTGTCGAAATGGCGGAGAGTGGGCTCATCGACCGGCCGACCGCGGTCGGTCGCATCGAGCCGCAGGCGCTCGACCAGCTCCTCCACCCGGCGCTCGACCCCGATGCAGAGCGCGTCATCATCGCCACCGGCCTGCCGGCCTCGCCCGGCGCGGCGTCGGGCAAGGCGGTATTCACCGCCGACGAGGCGGAAGCCGAGGCCGCCAAGGGAGAGCGCGTGATCCTGGTGCGCACCGAGACCAGCCCCGAGGACATCCACGGCATGCACGCGGCCCAGGGCATCCTGACCACGCGCGGCGGCATGACCAGCCACGCCGCGGTCGTCGCGCGCGGCATGGGCCGGCCCTGCGTCGCCGGCGCCGGCGATATCCAGGTCGACGAAAAGGCGCGCAAGATGACGGTCGGCGGCCGCACCATCAAGGACGGCGACTGGATCACCATCGACGGCGGCGCCGGCCAGGTCATGCTCGGCGAGGTGCCGACCGTCAAGCCCGAGCTGTCCGGCGATTTCGCCAAGCTCATGGAATGGGCCGACGCGGCCCGCACGATGGGCGTGCGCGCCAATGCGGACACGCCCGAGGATGCCCGCACGGCGCGCGAGTTCGGCGCCGAGGGGATCGGGCTGTGCCGTACCGAGCACATGTTCTTCGAGGCCGAGCGCATCGTCGCCGTGCGCGAGATGATCCTGGCCGAGACCGAGCAGGGGCGCCGCGACGCGCTCGACAAGATCCTGCCGATGCAGCGCGCGGACTTCATCGAGATCTTCAAGATCATGCGCGGCCTGCCGGTGACCATCCGGCTCCTGGACCCGCCGCTGCACGAATTCCTGCCCAAGGGCGCGCAGGAGATGCAGGAGGTCGCGGACGCCGCCGGCGTCAATATCAAGACGGTGCGCCGCCGGGCAACCGAGCTGTACGAGGCAAACCCGATGCTCGGCCATCGCGGCTGCCGGCTGGCGATCAGCTATCCGGAAATCTGCGAGATGCAGGCGCGCGCGATTTTCGAAGCCGCGGTCGCGGTCGAGGCGGAGACCGGCGAGGGGCCGATCTGCGAGGTCATGGTGCCGCTGATCGCCGTCAAGGAGGAGCTTGACGTCCTCAAGCGCATCATCGACCGGGTGGCCGACGAGGTCGCGACGGAGAAGGGCAGCCGCCCGGCCTACATGGTCGGCACCATGATCGAGCTGCCGCGCGCCTGCCTGCGCGCCGCCGAGATCGCCGAGCGGGCCGAGTTCTTCAGCTTCGGCACCAACGATCTGACGCAGACCGCCTTCGGGCTGAGCCGCGACGATGCCGGCAGCTTCCTGCAGTACTACGAAAAGCAGGGCATCCTCGCGCACGACCCGTTCACCAGCATCGATGTAGACGGCGTCGGCGAATTGGTACAGATCGCGACCGAGCGCGGCCGCCGGACGCGGCCCGACATCAAGCTCGGCATCTGCGGCGAGCACGGCGGCGATCCCGCCTCGGTCGCGTTCTGCCACAAGGTCGGGCTCGACTACGTCTCCTGCTCGCCGTTCCGGGTGCCGATCGCCCGCCTCGCCGCGGCCCAGGCCGCGATCGCCGGCGAGGACGGCGTGGTGACCATCGCCCGGGAGGCCTGAGCAGCCCCCGGACTGCCTAGCGACGACGCACGGCCAGGCGCCGCCCCCGACAACACGTTTCGTATGCCGGTCATGACGACGATCGAATCGTATTTTTCGTCCCTGTCCCTGCTCGAGGCCGGCATCCTGGCCAGCCTTATCGCCGGCCTCGCAGCAGGCGTCGGCGCGGTGCCCGTTCTGGTCATCCGGTCGATCTCCCGGCGCGTGAACGATGCCATGCTGGGTGTCGCCGCGGGGCTGATGCTGGGCGCCACGGCGTTTTCGCTCGTGCTGCCGGCGATCGACGTCGGGACGGAACGGACCGGGTCGCAGATGCTGGCTGTACTCGGCGTCGCGGCGGCCATCCTTGCCGGCGGCGCGTTGCTGGCACTGGTCCACCGCGCGCTGCCGCACGAGCACTTCGTCAAGGGGCGCGAGGGACTCGAAGGGACGCGGGTCAAGGGGCTGTGGCTTTTCACCATCGCCATCACCGTCCACAACTTTCCCGAGGGGATGGCGGTCGGCGTCGGGTTCGGCGGCGGCGACGTCGGCAACGGGCTGGCCCTGACGGCGGCGATCTTCCTGCAGAACCTGCCCGAAGGGTTCGCCGTGGCGCTGGCCATGCTGGCGCTGGGCTACCGGCCGTCGACGGCCATCACGGTGGCGCTGCTGACCGGGCTGGTCGAGACCGTCGGCGGATTCGCCGGCGCCGGCGTGGTGTCCCTCTCGGCCGCGCTTCTTTCGCATGCGCTGGCCTTCTCCGCCGGGGCCATGCTGTTCGTGATCAGCCACGAGGTCATCCCCGAGACCCACCGCAACGGCAACGAGACGGCGGCCACCTTCGGCGTGCTGTTCGGGTTCGTGTTGATGATGGTGCTGGACGTCGCGATTGCATAGCGGGCACGGCTTGCCAGGGCCCGGTCGGTGAGCGCCGGTGCGGCGCGCGGCCTCGCGGGAATGATTGGGCACAAGCCCTATCCAGCCGCCTTGTGGTCACGGCCTTTCGCAAGAGAAGTTGAATCCGGTCCTTGATGGGACAGCAGGCGGAGCAATTGGGACATCACCGGAACGAGCCCAAATTGCGTGGAAACTCGCCGGATGGTATGCGAGCATCGGTGCCGCTGGTCGCGTTTGCCGTTCGATCCTTGGGGAACGAAACCGTTGAGCTCTTGCACTCTGTTCGTGGTCGCCGGCGCCGCAATATGCCTTCTCGTCGTGGCCTATCTTATAGCTGGCGGTCCTTTCGGTCCGCCCGGCTCGTCCGATACCGAGGATTGTTACAGCGCCATTGCTGGGAGAGACTTCGCGCGTGCGGGAGTATCCTGTCCGCTGGCGGCGGATCAGGGCGACGCTGGGGCGCAACATAATCTGGCGTTAATGTACCAGCTAGGTAAAGGCGTGCCGCAGGATCCAGCGCAGGCGGTCGCGTGGTTTTATAAGGCCGCCGAACAGGATCTTTCCGCTGCGCAAACCCAGCTCGGCATGATGTACGAGAAAGGCTGGGGTGCGACGCAGGATTACGTGGAGGCCATTGGCTGGTATCGCCGGGCTGGGGAAAAGGGCGATCCCTTCGCACTGAAGTCTCTCATGGAGATGCATGAACATGGAAGGGGCGTGCCGAAAGACCTCGTCAAAGCGCAGGCGCTCTATCTTATCGCCATAGAACGCGGTCTTCCGGAATTCGCGCAGGACAGCGATGCCCTGGCGGAGACCATGTCGTCGGATGACATTGCGGCGGCGCGGCGACTGGCGCTCGACTGCAAGTCCCAAGGCTACAAGGGATGCGGGTTCTAAGGAGCATCTTACCAAGCCGTGGCCGCTGAGTGCTCGCCTTCATCCGGCTTGGTCCGCTTGTGGCCGGCGGGCCTCTCTCAGGTCGCCCCGGTGTCGGCGAACCGAACTGGTCGGCCGGCCGGCACGCCGACGGTCTCATCGTCGCGCATGACGATATGGCCGCGAAGTACCGTGGCCGCCGGCCAGCCGGTCACCGCCATGCCGTCGAACGGCGTCCAGCCGCACTTGCTGGCGATCCAGCCGTTCTCGATCGTCCGCTCCGCCTTCAGGTCGACCATCGTGAAATCGCCGTCATAGCCGACCGCGATGCGGCCCTTGCGGGCGACGTTGTAGATCCGCGCGGGCCCGACGCAGACAAGGTCGACGAAGCGCTCCAGCGTCAATCGGCCCTCGTGCACATGGGTCAGCATCACCGGCACCAGCGTCTGCACCCCGGGCATCCCCGACGGGCTCTGCGGATACGGCCTCGCCTTCTCCTCCAGCGTGTGCGGAGCATGGTCCGAGCCGATCACGTCGACAATCCCCGAGGCCACCGCGCGCCACAGCCCGGCGCGCTGCCGTTCGTCGCGGATCGGCGGGTTCATCTGCGCCAGCGTGCCGAGCCGGTCGTAGGCGTCCGGCGCGGCCAGCGTCAGGTGCTGCGGCGTCACCTCGACGGTCGCGAGGTCCTTGTGCTGCGCCAGCAGCTCCATCTCCTGCGCCGTGGTGACGTGCAGGATATGGATCCGGCGCCGGGTCGCGGCGGAGAGCTCCAGCGCGCGCCGCGTCGCGATCAGCGCGGTCTCCTCGTCGCGCCAGATCGGGTGGCAATAGGGTTGGCCGCCGTCGCGCGCATAGTCGAAGCGCGCCTTCAGCCGCTCCTCGTCCTCTGCATGAATCGCGATGCGCCGCCGCCCGCGCGACATGATATCGCGCAGCAACCCTTTCTCGGCCACCAGCAGCGAGCCGGTCGACGAGCCCATGAACACCTTGATGCCGCAACAGCCGGCCAGCTGCTCCAGCCCGGCAAGGCGGTTGATGTTCTCCTTCGCTGCGCCGACGAAGAACGCGAAATCGCACCACGCGCGTCCGTCCGCCCTGCTGATCTTGTCACTCAGATCGGCGGTGGAGGTCGTTGGTGGATCGGTGTTCGGCATCTCGAACACCGCGGTGACGCCGCCCAGGACCGCGGCGCGGGTGCCGCTCTCGAGATCCTCCTTGTGCTCGTTGCCGGGCTCGCGGAAATGCACCTGGCTGTCGATCACGCCGGGGAGTACATGCAGCCCTTTCGCCTCGAACACGGTTTCGGCCGCGGTCCGCCCAAGGTCGCCGATCGCGGCGATTCGCCCCCCGGAAACACCGATATCGGTATTCACGCGCCCGGCAGGAGTCAGGCAGGTGCCCCCGCGGAGAATCAGATCGAATCGTTCGGCCATTTTGCCAGCCGGGCCTCGCAACTGGGGTTTCCTCCGGCACACGATCGTGCCGGGGTCGCGCCGCCAAGCGTAATGGCTCGCGACGGCGCTGCAAACCGATTAGTCGGTCCGGCCGGGCGCTTGCCGCGAGCTGCGCCAGCGCCTATCTGGAATGGCACACCGCAGCGAGAGGCGATGCCAGGGACATGATGCGACTTCATTACACGATCCTGCCGCACCGGGGCGTGATCACCGTTGCCGGCGCCGACCGCCGCGCATTCCTGCAGGGTCTGGTGTCCAACGACGTGACGAGGGCGGATACCGAGCACGCCATCTGGGCGGCCTTCCTCACACCGCAGGGCAAGTACCTGCACGATTTCTTCATGACCGAGATCGGCGAGGTGCTGCACCTCGATTGCGAGGGCGGCGAACGGCTGATGGATTTCGGCCGGCGGCTGCACAGGTTCAAGCTGCGGGCGACGGTCGATCTGGGCATCGCCGAGGGCATGGCGGTGGCCGCGCTGTGGGGCGACGGCGTCGCCGGGGCCCTCGGGCTCGTGGATACCCCCGGCGCCGGCCGACCCTTCGAGGGTGGGGCGGTGTTCATGGATCCGCGCCTTGCCGGCGCCGGGGCCCGGGCCCTGCTGCCGGCGGACAAAGCGGCCGGACTGCTTGAGGCACGAGGATTCGAGGCAGTCACGCCGGAGGATTACGACCGTGTCCGGCTGGAGCTCGGCCTGCCCGACGGCAGCAAGGATCTGGTGGTCGAGAAGTCGATCCTGCTGGAAAGCAATTTTGACGCGCTGAACGGCGTCGATTGGGACAAGGGCTGCTACATGGGCCAGGAGCTGACGGCCCGCACCAAGTACCGCGGCCTCGTCAAGAAGCGCCTGTTTCCGGTCGCCGTAGCGGGTGAGCCGCCCGCTCCGGGCACGCCGCTCATGCGCGACGGCAAGGAGGCCGGCGAGATGCGTTCGTCGCGCGACGGGCTCGGCCTCGCGCTGGTCCGGCTGGAGCATGTCGAGGCTGCGGGCGGCGCGCTGACGCTCGATGCGGGCGGGGCCACGGTCACCCTTCGCACGCCGGCCTGGGAGGTCGTTCGATCGGCGTCCTAGTCGCCGGCCGGATATCTGTTTGTGAATGAAATGGCCTGCACGATGTTCACGTAGTCGTCGGTCCACAGCGGTGTCTTCGCGCCGCGCATCGGGAGCCAGCGCGGGTCCGGCTTGAGCTCCGCGATGTCGTCCGGGCGCCGTGCCATGACGGTCCAGATCGACGGCACGCGCAACGACGTTGCCGTGTCCTCTTCGTTCACTTCGCTGTCGTAGCGCACCACCCCGAAATATCCCGTTTCCATCGTGATGCGGCCGACCACCGGCTCCAGATCCAAGAACTGGTTGGAAATATGGACCACAAGCACACCGCGCCGCGACAGTTTGCGCCGGTACAGGGCGAAGGCTTCGGCGGTCAGCAGGTGCACGGGGATGGCGTCCGATGAGAACGCGTCCAGGACCAGAAGGTCGAACGTCGCGTCCGGCATGCGGGCCAGCGACAGCCGGGCATCGCCCAGCAGCACCTTTGCGTCCGGCTTGCAGTCAGCCAGATAGGTGAAATAGCCGGAATCGCGGGCGATCCGCACGACCGTCGGGTCGATCTCGAAGAAGGTCCAGTCCTGGCCGTCCCGGGCGTAGCAGGCCATGGTCCCGGTGCCCAGCCCGACGACCCCGACGCGCTGGAACCGGCGCGGCGCGAAGCTGCTGAACACGGCGCCCACCGGCCCCTCTCGATGATAATAGGTCGGCAGCTGCCGCCGCGCCACGGGGTCCAGGAATTGTGCGCCATGCAGCGTCGTGCCATGCAGCAGCAGATATGCTTCGCGCGGTCCGGCCTGCAACAACACGCGGTGCACGCCGAAGAACGTCCGCTCGCGGAGCAGCAGCGCGCGCCGGAAGTCGCCGGCGAACCCCGTCTGCGCCATCACCGTCGGGCCGGCCGCCAGCAGCACCGCAAGGCCGAGGGCAAAGCGCAGCGGCCGCTCGATCAGGGCGAAACCGATGGTCACGCCGACAGCGATCGAGTAGGTGACGGCGACGACACCGCGGCCCTCGCCACCGGCGACGCGATCGAACGCGAGCGGCACCCCGAGGGCCAGCAAAGCCAATCCGGCCGGCTGCAGGACATCGAGCGCCGGCGACCACTTCGTGCCGGCGCGCCACGGCCGCAGCAGGGCCACGGCGGCAACCATCAGCGGATATTCCAGCACCGCGTCGAACACGAGCGGCGCGACCAGCGCGTTGAATACGCCGCCGAGGACGCCGCCCACCGCCATCCACAGGTAGAACTCGGTGAGGTGACGCGCGGCCGGCCTGCGTGCCGCGAGTTCGCCGTGACAGGCGGTGACGATGAGGAAGAACGCGACGAGATGGATCGCGATCTCGCCCCACGGGCCGGCGATGTCCCACGACATCACCACAGCCAGCAGAATCAGCGCCGGGATCTGCAGCGTCAGCATCCAGGCGTGTGGCAGCAGCGGCCGGCGCGCGAACACGATCACGAAGCTCAAGAGGTAGAGCGCCAGCGGCACCACCCACAGCAGCGGCACCGCGGCGACGTCGGTGGAGATGTGCAGGGTCGCGCCCAGCATCAGGCTCGACGGCGCGAAGGCGAGCGCGATCCACCACAGCCGGCGGCGCCAGTCGATTGCCGGAGACAGCGCCAGCCCCTCGACCACCGCATCCGCCGGCTCGGCGACGTAGCGTCGCCACAGCGAAAGGCCGCACAGCCCGATCAGCAGCGCCAGCACCGCATACAGGCCGGCCCACAGGAGGCCCTGTTCGCCAAGGCGCAGCGCCGGCTCGAACAGGACGGGATAGCCGACGAGCGCGGCAATGCTGCCGACGTTGCTCGCGCCATACAGGAAATAGGGGTTGGCGGAGTCCGGATGGCCGGCATGGGCGAACCAGCGCTGCAGCAGCGGCGCCGTGGCTGAGACCGCGAAGAACGGCAGGCCGACACCGGCCGCCATCAACGCGAGCTGCCAGCCCACCGGCATGGCCCCGGCCGGCGGCGACCAGCCCGACGGCAGCGCAATCGGGAGGGCGACGAGGGCAACGAGCAGCAAGGCTCCGTGCAACAGCGACTGGCGCTTCAGCCCGAGCCAGCGGATCGACAGATGGGCGTACAGATAACCGGCCAGCAGCATCGCCTGGAAGAACAGCATCGCGGTGATCCACACCGCCGGCGCGCCGCCCAGCAGCGGCAGCATCAGCCGCGCGTAGAGCGGCTGCACCCAGAACAGCAGCAGCGCGCTCAGCCCCAGCGTTACCGTGTAAAGCGCCAGCATCCCCCGTCCTTAACGCATCGGCCCGCAGCCGGGGCCGCCGCGATGATACGCGTTGCAGCACCAACCGCGTAACGGATTCTGAGGGGGCGGGGACAACTGTGCCGGGCCGTGTGAAACGACCCCATGCAAAGGCGATTTCTGCGGCTTTCAGGGCGGCATCCGGTCCCGCCGTCCTTGCCCGGGCGGGGCGCAGGGTCTATACCGCCGTGCAGCACGGTGCAATACCAGGACAGGAGGCGATTCCCATGGCCGACGACAGCTTTCCGGCCCTCGTGCTGACCGAGGCCGACGGCAAGGTTTCCGGCGAAATCAAGACCCTCACGGAGGCCGACCTGCCGGAGGGCGACGTTACGGTCCGCATCGAATATTCCGGCGTCAACTACAAGGACGGGCTGATCCTGGGCGGGCTCGGCAAGCTGGTGCGCGCCTATCCGCACGTGCCGGGCATCGATTTCGCCGGCACCGTCGAGGAGTCGCACCACGCGCGCTACAAGCCCGGCGACAAGGTCGTGCTGACCGGCTGGCGCGTCGGCGAGGTCCACTGGGGCGGTCTTGCCGGCAAGGCGCGGGTCAAGGGCGACTGGCTGGTGCCGCTGCCGAAACGGCTCGACACGCGCCAGGCGATGGCGGTCGGCACCGCCGGCTTCACCGCGATGCTCTGCGTGCTGGCGCTGGAGGATCACGGCGTCGCGCCGGGCGCCGGCAAGGTCGTCGTGACCGGCGCCGCCGGCGGCGTCGGCTCGGTCGCCATCGCGATCCTCGCCAAGCTCGGCTACGAGATCGCCGCGGTCACTGGCCGCGCCGAGACGCACGATTACCTGAAATCCCTCGGCGCCGCCGAGATCGTCGCCCGCGAAGCGCTGGCGGAGCCGTCCGGCAAGCCGATGGAAAGCGCGGTGTGGGCCGGCGCGGTCGATACCGTCGGCGGCACCACGCTGGCCCGGCTGATCGGCCAGATGGGCTACGGCGCGCCGGTCGCCGCCTGCGGCAACGCCGGCGGCATCAAGCTCGAGACCAACGTGCTGCCGTTCATCCTGCGCGGCGTCAAGCTGCTCGGCATCGACTCGGTGCTGCAGCCATACGAGGAGCGGCTGCGCGCGTGGGAGCGGATCGGCCACGATCTGCCGATGGACAAACTGGAGGCGATGATCGAGGAGATCGGCCTCGACAAGGTGATGGAGGCCGGCGCGCGCATCCTCAAGGGCCAGGTCCGCGGCCGCACGGTGGTGAAGCTCTCCTGACGCGCTGCGGCGCCTGGCGCCAGATACCGGACACCGGGCGACCTCACCCTTCGAGACGGCGCTTTGCGCCTCCTCAGGGTGAGGGCACGTGTGGTGGGTCCTCATGCTGAGGAGCGGCGCAGCCGCGTCTCAAAGCATAAGATCGCTCGTTGACTCCGCGTGCAGCGGCACCAGGAGCCACGGTCCGTCCCAGCCGAAAACGGGTCTGGCGCGGGCGGCGTCGCGCCGTTAGGCTGGCGCCGCGTGTCGGCCCGGACCCGTACTTCCATGAGGCATCCCATGCGCGATTTCGAAGTTCCCGGACGCTCCTGCGTCCATGCGGTCAACGGCATGGCCGCGACCTCGCACCCGCTGTCCACCGGCGCGGCGCTGGACGTGCTGAAGGACGGCGGCAACGCGATGGACGCGGCGGTCTGCGCCGCCGCGGTGCAGGCCGTCGTCGAGCCCCAGTCGACCGGGATCGGCGGCGACGTGTTCGCGCTGATGTGCCCGAAGGGCACCGCCGAGGTGATCGCCTACAACGGCTCCGGCCGGGCGCCGGCGGCTGCGACGGTGGACTGGTACCGCGAGCGGGGGATCGCGGCGATCGTCCAGCATAGCCCGCATTCGGTGACCGTGCCGGGCGCGATCGAGGCGTGGTGCACCCTCAACCGCGACCACGGGCGGATGGGGCTGGACCGGCTGCTGGCGCCGGCGATCCACTATGCGGCGGAGGGCTATCCGGTGCATGCACGGGTCCGCCTTGACTGGCTCGCCGCGCGCGAGACGGTCTCGTGGGACGCCGACGCGAAGGCGCTGTTCCTGCCCGGCGGGACGGTGCCGGAGGAGGGCGCGCTGCATTATCAGCCGAAGCTCGCCGAGATCCTTCGGACAATCGCGGAAAAGGGCCGCGCGGGATTCTACGAGGGGCCGGCGGCGGAGGCCATGGCCGCCAAGCTGCAAGCCGTCGGTGGGCTCCATACGGCGGCCGACTTCGCCGCCACCGAGGGCGACTACGTAACGCCCATCACCACCGACTACCGCGGCTACACGGTGCACCAGATCCCGCCCAATAACCAGGGCGTGACCGCGCTGATCATGCTCAACATCCTCGAAGGCTTCCCGCTGGCGGAGTACGAGGCGCTGTCGGCGGAGCGCACCCATCTCGAGATCGAGGCCGGGCGCATCGCGTTTGCCGTGCGCGACATGGCGATTTCCGATCCCGGCACGCTGAAGGTCTCGCCCGATCAGCTGGTCTCGAAGGACTGGGCGGCGGAGCTGCGCACCAGCATCGCGCTCGACCGCGCCATGGCGGGGATCCCCGAGCTCGGCCTGAAGAGCGCCGAGACCGTCTATATCAGCGTCGTGGACAGGGAGCTGAACGCCGTCAGCTTCATCAACTCGGTCTACCATTCCTTTGGCAGCGGCATCCTGTGCCCTGAGACCGGCGTCCTGTTCCAGAACCGCGGCGAATCCTTCCGCCTCGACCCCGACCATCCCAATTGCATCGGGCCGAAAAAGCGCCCCCTGCACACCATCATGCCGGGCATGCTGACCCGCGGCGATCAGGCGGTCTCGCCCTACGGCGTGATGGGGGGCGACTACCAGCCCTACGGCCATGTCCGGGTCCTGACCAACGTCATCGATTACGGCCTCGACCCGCAGGCGGCGATCTCGATGCCGCGCGTCTTCGCGACAGGATCGCTGGTCGCTGTCGAGAGGACCTTTCCGCCCGAGACCTATGAAGGGCTTACGGCCCGCGGCCACGTCCTCACCTTCGCGCCGGCGCCGCTCGGCGGCGGCCAGATGATCGTCATCGACCGCGAGAAGGGCGTGCTGTCGGCCGGCTCCGAGCACCGCAAGGACGGCTGCGCGCTGGGATTCTGAGCGCTGGCGATCGCCCCGTCCCGGCAACTCTCGGGAAACGGGCGTTGCATGTCCGGCGGTTCTTGTTTCGGCTGCGGTGCCGCTCTATTGTCATAGCTCGGACGGTCGCGCGACTGACGGCCGCAAGGACAGGAGAGGACTCGTGAAAGGCGACAAGGGCGTCATCCAGCACCTCAACAAGGTGCTCAAGAACGAACTGACGGCGATCAACCAGTACTTCCTGCATTCCCGCATGTTCAAGGACTGGGGCCTGCACGAGCTCGGCGACCACGAATACGAGGAGTCGGTCGACGAGATGAAGCACGCCGACGAGCTCATCGAGCGCATCCTGTTCCTCGAGGGGCTGCCCAACCTGCAGGACCTCGGCAAGCTGCTGATCGGCGAGACCGTGCGCGAGGCGCTGGAGTGCGACCTCAAACTCGAGATGGCCGCGATCCCGGATCTGCGCGCCGCCATCGCCCATTGCGAGGAGGTCCAGGACTACGTCAGCCGGCACCTGTTCCGCGAGATCCTCGATTCCGAGGAGGAGCATGTCGACTGGCTGGAGACGAACCTCGGGCTGATCGACAAGATGGGGCTGGAGAACTACATCCAGTCGCAGGCGCGCAGCTAAGCCGCTGGTCCCATCAATACATTATCCGCCGACGCGGAATCGGCGCCGGCCCGTTGCTTAACGCGGCTACCCAATGGCATCGTACACTCTGGGTGGCCGGGTGAGGGAGCGGGCCAGAGCGAACCCGACGGACTATGTCCTAGCGCGTGGTCCGTTAAGGGCTCGGACGTATCGGTGCGACCTCATACTTCGAGACGGCTGCTTCGCAGCCTCCTCAGCATGAGGGCCCGGAGATTGGAGCCTCATGCCGAGGAGGGCCGAAAGGCCCGTCTCGAAGTATGAGGTCGCGCCGCGGTTCGGAATCGAATCCATTTGAACGGACAGCCCGCTAGCGTAGCGGCCGGACCGGCTCCTGCGGCGGCACGGCCTCGAGGACCGGCGCGCCGCCGGGCGGCGGGGTCGAGGCGGGGGCCGCGGGTGCCGGGCGGGNNGTTACAGCACGCCGGGGCGGAGGCTGCGCCACATCATCATGTCCGGGGTCCGATACCTATTCGGCTGCCGCGCGCAGGCTGCGCATGTAGCGGTTCTCGGCATCGATGAGCGCCTGCGCGGTGTCCAGGCACCTGCCGCAGCACGGGCCGTTGCCGAGCGCTTCGTAGGCCTCGTTGGCGACAGAGATCCCCTCGCGGGCGACCGCGCGCAGCTCCGATTCCCGGTAACCGTTACACAGGCAGACATACATCCGCTGGCTCCCACGTTGCCATGGCCGTGCCGGGCGCCGAATCGCGTCCCGACAGGGCTGGACTCGAAGAAATGCGATTCATTCTCATTCACAACGTTATATAATTTCGCCCGCGATGCTTTGCAAGGTCCATGGTGACGCACCCCGGCTCAGTGGATCAGGGCCGATGCGGGCCGGGCGATGGCGAGCGCCGTTTCGGCTTCGACATCTTCACGGTGGCGCCGCGGCAGGCGGCGGCCGGCCTGCAGCAGCGCCTTGCCAAGCCGCGATCCGGCCTGCAGCAGGTTGCCGACCCCGTCAGCAGAGACCAGGGAGTCCGCGAGCAGTCGCGCCATCGGCCAGGCACCGAATTGGCAGGCGGCGAGGAAGGCCAGGATTCGGTGTTCATCGGCCTCAATCAAGCTGCAGCAGGGGCGGTGGCAGCGCACCGCCTGGCGGGCGTGCGACCAGATTACGCGCACCAGCGCCTCCAGACCGCCGAGTGCCTCGCGGCCGTGCCGCGGGCCCATGCGGCCGGCGAACTCGGTCCACACGATCCGCCAGTGATCGGGGTTGGAGTCGGAAAAGCCCGCCACCCAGCGGCGCAGACTGCGCAGGACCATCTGCTCGGTCTCGCTCAACATCTCGAGCCTGGCAGGCGGATGGCGGTCGGCTTCGGGCTGTAGTTCCATAACATTCACCTGTCCGGTCGTGGGTAGCAGGATATTATTGCAAATGATAATCATTCTCAATTATAAAAAATGTTGCAGTCGTTGCGGTCATTTGCACCCTCCCTCCTGACCTGGATCAACGACGTGCAGCCGGAGTTTCGCTACCGTCGTGCCCTCGGCCCGGACGGCGGCAGCAGAGGGCGCGCGATGCGGTTCAAGGTCTTCCCGAAGAGCCTCGACTGGTGGGCCTGGCTGGTCACCTGGGCGCTGATCGTCGCCGCGGTCGTGGGATCGACTCCCGCCTATTACGGGGTGATCGCCGTCAGCGTCGCCAACGCTGTCGTCAAGGCGATCGGCAAGCGCAGTGTGACCGCGTTCGCGGTGCAGACCCGCATCGTCTATCTCGCGCTGACCCTGCCCGGGCTGTGGCCGGAGGTGCGCTTCTGGTGGTACCTCGCGCTGCTGGCCGGCACCACCCTGGTGGTCTTCTTCGACCGCTGCACCATCGCCCGGGTGCTGCGGCACGCACCGTGGAACAAGGGTCGGGAACTGCTGATGAACTGAGCGCGGCGGCCCGGGCGGCGCGAAGCATTCCTGCGTCTTGCGGCGCTCTCGCTCCGCAATTCCGGGCAACGGCTCGGCGCCTGTCCGCAAGGAGGCTTGTCCGCGGTTATTGATCTGGCTCAAGGCCTTAGCATTACGACGATACTAGATTTCCGAGTGGCGGCGAGGGTGCATCAACGGGCAACCTTGCGACGCTCGCGGATCGGCTCGCCACGCTCGTCCGACGGTGCGTAGGCGATACTCAGAATTAGATCAGTGACCCCAGCCAGGCTGCCCCATAGCGGGAGGGTCCTCGCATGCGCTTGGTCTCACGATCGACGGCTGCGGCGGCGCACAGGCTGGTGCGAGCCGCATTCCTGGCGCTGGTTCTCTCCGCGGCGGCCGGGCTTCCCGCCATCGCGCAGGTCTTGGCGACACAGGCTGCGACTTCGGCGAGTCCGGTCGGTGAATGGTCGACGCAGCTCGACTCGATAACCGAAAAACTGGACGAACCGAAGCTCTCCGACGAGTCGCTTCGCCAAATACGGGACGAGCTCGAGGCCTTGCGCCGCCAGGCGCGGGCGTGGGTCGCGGAAGAAGCACCCAAGGTCAAGGATATTCTGACCGAGATCGCGGCGCTCGGGCCGCCGCCGGCGGAGGGACAGGAGCCCGAGGCTGAGGGCATCGCCGCGAAACGCAAGGCACTGAAAGGCCAGTTGGCCGAACTCGAAGGGCCGTTCAAGGAAGCCGAAATCGTGATCGGCCGGGTGGGCCGGCTGATCGGCGATGTGGCGGAGATCCGACGCAAACGGTTTGCTGATCGTATCCTTGCGCGAGGTCCGTCCCCGCTGGCGCCGTCAGTCTGGTCGCGGGCACTGCCTGAGCTCTCCTCGATCGGACGTGAGATTGGACAACAGGTCGGCTCCTTCCTGCGCGCACCGCCGTTCTGGTCCGACCTGCGGGGTGCGGCGCCTTCGATCATCATCGCCGCCGTCGTCGCGATCATCCTTGCCTGGCCATTGCGCCTCTGGCTGCTGAGGCGCTTCGGACGTGATCCATCGATCAAGCGGCCGACCTTCATGGAAGCCGCCCGGGCGACAGTAGTCGTGGGCGGCGCGCAGGCACTGTTCCCGACAGCGGCCGCCGTGGTGATCTACCTCGTCATCCTTGGTGAGGGACTCCTCAGCGACCCGGGCGAGGAAATCGCGCGCGCTATTCTCGCCGGTTTCGTCCTGTTCACATGGACGCTGGCCTTTTTCCGAGCCTCAATGTCGCCGAGGCAGCCGGCCTGGAGAATTATCCCGGTCCCAAACAGATTCGCGCGCGGCATCAGGCCGATCGTCTTCGGGCTTGCCCTGGTCTTCGCGGCGGACATCGTCCTCGCCGAGGTGGTGAGCGTATATGGCGGACGTCTTGCGGTCACAATCATCCGGGACTACGCGCTTACAGTCATCGTCTCGGCACTGCTTCTCTTGCTCCTCCTGCGCCAGGCCATGTGGCGGCCGGAGGATCCGCCGGACGCAAAACCGCGGTGGAGGGCGGCTCGCGTGCTGCTGGCGGCTGGCCTTGCCACCCTGCCGATAATCGGGGCGCTGGGTTACGTCGTCCTGGCCAGGTTCGTGGTGACGCAGACGGTGCTGACCGGGGGCCTGATCCTTCTCGTTCTGGTCCTGCGCCGGCTCGGCCGGGAATTCATTAACCAGACCGTATCGACGGATACCTGGCTCGGCGAATGGCTTCGCAAGAGCCTGCATATAGACGACGAGGGAGCCCGGCACATCCAGTTCTGGGTCGGGCTCGCATACGATCTCGTACTGATTCTGTGCGCTTTTGTGGTCGGTCTGTTCGTCTGGGGCGCCGACCGCCAGGACGTGTCGGAGTGGGTGTACCAGGCGCTGTTCGGATTCCAGATCGGGCAGATCCGCCTGTCGCTGGTCGATTTGGGGGTGGCAGCGCTGATCTTCGTCGGCCTGATCGTCGCCACGCGATTCATACAGCGGCTACTGGTCGAACGCGTCCTGCCGCAGACTCGCCTCGATCCCGGTATTCGGCATTCGATCAGCACGGCAACGGGCTATGTGGGTATCGTAATCGCCGCGGCGGCCGGCATTTCCGCGCTCGGCCTCAATCTGTCCAGTCTGGCGATCGTCGCCGGCGCCCTGTCGGTGGGCATCGGCTTCGGGCTGCAGAACGTCGTCAACAACTTCGTCTCCGGACTGATCCTGCTGGTCGAGCGCCCCATCAAGGTCGGCGACTGGGTGGTGGTGGGGAGCGACCAGGGCTACGTGAAGCGAATAAAGGTGCGCGCGACCGAAATCCAGACATTCGACCGGGCCAGCGTGTTCGTGCCCAACTCGAAGATCATCTCGGAAGCCGTGACCAACTGGACCTACGCGGACAAGATGGGCCGCGTGATCATTCCCGTCGGCGTGGCATATGGCTCGGATACCGCGAAGGTTCGCGAAATCCTGCTCGAAATCGGCCGATCTCATCCCGAGGTGCTCAAGGAGCCGCCGCCTTCGGCTGTTTTCCGGGGGTTCGGCGACAGCGCGTTGAATTTCGAACTGCGCTGCTTTCTCGACAACGTGGAACGGACGATCTCCGTCACCAGCGACCTCTGCTTCGCAATCGACGACGCGTTCAGGCGGCGCGGCATCGAGATCCCGTTCCCGCAGCGGGATGTCTACGTCAAGCAGATTCCGGGCGCCGGGCAGCGCGACCGCGCGGCCCCGGATGTGGCGGCGGCCACAAGGCCGAAGGCCGAAACGGAGACCTAGGGCTCGCGCGCTCCGCGCGGGCGTCAAGATCGGCCGGCCGGGCATGCGTGTGCCCGATTCGGCGGCAGACGGACAGGCGCTGCGCGCAGATCGCCATTGCGGCCTCCCGCGTCGGCGTTAGAATGTATCGCAACCACCAAAGAAGCGTGCACCAGGCACCCGCTCTCGCAGGGCCAAGACAGGGAGACCCCGATGCGCATGAAACCTCATGGCACGACGTGGCTGCTGGCCGCAGCCGCTGCGGCGCTCGCCGGCACGGCGCGGGCCGACACCACCGACCAGAAATGGCAGGATACGGTCACGGTCGCGAAGTCGGGCGACCACTGCGTCGACGATGCGAACTGCTTCAACCGCTACCACTATGCGATCCGGCCTGCGGCGCGGGCGCGGCCCGGGCAGATGATCGTGTTCGAGACCCGCGATGCGCTGGACAGCGACCTCAAGCTCGATTCGGTTGCCGCCGACGTCACGGCGGTCGACCTCAACCTCGTGCACCCGATGACCGGGCCGGTCCATATCGAGGGCGCGGCGCGCGGCGACGTGCTGGTCGTCGAGCTGGTCGACATCGCGCCCGACGAATACGGCTACACGGTCATCGTGCCGGGCTTCGGCTTCCTGCGCGACCTCTACACCGAGCCCTACATCGTCAACTGGAAGCTGACGCGCCAGGCGGCGGTGTCCGACCAGATGCCGGGCGTCCGCGTGCCCATGGCGGCCTTCATGGGCTCGGTCGGCGTGCTGCCGGGCGAGCCCGAGGCGCGGGCCTGGCTGGCGCGCGAGGCACGGCTCGCCGCGGCCGGCGGCGTCGCCCTGCCGCCGCAGCCGGTCGGCGCCCTGCCGGCCGATATCTGCGGGCCCAACGGCAGCGGCAAGGAGCTGTGCCTGCGCACGATTCCGCCGCGCGAGAACGGCGGCAACATGGACGTGCAGCAGATGCAGGTCGGCACGACGCTGCTGCTGCCCTGCTTCGTCGACGGCTGCGGCCTGTTCGTCGGCGACGTGCACTACGCCCAGGGCGACGGCGAGGTCTCCGGCACCGCGATCGAGATGGGCGCCGTGGTCACCGTGCGCACATCGGTGCTGAAGGGCAGGGGCGCGGAGATCACCTCGCCGCATTTCGAGGGCGGGGGCCAGCTCAAATACATCGCGCCGGCGAACTTCTATGCGACGGTCGGCTTCCCCCTGAAGGCGAGCGGCGAGATCCCGCCGACCCACAGCTATATCGACGGCGAGCGGATCGCCAGCCTCGAGAACCTGTCGGAGGATCTGTCGCTGGCGGCGCGCGTCGCGCTGATCGAGATGATCGACTACATCCAGCGCGAGCACGGCCTCAACCGCGAGCAGGCGTACATCCTGTCCAGCGTCGCCGTCGACCTCGTGGTCGGGCAGGTCGTCGACGTGCCCAACTACACCGTATCGGCGATCCTCGACCTCGATGTCTTCGAAGGCGCCGAGTAGAGCAGGGGCGCAGCCGGTTCGCGGCATGAGACGGCGCCGCTTCGCCCGCATCGCGGTGGCGGGGGTTGCGTGGTTCGCGCTCAGCGGACATACGCCCTACGGTCACTGGACGGTCTACCGCAAGAAGCACCTGCTGATCGGCTCGTCGAGGTCCGACCCGCCCTCCTTCGCGCTGGCCGAGCGCATCGCCGCAACGCTGCTGCGGCACCTGCCCGAGAGCCGGGCGCGGGCCAGCCGCGCGCCCGACCTGCGCCGCATCGCCAGCCTCCTGGCCTCGGACCAGTGGCAGGTCTCGGTGCTGCGGCGGCAGGACGCCGCGGACATCGCCGCCGGACGCGGCCCGTTTGCTTCGGTCGGCGCCGTGCCGTTGCGCCGCCTGTTCGCGCTGGGCGAGTATCTTCTGGTCTGCCGGGCCGACTTCCCCGACCGCCACGCCTGGCTCGTCGCCGCCGCCCTGGCCGAAAACGCGCGCGAGATTCCCGGCGCCGCCGCGCTCGACGGCAACGGCACGGCGATCCCGGCGCATCCCGGCGCGCGGGCCTATCTCGGCGGGGCGCCGCTACCGCCCGCGCCCGCTGATGCGGGACCGGCGGAAGCGGATCCGGGTCACGGCCATCCGCACTGACGGCATCCCGCGCGTTTCTTCTCGACACCGCGGCGCCGCGGCCTATATCGGCGGTCATGTACGAGATCGGCGATTGGGTCACGGTCGACGACCGCATGCAGACCGGCTACCGCTACCGCATCGCGGCGCCGGAGGGGGCGGATTTCGACCCGCGTTTCACACCGCGGTTCTCGCCCGCGGAGATGCTGGAACTGGGCATCTTCGAGGGCAAGTACTGCAACGACTGCACCGGCGAGCTGCCGGAGGCCTGGTTCAAAAAGGCCCGCATCGCCGACCGCCCGGACCCGAAGCTCAACCATTTCGGCGTGAAAAGCCGGCAGCCCCTGTCGGAATGGCGGCGCAAGGGCTGGATCCACGGCGAGGATCCGCGCGGCTGGTTCCAGTGGTATTGCCGCTATTATCTCGGCCGCCGCATGCCAGAGGTCGACCGCATCCAGATCGGCCGCTGGCGCAACTTCAGGCGCCACGCCGGCCAGATCCGCGCCAACTGCGAACCCGGGGACCTCGCCTGCCGGCCGCGCCAGCGCCAGGCGCTGCTGCAATGGTCGCACGACCCGTTCATCTGATGGGGGCGGGCCGGACCGGCCTCATGCTTCGCGACGGCCCTGGCGCAGCCTCCCCAGCATAAGGTTCAAGGGTTTGTTTCCTCACCCTGAGGAGGCCCGCAGCGCCGTCTCGAAGGGTGAAGGTCGTTCCGGTCTCCCGATCCTCAATCCGGCACCGCCGCGGCGTCTTGCGCGACGATGGCGAAGCGGTCGGCCAGCTCGGCGAGGGCGCAGCGGTGGATGTCGGCTGCCTGCAGGACGCCGCCGTCCGAAGCCGGCAGGTCGCGCGTCGCGCAGGCGGCGGCCGGGACCGTGACGCGATAGCCGTGGTCGAGCGCCGCGCGGGCGGTGGAGCTGACGCACATATGGGTCATGAAGCCGGCGACGATCAGCTGTTTGCGGCCCGCCACCGCGAGCTTTTCGGCAAGGTCGGTGTCGGCGAAGGCGTTGGGCAGCGTCTTGGTCACCACCGGCTCGGCGCAGTCCGGCGCCGCCTCGCGCATGATGCGGCCGCGCTCGGCCGCGAGGTCGAAGGCGCCGCCGGGCTTGCCCCGGTGCTGGACGTGGACGATCGGTGCCCCGGCGGCGCGCGCCCGCGCGAGCAGCGCCGCGATCTCTCCGACCGCGGCGTCGACGCCGGCGAGCGGCAGCGCGCCCGAGCGGTACTCGTTCTGCGCATCGATGATCAGCAGCGTCGCCTCGGACAGCTTGGCCGGGTCCAGCGGCGCGCCGGCCATCTGCAGCAGGGTCTTCGGGGCATCGGCCATGGCGGAGCTCTCCTCGCTGTCTGTCAGTGGTTGGCCGACCATTCACCCGTTCAGCACGCGTACCGGGGTGCCGTCGAGGAAGGCGGCGATGTCCTCGATCGCCTGGCTGTACATCAGGGTCAGGTTCTCGCGGGTGACGTACCCCATATGCGGGGTCAGCACGGTGTTCGGGGCGCGCCGCAGCGGGTGGTCCGCGGGCAGCGGCTCCCTGTCATAGACGTCGATCGCAGCGCCGGCGATCTTGCCGGAGTTCAATGCCTCCAGCAGCGCGGCCTCGTCGACGACGGGCCCGCGCGCGGTGTTGACGAGGAACGCCTCCGGCTTCATCAGGCCGAGCTCGCGCGCGCCGATCAGGCCCCGCGTGCCCTCGTTCAGCACGACGTGGAGCGTGACGATGTCGGACGCCGCGAGCAGCTCGTCCAGCTCGACACGACGCGCGTCCTGCCCGGCCGCGTCCACCGCCGTCAGGTTGCGGCTCCACGCCAGCACCTCCATATGGAAGGCGTGGGCGAAGCGGGCTACCTGCCTGCCCTGCTTGCCGAGGCCGATGATGCCGAGGGTGCGGCCGTACAGGCTCTGCCCGACGCGGGTCTGCCAGCCGCCCTCGGCCATTACCTGAGCATCGTGCGGGATGTTGAGCGACAGCGCGAGGATCAGCCCCCAGGTCAGCTCGGCCGCCGGGTAGGGCAGCAGCTCGGTGCCGCACACCCGGATGCCGCGATCCTTGGCCGCCGCCATGTCGATCGAAAAATTGCGCATGCCGGTGGTGACCAGGAGCCTGAGGTCCGGCAGCCGCGCGAGCAGCGCGGCCGGGAACGGCGTGCGCTCGCGCATGGCGACGATGACCGGGAAGCCCGCCAGCGCCGCCGCTGCGGCGTCCGCATCGGCGAACGCCTCGTTGAACACCACCGGCTCGGCGCGCCCGGCCAGCGGCGACCAGTCGGCCAGGGTCAGAGCGACGTTCTGGTAGTCGTCGAGAACGGCAACGCGGGTCATCATGGCAGCGCTCCTCGTATTCTGGTTTTGCGTTGCGGCGCAACGGGTTGCGCGGCGGCGGGCGGCACCGCTTGATGTCGTAGCGTAAACAATAGCTGTCGCGATTTCGAGAGTGTCAAGGCCGCGTCGCAAAGCATTATCGAGCATGCGGGAGTGCGGATCGGCCGAATGACGGCAATCCGCGTTATTTTTGAGAGGGTTGGCCCATGGCGAGCAATGGCGACGATCTCGATCTGAACACCCTGGACGACGACGAACTCGTCGAGCAGATGTGGGAGGATCTCTATGACGGCCTTGCGGACGAGATCGTCGAGGGCACCAACATCCTCCTCGACCGCGGCTGGGCGCCCTACGACGTGCTGACCAAGGCGCTGGTCGAGGGCATGCGCATCGTCGGCATCGACTTCCGCGACGGTATCCTGTTCGTGCCCGAGGTGCTCATGGCCGCCAACGCGATGAAGGCGGGCATGGCGGTGCTGCGCCCGCTGCTGGCCGAGACCGGCGCCCCCAAGGTCGGCAAGATGGTGATCGGCACGGTCAAGGGCGACATCCACGACATCGGCAAGAACCTGGTGGCGATGATGATGGAGGGCGCCGGCTTCGAGGTCATCGACCTCGGCATCAACAACCCGGTCGAGAACTACCTCGCGGCGCTGGAGGAGCACCAGCCCGACATCCTCGGCATGTCGGCGCTGCTGACCACGACGATGCCCTACATGAAGGTCGTGATCGACGCGATGAAGGAGAAGGGCATCCGCGACGACTACATCGTCATGGTCGGCGGGGCGCCGCTCAACGAGGAGTTCGCGGAGGCGATCGGCGCCGACGCCTATTGCCGCGACGCCGCGGTGACGGTGGAGATGGCCAAGGACCTGATCGCCCGCCGCCACAACCGCCCGCCGGCGTAAGGGCACGGGCGGCGACATGCCCGGCACCGAGACACCGAAGACCCTGCTGATTGCCTGCGGGGCGCTGGCGCGCGAGATGCTGGCGCTGATCGCGGCCAACGGCTGGACGCACCTTGCGCTCGAATGCCTGCCGGCGAAGCTGCACAACCGGCCGGAAAAGATCCCCGAGGCGGTGCGGGCGAAGATCCGCGAGACGCGCGCCGGCTACGAGCGTATCCTCGTCGCCTACGCCGACTGCGGCACCGGCGGCCGGCTCGACAAGGTACTGGCGGAGGAGGGAGTCGCGCGCATCGGCGGCCCGCACTGCTATGCCTTCTATGCCGGCGCCGCCGCGTTCGACGCCCTGCACGACGACGAGCCGGGCAGCTTCTACCTGACCGACTACCTGGTCCGCCATTTCGACGCGCTGATCATCAAGGGCATGGGGCTGGACCGCTTCCCCCAGCTGCTGGCCGACTATTTCGGCAACTACGCGCGCCTCGTCTACCTTGCCCAGACAGAGGATGAAGCGCTGCAGGACAAGGCGCGCAAGGCCGCCGAACGGCTCGGCCTCGCCTACGAGTATCGGTTCACGGGCTACGGGGAACTCGCGGCGTTCATGGCGGAGGCGGCCGGAGAGGGTTCGTCCCGCACGGCCTGACCCGCGGTCTCAACCGGGGTCCTGAGGCGACTCCCAGTCGATGACCGATCGCCCGACCACCCGCCAGCCGTCCGCCGCCCGGACGGTAAGATAGCGCACGAACTCCTCGTTGCCGGAGTCCTGGCGCCGGCGCAAGTCCCATTCCTCAAGCGTCACGGCGTAGGTGTGGCCGGGCGGCCGGCTGTCGTCCGATACCGCGTCGATGGCGGCAACGTAATAGCTCACGCTCGTTGCCCAGCGTACCTCCCGGCCGACGGTCTCGTCCACGTCGCGGCACAGCGCGGCGTCTTGGCGGACGCGGCAGGCGAGAAAGGTCTCCACCGCGCACAACGGCGTCTCGGCCGAGCCGATGCAGTCGCTCCTCGCCCACCGCAAAGCGATTGTCCGCGAGGGTTCGAGCGCCTCCGTATGAAGACCGCGCTCGCTGTCGGGCTCCCTCAGCAGGTACTCGTACAAGTGCCATCCCTTGGGCGGCCACCGCATACCGTAGGCATCTTCGAACGCAACCAGTATCTCGATTCGTACGGCCCCGGGCTGCAGGCCGTGCGGGGGGAGTCGGGATGCCACCGGGGCGGGAGGGCTGCTATATCCGCCGCGTCCAGTGTTTCCAGCCGCTCGACGTGGTAATGGATAATCGCGGGCGCGACGACGGAATTGCGGCCGGGTGGGCGCGGGCTTGCATCTCGCTTTCCTTCCAATCCGAAGAGCCAGTCGATCAGCGGGCTGATGCGTGGCGGCTCATACGACTCCGGTTGCGGGAACTTGAACGCCAGGCTGCGTTCGACCTGGCACAGGGGCGATGCGCGGTCCTCTTCGCAGTGCGGCAGGTCCTTGCCGGCCTCGAAGCGGAACGTTTCGCCGACCTGGCCGCGCGGCGGAGCACAGGATGGCGTCCCGTGTTCTCATGCACCCGAGCGTAGCGCGCAGTCCCTTCGGAAATGCTAACGGCACCGTTCGCGCTGTGCCGCAAGAAGGGGTGAAATCTGATGTGAACCGCTGCGAATAGCGCGGTTTCACTCGACAGGATCGCCGTAATGGGCCCGGTCCGGAAGCCGTTTGGGCGGTCGCGCGTCCGGTTGGCGCGACAGGTGCCGGTCGAGCAGGCCGAGGAGGCCCTCGACCAGGGGCGCCAAGTCTTGCTCCCTGTCCGTCCGTTCGGCGCGGGGCACGATCATGGCCTCATCGTACGGCCAGTCGTGTTCGGCGATCATGGCCTGGTCGTGCGGCCAGTCGGGATCGATCGCCATGGCCGCGTCCTCGCCGGGTGCCGGTTTCGCGGGCAGCACTTCGAGCAGGCGGGCAAACTCCTCCGGGCAGGGGAGTTCCAGCACCGTGCCGCCGCTCAGCTTCAGCTCTACGCAGGGCTCGTCGGCCCGCGCCGGCGTGGCGCCGCCGGCAAGCGCTGTCGCTAGCCCGGCTATCACGATAATCGCCGCACGCTGGTCGCGCGATCTTGTCATGCCGCGCTCCTGTCCTCTGCTTTCGCACCGATCCTACCACGAAACAGTGGCGGAATCTCGGCGGCCGTTGGGCCCGGCCCGGCCGGCCCGTTGCCAATGCTGCCGCGTCTGCCGGTCTTTCGGGCCCGGACAGGGCGCATTTGCGACAAATCCCGGTGACGCGGTTTCGACGGAAATGGACGCGCTTTTGCGATAACTCCCGCTGCAAGAGGCATAGTATTCTTATAGGCATTCGGGGGCTTGCGGCGTGGGTCGCGGCCCCCGCGCAATGTTCAGGCCGGCAAGAGAAGGTCAGGCGACATGACAGACACCGTCGTCAGCTCCGCGAGCAAGGAAGTCGTCATCGGCTTCGAGCGTCCGTTCTGCGTCATCGGCGAGCGCATCAATCCGACCGGGCGCCGGGCGCTGTCCGAGGAGATGCGCAGGGGCGATTACAGCCGGGTCGAGGCCGATGCCGTCGCCCAGGTCGAGGCCGGCGCCCACATGCTCGACGTCAACGCCGGCATCCCGCTGGCCGACGAGCCGGCGATCCTGGCCGAGACCGTGAAGCTGGTGCAGTCGCTGGTCGACGTGCCGCTGTCCATCGACTCGTCGATCGTCGCGGCCCTGGAATCGGGCCTGTCGGCCTACCAGGGCAAGGCGCTGGTCAACTCGGTGACCGGCGAGGAGGAGCGGCTGGAGAGCGTGCTGCCGCTGGTCAAGAAGTACGGCGCCGCCGTGGTCGCCATCTCCAACGACGAGACCGGCATCTCCGAGGACCCCGACGTGCGCTTCGCGGTCGCCAAGAAGATCGTCGAGCGCGCCGCCGATCACGGCATCCCGGCCGCGGACATCGTGGTCGATCCGCTGGTCATGCCGGTCGGCGCGGTCAACCTCGCCGGTGCGTCGGTGTTCCGCCTGATCCGCCGGCTGCGCGATGAGCTCAAGGTCAACACCACCTGCGGCGCCTCCAACATCAGCTTCGGCCTGCCCAACCGGCACGGCATGAACGCGGCCTTCCTGTCGATGGCGATCGGCGCCGGCATGACGTCGGCGATCATGAACCCGCTGCACGCGGAGGAGATGACGGCGGTCCGCGGCGCCGACGTGATGATGGGTCACGATCCGGACTGCACCCGCTGGATCCGCAGCTACCGCGAGCCGGCACCGCAACTCGCCGAAGTGGGCGGCCTCGGGCGCCGCGGCCGGGAAGGCCGCCGGCGGCGGCGTGCCTGAGCGCGACGGCAGCCAAGAGGAATCCGGGATCATGAGCCATGCCTTCGACCGGGATATGCGGATCCTGACGCCCGAGCAGCAGCGCATCGTCGACTTCCTCGACGGCTTTTCCATCGAGACCACGCCGGGCGCTGCGGCGAAGGTCGACTCCTACCGCACGCTGCTGGCCGAGGGCACCACGGTCAACGTGACCTTCCTGACGGGATCGGACTTCGCCGATACGATCAAGGTGGTGCGTCGCCTGAAGGCCGAGGGCATGCGGCCGGTGCCGCACATCGCAGCGCGCAGCGTGCCGTCGGGCGCGCAGCTGGACGCCTGGCTCGATGCGCTGGTCGAGGCCGGCGGGATCGACGAGGTGCTGCTGATCGGCGGCGGTGCCGACCGGCCGGTGGGCCCGTTCGAGCGTACCATGCAGTTGCTCGAGACCGGACTGTTCGAGCGCCACGGCATCCGCCGCATCGGCGTCGCCGGCCACCCCGAGGGCAGCGCCGACTTCAGCGACGCCGCGGCGATGCAGGCCCTGCACGAAAAGAACGCCTATGCCCGCGAAACGGGGTGCGAGATGTTCATCGTCACCCAGTTCGTCTTCGAGGCACGCCCGATCATCGAATGGGACCGGCGCATCCGCGAGGCAGGCAACGAGCTGCCTATCCACATCGGCATCCCGGGCCTTGCCACCATCAAGACGCTGTTGAGTCACGCGCGGGCGTGCGGCATCGGGCCGTCGATGCGGGTGCTGACCCGCCAGGCAAAGAACCTGAGACGGCTGATGAGCGTGCGCACGCCCGACCGTCTCGTCACCGACCTTGCCGCCTACCAGGCAGGGGATCCCGCCTGCGGCATCCGCAAGGTCCATCTCTACCCGCTCGGCGGACTGCGCCGCACCGCGGCCTGGATCTACGCAGTGCTCGACGGAGCCTTCCACATGAATGCGGCCGGCGGCTTCGACCTCGACGTCGCGATCGACTGACGCAGCGAAAGGGCTTGCATCCACGGAATGGGCCGCCGGCAGGGACCGGGCGGCCCATTCGATCACGTATCGGTGTTGCGGTTTGACGCACCGCAAGGACGCCACGGATGCATTGTGCTAGCCAGCAGGGGCACCCATGCGACGGTGATCCGCTGCCGTCGGTGCGCCATCCGAAAATACGGAGGACCGGCCATGACCGATCGCGCCCGCATCAGGCTCCTGACCGGCGCCCTGGCGGTTGCCCTCCTGCCGGCTCTGCCCGGCTGCGTCGAGCCGTATCATGACGCCCCGCCGCCACCCCGATTCCCGCCCTACTACTACGACTATTACTATTACCCGCACGTCGACGTGTATTTTCACATCTACAGCGGCCATTACTGGTACCGGGACGGCCCGTACTGGCGCCGCGTCCGCCGGCTGCCGCCGCATATCCACCTGCACCCCCGCTATCGGGTCGTGCTGCGCGTTTACGATGAATATCCGTACCGGCGTTATGATGAACACCGCAAAGAGTACCCGCCGCCACAGCCGCGCCCGCAGCCCGGCCCACCGCCGCAGGGACGCCCGCAGCCGGGCCCGCCGCAGCCGCCCCCCTCGGGACGGTTGCATGAGGAATTCGACTGGCAGGAGCGCGACCGCGAGGAGCGCCGGTACAATACGCGTCAGTACGAGGAATACCGCAGGAAGCCGTGGATCGCGCCGAAATAGCCGACGATACGGCGGGCTTCCCAGGAAACCTTGAATCAAGCCGATTCCGCTGGACCGGCGCGCTGTTCCGGGTATTCTGCGCGCCCGTTACAATGATCGGGGAAGGAGACCGGCACGCCATGCCGCTCGACCATTTGCAGCACGTGCTGATTCAGACAGCGGACCTAGAGGGCACCAAGGACTGGTGGGTCGACGTCCTGGGGCTGGAGGTCGGCCCGCACCCCGATTTCCGCGTGCCGGTCTACTGGCTGTACCTGAACGGCCGCGACGTCCTGCACATCACCACCGGCGGCAAGGCGACGACCGCCAACCGCAAGCGCTATCTCGGCCAGGAATCCGAGGCCACATACGGCAGCGGCGTGGTCGATCACATCGCCTTCCATGCCACCGGCCTGCGCGAGATGATGGCGGCGCTCGATGCGCGCGGCATCTTGTACCGGCAGCGCCAGATTACCGACCAGAACCTCTACCAGTTGTTCCTGACCGACCCGAACGGGGTGAAGGTCGAGTTGAACTACGCAGCGGCCGAGGCAGCCGGCCTCAAGGCGGAGGTCACGGCCGAGGATCTCGACTGACCACCCGGTATTCTGCGTTGTTCACCCTGCGAATGGACGATTTGCCACGTGCGTTGCAGCTGCGCGCCCGCAGTTCCGCCTATTCGTAGCCTTGTCGCCAGCGTGCACTGGACCGGCACTTCTTGCATACGCGCTCACCCGCCCAGGAACTGTTGAAGTCCTCACCACAGCACAGGCACCGGCGGATCTTCTCCTGATGTGTGGCCGCTTCGTACGACCCGGACTCGTCGCTCACCAACTCGTCCGGCTGTCTTGACTCAAGCATAATCGTCCTTCCGTTTCATTGCCGTCTTCTTGGTTCGGGGGGACGATCCCCCGCTGGCGAATGTGCCGGATCAGCGCGCGCCGCGGCGCGGCCGTTTGACCTGCACGGTCACCATGTGGGCACGACCTTTTTCCAGGGTCTGGATGATCTGCCCGTTCCCGGCCGCGCGTTGATTTCCGTTCACCGGGCGCTCGCTCGCCCATTTGGCACTCAGCCGCGCCGCCGCTTCGGCGATGTCTTCGTCGTCGGGTGCCGGCGCCGCCGATGCCGCCTGCGATGTCTTTTCAGTCATAGGTACAATAGTGCTTGCCATGAATCTTTAGGGCTCACAGCGGGATGTCGCCACCCCGCGGCGCGATCCGGACATGCCGATCCACGCCGCCAACCCGGCCAGAGCGCGCCGCGTGTTCATCGCGAGCGCCTCTCAGCGCACCGTTATCCAATGGGATTTGCGGTTGGGTCGGTAACAGTTATATGGGCCGTTGCGGCGAAAAAGGCAAGGATAATGAACCGTTGGTGCGCGTCCCGCGACTGTGCGCGCGGGAATCCGGGCCGCGCCGTCCCGAACGGACGGCCCCTCGCCGCGACCGGACCCGATGTCCGGCGCTGTGGCGAGGGGCCCTCGATCGACCGTCAGAGGTCGAAATGCCGCGTCAGCTCTGGCGTCCGCTCACACGCAGCCAGATCCGCCGGGCCTCTTCCAGCCCGCGCAGGGCGTCGCCCTCGATGCGGTCGTATTTGGCGACCTTCGAGTACTTCTTCATCGCCGCGCGTCCGTCCTCGGACTCGTGCATGTGCTCCAGCACCTTGGCGAGCTGCGCCTTGATCTCGGCCGGGATCGAGCGCCGCACCATCAGCGTCGAGCGGATCACGGGCTTGGTCTCATGGAGGATCCGCAACTGGGCCTTGACCTCCGGCGGGGTCGACTCCTCGTCATCCCAGTCGAGGTTGCTGTAGGCCCCAGCATCCGCGGTACCCTCGGCGACCGCCGCGACGACCTTCGCCTCGCTGCCCGAGAAGCGGTAGCCGACCCGGCCCGCCGGAACCGGCCTGTTGGGGTTGGCAATCTCGAGCAGCGGCAGGCCGACATCCTCGAGCGCCGCGCGCGGCAGCAAATAGCCGGAGGTCGAGCCGGCATCCTCGAACGAGACGCGCCGCCCGGCGAGATCGGCCAGGCTCCGCACCGGGCTGTCCTTGCGCACCACAATGACGCTGTGGTACTCGGGCACGCCCTTCTTCCATTCGCGCATCAGGATGTCGACGACGCCCTGTTCCTCCAGCTCCAGCGCCAGGAACGGAGTCTCCGACAGGATGTCGACGCGGCCGCGCCGCAGCGCCTCGACCATCTCGTCCTCGGTCGACGTGATGAGCACGTCGACGCCGCCGACGCCGAAGTCGGCGAGCTCGGCGGCGAGGTATTTGGCCATGTGCGTCATCCGCTTGTAGTGCTTGTCGGGCGAATCGGTGATCCGTCCGATGACGAGCGTCACACCCTCCTGGGCCTGCACGGTCAAAACCGATACCGGCAGCATCGGCGCCGCAAGAAGGACAGCTAGAATCAAACGATAAAAGCAACGAACCATTATTATCTCCTCCAAATATCTCGCTCTGACGGCAACCGATCCGGGCTGCGTCGGGCATGAATTGCAGGACGCAAACGAAATCCTTCCCGCACCCTGTGCGGCGCGGATAAAGCAAGATTCGTGCTAACTTTTGGTTAATCGGAGGTTGACGCTCTCCTCTTCCCCGACGCGGTGCCCTGGAAGGACGCGCAGCCCCAATCGCAATGGCGATTTAGCCGTCAGTCGCCGCGCAGCACCCGTTTGCGCTCCTCGTATTCCTCGCGGTCGATGTCGCCGCGGGCGAAGCGCTCATCGAGGATGTCGAGGGCGGATCGGCCGCGGCGGGGCGCCGCCCCGCCGCCAAGTGCGCGCACCACGAGGACGATGGCGACAGCTATGACGGCGATGAACAGGATGCCGAAGACCGGCCCGAGGAACATGCCGCCCCAGCCCCACTCGCCGCCCCACATGTGCGGGTGATGGCCGTAGCCGTAACCGCCGCTCTCGCCGCCCTGGAGCTGCGCCCATGCCGCTGTGCCGACCGTCCAGGCCGCAAGCCCGGCGAGCACGAGTTTCAGCGTCTTCATCGTGGTGTCCTCTCGTTCCGGGAAAGACTTGGTGCCGACGCAGCACTATAGCCCGGCGCCCCGCGCTTTGACAGGGGTCGTCCGGCGCATTTTCAACCGCCCTTCTCAAAGCCGGAAAACACGATAAGATAGACACTTGGGAGGGATAATGCCGATTGGCGGAACCAGTCGTCACGATGGCGGGCGGCCGCCGGTTACGCTCCACCCCATGATAAAGACGAATTGCATCGCCGCAGGTGCAGCCGAACCGACAGGGTCTGTGGGAGGACGACAAGGGTCCATGAGCCGAGCCGCAACCGGGCGCCACGACACGGCGCCACAGCCGTCGTCCGCACCGTCGCCCGATGCCGCGGTGCCGGTCATCGCTTCCCGAAACCTGACCGTCGGCTACAAGCTGCACCGCGAGCGCAAGATGCTGACCGCTCTGCGCGACATCAGCCTGACCGTCGATGCCGGCGAATTCGTCGTTCTTGTCGGGCCCTCTGGCTGCGGCAAGACGACTTTCATCAACGCCATTGCCGGACTCGTCGAGCCCTGGGAGGGCAGCATCGAGGTCAACGGCAAGCCGGTCACCGGGCCCGGACCGGATCGCGCCATGGTGTTCCAGGACTATGCGCTGATGCCGTGGCGGACCGTGGAGTCCAACATCCGCATGCCGTTCGAGTTTCAGGATCTCGGCATCTCGCGCAAGGAGATGGATGAGCGGGTGCGGCGCTACATCGACCTCGTCGACCTCAACGGGTTCGAGAAGTCCTTCCCGTACGAGCTGTCCGGCGGCATGAAGCAGCGCGTCGGCATCGCGCGGGCGCTGGTTTCCGAGCCGGACATCCTGCTGGCCGACGAGCCATTCGCGGCGATCGACGCGATGACGCGTGAGGCCATGCAGGGCGAGCTCGAGCGGTTCGTCGCCAAGACCCGCCAGACGGTCGTCTTCATCACCCACTCGATCGACGAGGCGATCACCCTGGCAGATCGGGTTGTCGTGATTTCCTACCGGCCGGGGCGGATCAAGGAGATCGTCGACGTCGACCTGCCGCGCCCGCGTTTCGAGCACGACGTGAAATCGCTGCCCGAATACAGCGAGCTGCGCGACCATATCTGGCAGCTGGTAAAGGGCGAGGTGTTTCAGAGCGCATACGGAGAGTGAACATGAGCACGATCGGCGATGGCGAGGCAACCGTGGCCACCCCAACTGCTTCCGCCACCGACACGACCCCGGCCGTCGAGGCCACCGAGCCCGACCGCATCCAGGACACGAAATGGACGGCCGGTGAGGTATGGGAGCGGTACAGCCCCCGGCTCGTTACGGTGGCCAACCTGACCATATTCTTCATCCTATGGGAGCTGTTCTCTCGCTCCGGCGCGGTCAGTCCCCTGTTCCTGCCGAAAGCCAGCAGCATGTTCGCAGCGCTGTGGGACGGGCTCACCACCTCGGCGCCGCCGGGCGCGGTCATCTCCGGCAGCATCCGCGACCATCTGTTGTACAGCCTGACCAATCTCGGCATCGGACTGCTGATTGCCTGCGTAATCGGCATCCCGGCCGGTCTGTTGATGGGCGGCAACAAGTATGTCGAGAAGATTCTCAGCCCCTATGTCTGGGCGCTTGCGTCGCTGCCGCGCATCGCACTGGTACCGCTGTTCATCCTGTTCCTCGGCTTCACGGTCAAGATGCAGATCACGATCATCGTGCTGTCCGCCGTGTTTCCGATCATCATCAACGCCTGGGCCGGGGTGAAGACGACGGAAAAATCGCTGCTTGCCGCTGCCAAGGTCTTCGGCGCGAACCGGCGCGAGCTCTATTTCAAGGTGGTGATGCCCTACACGCTTCCCTTCATCATCGCCGGCATCCAGCAGGGTATCGGGCGCGGCCTGATCGGCGTCGTCATCGCCGAGATCTTCGGCGGCTCGAACGGAATGGGATATCTGGTCAATCGCGCCGCCGATACGTTCAATTCCTCGCTCATGTATGCGGTGCTGTTCTTGCTGGTGGTCGTGTCGCTGACGCTGATCCAGGCGACCCGGTGGTTGGAGGCCTATGTCGCCCCGTGGCGGCGAATCGAAGGACTGTGAGCGAAGCGTCGCCGCCCACGCTGGTTTGGACTGAAATAACACCCATGGGAGGAAAGAATGAAAAGACATCGGATAATTTTGCCGCGCCGGGATTTCCTGAAGCGGGGCGGCGCCGGCGTGCTCGGCACGTTCATCGCCGCGGGCACGCTCGATATCGGCGGCGTGCAGGTGGCGAACGCCGCAAACGTCATGGCCAATCTGAAAAAGCTCACGATGGGGGAATTCAACCCCAACTACGCGACCCAGTGGTCCTACCGGCTGGCGCAGGCTCTGGGCTATTTCAAGGCGGTCGGTATCGAGGAGTTCGAGGTCCAGCTCTCCGAGCAGTACATGCCCGGCCTGATCGGCGGCAGCCTCGACGTCACCCACGGCGACACCAGCGTCTTCTTCGGCTCGGGCGAAGCCAGTGGCCTGCCCATCAAGATGGTCTCGCTCTACCGCGACAAGGAGTGGTGGATCATGGGCGTCCGCAAGGGCATCAACACGCCCGAGGATCTCAAGGGCGGCAAGATTACCGGCGGCGGGCTGCAGGGCCGCAATACCTGGGTCATGAAGCAGGTCGTGACCGAATTGGGCCTCGACCCCGAAAAGGACCTGACGTTCGTTCCGATGTCCGGCGGGTCCGACGCCCGGCTGCAGGCGCTGCTTGCCGGCACGGTCGATGCCGCCAGCTTGTTCCCGCGCCACCAGGCGGGACTCGAGGCCGCTGGCGGCAAGTTCCTCTCGGCGAAGCTGCACGAGGTGCCGCAGGAAGGCTTTGCCGCGATGGGCAGCTGGCTGTCAAAGAACGAGGACACCGCCTATGCCTGGGCCCAGGCCGATATCAAGGCGCGCAAATGGATGTTCGACCCGGCCAACAAGGACGAGTCGTACAGGATCATGCGCGGCCTCGGCTTCGATATCCCACCGGCATTCGAGGCCCAGTACAAGCTCGAGCTTGATCAGATCAGCCCCGATGGCGGTTTCGAGAGCGCCGAGGTGATGGACAAGTTCGTCGAGTCGCTGGCGATAACGGGCGACGTGCCGAAGGGCCTCAACTGGCGCAAGTTCGTCGACATGAAATACGTCTGGGCGGCCCAGGACGCCCTCGGCATGCCGCGGCGCCCGAAGGCGCTCTGACGCGAAACGCGGTTCCGCCTTCCGGCCCCGGATCGCCACGATCCGGGGCCGTTTGGGTCGGGTGTCGGACGCCAGTGCAGCGCCAGCACAGCCGCTGCCCGACGATCGGGCGGCCGCCGTTACGAGATCTTGATCTGCCGCGGTTTCGCTTCCTCGGCCTTGGGCAGGGTCAACGTCAGCACCCCGTCCTCCATCGTCGCCGCGATCTTGTCCCGGTCGATCTTGCTGCTGAGGTGGAAGCTGCGGGTGAAATGCCCGACGTTGTACTCCGTGTACAGGGGATTGAGCCCCTCGTAATTGGCGAAGTCGATCTTGCCCTCGATCTTGAGGACGTCCTTGTCCACCGTCACGTCCACCCGGTCCCGCTGCACCCCCGGCATGTCCATGACGACCGTAAGGCTGTGCTCGGTCTCGTAGATGTCGGTGTAGGGGACGTAGAACCGGGCCGGAACCGTCTGCTCGTCCTTGCTGACCAGTTCCTTCTTCTCCTGGACTTCCAGTTCCTTCGCTTCGGCCATCTTGAGGATCCTCCGTCTGATTTCGGTTCGAGACAGTACGTGGCGGCGGCTCAGGCAATCTTGACCGAGCGCGGCTTGTCCCGCTCGGCGCGCGGCAGATGTACCGCGAGGATGCCGTCCCGGTACTCCGCCCTGACCTTGTCCGCTTCGATCTCCATGGGCACGGCGATGGTGCGGTCGAAGGCGCCGGACACCCGCTCCCGCCGGTGCAGGCTGGCGCCGTCCTCATAGGCGATGCCGCGCTTGCCGGCGATGCGCAGGCGGTTGTTCTTCACCTGGATGTCGAGGTCGCTCTTGTCCACGCCGGGGATTTCGGCGACCACCACCACATTGTCGTCCTGCTGGAAGACGTTCAGCGGTGGGTAGGCGCCGGCGCTCGCGGTTCCGGTCCCGAACCAGTCGGCAAATCGATAGCTGTCCAGGGCTTCCTGCAACCGCAGCAGGGCGCTGAAGGGGTCGGATCGGTAAAGGGCCATGGCTTCTTTCTCCTCTGTCATGGGTCGGGAGTGCGGTCCCCTCGGACCGGCGCGGACCAGACGATGTTTGCGCGGCCGGCAAGGGGGACTGAAGCGGTGCGGCCGCGATGGCGATGCCGCCGCGGAACGCGCCGATGTCGGGGGAATGATGAAGGGGGTGGAACCGGCCGGCGGTCTCGTGTCCTGACGATGTCGGCCCGGATGACGCCGGCCCTCGGACTGCGGTCGCCGTGCGGATACCGGAAAATGGTCCGATGCTGCTGCCCACGATACCCTCCATCGAGCTGTACCGCGAGGGGCCGAAGCGGCCGATCCAACGCGCCGCCTGGGCCTCGCCTGGATAACCGAAAGGCCCCCGGACGGGCGGCCTCCATCCGCCGATTTAGGCGGTCGGATCGCCGATTCAAGAGCCCCGTCCCGGCATCCGGATCGGCCGCCAGCCGTGCCGGAAATGCTGCCGCCGGATGCGGCGCCGCTTGCCTGTCCGGCGTCCGGTCGCCTATCGTGCCGGCGAATGCCTTCGATCTCTGAATTTCCCCTGGGCATGGCGATCGTGCTGTTCCTGGCCGCGGCGGCGGTGATTGCGGCAGCCGGCATCCGCATGGCGGCCACCGCCGACCGCCTGGCCGACCGCACCGGGATGGGCGAGGCGCTGTTCGGCGGCCTCCTGCTCGGCGGCGGCACCTCGATTCCCGGAATCGTCACCTCCGCGACGGCAGCCGCCGGCGGCCATCCGGAGCTGGCGGTGACCAACGCCATCGGCGGCATCGCCGTGCAGACCTTCTTCCTCGCCATCGCCGATATCGCGTACCGCCGCGCCAATCTCGAGCACGCGGCGGCATCGTTGACCAACCTGACGCTGGCGGCGGTGCTGATCTCGCTGTTGTGCCTGCCACTGGTCGCGGCCCTGGTGCCGCCCCTCGCCGTCGCAGGCATCCACCCTGTCTCGCTGCTGATCCTGGCTGGCTATCTGTTCGGCATGCGGATCGCCCAGGCCGCGCGCCACGAGCCGATGTGGGGGCCGCGGCGCACGCGGGAGACCCGCCCCGACGAGCCGCAGGAGCCGGCCGGCGGGCAGCGCACGGTTGCCGCCCTGTTCGCCCGGTTCGCCGTGCTGGCGCTGCTACTGGCCGCGGCCGGCTACGTTACCGCCGAGAGCGGCGTTGCCATCGCCGCGGGAACGGGACTCGGCGAAACCGTGGTCGGCGCGGTGATGACGGGGGTGAGCACCTCGATGCCGGAGCTTGTGACGACCATCGCCGCGGTGCGGCGCGGCGCCCTGACCCTGGCAATGGGCGGCATCTTCGGCGGCAACATGTTCGACATGCTGTTCATCGCCACGGCCGACATCGCCTATCGCGACGGTTCCATCTACCATGCGGTCACCGACCGGCCGTATTTCCTGATGGGGCTCGCGATCCTGATGACGGTGGTGCTGCTGCTCGGTATGTTGCGGCGCGAACGCCACGGCATCGCCAATATCGGATTCGAGAGCGCCTTGGTGTTCGTCCTGTATCTCGGCGGCATCGCGGTGCTGGTCGCCACGGGCGCGGGTTGAAGCGAGCGGATGGGATGCCCC
>JABAOH010002149.1_pt1 | contig 38995 bp, 43 predicted proteins | sample 7062181 | NCBI WGS metagenome assembly JABAOH01 (sample SAMN14538630, study PRJNA623070) | marine sediment metagenome | biome: marine biome [ENVO:00000428]; feature: marine pelagic biome [ENVO:01000023]; material: deep marine sediment [ENVO:00002113]; isolation source: pool of 5 deep marine... | reverse complement strand
GAAGCGATATCCCTCGTCAGCCTCATGTGGGGGTCCTGGTCCACCCCTACAGGGACGACCACGTGTTTGAATCCCCCGAATTCAGGGAGCATGGGGTGGAGGATATCGGAAGCTTGAATCATTACGGACATTACTTTCGCAGGTGAGATCTCTCCGTAAATCGCGCGCATCTCGTTGAAGGTCGTCTTTCTCGCGGCCATTCCGGCGAGGCGGTAGAAGGCATTTGCCTGGTCCGGGTCTTTCGAGCGGGAGCTCTGGAAGTAGAAATCGCAGTTTTTCGGTTTCAGGCCAAGAGCGATATAGTTCAGGAGGTATTCCTCTATCGCTGTCTTTCGGAGGGCCTCCATGTTGTTAAGCCGCATGTTATAAGCCTCAACGTCCGCGACGCACAGGAATATCCTTCCTCCCATAACCTGCTGGTGGTGTATGATCTGTTCAGCGAGAATCTTGTGACCAAGATGGAACTTCCCGGAGGGCATCAAACCCGTCATCATGGCGTAGCTCTCCTTCCTCTTGACCGAATCAAGGATCTTGTTGAAGTCCCTGTGCCCGAACACAATCCCTCTCCTCATGAGTAGGTGAGGCTCCTTCATTCTCTTCAGGAGAGGAGCGAAAGGCTGGATTCCGAACTCCTTCGATAGCTTCTCGTAGTCCTTCACGTCCTCTGTCCCCCATGGGTTGATTTCGAGTTTCATGGGAATTCCCTGGCTTTTCAATTACTTTAGTTTTCAAGTCCTATGTTTATATTTTTGAGTGATCTGGGTATTATATGTTTGATCGCCAGAAATAGACTTTCAGAGGCTTCTTCTCCAATTCTAAACTGTGAGAGGATATGCCAGCCCCCTTTGGTTCAGTTCTTGGATTGCCAGAGATTCGTAGAAAAATCGTCTTTCGAGAGCATCCGATGTTAATCTCCTTCCGATACCAAAACCTTTGATATACATGATTAGTTCCTCTGTTCCGTATCCTCCAAATCTATAGCGTATATCAGATATTCCCATTCAAACTCCTCCCAATGCATATTTGGTGAAGCAAAAGTAAAGCTTTCCGCCTTCTTTTTCAATGATGCCTTTAACCTTATCGTTGTTGAAGTCTTTTTTCTCTATGTAAGTTTCGCCGTCAGCTCCTGTGAATATGAATCTGGTATCCGAACCATACACGCCAAAGTCTATGTGTCTTGATTTGACTATTTCCACTTTACTTTCCACTTCCTTCATTCTTCACCTCCTCCCGTTTTGTTTTCGAGTATCATCCTCCCGATCTTCGTTAGCTTCACCGGCCTGCCCCTCCCGTTTTTTATCAGGCCCAGGTCTTTCAGGAAGTTCATGTTCATCCATACCGTTGATTTCGGGCAGCATAAAATGTGGGAGATCTGGTCAACGGCGGAGGTTATGGTCCTTGGCTCTTTGTAGGCTGCTATCATACCCAATATCTTGATCTTCTTTCCGTTGAGGTGTTTGCCGGCGATCTTAATGGCGAAATCGAGGATTTCATTTACGGAAAGATTCTCAGACTCCTCTCTCAGCCCAGAAACGTATTGGAAGATCATTTCAGCACCAGAAGGTTTTTAAGAAGTTGTTGTTAGAAGGTTGAAATGATGTATCACCAATACATCAGAAATGTATCGTGCTTGGTGAAACAATTGGTGAGCCTAATGATTAGAGAAGTCGTAGCTTCGATCCCGTTTGCTGTTTCATTAAGCATTACTGAATAGTTGGGGGCGTACATTTATAAACTTTGTGTGCAGAATTTTCTGGAGTAAACTAGATTTATTACGGGTTCCGGACAATAATAAAGCATGAGAAAGCGAAGGGCCGGGGGGAAGAGGAAAACAGAGGGTTTCAGGGATGTCTTCATAGAGAGGAGAACATTCAGAACGATCATCACCTCCGCTGTCGAGGTGTACAACAGGGAAACGAACGGGGCGCTTCTCGGCAGGAACGCTACCAGGGAGATAAACGGGGAGAGGACAGAGGTCGTTTCGGTCAAGGAGGTTTACCCGTTTCAGACAGATAAACGAACGCCCTCGGAGGTTATACACGGGAACAAGGCCGCGTTCAAGCGTGTGTTACGGACGTTCGAGTCCCTGGGGACGGAGATAATCGGTGGCTACCATTCGCACCCGTATCCATACGGTTTCGTTGGTCTTTCGAGGGGGGATATTGTTTCCGTGAAGGAGGATGTGGAGGCGATGATGAAGATCGGGCAGGAGCGCGTACGGAAAGGATGGCTCGAGCTGCTTCTATCCATAAAGAGGAAGGATTACGTAAAGCCTCAGAAACCGGAGTGGTACATCTGCGATTACGTCAAGAAGCTGAGGGTGAGGGTGAGAACGAGGGAGAGAACGGGTTACGACATCCTGATATCAGCATACTGGGTTTACCCGAAGGAAAAGTACGGTGAGAAACCCGTAAAGAAAATGAAGTTCGGGGTGAAAGAGGTTTCTGTGTACGTTCCGTGGATTCTTGAATAGCTGTTTCTAAGGATAAGCTTTTCGGACGAGATCTTTCTTTCCTTTGAATCTCTTTCTTACCGGCTCGAGCATTTTGTTTACTTCTTTCGCCATCGCTTTTTTCAGGTCCTCCGGGTGGAGCTTCCCGGAAACGAAATCCCTTTCGAGTGATTTGTAATTCCCGTAGGAAACGTTTCCCCCGAATTTTTCAGGTCTCTCAACCAGGAATTTCTCCTTCCGATCCTCTTTCAGAACCATGATCACGTATTTCATGAAAGCGAGAACGCCGTTGTTTTCGGTTTTTCCTGCAGGGCAGAAGGCCCTTGAAATCTTTCTCTCCACGGCTTCCGGGGAGTCGAGAAGGTCAACCTTTGATTTCTCCTCGGAAGCGGACATCTTCTCTCCGTGAAGGCCGGGGAGCATCGGGGTCATAACCTCCACTCGCTTTTTGTATCCAAGGGTTGGGAGGACCTCACGGGCGAAGGCGAGGATCTTCCTCTGGTCGTGTCCTCCGTATTGAACATCACATTCGAGGTAAACCTCGTCAAGCGCCTGCAGTATCGGGTAGATGAAACCGCTCAGTTTAGGCTCCTTTCCGAAACGGACGACATCCGAGGCCGCTCTCCTGCAGCGGGCGAAGGTGTTCAGGGCGGAGAGTTTGTACATGTCCAGCGTATACTTTGGATCGAGCTCGAAATCCCTTCCTTTCACGAACTTGAGCTTCCCCCTGTCAACGCCTATCGAATCGAGCATGCCCGAGATAACTTCCATGTAGTACTTCATCCTGTGGTCCAGGAGTTCGAAAGGAGTCTTCTGGTCGTCCAGGTGGCCGTGTATGTCAGCGAACAGGATCTTGAAGTGGAAGCCCGCCTTCAGGAAATCTGAGACCTTGATCATTGGTATGAAGTATCCTATGTGGGGTTTACCCGTGATCGCCAGACCGATATAGGCTGAAGGATGTTTCTTCTTCCTCAGGAGAGCCTTCAGTTCGTTCTCGGTCAGAATTTCCTCCGTGTTCCTCTTCACGAGATGCAGTCTTTTTTCAAGATCCATGCCGATCACTATATTGTATAATTGTTTGAGTTTTATAAAAAATGAATTTCGTTCAGGAAAAGTTGGAGTATAATTTTATTAAAAGAGCTTCCAATCTAGTTTTATGGAAATTGAAAAAATAATAAAGGATTATCTGAATGCTTTGGAAAAAGGCAATTACGAAATGATGATAAAACTGTTTACGGAAGATGCGATAGTTTTCTCGCCTCTGTACGGAAAAATAAAAGCAATCGATTTTTACAGGGAACTTTTCAAGGATACCTCAAAATCGAAAATAACCTTGCTGAACATTCTCAAAAGCGATAACAAATCTGTTGGAGCCGGTCACTTCCTTTATGATTGGTTATTAAAGGATGGTACGCCTACTTCGTTCGAGTGCGTAGACGTTTTTCAATTCGCGGATGACGGGAGAATCAAAAAGCTCACGATAATTTATGATACATCCAAGATCAGGCCGTCTTTTGAAAGGATGAAAGAGTAAAAAGGTTTAAAAGTGGTGACGGTAAAATAAAAACATGGGTTTCATTCGATGGTTCTTGGCGCTGACCCGAGGGTAAGTTAATTTTAATTCTAATTTTCAGGAGGTGATTGTTATGGAAAAAATAAAGGACTTCAACATCAGGAAGGGCATGAGAACGGAGGAGATCGTGGGGCAGATGGGCTCCGCGGGATTCCAGGCCGAGCGCCTGGCAAGAGGGGTGGAGATAATAAGGGAGATGAGAAAGGAGAAAGCGGTCGTGTTTCTTACCTTCACCGCTAACATGGTTGCTTCAGGTCTTCGCTCGCTCTTCGCGAGAATGTGCGAGAAGAGGATGGTGGATGTGATAATAACGACAGGTGGAGGGATTGAACACGATTTCATCAGGTCGTTCAAGCCCTACCTGCTAGGGGATTTCAGCCTGGATGACAGGGTTTTGCGGAAGAAGGGGATGAACAGGATAGGCAACATAATCGTCCCTAACGATCGTTACGTTCTGCTTGAGAGAAAGATGCAGAAGTTGTTCAAGAGAATTCACAGAGAGAGAAAGGTCACTAGCCCGAGTGAGCTAGCGAGGGAGATGGGGAAACTCACGAAGGACAGGGGTTCTTTCCTTTACTGGGCCGAACGAAATCGCATTCCTGTTTTCTCCCCGGGGATAACGGATTCCGCTATCGGGCTGCAGACCTATTTCTTCAAGCAGGATCATCCTGATTTCGGGATAGATGTTACAGGGGATATGAAGGATCTCGCAAATATCGTCCTGAACGCGGGAAAAACGGGAGGAATAATCCTCGGAGGGGGGATATCGAAACATCACGCGATAGGGGCGAATATCGTCCGCGAAGGGATGGATTACGCTGTGTATGTAACGACCTCTCAGCCCTGGGACGGCTCGCTCTCCGGGGCGAGGACGAACGAGGCGGTCTCCTGGGGGAAGATTAACAAGCGAGCGAATCATATCACGATTGACGGAGATGCAACGATTGTTTTTCCCCTGCTAATCTCGGAGTTTCTGTGATGGGAATGGAGATCCTGCTCGTTGTGTTTGGGATAGGGGTTCTTACGAAGTTCGTGGACCTCATAGTGGATGAGGGTCTGAAGTTACCGGGATCTCTGGCCTATGCGGGCGGGACTGCGTATGGGATTTTGATCGCCTACGTGCTCGTGAACCATCCTCTGCTCGCCCCCCTGGGTTTCGCGATCGTGATAGCTGTTTTGGTTACGAAAAAAATAGACAGCAAACCGCATGTTGTGGGGATTCTGGCAATGGTCCTGTCGCTTGCTGTCTGGGGTTTACCGGCAGTGGATCTTGGCCTTCTTTTGTTATTCATTGCCGCGGGAGTGGCGGATGAGATATTGAGCGACCCAGCGGACAGGGGAAGGATAAAGGGGATTCTTTCGAAAGTTCTGGAGAAGAGGGTGGTTCTGGAGATCGTGACTTTTTTGGTTTCTTTCGCGACCGGGTACTGGATAATATTCCTGGGGATGTTGAGCTATGATGTTGGCTACCATCTGACCGGGAGAACAGGTAAGAGGTTTAAATAGTTATTAATCAATTATTACAAATTCTAAAGAAAGGTTTTGTAATGATCGAAATGCGCTTTCTCGGAGGATGCAGGGAAGTAGGCAGGATGGGGATGTTGATAGATACGGGGTCCGAGAAGTTTCTCTGGGAGTACGGGATCAGCGTGCAGTCAGGGGAGAAGCCGATCCAGCCGAAAATAAATCTCGATGGTGTTTTTGTTTCGCATGCCCATCTTGATCATTCCGGCCTCCTTCCCCAGCTCTACAGGCTGGGATATGACGGGCCTATCTACTGCGAGCCCGCGACTTTGGATCTGCTATCCATCCTTCTCCGCGATTCGCTCAAGCTCCAGAAGAGGGAGGGAGGTCCTCTGGATTACCTGATGACGGACATAAAGAAGCTCGAGAGGAACGTGAGGTTTCTCAAGGCGGGCGAGAGGGAGGATTTCACAACGTCCTCCGTGGAATTCCATCACGCAGGTCACATACCAGGGAGCGTCATGCCTTTGCTCGAGAACGGGGGGAAGCGGATTCTCTTCACAGGGGATGTGAAATTCATGGACACGCAGCTTATGGGAGGAGCGGAGAAGAAGTTAAAGGGGATAGATGTTCTTGTAAGCGAATCCACTTATTCCTACACCAACCACCCCAACAGGAAGAAGCTCGAGGATTCCCTCAAGAAGATCGTGCAGGAAACAGTTTACGGGGGAGGGATATGTGTTATACCCTCTTTCGCCGTGGGAAGAACGCAGGAATTACTGATAATCCTTCACGAGCTGGGCGTCCCGATTTACATGGACGGTATGGGGATCCGGGCGACAGAGGCGATCCTGAGGCATCCGAAGAGCATCAGGAATCATAAGATACTCCAGAAGGCGTTTTCAAGGGCGCACAAGGTTGAGAGGGGGATGGACAGGGACAGGATCATAGAGAGTCCCTGCGTTATCCTGACAACGGCAGGCATGTTGAACGGAGGGCCTGTTGTTCATTACATTTCCAGGCTGTACGAAAGGCCTGATTGCTCGCTCGTCCTGACAGGATTTCAGGTTCCCGGAACCGCTGGAAGGACTTTGATCGACACCGGGAAGTTCGTGCATGAGGACCTTGAGGTCAAGCCTAGGATGAGGATGGAATTTCTCGATTTCTCAGCGCACACGGATCATGATCACCTGATCGAGTTCTACAAAAAGGTTAAGCCAAAGAAGATCCTGCTCATTCACGGGGAGAAACCGGAGGATTTTGCGAAAGAACTCCGTAAGCAGGGATTTGAGGCGGAAGCTCCCAAGAACGGGGAGACTGTTCAGGTTTCTTAGGGTTGTAAAGAGTATGAACAATAATGTTATTTAAATCTTAACAGATTACAATGATTAATATGGGCAAATTTGGACAATCATTACCTGGTTATGGAGTTGCTCAAGTAATTATTGACAGCCACAGAGGAGATCCGTTTCTTCTCGACAATCTGCCTGGCTATATAGAGGACCTTTAACTGTCATATATTCCGCATACCAGGCAGTTGCATTAGAAGTAATGACTAGAGGGGCTCTTTGTGGTGTATGTGAAATTTTGGATAAGTTTTAAGAATCCCAATAATTTTTTGGAAATTTCTGAAATCTAGAGCCCAAGGATCGTCCACACTATCAGAAGAACGATTCCTGCCCCGAACAGGCATCCAGCAAGCTTCCCTATGGAGGAATACAGGGCTTCCCTCTCCTGGGGTATTCCCCTGTTCTTCATCCAGTTGGCGAACTTGCCCTCGAATATCCCTCCTATCGCATCGGAGATCGCGTTTCCTACAGCTCCTCCCACTATCGCGCCCAGAATCCCCGCGAGATCCGCTCCTATCAGGGCGGATATTATGAATATTCCGTTGTCTATTATGCCGAACAGGATGTCGGAAAAGGAGGATTCAAGGTGAAAGTGCTCGCCAATAAAGAGGGGGATCAGGGTAACGAAACCCAGTACAATGAAAACCGGGCCTATCATGGTTTTGAATTCTATGAAATAGCTCATAACTATTATTATCAGAACGAAAAACACCGCGTTTATCAGGGTAACGAAAGGGAGTTTCCTTCTCATTATTCTTTAATTGGTGAACCCAAATAATAAATATGATGGAGATTCCGGGGGAGTATGGAAGTGGGTCTGGAACGATCGTTCGCTTGTCGACTGCCTTCTCAGCCCTCACGGGGAAACCGATCAGGATAACGGATATACGGGCGAAACGTCCGAGCCCCGGATTGCGTCACCAGCATCTGGAGGCTGTCCGAACCCTTGGGAAGATCTGCTCCGCAAAGATAAAGGGGGATCAGGTGGGATCGAGGGAGATCGAGTTCCACCCCGGAAAAATAAAGGGCGGGACCTTTGATGTTAATATCGAAACAGCGGGGTCAATCGGTTTGTTGAGTTACGCTGTCCTTCTCCCGGCGGTTTTCGGGAAGGATGACACAGTTCTGAAAATAAGGGGAGGATCAATCGCTAGCCTTTGGTCGCCTCCTGTTCCCTATCTCGAGAACGTTCTGCTCCCCATACTCTCGAGGATGGGAGTTCTTTCGAGATTCACGGTTAAGAAACACGGTTTCTACCCCGTGGGAGGAAGTGATGTGGAGTTCGAGATAAACCCTGTGAAGAGGATGAATCCCATAGTTATGAAGGATCCCGGGAAGGTTGAGAGCATAAACGGATTGTCCCTGTCGAGCGCTTTGCTCAAGGAGAGGAAGGTCGCTGAGAGGCAGATCGTGGGTTTCCACAGGGTAATAAGGAAGGAGAAGGGAGTGGATGTGAAGCCTGTTTACGTGGAGAGCGAATGTCCCGGATCCGTTATCGTCCTCTGGGCGGAGACCTCGACATGGTGCATACTCGCGGGTGATCACGTGGGAGAGAGGAGGAAGCCCGCGGAAGTTGTTGGGAGAGAGGCGGCCTTCAGGCTCCAGGAGGAGATCAAATACGGATCCACTGTTGGCGGGCATCTCGCGGATCAATTGATTCCTTTCATGGCTCTTGCGAAGGGGAGATCGGAAATCATCGCCCCTGACCTGACTGAGCATGTGAAAACGAACATCTGGCTTTGTGAGAAGTTCTTGGGATCGAAGTTCAAAACACAAGAGGAAGGGGAGAACTTCAGGATCGTTTGTTCTGGTAAATGAATATCGAAAGGGTCAAGAGAATGCTCGCTGCAAAACTTTCGTACATGAGAAATCCGAGGTGTTCCGGGGGGATTCTTGTCACGGTTCCGAGGAAGTAATCAAAAAAGTCGTTGATGAGGAGGATCGCCAGGAGTATTACAGTGTTATATTTCTTCGGCCTGATTCTGGGCATTAACATCACACCTTCCAGAACCATCCCCACATGCAGAAGGAAGGTTGATGCCCCGATCACCGCGTCCGCTGAATAATAGTTCCAGTAGAGGACGAGAACCAACATCGTCCATACCCCGAACTTTATCAGGTAAACAGAAGTGAAGAACTCAAGGACGTTCGGGACTTCAAGTTTAAGGTAGATGAAAGCGCAGACAATAGCGAAAAGGAGAACCGCTATGGGACAGTCCAGGATAACGATCCACAGGTATGCGGGAGCTTCGCTGAGCTGGAGATAATAGGTGGACATTCCGACGAGGAAACCCAGGAAGTTCAGAACTGCCAGTAACAAGAGCGCTTTCCTGTTCGAGAAAACCCTTTCCGAGAATTTTTTAAGCATGTTTATTATTTCCGAAGGGTTTAAAAAAGTTCGAACCTTTCTAAAATGATGGACGATGAATTTGATTATAAGAAACTTTACAAGCTTGAACTCCGGAAACTTGAACCTATGGTAATAAGTTTAATTGGAATACCCGATTATCTGGGCAGCTACCGAAAGAAAATGCGCCAATACGGGGAGATGCGTTATGATGCAGTGATTCAGAAAATAAGCGACACCAATAGTTTTAATCATTTGGATCCTTACGAGGATGTGCACTGGTATCTGACAGAATATAAGGATTTCATAGAAAAGGGAGAATTTTCAAATGCCAAGAAGGTTGCGCAGGAATGGTTGAGAGATTTAAGGATTGGACTAAGTTGATTTTAATTTCCCACCGTTCCTGATCTCCTTTGCCGGGACGCCGCCGACGAAACTATTCGCTTTAACGTTCTTGTTGACCAGGGAATAAGCAGCGATCTTTGCGTTGTCACCGATTTCCACTCCGGGCATCACGAGCCCCAGCGCGCCCATCATCACGTTCTTCCCGATCTTAACCCTCCCCTTTCTCCAGTGACCGTCATTAAGGAATTCGTGCGTTATGATTGTCGTGAACCCTCCTATAATGGTGTTGTCCCCGATCTCGATAAGTTCTGGGAAGAACACATCCAGATTCGTCCCGTTTATTGTCACGTTCTTTCCGATCTTCATGCCAATCGCCCTGTAAAGCCTGTTCTTGAACTCTATGTCCGGCATGAACTTGCAGAAGGTTATAACAAGGAAGTTGAACAAAACCCTCATGGGATGGCGGACCTTCTTCCAGTTCCTCAGGGACTTGTCCTCTGCCGGCCTTCGATAGCACTCGATCATTCTTTTCTTTTCCATATCGTTCTTCCCTCCTTTCGGATTTCCAGAACCCTGTGGTTCGGGATAAACGTCTCTCGGTCGTTATCCTTGAAATAGAAGTGCGATCTTTTTATATTTGTTACCCTGTTCCCGGGAATGGTTTTCCTGTCTTCGGGGGAACCCCTGCTGAGGATATCGATCTCCGCTTTTTCCAAATCCCCCTTCCACTTGAGCCTGTTCAGGGTCTGAAAGACCATACAATTAATAATATATTAGATCACAGAAATAAAACTATTCCTTCATGTCAAAGTAGATATCGATATCCTTTTTGCTCCCGCACCTCGGGCATTCACTCGCTTTTGAAAAAACGATCCCGCATTTCAGGCATATGTTTTTCTCGATCAGATCGCTCATAACAAAACCTTGATATGGTTTAAATTGCCAAAAAGATTTAAAAAATTATTCCTGACCGATTTCTTTTATCTTCATCCCCTCTGTATCCACCAGGATTATCCTCCCGTTCCCGGGATTCACACATAATGTTTTCCCGATCCTCTGTTTGGTCACTCCGGAAACCTCTGGGGATTCGTGTATGTGTCCGTGGAGGGAAAGAAGGGGTTGCTCTCTCTTTATGAAATCCGCGATCGCCCTGCTTCCCTTATGCTCCCTGTTGTGGAGCATGTCCAGCTTCGTCCCGAACGGAGGCGCGTGGAAGACATAGATCGTCTTCTTCGGGTTGATGTTTTTCGAAAGGGTCTCGAGATCCTTTCCTATCTCCTCCTCTGTCTTCTCCCAGTCCTTCAGGAGGAAAGGCGTCGGGTTGACGAAAGGGTAGCCGGCGATATTAAAACCGTTCATTTTGTAATACCTCGCGTGAAGTTTGCGGATAATTCTTTGCCTGCTCAGCCTTCTGAGTATGCGTACGTTTGACTCGAAATCATCGTTCCCCATCATGATGAAAACAGGCTTACCGAAATGCTTTCTGAATTCCTTCAGCCTGGGAACCAGGTAGGATTCAAGGAAGAACTTCTGCCCGTTCGGGTTCACTCCGGAAGTGATGTCCCCGCCGAACACTAGGAAATCGATATCCTTCCCTCTCCCCAGATCGAACATCTTCTCATATACCGTCCGCGTTCCGTGCGTATCCGTTACGTAGAGGAATTTCATATGGACCCGTCGGGAGTTTCGAACTGGTTGCTGGATGCATAGAAACCCGCTGGAGGTTTCTATTTTCGAACCCGAGGCCTCTCGGATGCGAGCCGAGCACTCTTCAGCGATTGAAGCAGATTATATCTGCTTCTCACGAAATTACCACTGAGCTACGGGCCCCTGAACGGTCAGTATGTGAAGTTTAATTTAAATTGGGTATATAAATTTTAATTTATGGGAAAACCGATCTTTGTCGTTCACGAGCATCACGCCCGAAACCTCCACTGGGATCTCCGCCTGGAGATGGACGGGGTTCTCAAGAGCTTCGCGATCCCGAAAGAGCCTCCCACCAAGCCGAAAGTCAAGAGGCTTGCGATACAGGTCGAGGATCATGAACTTTCGTATGCGAAATTCGAGGGGAAGATCCCGGAGGGGTACGGAGCGGGGAAGGTGAAGATCTGGGATAAAGGAACTTTCGAAATTGTCGACAGGAAGGACTGGAAGATCGTTCTGAAGTTCAAGGGGAAGAAACTGAAAGGGGAATACGTGATCCTCCGTTTCAAGAAGGCAGGAGAGAAAGACTGGCTGATTTTCAAAAAGTGAAACTCTAGAACACATTTAAATAGTTTAAAGTGTATCTATTATTAAGTGGTTAAATGAGTGCCGAATACAAAAGTCCCAGTTCAAATGAATTTGATAAGAGGTATTTATCATCGGCTTCCTTGGTATTTGAAGCATATAGAGGAAGGCCCCAAATAAGGAAACTTCACATAATATTGCCCACTATAAACAGGGAGGATCACAGGACGGAGCAAGGAATACTCCAAAAAACTGTGGAGAGTGCAATAGGAGTTAATCTTTCAGGTTATAGCGATATTGCCGCTAATACCGTGTTGTTATCGGATCAGTCGAAGGAGAAAGCTCTCGCTGGAGAAAACGTTACTACACTTTCTCTGGCGTTGGAAACCATAAATAAGAGAATCTACAGGAGAGAAAGAAATAGGGGACAACTTCCTGAATTGCCCAGACTCTATTATTTTCACTTAGGAAGCAAAATAGTTAACGAGATTCTGTTAGACTATCTCGGTGAAGATTCTCCTTATCTCACTGCCCGGCCAGGCAAAGGACTTAACATGTATTTCGCAAGTCTGGTGGCCGGAAAAGAGCATGAGAGGCCTGAAAAGAATGAAGTTTTGGTTTTTTGGGACGACGACCATAGGACAGTGACGCCTCAGGATATGGAGGCCACGGCCTTGCCCATTGTTACAGATGAAGATATGAAATTTGTAAAAACCGCCTTTGATAGCAGAGCACATTATGAGGGGGCTGAGAAATATTCGGGCGGACGCGTCAACTCAACACTCGGAAAACCTATTATAAAGGTATTGAAGAAAATGAAACTCATAGAGGCAGATCCCAGATATCCTCTAACGGGAGATATTGCTGTAAGTAAAGATGCCCTTTACGAGTGGTGGTTCGGTTCGCGTTATGGTGTAGAAATGGTAACACTTCTTCAGACCATTTCCAACTTCGAGGCTTTCAAAGATACGCGCCTAGAGCCGAAAAATTATATGGAAGTGTGCATAGGAAAAGACTTCGATAAGGCACATGCCGAAGGAAAACCCAAGGTTGAAGCACTTGAGGATTTGAAAAGTATGGCTCAGCAGATAACTATGAATCTTGTAGGGGCTGTAGGGGAAGAGTTAAAAGAGAAGTTTGATCGCGATCCTGATAAATTCATGGATATGTTAAAAGAATATAATAGGCAAATTTCTCATAGATTGGTTATGGGCGGGAGGAAAATAGCTGCAGACTTCACATTGGAGGAGTTAAATGAGAGTATATTGGGCGGGGTAGGTGATATTGTTTATGATTTTTTCAAGTCTGATTCTGCTGATTTTAGAGGAAAGTATGGAGTCGATAAGGAAATTATACCTCCAATCAATCAACTCAAAGAGGAACTTGGAAAGGAATTCGATGATTTGGTGTCAGATCTTAGGGGACAGAGGAAAGAGATACACGTACCTGCATAAAATTTCTTAATCCTGAATCAACTTAATTAGTCAGGCATCCAATTTTATATAGAGCCGTATGATCGACATCTACACTTTCGTTGAGGCCGTCTGGCTTTTATGGCCAGCCTACGGAGCGAACGGTCTGTGCATGCTCGCCAGAGGGAAAAGATCGATAGACGGCGGAAAAACGTTCCGCGGAAAGCCGGTATTCGGAAATGGGAAGACCTGGGAAGGTTTCATGCTGGGGGTTGTGATCGCCACCTTGGTCGGAACGTTCCAGATGATCGTTTTCCCCTACCTTCCGTGGGATCTGTCACCTGTCGCGCTGGACATAGTTCCCATGTCGCCGTTCATGGGATTCGTGATCGGCCTGGGCGCGATGGCCGGGGACCTGGGAGGCTCTTTTCTGAAAAGAAGGATCGGAATCCCCAGGGGGAAGCCCGCCCCGCTGCTCGATCAGCTGGACTTCATAATCGGCATGCTTGTTTTCCTGGCTTTCGTGGTCGCTTTGAAGTGGGAATGGGTCGTTATTCTCGTAATTCTAACGCCCGTGATACACCTGGTCGCGAACGGGGTCGCGTATCTTTTGAGGATAAAGAAAGTGCCTTACTAAAGTCTTCTTCTATTTTGGAGACCTAAAACTTTCGAATTTTGGTTATTAGCCAAGACTTTTTGTTCACTCGCGAATTCCCTTTGCCTTCTCCTGAATTCTGTGCTGCCGTATAGATTCATGTCAATGGGCTGCAAAGAATCTTTAAGAGCTTCGAAGAGTCCTACATATTTTTCAGAAAATTCTTCAAAATTCCTCAGCTGTTCCCTTTCAGACGGGACGTCATCAGCAAGTAATCCGTTATATTCCCAAACAGTATTTTCTATATTGCTAAAATCGATGTTCCCGCCTTTTTTACCTCGGGGACCAAAAGAAAATGGATATAAGCCCGATAAACTTTCCGTAATTTCATTAGGTAAATTATCTTTTTCATTATTAACAAGGATAAGTTTTCTTACCTCATCTTTTTTGTCTTCTATATAATCTTTTTTGAACGGGTTTACTGTGATTTTCTCCCAATTCAAATTCAATTTATCATCAAATTCAATATTAACCTTTTCTTCACCAAAATCTATGGTGATGTTATTATCGCAAACATTCGCTGTGTATTGATATCCTTTATATTCGAATGTATGCTTATAACCGGGTGAGCAGCCAATAAGATTTAAAATAAGATTCACTCCTGCAAAACCCATACCTGCTTTGTATAGAAACGGTTTTATTTTCACCATATAATCCTTAACGACTATTAATTTTAAAAATCATTATGGTCCCGTTTTTCTGAATACTTTTTAATCTGAGCCACCATAAGATGTAAATGGTAAAGGCTATTATCTTTGATTTATGGAATACCCTTTCTTACAATGATCCTTTCAATCCGCATAATTTTGTTCTCTCAAAAATCGGATTGGAGAAGAACATGCACAACGACCGCATTATTGAGGAGGAGTTAATGGTTAGCAAAGAGGATTTCGGAATTCTTGTTACTAATATGCTCAGAAAATTTGGAGTAAATGATAAATCTGTTGCCAAAGAGATAGAGGAGACGTGGAAAAAATCCAGGCTCATTCTTTTTCCTGAAGTTATAGATTGTTTCAAAAGATTCAGAAAAAACCACAAGCTGGCAATACTCTCAAACTCGATAGCAATAGATATCCCCAAAATCCGGGAATCGGGAATAATGGAGCATATTAATTATGCGGGATTTTCCTTTGAAACTGGCTTGCTTAAACCAGACATAAGGGCATTTGAAGACGTTCTGAAAAATCTAAACATTCGCCCAGAAGAAGCCATGATGGTTGGGGACAACCTGACTGTTGATATCGTGCCTGCGGAAAAACTCGGGATGAAGGCGGTTCTGATCAGAAGGAAAAACGAATTCGAGAGGAGTCACACAGAGAGGGGGAAATACAAATTCACAATAAAATCACTCAATGAACTGGAGAGATTTTTATAATTTACCGTATTGATCTCACTTTTTGATTTTATACGCCTCAAGAATTCTTTCACAGTCATCCTCTTCGATCTCGAAGATTTTGATTAACTGTGTCTTCCTTTTCTCGGGAATGTCCGGGGCGTTGGGGTCAAGTTTTTCCCATGTGTTTTTTCCCGGGTTATAAAAATCAATATTGCTGATTGAGTCGTTGCGCAGAGGCCCTTTAACTATGAAGGTATCACTGCCGCCGGCAGAGTATCTTATTTTCACTATTGTTCTATTGGGGTCGCCATCCAAATCTGAATCTTCAAATATTATTCCCTCAACACCGCCTCTACCGGGCTCCCAACCACCCGGGTTGTTTGAAATTACATATGATTTCGGTATTTCCGTGTCAGAATCTAAAAGGACAGTAATTTCCTTTTTGTCCATATAAAAACGAATTTCGTTATCCCCTCTAACGGCAAATATTTTATTGCCCTCGTACAGGAATTTTGATGCGCAATCGGATAGTCCTAGCAATCCCAAGGCGGCTGTACAGAGAGCGGGTTTAATGGAACTTTTCATGCAATCACACCTACGAACGTATTAATATATGGCAGTATTAATTTAAAAACTCTTATTGTTCCTGTTTTTCTGAATGCTTTTTAATCTTTCCCGCTATAACATACTATTGGTCAAAATGGAAGGGAAGTTTATTGTCTTTGAGGGGATTGACAAATCGGGGAAGGAAACGCAGGCCAAGATGTTGTACGATTATCTGCATAAGAAGGCGATCCCGGTTATCTACACAGAGGAGCCCAGTCCGAAGAATCCGGCAGGGAGGCTGATAAAGAAGTGGCTAGTGGGGCAGGCAACGATCACGTCAGGGGAGGCGATCACCCTCCTCTACACGGCCGATCGCTTCGAGCACCTGAAAAAAACCATAACCCCCGCACTGAACGCGGGGAAGAACGTGATCTGTGATCGCTACTTCTACTCGACCATAGCGTATGAATCCGCGATATTCAAGGTCGAGAAGGAGTGGATCAAATCCCTTCACAAGGACGTCAGGAAGCCGGATGTCGTGATCTTCATAGATATCGACCCGGAGATCTCTCTCAAGAGGGAGCGTTCGCTTCCGAACGACAGACTGGAGAAGGTCGAGCTTCTTAAGAATGTCAGGGAAGCATACAAGGAGATGATTAATGAAGAGAGATTCTTCGTGGTGAACGGGGACAGATCGAAGGAGGAGGTTTTCAGGGACGTCCAGCTCGTGATCGACAGGCTTTTCGGGATTTAGATTCTTTTGGTCATAGGTTCGAATTTTAATTCTGATAAATCTTTATTTTCCTCCATCACTCCTTCAAAAATAACGAAATTCACGTCGTAATCGCTCTTTTGTTTGTACTCGCTCTCGCTCGAGTATTCGCTCGTGATGTGATAGTCGGAGAGTGAGACAGTTTCTTCCTTCTTCTTATTGTACTTCTCCTCTGATATCGCTTCCTCGATTTCTGATGACTTGCTGACTTGGATCTCGAATTCAGCTCCAGAGGGCGGGATTGTGGCGGGAACGAGGGTGCTTGCATTAGCTCGCCAGACCTCCTTGTGCGTGTTGATATCGATCGCGTACACATGACAGTCCCAGGAACCTATGTATACAAGATTTCCCCTTATCTTCGGGGTATCATAAAGATAACCGTCAGTTTTGAACCTCCACAGCTCCTTCCCCTCCATATTTAGAACGTAAAGGAAACGATCCTCGGATCCAATGTAAATCCTGTTGTCGTGTATGACTGGAAGGCCTTCGATGAGTCCGCCTGTTTTGAACTTCCATATCTCCTTGCCTTCGATATTTAGAGCGACCAGATAGCCATCCCTTGTTCCGTAATATAAAATGTCGTTGTGCTCTACAGGGGCGTTACCGCAACCGAACTTCGCTGCCCGGTATCTCCACACCTCCTTTCCATTTTCCACCGAAATTGCATAAAGATTTCCATCAAAGGAAGCGAAGAAGACCATTCCTCTGTAAACGAGAAGATCAACATCGTTATGAGCCTCTGCTCCACTCTTGAAACGCCAGATTTCCTTACCCGTTAACCTGTTAAGGCAATGGAGATTCCCATCAAAACACGTTATAAATAATTTCTCATTGGATACTTTCGGGACGGACATCATTTCATCCCCTGCCTTGAACCTCCATACCTCTTTTCCAGTCTCTGAATTCAAAGCGTAAACATAGTGGTCTTTGGAGCAGAAATAAACTATGTTGTCCGCAAATGCAGGTCCGCTACCCACCTTACCTCCGGCCCTGAACTTCCATACAACCTCGCCATTGCCCTTGTCCAGGCAATAAAAATAACCGTCATAAGAACCTGTATACAACTTCCCTTTGTGCATCTCGAGTGTACACATGAAAATGTCGCCGCCTTTGAACCTCCACAGCTCTTCTCCAGTATCGGCGTTGAGTGCGTAAACAAAGGAATCCGCTGCTGAAAAATACAAAACATCCCCATGGAGCAAACTCTGGGTGATACTTCCTCCGTGGGTTGCCCTCCATACCCTGTCGAATTTCCCAACCTTCTTGACTTCTATGTCCTCTATCTCAGCGTCAAACTCCGAGGCCTCAAATCCCTCGAATCCGATGTCCATATATCCTCACCTTCCAATACATCCTCGAACATCACGAAACTCGTATCGTAATCGCTCTTCTGCTTGTATTCGGAAGTGGTTGAATATTCTGAGGTAACATGATAATCCGATAACGAAACGCTTTCCTCTTTCTTCTCCCTGTATTTTTCATCTTCTATCGTTTCTTCGTCAGTGCTGGATTTCTTGATCTCCATTTTCCATGCCCCGTATGTCGGAGGGATTTCGGATTCCCTGAGGTTCGATGAAGCGAATCTCCATAATTCCTTGCCTTCCAGATCTATCGCGTATATGTGGCAGTCCCAGGAGGAGAAGTAGATCTTCCCTTCCCAGACCGTGGGGAAATGATAGTTAACGGTTCCTGTACGGAATCTCCATAATTCTTTTCCCGTCTTTGCGTCAAGCGCATAGAGGAATCCGTCGCCGTTAACAAAGAGGAACATCCCCTCGTGTCCGACACCGCAGTCCATTGCCTCCCTGCATTTGAACCTCCACAGCTCCTTGCCTTCGAGCGTTAGACAATACATTATCCCGTCTCGGGTCCCGTGGTAGAGAAGACCTTTGTAGTAAACAGGAGCGCTCGAATTTCCATATTTCCCTGTTTTGAATCGCCAGATTTCCCTGCCTGTTTCCAGATCAAGACAGTATACGTGATTATCAAATGACGAACAATAAACCCTTCCCTCCTTTATCAAAACCGGATTAACTTGCCATATTTCTGCTCCTGTCTTGAATCGCCAGAGTTCCTCTCCCGTTTCCGCGTCAAGGCAGTAGTAGTTATCATCGAAAGATCCGAACACCACCTTCCCCTCCGCCACTGCTGGGGAGGACGCGACCTTGTCTCCTGTCTTGAACTTCCAGACTGGTTTGCCTTCCAGATCCAGGCAGTATGCGTACCCGTCACCTGAGCAGAAGTAAATTTTATCATTCCAGACAGCTGGCGTGCTAATTACCTCCCCGCCTGTCCTGAACCTCCATACTATCTTGCCTGTCTCCCTGTTCAGAGCGTAGAAATCATAAGCGTACGAACCTATGTAAATCACGTTGCCCCTAACGAGAGGGCAAGATCCCATAACCGGTCCTTCGAGCTTTGTTCGCCAGATCTCCTTCCCGCTCTCCGCATCAACGGCGTAAACACAGGAATCCATCGCCCCGAAGTACATCACTCCCTCGTGAATCGTTGGCTTCTGGTATATGCTTCCTCCTTCCTTGATGTGCCATATTCTGTCGTACTTCTTGACCTTCTTCACCTCGACTTCTTCCACGTCCACGTCGAAGTCCGAAAATCCCGACTCGAAACCCAGATCCATGGGGATCACAAATTTTTATTACTGATAAAACTTATAAATTTAATTAACAGGGGTTTTTGCATGTTTTCAAAGGTGTTCATAAACTCTAAGAACTCTTACGGAAGGGACATAAAGAGGAGGGTTGAGAAGATCCTGAATAGTCTTGGGGTGGAACATGTTTATGAGAATCTCCATGATGTTGATCTAGCGATCCTTATCGGGGGGGACGGAACCCTGTTCGGTAACCAGTCCTTCCTTTCGTGTCCTATCCTGGGGATAAACCCCGGACACTCCGTGGGTTTCTACATGGCGGCGAACGACAAGGATTTCGAGAATAAGGTTCGGAGGATATTGCTCGGGAAGGAGGGGAAGGATTTCTTCATCCAGAAATTCCCCAGGCTGGAAACCAGGATAAACGGGGTGAAAACCCCTTACATAGGAATGAACGACGTTCTCGTTTCCCCGATCTACGTGAGGCGGATCCTTGATTCGGAGTTAAGGTTGAAGGGGAAGAAAACGATCGAGAGGAATTCAGGAATCCTTGTATACACCCCCGGGGGGTCGCATGCATACGCGAAATCAGCAGGGGCAAAACCCCTCAAGGATTCGAAAAGATTCGGAGTGGTTGGGATCGCTCCCTACTGCGGGAGACTTAAGAGAGGGGAGATCACGTTCCCCGGAGGGATTGTTTCTGTAAAATGTCTGAACCCGGAAGGGGAGGTATGCGCGGACGGGCAGGAGTGTCAGGTCACCAAAATCAGGGAGGGGGATGTGGTAACAATAAAACAGAGCAATTCCCCTGTAAGGATCATTTCTTTTGAGAGAAATTTTTCCGGGCGTTCCCACTGCAAGAAGTAAATCCTATTCCCTCATCTCTTCCTCTATTATTTCAATAACCTTCCTTGCGTCCGCCTTCCCCCTGACCTTCTGCATAACGAGACCGAGCATGATCTTCTTCCCTCTCGGGTCCTTGACAAGATTTGGGTTCTCGGTTATGGTTTTCTGAACGATAAGTCTGAGATCGTCCCTGGATATCACCCCCATGCCGAGTTTTCTTATGACTTCATCCAGGGTCTGTTTCGGGTTGTCAGCGAACGACTTCAGGACTTCCGGTATCGCCTCCTTCGGGATCCTCCTCCTCTTTAAAGCCCCGAAGGTCTCCAGGAAATGGCGGTCCTTGAGAACGTTGATGTTAACGCCTTCCTTCTTCTCCAGGTAGCGGAGCGTGGAGGTCAGCGTGGAGGAAACGGTTTTCGGATCGAATCCGGATCCTATCAGTTTGTCAAAAATCTCCTTCCTTCCCATCCTTACAATCTGGTCTATTATCTCATCGCTTATCTTCGCTCTCTTTTTGATCTCTTCCTTCTCTTTCCTCTCCCTCTCCTCTATAAGTTCAGGGAGGTTCTTTCTGATCTCCCTCAGAATTTTGCCGGAAATCTTTATTGGACGGATATCTGTTTCTGGATAGAGACGAGCGGCTCCCGGGAGCGGACGCATGTATTCCGTATCGCCTGTTTCTTTCGCTCTTCTCACTTCTTTCGGAACCCCCTTTATCAATTGGTTTATTCTTTCACAAACTATCCGCATTGTCTTTCTGACCGATTCTTTTTCACCCGAGGCTATTATGAGCGTGTCCCCTTTCCTCGCCTTCAATCGCTTTCGAAGGATACCGAATTCCTTTGAGAGTTTATATTTCTCGAGATCTTCATCGCTGTGTATTATCCCTTTCAGTTCACTCTTCACTCGAACGTAATTCGCGATCTCGCTCCCCAGGGTCCGGTCGGGGGTGAGCTTCCTTTTCAGAAGGCCGGCGAAATTAGGAATCAGAATCGCATAGGTTGCCTTGTTCTTGGTTATCCTGGATTCCGATCCCTTGAAAATATGGGAGACGTGAACCATTCGCGGTTTGACTTTTTTGAATTTTATCTTTTTCAATTCCCTTTTGATTCCCAGCAAATTCTTTTGTCTCAGAGCCTCGTTTTCAACAAGTTTAGGAAGGAGTTTAAGATCCTGCGCCCCTTTGATTTCAATCCTTTCGCCTCCCTTTATCGATATGTTCACGTCCTGGCGTATCGTTCCTATCCCACGACGAATAGCAGGGAAACTCCTGAAAATCAAGCCGATCTTTTTGGCTGTTTCGAGAGCATGATCTGGGCTCTTTATATCAGGATCTGTCCTTAGTTCGAGCAAGGGGATACCTTGTCTGCTCAAAGAGTAATAAATCCTGTTTCCCTCTGTCTTTTTAATTTTGCATGCATCTTCTTCTAAACATAAAGTTGTTACCCTCACCAAATCTCTTGAAGTTTTTATACCGGATTTTTCCTTCTCCATGCCAACAACTATCGTTCTTTGGAAACCAGAGCATGCACTCCCATCCAAAACAGTTTTTCTCATTACATGCAATTCCTCTGGAATTTCCAAATTGAACATCAATGAAACAGCCAAGGCTGTTTCTAGAGCTTCCTCATCTATCGATTGAGGTGGGGACTCATCACTATCTACCAGACAGGCCTCGTCCTCATAGGCATGATAAACAAAACTCCTGTCCCTCAAGGTTTCATGCATTGCAGCTATATCAATTTCTCCCATCTCTCCGGCAACTGGTCTCATCTTTCTTTCGAATTCACTTTCCAAATTCTTCTCTTTCATCCTACTGGAACATCTACAAAAAAGTTTTTTGGTCGAAAGCTGTTGGTGGAGTTCAAGACCGCACTTTAATCCGATTTTTGAGTAGTCGATTTCACTCATTCAATCCCTCATTTAACATTTGTCAGGATAATTAAAAAATGAAATAGGAGAGTTTTTTGAAAATATTTATTATACCAAGATATAAATAATTAATATGGATGTGTGTAATATTTTAAACTTTGTTCCTCTGTATATGGAAGACAGGAAGGGAGAAATGCAAAAGGTAATTATAGTTCAAGATTTTAAAAATTTGTTTAATTACTTGCCCATCGAAGAAAAAATACATTTAATACTGAGTAAAAACAAGGAAATACTTTCTGTAAATGAAATTTGCGAAAAAATTAAAATTAAAAAAAGAACAGCTAGAAAATGCCTTTCAAAATTGGAGAATAAGAAGTTAGTAAAAAGAAAGGTTGGAATTAAAATAAATAATAATTTCAGGTTTGGGGACAAATGGTACGCGATAAAGAATTTTCACATTAAGTTGGAGGATAAAGTGTATATTCAATATGAAAGTACACACAAAAACAATAAAAAGATACATTATTTATTACTACCCAAATTCATAAAAATAGATAAAAATTTCGTAAGATGCATAGGTTTGCTGGATGCAGAAAAAACGAAGTTTAGGGTCAAGAAAACCACGTTAGAATTTGTGAATTCAGAACCGCTAATAATAAATAATATAATTCTATTTTTCGAAATTTTTTACATTCCCAAAGAATACTGGAGATGGAGATTAATTTTCAATGGAAACATAAAACATATTGTCAAAGATAAACTTGAAAATATAATTAAATTCTGGATTGAAAATACTGGATTATCTGCTACTAATCAATTGTTATCTTCCCCATACTTTACAGAGGCTAAGGGCAAGTATAAAATTAAAACAGAACTAGGATCACTTAATCTGAACTACAATAATCTCTTTTTTCATAATTTTGTTGAAAATTTATTGAATAAAATAAAATTAATTATTGAAAAGAATGAAAATTTTATACTAACTTATCTTTCCGGTTTTCTTTGTGGAGAAGCCTATGTGGGTGATAGAAAATGCAGAGAAATTCAAGTAGGCTCCAAAGATGAGAAGCAATTAGATTTTGTTAAAAAACTTTTAAACAAAGTTGGTATTGGAACGTCATATGCAAAAGCCTCTTCAACCTCTCCTCCAAGAATTCTCATCTGTGGAAAAAATAATTTTTTAAAAATATATAAAATGGGTGTATTTGATATAAACCTGAAAAAGAAGGCTTCGCTGGTAAGGAGGTTATTGGGTTATAAGAAAATGGATAGTATGATGAAACATATTCTTAAAAAGGATTTAGAAAAATTAGATGCAATGTTGAAGGGAAGAGAATTAGTATAAGAAATGCCCGGCTAATGTCCTCTTCGTAATTTCTCCGGCATAGTTTGTTGATATCATTCTTTTTATCTCTTCCATGTTTTTGGTATGACCTAGTATCCAGCCCAATTTGACAAAAGCAACTTCCGTCAGCATGTTATCTCCTGGTATCGCACCGGCATCTCGATAAAGAATTCTAAGGTTTGTATAAACATTGGTATTTATCCTTCCATATATGGTTTGGAGTGTTGTTACAAAGGGTATTCCATTTGCTGTATGTTTTTTAATTGTACTTATCCATTCGTTCTTTCCATTAGTAGGAACATGTCCCAGACCTGTGGCTTCAATGACAAATCCTTTGTAACTCTTCGAAACATAGTAGTTTATGACATCGGGGTCAGCCCCTGGATAAACTTTTAATATCGCAATCTTTGGTTCAAACTTACTATCAACTTTTACTTTGGTGTTATCTTTTCTCTTTTTGTAATTTCTGTTTTTCATTTCAATCCTTCCGTCAGGCCAGACCTCTGCCAATGGATATTCATTTATCGACCTGAAAGCGTCTCTCCTTTCGGAATCCATTTTTCTAGCGTGAGTTCCTCTTATAAAAAGGCAATAATCATCATTCGTACTTCCGTGCATGCAGATCCCCACCTCTCCTATGTTGGACAGGGCTGCATGAGAGGCGCAAACAAGATTCATCCCAGCGTCTGATGAACCCCTGTCGCTCGATCTTTGCGCTCCCACGAGAACCACGGGTTTGCGGAGGCCTTTCAAAAAGAAAGAGAGAGCAGCTGAGGTGTAGTGAAGCGTATCCGTTCCGTGCGTTATTATAACGCCCTTCTTCCCTGAATTCAGTTCCCTCGCCACGTGTTTCGCGAGCGAGACCCAGTCTGAAGGATCGAAATCCTCGCTCATCTTGTTGAGGGGGTTAGACATCTTCAGATTGACTATCTTGGAAAGTTCGGGGACGTTGTGCAGAAGTTCTTTCGGGTTCTCCACTGCGTAGACGCCTCCTGTCCGGTAATCCACCCGGGAAATTATCGTGCCTCCCGTGGATATCAGGGCGACCTTCGGCTTTCTCGGGTCAAAATCGACTTTCAAGAGGCTCTTGCTCGTCTTCCCGAGCTCGTATCTCATCTCCTCCTCCACGGATTCCGGTTCCTCGAATTTTGCTTTCGAGATCTTCAGACCTTTCACATCGAATCCCACGTTGTAGCCGTTATCGAGCTTGATCACGATCGTTCCCGGGTCCCCGAATTCCGGTTTGGGCATGAGCATTCCGAAATAGCGTTTTCGGGATTTCTCGATAAGGACGTGATCCCCGATTCGGATCTTTTTTCTCCTGAGCATTCCGCGAATTTTCGGAGAATACATAATTAGAATATTATAATAGGATTATAATAACTTTTATGTCAATACTTTAAAATAATCGGATTACGTGGCCTGTTAATAATGTTCTCAAAATACTTGAATGCCAACATATCATCCATTTGTTCATATGGCGATTTCATTAAAAAGCAGCTCAGTACCTTCGCGTCATATGCTTTGTGGTTGTCTACAAGGAGCCTGGCAGCCCTTATCGCGTCTATTACGACACCCCCACTGTTCGGGCTGTCCTCATCTTGCAGAGTCAAATCAATTGAAACTGGAATGTGACCGAAAATCTCCCCTTCGACGTTAATTTCTGCCTTTTTGTGATCGTAATTCTCCTTGGTATAAATCATTCTCGCCGTGGGTCTTGCGTCTTTTTTGTCCAGGACACTTTTCAAGGCGTCCTCCTTTGTCCCCTCTTTTGAATGCGCCCTATATTGTAGATTGAAGTGGTCCGCATTCCCCCCGTAGTTGACCTGTTCTGATTTCGTGACCTTGATACCTCTCATCTTGAATAACTCAAGCAATATTCTGTTTACAATCGTTGCCCCGCACTGGCTCTTTATATCGTCCCCCATTAGAACAAGACCTGCGTCTTCAAATTTTTCTATCCATTTGGGGCTTTTGGCTATGGGAGTAGGCATGCAATTGATAAAGCTGCATTCCGCCTCTAAAGCCGCCTCTGCATAAGCATAAGTCGCCTTATCGCTTCCCGTGGGAAGGTAGTTTATTACAATTTCTGTAACAGAGCCCTTAAGTACATCAAAAACATCGACAGGGTCTAACTTGCTTTCTTTGATAAAGGAATCTCTCGTTTCAGGTATAACACTATCGTATGTAGGTCCTCTTTGAACAACAGTATCGTATTCTAGGGGATCAGCGATCTTAACTGTTCTGTTTGGTTCCGCGCTTATTGCCTCATGAAGTTTCTTTCCCACTTTCCTTTCATCGATATCGAAAGCTGCTACGAATCCTACGTCAGAAGGATGGTAATCTCCAATCACTGGATGCATTAATCCGGTTGTATCTTTTTTATTTCTGGTATAGAAAGCCACACCCTCGACTAGACTCTTAGCGCAGTTTCCTACCCCAATGATTGCAACGTTGATCTTATATTGTTTGCCCATTATTTTAGAGTTAATAGAAAGTTTTAAATTCAGTTTAATTGAATATCCAATCTCAAACAGGCTCCCCGACCAGATCCACTGTATCCTTCTCCTCGATCCCTGTTCTCTGCATCTCCTTCTTGCAGAAAGGGCAGTAGAACTTCTTCCCCTTAAGCTTTTTGGATCTTCCATAGAAGTAGTATGCGATCGGGACGGTTATCACGAGGAGGGGGATGGTTATTACGAATATCGCGACGAAAACGGAAAGCCAGAGGAATATGTAGAAGAGGATCTTGTACGACTCGGAGTCCTTGACCCTGAACTGTTTCTTGCAGTTCCCGCACAGGTAAAGGCTCTGGACCATATTTTAAGTTTGTCCGAGATCCTATAAATCCTTGAAATCCTCGAGCTTTGTCTGCCCTCTCTTTTTCGGGGAGCTCTCGCCCTTCATCCTGTAGAGCGTTTTCTTCATCACGCTTTCCTTCCTGTGGGCCGTCCAGTAGTAGGCCTCGTCCCTCGTTTTCTTGGTGATCAGGATCATTATCTTCCCGAGCTTCGTTCTCCCAACCCTCCCCCTCCTCTGGATCGAGCGAATTTCGGAGGGAACGGGTTCGTAAAAAACAGCGAGTTCCATCTCCGGGATATCGATCCCTTCTTCTCCAACTGAGGTGGTTACGAGAATGTTGTATCTTCCTTCCCTGAAATCGGAAATCCTCTTCTTCTGTTCCTTCTGGGTGAGACCCTCCTTCTGCCCCATGAACTCGATTGGTTTAGAGTTTTCCACCTCCGAGAGGACGCTCACTATCTCCCTCACCATGTTCCTGTAGTTCGCGAAAACGATTATTTTCGAGCGAGGGTTCTCCCTGAACTGGGAGCTCACGATCTCGCAGAGCTTCCTGATCTTCGGGTGGCGGAAGCCCTTCTCGGAAAGTTCTTTCGCCAGCAACATCGCGTCCCGGATGTTCCTGTCCTTAACGAGACTTTTGGAGGATTTCGCCTTTTCCGAACGCAGTTTCTTGAAATAGCTTTCGAGCGAGTTTATCCCCTGGGTCTCCACCAGGCTCAGGGCATGCTCAGACTTTATCGCCTGGGAAACAAGGGAAACTCCCCAGAATTTTTTGTAACCTCCCGGGCCAGACATGAGTTTTTTCTGGAGGTCGAGCAGGTCACGCTTCGTGACCAGTCTGACCGGTTTGGAGAAACCGATCTTCCTCAGTTGTTTCAATCGCTGCTCGTAAGCCTTCCTCAGGCCCTCCCGGATGTTGAAAAACGTCTGCGGGAGCTCGACATTGACCCATTCTATCTGCTTTTTCTTCACGAAAGGAGCGACGTCGAAATCCTCCTCTGTCCGGATCTCGACCTTTTCTATTCCCAGGTTTTCCATTATCTCCCTGATCTTCTCCTTCGTTCCTCCGGGGGAAGCGGTGAGACCGAGTATCCGGGGGTTCTGAGAGCTCTCCAGGTAAACCTTTGCTATGTAGGGGTATGCGTAATCCCCGATCGAGTGATGCGCTTCGTCGAAAACCACGAGCGAGAAGTTCGAGAGATCCAATCGCTCGTTCTTCAGGTCGTTCCTGACCGTCTGAGGGGTCGCGAAAATTATTTTAGATTTTCTGTACGATTCCTCCCTTTCCTCAGGTTTGGTCATTCCCGTAAGGAGGGCGAATTCGTCCTCCGGGAGGTTTATCACCTCCCTGAAGGTGTTTAAATGCTGCTCGATCAGGGGCTTGGTTGGAGCCAGGATCAGGATTTTCGAATCGGGGTATCTCTCCAGGCGGAAGACGGAGAGAACGATAGCTACAGGAGTCTTCCCAAGACCGGTCGGCAGAACACAAAGGAGGTTGTTCTCGGCCGCTATTCCGAGTATCGCTTCCTGGTACGTCCGCGATTCGAGCGATCCCTTTCTTATCAGCTTGTGCTCAACGAATCCCATACTTATAGATTGTACAAAGGTTTATTATTTTTGCTCGAAAATCCTGAAAATTTTATTAGAAACCTCGGACAATAATAAATTGCTAGCAAAATAGTGGTTTTCATGGCGAAAAAAATAATCGGTCTGATAGAGCCCATAAAGATCGTGGGGAAGAACGTTGTTGGGACGACCGCTCTCTTCGACACCGGAGCGAAGCTCACATCGATAGACAACAAGATCGCTGCTGAAGCGCAGGTAGGGCCTGTCCTAAGGACCCAGAAGGTCAAGGCGCCGATAACGAAGGAGGCCGAGCAGAGGCCCGTGGTGAAGGTAAGGATAGAGATCAACGGGAGAGAATACGAGGCCGAGGCGAATTTAAACGACCGATCGCACATGAAATACCCGGTTATAATAGGAAGGAACATCATTCACGAAAACTTCATAATAGACGTTTCCAAACACCCGCAGAACGGAAAAAGGGTTAAGGAGAGCAAAGGGCAATAAGGATGAAGCTTTTCGATTAATTCTGAAATACCGGAATGGTGATCAGGAATTTATTGATTTTAGGATTCCTCTCAAATTCGACAAAGATCGCTCTATAAAATCGTTTTTATACGTATCGATTAAAAGGGTCAGGTCTTCCCTGCTCTTAAGTTTTAGTAGAATGCTCTTGAAATCGATGTTACCCTCGCCCAAGGGCAGGTGTTCGTCTTTCTCCCCGTGGTTGTCATGGAGATCGAGATTTATTATCTCAGTCATGCATTTCGATATGTACTCATAAACGTTGTTTCCGGATATGTTGGCATGACCCGTGCTTATTGAAGATTTCAAGCCCCTAACTTCTTTCAGAATCTTGTAGTATTCTACAATGTTTGAACCGAACTGGTAATACTCACCGCTGTTCTCCAGAACGATTTTCACCCCGCTCTGCCTGCCCAGAGAAACGATTTTCTTTAGGTTGGAAATCAGCTGTTCAAACCGCTTCTGTATCCTGTTTTGGGAGATACGGAAATCGCTTCTTTTCTTCCCCTTGTATGATTTTGAAGTTTGAAAATCCAGTTCCAGCTCTTCCAGCATATGTCCCGCATGAATCATCAGCCTGTCAGAACCCAGAAGTTTCGCAATTCTGATGTTTTCCCGAACCGATTTAATTAGTTCTTTGCTGTTTATTGATGTGTTCAGATGGTGGGGGCTTCGGACTATGATTTTCATTCCGTAGTTTACCGCAAGTTTTTTGAGTTTGATCAAGTCATCGTTCTTTAATCGCCTGTTCTGCTTACGGTCTAGATTCAGACCGAAAACCTCAAAGCCTAAAGAACTGGCGTATTTCAATTCCTCGAAAATGTTCATTTCCTTATCATCAACAAACAACCATCTTGAACTGTATCCTATTTTCATAGTTATCCCAAAAGCCAGGGATACGCCTTCTTCACCTCTTCAACGAAGTTCTCCGGGGAGTAAACTCCGAGTTCTGATATGATCGCTGTGACCAGATCGGGGTTTATTCTTTCAAAGCTCGGATTCTCGATCTTAACCCCCCTGGGCGGGTTCTTCCAGATCTCCTCAGGCCCGCGTTTTTCCACGGTCTCCTCAAAGCCGTAGATCCCCTCGGGGTCGAACTTCCAGGAGTCACCGCACACGTATAAAGGGACGTCGTACTTGTTGGCGATAACGGCGAACATCTCTGATCCTATCTTGTTGTATATTTTCGTGGTGGTTATCGCGTCCACCCCGAAAAAAGCGACGTCTGCCTTTCGGATGGCGATCCTCGCGGCGGAGTCGACAAAGTGCGTGACAGGGATCCGGATCTTCGAGAGCTCTTTCGCTGTTATTCTTCCCTGGAAGAGAGGGCGCGTCTCCGTGTTGTAAACCCTGAACCAGTTCCCCTCCTTCTTCGCCTGCCTGAGTATGTTCGTGACAGTGGAGGAGTGGCAGTGAGTGAACACTATCATCCCTGTGTGTATCCTGTGGGAAGCGATCTTCGCTATCATCCTCTCCGCGTGATCCATGTGGTCGAGGGTTTCCTTCACGAACTTACCGAGCATTTTCTTAAGATCGGTGACATCCAATCCTGGCGAGCTCTTCAGGTTTGAGATCACGTAGCGTATACAGTTCCTCATTAAAGGTTCGGTGGGTCTCACCTCGAATATCCTTCCCTTTATCTTATCCAGTTCGTCGAAAAATTTGTCATAGGATGTGGTCTTTGTTTTGAGTGCCCTGTATCGGAAAGCCTTCACTCCGTTTATCGCCACGCTCTCCGCTCCCTGTATCTTCATGGATTTTATGTCCCTCAGGATTCTTTCGAACTGGTCCATAGTAAAGAATTGTTTTTAGAACTTAAAATTTATCCCTTTATGGGTTTGACCTTCAGCCCGATCCCTTCCAGGCGTTTCTTGAACTTGTTCAGCGCGATATTTATGTCTTCAAGGTTTCTCCCGCCCGTGCATATTATCTTTCCTGAACCGAAAAGCAGGAAAGCAGTTCGGGGGCTCTTCATCCTGTACACAAGGCCGGGGAACTGCTCGGGTTCGTATTCCACTTCCTCGAGCGAAATCGCGATTTCATCCAGCATCAGTTTGGGCTTAACCTCTATCTTGGTCGAGGCCACGATGTTCTCTATGTTGATTTTGAACTTCCTCGGCATGGAGGTTCCTGTCTTCCTTATATCGTTCACTATTTTTTTCATAGCCTCCTTCGCCATCTGTATGCTTTTCGCTCCCGTGCACACGATCTTCCCCGAGGAGAATATGAGGGCGGCTGCCCTGGGATCCTTTATCCTGTATACAAGGCCGGGGAACTGCTCGGGTTCGTATTCCGTGTTATCCATCTTCTCCACCAGTTTGGTCAGAGTTATCTTCCTGCCCAGGACCGCGAAGGCCACGACATTCTCGACCTTGATATAGAACTCCACCACAAAAACACCCTTAATAATATATTTATCACGTTAAGCTAATTAGCTTTCTCCCCGAATAACACGGTTTGTTTCGTTTCCTTTACTTCCCTTTTCGGTTTCTTTTTTACCGGCATCCTGGTTAATCTTTCCGTTGCCTCCTCATTCTTGCCCTCAACGAGCAGCTCAAAGACGTTCTCGAATGTTTTCGGATCCAGGCCGGATTTTTCAAGGTTTTCAAGAAGAAACTTCCTGCCCATTTCCTCCACGGACAGCTTGTGCTCCTCAAGGGTTCTGGTCGGGATTTCGCTTTTCGGGACCTCCCTCTTGAAGGAGATGAGTATCTTATCCCCGAATTTCGATTCTATCTCACTCGTTAGCGTATCCTTGACCTTCCCCTTCAGATTCACTCTCACTATTGGTTTCTTCCTTTGCTCCTCCTCCAGGATCTTTTTGATTTCCCTTTCGATCGTTTCGAGATCCGGGTTCTCGAACGTTTTGTAGTAAACCTTTCTCTGGTTACCCAGCTGTATCCAGCGGGTTTCAAGCGTTTTGGTCTCAAAGGTCCAGAATCCCTTGGGTTTGGTGGACTCCTCCTTCAGCTGGGTGGGTATCAGGGAACCGGTCATGAGGAGGGGTTTCCCGGAGTATTCGGCCTTCCTTGGCTCGTGTATGTGCCCGTTCACATACAAATCGAAACCCTTCGGGAGGATATTCAGGTCCAGCGTGTGCGGGGCGTAAAGGAATTCAGTGATAGACTGGTGGAGGATAAAGATGTTGAAGCCCTCGACAGGCTTCGGGTTCCAGTTCTTCAGAACGGATTCGGCGTACTGGTCCGGAACTCCTGACATGCCGTGAACAGCGACTTTCTCCCCGTTTTTCTCGAAAACCACCCCGTTGCAGTGGAGGTATACAAGGAATCCAGCCTTCTCGAGCGCCTCTACCGGGTTCAGCAGGCCCTTCGTCCTTCGTTCGTGCGTCCCGTGTATCGCGACGATCGGGGTTCCCATGAGCGCGATCTCCGAGACCTTCGAAATATCCTTTCCCAGACCCTTAACGAGCCTGGTTCCGCTCTTCCTGAGCAGAGCTTTCACTAGCAGTTCCATCGCCCTCGCAAGAACCTCCGCGTTCGGATTCCTGGTGTCAAAAACATCCCCTCCGAGAAGTATCAGGTCGGAATCCTTCGCCTTTTCGATCGCCTCCCTCACCGCCTCGTAGGGATCTTCCTCCCTCTCCGTCCCTGTCCCGAAACCGAAATGGAAGTCCGAGAGGATTGCGATTTTCATACATAGAAATTGCAGACAGGATTTAAATTTGGTTCGCCCCGGAAAAACCTGGGGAAAAAGAATATAAAATTTCCTGTCAAAATAAGCAATTCGAGGTGATTGATAATGCCCAGAGGAAGAACTTATCGACTCAATCTTAACACCACTGCTGTGATAAAAGGGCTCAACGAGTCATTCGGGGAAAAATTCAATCCTCAATATCATCCCAGGTCAAGAGAAAATTATGACACTGGCGTTATAAAGGATCATGAAACCAAAGAAAGTCTGGTGATTGTAGGTGAACCCAAAGAAGAACTAAGTGGTGACCGTCAATTGAAACTTTTAGTATCAGGACCTGAAGCGGATGAGTCAATTGGTAAATTTATAGATATATGCCAAGCAAGAAAAGTAGGAGTATACCCATTTTAAATTACTTTACCCACGGAACATCTACGTCATCAGTTCTCCATCTTGAATCAACATCTCTCGAACTTTTTTGTCCGGATTTGTGAGCGATCAACCCATTCCAGGCGATCATTGCTCCGTTATCGCCTGACAGTTCGCGGGGGACGACTGCGAATTTTCCTTTCCTTTCCTTCGCCATTTTGTTCAGCATTTCCTGCAGGCGGAGGTTCGCCGCAACGCCTCCCGTAAGCAAAACCTGATCCTTCCCCAGGTGGGCGAGCGCACGCTCAGTTACCTCTGTGAGCATGGAGAAGAAAACCTCCTGGATCGAGTAACAGAGGTTTTCGAGTGGTTCGCCTGACTTGTGTTTGTTCAGGCAGGCGGTCACGATTCCTGAGAAGGAAAGATCCATCCCCTTCACCACATAGGGAAGATCGATCCATTTCCCCTTCTTGGCGAGCTGCTCGATTTTAGGGGCCTGAGGAAAGTCGAGCCCCACCGAACGACCGAACTTGTCGAGCGCGTTTCCAATTCCAATATCCATGCACTCCCCGAACACGCGGTAGCGAGATTCGGAGAAGGAAATGATCTGCGTGTTTCCGCCGGAAACGTAAACAACCACAGGGTCTTTAAACCCTGAGGTCAGTCTTCCGATCTCTATGTGCGCAACGCAGTGGTTCACCCCTATCAGAGGGATTTTGTTTTCGCCGGCGAGGTTTTTCGCGAATTCCATGCCCTTGTACAAACACGGAGGGAGGCCCGGTCCCCTGGAATAGGTTATCAGGTCAACGTCCTCCATTCTCTTTCCGGACTTTTCAAGAGCCTTCCTGAGAACCCCGTCCCTCGTCTCTTCATGGTGCTTCCCGGCTTCCATGGGGACGATCCCCCAGCCCTTCTTTGGCTTGTAAACAGACCTCTCGTTCGCGAGAATCCTTCCCTTATCATCACAGATTCCGATCCCGAAGGTGTGAGCAGTCGATTCTATTCCCAGGCAGATCATAACATCACTTTTAATAATTCCGCCAATACATTTAAGTAAGATATACAAACGATTGTTATGAAAAACTACGGGAAGTTCCTCCTGGGCCTGCTGATCGGGGCCGCGGTCGTTATCTTTGTTGCCGGAATGTTTTCTTTGGTCTCCTTCGGGAGCACGGTCGCTGTGATCCGCGTGAAGGGGACGATAACCTCATCTCCCTCCTTCCTTTTCGAAACAACCACACCAGAGGAAATGCTTTCCATAATAGAAAAGGCAGAGGAGGATCCGACCATACGTGGCGTCCTCTTCGAGATAAACTCTCCCGGAGGATCTGCTGTCGCTTCCAGGGAGATAGCCTATGCTCTTAAACGTATGGAAAAACCAACAGTGTGCTGGATGGGGGACATCGCGGCGAGCGGGGCGTACTGGATAGCCTCATCCTGTGACCACATAATGGCTGATCCGTTAACCCTGACGGGATCCATAGGGGCGACTGCCTCGTATCTCGAGTTTTCCCAGCTGTTCGAAAAATACGGAATCACGTATGAGCAGATAACCTCAGGGGAGAGGAAGGACACGGGAACTCCCTTTCGAAACATCACAGAGGAGGAGAGGGAGAAACTCCAATACATGATCGATGAGATATTCAAGTACTTCCTGGATGACATAAAGAAGACAAGGAATTTATCCCAGGAACAGGTAGATCAGATATCAAGCGGGGATGTGTTTCTGGGGAAGGACGCGATTGAAATCGGTCTGATAGATTCCCTTGGGACGATCCATGACGCAAAGGAGAAGGCGAAGGAGCTCGCTGGGGTTGAGTACGCGGAGTTCGTGGAACTTAGAGGTAGGGGTTTGGGTTTGTTTGATCTTTTGGGGATTTTGTAGAGCTTTCGGAACATTACAGTGTAATATTTCCTACTTGTGCGCAAAATAAACCACGACTTCCCTCCGGTTGTTCGAATCAATCCTTCCGAACCCGATCCTCTCCATCTGGATCAGCTCGTTGGGTTTCGTGTTAGTCAGTTCCGGTTCTCCCAGGCCTTCTAGCGTTCCGTCCCTGTTAACCACGCGGACCTTCACGTTCGGCTCGCTCACCCACTGGATCTTGGGCATTTCCTTTATGAGGAGATCGTCCGAGAATCTCGGCCTCTTACCTAGCGTGATGTTGTACAATCCCTTCAGGCGGATAAACTTGCCGGAGAAGACCTTGTGATCATCCTTCGAAATGTAAATCCTCGAGTGGTTGAGAGGGATTTTCTTCTTCCCCCTGTCGGCATGATCGGGATGTAGGGGCTCGAACACCTCGTGCTTCTCAGGGGCGTTATCTATGGATAATTTAACAGGTTCGATCACGACCATGTACCGATTCGCGATTGGATCGATGAGCTTCCGGTTCTGCGTGTCCAGGTTTTCCCAGCTCAGCTCGATGTCATTCTTCGAGAGTCCGCACTGTAAAGCAAGGGATTTTATCGCCTCGGGCTGGAACCCCCTCTTGAGCAAAGAGCGTATCGTTGGAAGCCTTGGATCGTCCCATCCCTTCACTTTCCCTTCCGCGATCATCTCTTTGATATCCCTCGTGTGTATTTTCTCATCCGGGAAGCGGATCATCCCGAAGTTTATAACGTTCGGGAATTTCCATTTGAAAACGTCAGCTATCCTTTTCTGGACCTCGGTGTTGTGCTCGTGCTCCTTCCCGCGGAATACGTGCGTGATTTCGAGGTCATGGTCATCCACAACGCACGCGAAGTTGTACAAAGGCCAGACCGAGAACTTAGTCCCCTTCAACGGGTGTTTCGCCTTGTTTATCCTGAGTAACGGTGGATCGCGAAGGACGGGGTTCGGATCGCTCATGTTACCCATGAATCGCAAGACAGCCGATCCCTCCTCCAGTTCGCCCCTTACCATTGCGTTCCAGAGTTCGAGATTTTTCTTTTTGTCGTTTGCCCTGCAGGGACATTCCCTTTTCGAGAGCTTGTGCTTCCTGAAATTTTCGGGCGAGCATGAACAGACGTATCCCTTCGAAAGCTCGATCATCTCTTTCGCGAATTTGTGGTAGAGCGAAAGGCGATCGGACTGGAGAACAAGCGAATCCCATTTCGTTCCCATCCGGATGAGATCCTCCTTTATCCATTCGTACGCCCCGGGCTCGATCTTCTTCGCGTCCGTGTCCTCCACCCGCACGATGAACTTCCCCTTGTACTTCCTGGCGTAGGCGTGCGAAAGGAAGACTGCGCGCATGAACTGTCCTATTGACAAAGGACCGGTGGGGGAGGGGGCGAAGCGCGTACGTAACCCTTCCTTCGCATCAGGGAGATCGGACAAGCCCTCCTGCCTCTTTTCCTCCCTTTCGAGCATTTCAGGGGCGAGCTTCCTGAGGGCCTTCCTCTGCTCGTCCAGACTCATGAGGTTGACCTGCCTTACGGTCTGCTCAACCAGCGATCTCGTTTCCTTTATGTTGGATCTTGCCTCCGGACTCTGGGAGATAATCTTTCCCAGGACAGCGGAAGGATTTGCCTTCCCCTTGTAGAATATCGCGTTCTGCAGGGCGTACTCGAGAATGAGATTTCTGAGTTTCATAATCACATATATAAAAGAATGAAATAAAAATAAATTGGGATATCATGAGATTCGATGCAAGGTGTAAGGATTGTGTATTCTTCAGGAGCAAAGTTCCGGGTGACCTGGAGTGCGCAAACAATCTCGGAGATGTCTGGGACCCTGGGTTTCAGGCGTGCGATAACTTTTCTCAAAGAAAGAAGTAACAGATTCGGCATCAAACTTAATAATACGGGAAACAAAATTAGTTCCATGAAAATCACGTTTTTGGGGACCGCGGGCGGAAGGATCGTGATAATGACGCAGATCCGGGCGTCGGGAGGATTTGTTCTGGAGATGGACAACGAGCTGATACACATAGATCCCGGGCCGGGAGCGCTAGTCCGGGCAAAGCAGTATGGAGTTAATTTGCGGAAATTAACTGGCGTAGTTGTCTCGCATGCCCACACGGATCACTACACGGACGCGGAAATGGTAATAGAATCCATGGCTCAGGGAGCGATGAAGAAGAGAGGGGTTCTTATAGGGAGTGAATTCGCGATAAAGGGAGGGGATTCTTACAGGCCGGCTGTTTCCCCATATCACCTGAAATTCCTCGACCGCTATGAAATACTCGGACCTGGGAATAAAACGAAGATCGGGAAAATAGAGATAGAAGCAACGCCAACCAAGCACGGAGAGACCAAAGCCCTTGGTTTAGTTTTCAGGGGGTCGAAAACCCTGGGATACGCGGGGGACGGGGAGTATTTCGAGGGGCAGGAAAAACATTTCGAAGGGTGTGATTACCTCGTTCTGAACGTGCTGAGACCGAAAAACGTCGAATGGCCGGAACACATGAATTCCAACCAGGCAGTGAAGCTTATCGGTAAGGTCAGGCCCTCGCTCGCCGTAATCCAGCACTTCGGGATGAAGATGCTGAAGGCAAAGCCTGAAAGGGAGGCCAAATGGATCGAGAAGGAAACGGGCGTGAAAACGATCGCCGCGAGGGACGGCATGACTATTGACCTGGGGAAAGGGAGGCCCGAAGGAAAGGGTCTGGAGAAATGGGTCAAATAAAAGACAACACAACATTTATATTAATATGAGAATGATGGGGTTTTCCGAATTAAAGAGAAGTACATACAGATTATCAAAAATGAGCAGCAACCGGCTAGTAATATGCAGCCTTTTCATGTTTTTGATCATTTCTGCGCAATCCGAAGCACTCGAGGCTGAACTGCCGGACCACATAATCCAGATTGGAGCTCAAGACAACGAGCTCATCAAGATCGGTGTGCTGGATGTGACCCTTTATGACGGCTGGAACGGCAACCCCGTTGACCCAACTGGTGTGCAGGACTCAACTGTGGCACTGCAGAAGGCGATAAACGATTCCCGGGATCACCAGCTTGTTGCCTTCTTTCCCAATCAGGAAAACGGAGAAAGGGCGGTCTACCTGGTTTCGGACACACTATATTGCGAGCAGGAATATCATGCGATTTTCCGTGGCGAACCAGAGCCGAATGTGCTGGTTGGTTCGACCAAGGGCGCTGGAAGGCCAATAATAAAGCTCAATGAGAATACCAACAAGTTCTCTGACCCGCAAAACCCGCAGTTTGTGATTTTGTATTGGGCACATGCCGGACATTGGGACCCTAGGTATGGCTACAACTGGCCGGAGTGCGGAGAGAATGACATATCATTCAACCAGATTTTCAGAGGGATTGACATAGACCTCAGTGGAAATCCGGGAGCAATTGGCATACAGCATTCTAGTGCGCAGGGGTCCGCTATCGAGGACACCAGGATAGATGCGACCGGCGCTTTTGCCGGTGTGGGCATGTTCGGCTCTCTCGGCGGGGCATCATACAATGTCGAGGTTGAGGGAGGTAAATACGGTTTTTATGGAGAGCCTTATAATTGTACGGAACCCTGCTTTAGTGAAGGTGAATACTACTACGGCTACAACGGACATGGATATATTTTCGGCAGCACATTCAAGAACCAGGATGATGCTGCGTTCTACCTGGGCAGCCGTACAGCAAGCCCTGTTCTCGTGGCGGGCTTTCATATCGTTACGACTACAGGAAGTATTACAAACGGCGCCGTGCGCCGGGCCAGGGGAGGCTTCAGCCTGGTTGACGGGTTGATAGAAACAAACGGTGGCCAGATATTTGAAGACGGCAAGAATCTCTATATGAGGGATGTGTACGTCAAAGGTGCTGATTCTGTTGCGAACGGCTGGGACATAACAGACAGCCAGGGCTGGACCCACATAAAGGAATACGTTTACATCAATTACAAGGAAACGAATCTTATTGACGGCGTCCTTAACACAAACGAGTACAGATCTAAAACCGAGAATGTAGATGTAACCACGAGCCAGCTCATTGACAGCCTGGTCAAAAAGCACAGGTGGGATGAAAACACATTCCCCTCGTTCGAGGATGCAGATGCAGTGAATGTGAAAGAGATGGGCAGCTACTCTGCAATGGGCGATGGCGTGACAGACGATACAAGTGCCCTGAATTATGCCATCGAAAACTATGACAAGATACTCCTTCCAAGAGGAATATACACTGTCAGCGATACGATCGTGCTTAAGAGTAGAACTGAAATGGTCGGAGTGGGCGATATTTTCTCAAGAATCATTCCCCACAGCTCCTGGACTCCTTCCGGGGAGACCATTATACTGACCACGGAAAATGACAAGGATGCGACCACGATAATTTCTTCGCTAAGCGTGAACACAGATATGCATCTTGAGGTACCGGGTGGTCCGGGCTTCACACCCATCGAATGGCGGGCTGGAAGGAACTCTGTTACCAGGAACGTAATGGCAGGCGCTTATGGGAGTGAAGTAGACGCATTTCTCGGATATCATCGATTCAGGATAAGTGACAACGGAGGAGGGAGTCACTACGGACTTCTGGCAAGGCAGCGCGGTTTGGGAGATGTTAGTCGTGCACTGCTTATTGAAAACACCAATGAACCTATTTGTGTGTATGCCTTCAATGGTGCCGGAGAGCCCACTGACACGACCATAGAGATCAAGAATTCCAATAATGTCAATTTATACTATTCCATTTATGAAGGCAGCAGGACATGCGTAAAAATTGAAAATTCAGAAAACGTGTCCGTTTTTACCAGCAATAAGAACGGCGTCCTCTACTCAGACAGGGGTGGAATAGAGGTGGTTGAAAGCGATAATGTTCTGGTTTCAAATGTTTGTTTTCCCTATACGGAGGAGCCCAACCAGTATGCTCTCAGAGAGACATATGGCGGAATTACCTATAACATAGGGAACGATAACAACATCGCACTCTTCAAACGGGGCGATCCAGGATACACCCCGATCCTTTGTTCAGAGCCCGTATGCTCCCAGAACTCCGACTGCGG
>JABAOH010001913.1_pt1 | contig 39187 bp, 33 predicted proteins | sample 7062181 | NCBI WGS metagenome assembly JABAOH01 (sample SAMN14538630, study PRJNA623070) | marine sediment metagenome | biome: marine biome [ENVO:00000428]; feature: marine pelagic biome [ENVO:01000023]; material: deep marine sediment [ENVO:00002113]; isolation source: pool of 5 deep marine... | reverse complement strand
ATCCTTATCTTTATATTCGCAAAATATTTTTCTCAAATTTTTTAAAGATACAAAATTATATTTTAAATGTCAAGAATTTTTTAAGTTTTTTTATTATAATCTTACATTCGAAAAAAATATTTGAGCGATTAGTCCCGCAATAGGCGGGAAGATGAATGTACATGCTAATCGAATGAGTGTTAGTTTCCAACCCAATATTCCTAATTCCATGGGAATTCGAGTAATAGCCCAGAGCGACCAGCCTGTTAAATATGCAACCATGGTTCCCACTCCTGCGCCAGATTTCAGCAATCCTACGGCAATAGGTAGGCTGACGTAAGGTCCGCCAGGAGATAGCCCTCCTGCGATAGTTCCGATCAAAATGCCACGAAAACCTGATTCAGTTCCAACCCACTTCGATACGAACTGTTGTGAAAGAAGAACTTGTATCATTCCTGCGATGATAAATGCAAAGATTAACAATGGCAGGATCTGGACAGTCATTTTGAAGGCAGATTGTATCCCTGTAATGTGCTGTCCTTCCCCCTTTGAATAAGCAAGTATAGTCAGAATTAGCGCCAGAGCGCCCATGGTAATGGTTGGAGCAAGCATATTTGAATTTCTCCATATTTTGGACAGTGAAGTTCTCCGATGATGAATTTTCATAGGATAAAAGATTTTTAGAATATGGAATTAACGGATTAATTAAGCTGATAATCAAGGATTTTTATGATTAATATTTGAAAGCATGTCACTGTAAGAGCAATCGATTAGATCCTCAGACCGAATAGCGAATAATTGAATATATTTCTCACATTGTTGCTGCAATTGGCTTTGTCCGATATATCCTGTATTATCAATAGCCTCAATTTCGATGAATGAGCCAAGTCCTTGAACTTCATCGATGTGAAATTTTACATTATTTATGTAATAAATTTCTCGCTTCTTGTCTACAGCAATAAGCACGCCCAGAGATTTTGTCAGAATCTCTTTTAATGTTGAAGCCGGTTGAAAGCGATATAAGGTGACAATAGATTTTTTAGGACCAGCACTGTTTTCTCGATCGTAATGAATGAGATGACGTTCGATATTGCCCTCTCTGAGTTTTAGCCGCCCATGCTTACATTTAAAGTAGGTATCGATCTGGTGATCTTTGCCTTTAAAGATGGCGTTTCGCTGCTTCAGAATTTGACGGATACGCTCAGGGTCGTGGCAATGGGCTTTGATCTCGATGTTAAGGAAGCTCATCTTTTGTTCCCGTTAAATAAAAAGAAATCAGGTTTGTTTGAGAAACCTGGTTTCTTGACTTTCATTGCATCTGTCGAATACGTACTTCAATATCTTTAACATCTTTCAATAATTCGACAAGCTGATTTGGATCGGTTTTGCCATAATGATAAGGATAAAGAACTTTCGGCTTAAATGCCTTTGCGGCATCGGCGACCATTTCTGGGGTCATCGTATATGGTAAATTCATCGGCAGAAAGGCAATGTCAATTTTTTTCAAAGCTTTCATTTCCGGAATATTTTCAGTATCACCTGCAACATATACCCTTTTATCGCGAAATGTAATAATATATCCATTACCTTCGCCTTTCGGATGAAACGGCTGCCCGTTGTCTCGTTTATGCATGATATTATAAGCGGGAACTGCTTCAACTTTTATCCCATCAAACGTTTTGATCTCGCCATTCTTCATGATGATGCCATCCTCGATCTTTTTGTAACATTTCTCTGTCAGAACCAAATTTGTTTTTTCGGTCTTGATGATATTTAACACTTCAAGATCGAGATGATCTCCATGCTCATGAGTGACCAAAATCAAATCGCCTTTGGGCAATATCGTATAATCTGCCTCACGACTGACTGGATCGATATGAATCACCTTTCCATTAAATTTAAACATCAAAGTGCCATGTCCAATAAAAGTGATCTCCAGATCGCCAGCCGAAGTTTTGATCGTGTCGACTTCAAAAGTTTGCTGTGCAAATACTGGTAATGTAAAAACTACTATCAAACCAATGGTTAATAATGTTGAACAACGCATTTTTTTCCTCCTATTTTTATTGTTCGTCTTCAAAGTAGGACAAGATGCCATCTTGTCCTACATCTTTGCTGGAATAAAACTCATTGCCCGCTCCGCCATAGCCGTAATCGTCAACGACGGATTCACCCCCAAATTGGCTGGAATCGCCGAAGCATCGACGATGTACATATTTTCATAGCCGAATACTCGATGATACTTGTCGATCACGCCATGTTCTCGATCTTTGCCCAAGATACAGCCTCCTAAAATATGCGCCGTCATCGGGATATTAAACAGCACTTCAGTAATAGCGTTCTGTGGTATTGCATCCATTCGTTCTGCCATACCACGCAAAGCTTGATTTGCCTCTGGAATATATGTGGGGATCTTTTTGCCTTCGTTTTTGGAAACCAGTCCCTTTTTGAACAATATCCACCAGGGCCGCTTTCTGGAGACCGTGAGATAATTATCCAGTGTTTGCATGACGAGAAGAATCACGCTATTTCGTCCCCAGTTATAGGTGATGCGGGTCCTTAAAAATAGCAATGGATGTCGCATGCAATTCCAGATGAACTTCAGAGGTCGGGGAATTTTTCCACCGCCATCCGTCATCAATCCTGCAAAAATCGCCATCACATCCGAGCCTTTGGGATAACGCACCAGCTCGATATGGGTATTGTCATTGACAAACACACTCGATGTGATTGATACGCCCAATGAATGCTGCTGATTTTTCCTCGATGTGACGCCTGCCAGGACTTCACTATTGGTACGCACGAAATGTCCCATTTTATCAGAAAGTCCAACCAGTGATTCCTTTTCTTTACAACGCATGAGCAATTCCAGTGTTCCAATGACGCCAGCGGCAAAGACAACGCCCCTGGAACGCCGTACATCTTTCTTTTTGAAAACAAAATCTGTCACCTTTTGGGACGTGACAATGTATTCGTCGTTTTTCTCCTGATTCACATCAATGACTTTATGCTCAGGAATGATTTCAACTCCCAATCCCTCGGCTAAATAGAGATAATTCCGATCCAACGAATTTTTGCCGCCATCCCGACAACCGACCATGCAATGCCCGGTCATGGTACAGCCTATCCGTGCAGGACCTTTCCCGCCGAAATAAGGATCTTGTACAGTAACGCCAGGCTCGCCGAAAAATACTCCAACTTCTGATGGCTTAAAATATGCTTCTCGTCCGATTTCTTTTGCATAATCCTGTAGCATATAGTCCGTAGGCCAGAACTTGGGATTGGTGATCACGCCGAGCATCGTTTTCGCCGTATCATAATAGGGCATCAGCTCATTCTTCCAGTCGTCCACCAGCCCTCTCCACTGGGGATCGTTAAAAAATGAATCGGGTGGGACAAACAGTGTATTTGCATAAACCAAACTGCCACCGCCGACACCGCTGCCGCCGAGAATGAGAACATCATTCAATAATTGAATTCTTTGAATGCCATAACAGAATAACGCAGGCGCCCAGAGAAATTTCCAGAACGTCCAATTCGTCTTCGGGAAATCCTGTGCCTGCCACCGTTTCCCGCTTTCAATTACACAAACTTTATAGCCTTTTTCTGCTAATCTTAGAGCCGCTACACTACCGCCAAATCCAGAACCGATCACGATATAATCGTAAGTCATTTCCTCCCTCCGAATTTCAATCACCTAAAAAACACTTTTCAACCTGTGTGGTTAATAGGGGTGTCAAGCATCGCTCTGGAAGTCTGGTGTCAACTTTTCAGTGGTTAATATAATAAAACATTCCAATTTTGTCAATAACTTTATCTTATTCTTGCTTCCCAACGTTCTTCTATTGCTTTGCATCCAAATAATTTAAGTCTGATAGTTATTTTCAAACCGCAAAGTCGCCAGCAAGCAAGGAATTCGAGATTTTTCTTATTATTACACTGAAATAATCTTAAAAACTTTCAAAAGCTGAAATATTCCCAAACCTGCCGTAATTAACACGACAATAATTCCAAGAATATTGGCAAAAACGCCATTCTTAAATTTACCTAATAAATCACTTCGATTCATCACCATTAAAAGGAAAACAGCAACCAATGGTAGAAGGATCCCATTGGCTGCCTGTGCAAATATAATGGCAGCGACAGGACTTTTGCCGACAATTGCCAGGACGGTTCCAATCATAATAATGAACGCCCACACTGTTCGGAACTTCGGATCTTTCAATTTTCTTTCCCATCCCAAAACGCCTGAAGTGGCAAAGGCAGCAGCCAAAGGTGCGGTGATGGCGCTGGTCAAACCCGCGGCCAAAAGTCCCATAGCAAAAAAATATTTTGCAGTAGAACCCAGGAGTGGCTCTAATTGATTCGCCATTGTGGCAGCGCTTTTTATCTCAATTTCCTGCCTAAAAAATGCTGTTGCAGCAGTGGCAACGATTGCCATGGTAACCAATCCACCAATCGAAATAGAAACAACCGTATCCAATCTCGACTCTGCTAGCGCCTGACGTTGTGGTGTTGATTCCGACCATTTTTCTTGAACTGAACTGGAGTGGAGAAATAGGTTGTAAGGAACGACGGTTGTACCAATAAGGGCAATGGTAGTAATCAGCGCGCCAGTGGGAATATTGGGCACAAATATACCCTTTATCAAATTGGAAATATCGGGTTTCACGATGATTGCTGTTAAAAAAAACACAATGCTCATGATTACGACCATTGCAATTAAAATCCGTTCGATGATTCGATACTTTCCTGAAGCTAATAGAGAAAATGCCGTTGAACCGACAATAACCGCCCATATTTGAGGAGCAATACCAGTTAATGCTTCCAGCCCAATCGCAGCACCGATAATATTGCCTGTCTCGAAGGCTGCATTTCCGAAAGCGATGGCAGCGACCACAAGGATTGCAGAAAAAATAGATAAAAGTGGATTATTAAACGTTGTACGAATCGCTTCACCAAGCCCTGCACGGCTGATTAGTCCAAGTCGGCTGGTCATTTCTTGCAAAACGATGGTTGCAAAAATAGAGAAAATAACCACCCATAGCAATGCAAATCCATAGCTGGCGCCAGCGACACTAGCAGTCGTCACAGTGCCTGGACCGATGAAAGCAGCGGTTACCAGTAAGCCTGGTCCCATATTTTTGAGTCCTTTTAGCATCGGCGGGTATCTCCTATCCGTCTCTGGTGAGTTGTCAGTAGTCCGTTGTCAGCCTAATTCTGCATGACGGACAACTGACAAAATTATTATTGCATTATTCATTAGATTTTTGTATTGTTTAAAAGAAGGGAAAGCTGTTCTCTTCGTCACCTTCGATATCGTCGTTAATAAAACGATCAGGTCCCTCCTTTTTTCGTTTGATGAAAAGGCTAGTTAAAAAGACAGTGATTCCCAGAGGGATACCAATCCATAAAAAAATCGCTTTTCCATGACGTTCCATTTCTTGTATATCAGGATACACTTCTATTACAGAAAGCGTAGAATCGAACTCGATGGTTTTGCCTAATAAATTGGAAACTGAATCTTCTTCTGGTCTATGGATTAATGTTGTTGAAAGCATATAGAGAGCAATCGAAAAGATGATTAGAATAATTCCGATGATATAGAATAGCTCATAAATTTTCATTCGTTTTCCTAAATCATTACAATTGATCAATTTGTATTTTCAATCAGATTTGCATGAGTTTAAAATATAAAAGTTTTAATAATTTTACAAATAAAAAATATGATTATTCAAAAATTTGATTGATTAATTTGAATATATTTTTAGGCTTTATTATTCATTGAAATTAAATTTTTCATCAATAGTTTTTCATGTAAAGAACTTAACTGTTAAATCCGTTGTTGAAAATGAAAAAAATCGCCTATCTTGATTTGATCAATGCTTCATTGTCATGGGAAGAAGTTCAGAAACGTCCCCACAGACCTGTGAGCGTATTATTAGACAATGTCAGAAGCCTTTATAATGTAGGCTCAATCTTCAGGACTTCAGATGCAGCGGGAATTGAAAAAATATATCTCTGCGGAATATCAGGCACACCGCCTCGGGCTGAAATCCATAAAGCGGCTTTAGGAGCGGAACGAAGTGTTCCCTGGGAATATTATCAAAATCCAGTTGAAGTTATTGAACGATTAAAATCAAAAGGCTTTAAAATCATCATCTTGGAGCACACGGATCAACCGAATATTTATCATCAGGTAAAGTATAAATTTCCACTATGTCTTGTCGTTGGACATGAAATTACTGGTGTTTCCGAGGAGGTCGTAGAATTGGCAGATATGGCAATTGAAATCCCCATGTTTGGTATCAAGCAATCGCTTAATGTAGCGGTGGCGTATGGGATTGCTATCTATGAGATCGTTAAACAATGTGAGTGAAATTAGCCAATTGTCGCTGGTCTATTGTTATACTCGTTATGGGTTAATTTTTCAGTATGTCATCTGTCATTGCGAGAAACGAAGTGACGAAGCATTTTCATAATTTCCTGATAGTTACGAGATTGCTACGCTTCGCTCGCAATGAAAGCGTTCTATGAAATTCTTACCCGTAATAAGTATATTTTACGGTTGATGACGAACTACAATCGCCTACTATGTTTACTCACCAATAACTTAATAAATTCTATGACTTGCAAATGAACTTCCCAATCGATCCCATCCACAGACATGCTAGGATAGCCTAAATTCCCATCGACTGCGCTTTTTGTTTGAAAATATTTCTCAATTAATTTCGTCTCATCTGTTTCTGAATAAAGTTTAAGAAACTCACTGACTCGATTTAAATAAAGGTGTAAACCAGCTATTAATGCATAACCCGCCCAGTTGGAAACTCCAGCAACGATAGTGGCATCAGATGCGATGCTGCAAGCAATTTTACCTCCCAGCCCATTGGTAATATTTTTGGCGATGACTCGCCAGGGAATTGACCCCATTCCGATTTCATTTCCGCCATCTCCGATTCCAATTGTAAATATTGGATTTTTAGCTCGATATTTATATTCGAATAAGACATGAATCGGTGCGTTATATTGTGTAACTGGTATCCCATTCATATTTAAACACTCCCCCTTCAAACCACCAGGACCTTCTTTGATAAATTTCTCAATAGTTCTCTTAGTTGGTATCGGTCGCTGACCTAAAAATGTATTCATTATATGGCATGGTCCTACTCGTTCGATAGAAATTAAACACCTTAATCTTGGATAATTAATAAAATATGACCTTACATATCTTAACAGGAGTTTAGAACCATGCCATTTACTACCTATAATGAGATTTTTTTCAGGAATTCTTAATTCAAAGGGAAATTCAACAAGCTCAATATCGTTAATCTGATCTTTAAAAAGTTCAATTCCTAGTTGCAAAGGCTTCAGACAATAATTATCTGTCATTAGAAGAACCGGGTAGCCCAATCGATTTAAACCCCTTGCCAAAAACAAAGCCCCAGGAGGACCGTCATTCTCAGGCGCGGGGAAATTTGCAGAGGGAATATAGAAACCAGTGACAATACCAACCTGACATCCAGAGTTCTTAGCTAGAAATTTTATTGCACGATAAAGATTTCCCTGACAATAACTACATAGATTTTCTCCCGGGATTTGATGAATACCGCGATTCCCAAGATCAGTTTGGATGAACCATTCTAATTGACTGATAGTTTGAGTGATTTTTGATTGGCAATTTGACATAATATATATAATCTCCAACGGATAAAGAAAAAGTTTTTTTCAGTCAGTTGGGTTCATCTATCTGTTGGGAATGTAAATTCAAAAATCATGAAACAATATTACGGTTTTGGTGATAAAAACCTTATCGAACTACAATCATCTTGTGAGTCATGTTAAATTTCCTGGTGGACATGTGATAGAAATAGACACCACTAACGACGTTCTTTCCCTGATCGTCAATTCCATCCCAATAAATTGTATAAAAGCCGGGTTCTTTTCTCTCATCAACAAGCGTTTTCACCTTCCGTCCAAGAACATTGTAAACCGCAATCGTTACATGGGTTGCTGTGGGAATTTCATATTTAAAAGATGTGATCGAATTAAAAGGATTCGGATAATTATGTGAAAGAGAATATTTTTCTGGTGTTGGAGCGGTCACAGAAATCGTCTCATGAAACTTCTTTCTACCCGTGAAACTGATATCCTCAAGTTTGTAATAATAAGTCTTACCAGCTTTGGTGGTTACATCCTGGAATGCGTAATCTTTCTGTTCTATGATCAACTGTTCATTAATTTTTTTAAAATTGTCATCTTGAGTTTCACTTCTATAGACATTAAATCCAGCACAATTTTTTTCATAACTTGTTGTCCAGAACAGTTCAATGCTGCCGTCCTCATTTTTTTGTCCATAAAAATTTTCTATTACGGCGAACATTGGATAATAAGAAAATGGTAAGCTACATTTTCTAAATTCTGAAGTTTTATCATACTCAGAAAAGATTCTTACACGCCAGTAGATCGGCTGGCCTATGGGAATCTGATCGAATCCAGATACTTTGTTTAGCACCATATTTGTTGTCTTGCAACTGTCAGTCGAAAAAAGTTCTAAAAATGTGGTATCTTTACATAGTTGAACCACATATTGCCAAAGTCCCACTGAGTCACTTTTGGCAAGCGATGAATCGTTTTCCCAGATTAAAGCATCTTCTTCAGTGATATAGTTTCCTTTGATTGGATAAATTAAATTAGGAGGTGGCAACATTTTTTGTGGATAACCATGCACTATCCATCGGTTTAAGAATGTTGTGTTACTATTTGAAACGGTAACCTTTATCGTATCAGGTATTGTAGTAAAATTGGTAAATTTGTAATAGAAAATTGTATCCAGGACAGTTGTATCAATTTTGCTATTGATTTGCCATAAAAAATTAAGCTCAGAATATTCACCATCAATTATTTTTACGGAAAATTTCATACTATCATCAGGCATAGAAACGATGATGTCATTTTCTGGGTGGAAAGCTAAATTTAACGGAATATTAGGTTGGGATAAATTTAAATAATGAACATACCATCTGCGTGAGAATAATGTATCTTTTTCGAATATCGTCAAATTGATTGTATCAATAGAACCTGATTGCTCTCGAAAGTGATATATGAAAGTCGAATCATTGGCCGTTGAATCGACCCTACCATTAATGGCCCATTGAAATCGACACGAATCATTTGCATTTTTCACCCAAAAGAACAGAGAATCGCTATCTGCGATTAAAGAGTCTTGTTCAGGATACCAGCTAAATATTTTAGGCGGATTTGATTTTGGTTCAGTTGTATCGCCCCATAAAATCCATTCAAGACTTAGGTTGGTATCTGCATCGGCAATCATGACCATCAAAGTATCATTGGTAAAGGAAGAGGCGATATTTCTATATAAATAAGTTGAATCATGGGCTAATGTATCTACATGATTATTAATAAACCATGTGAATTGCAATGTATCCCCGTCTGGATCTTCACAATAAATCTGAAACTGAATTGAATCAGCCTTCGTCACAATAGAATCAAGAGGCGGGGAGTACGAAATTATTTGAGGAATTTGATTGATATTCGTTAAATAATTAACAACCCAAGAGTGGTTAATTGAAGTATCATTGTCAGATGTTTTGACCAAAATAGTATCTGAATTGGACTCATTATTTAATCTATAAAATTTATAAAATGAATCTATTGCTGTACTATCCAGTTGATCGTTGACATACCATTTGTAGATAAGCGAATCCTGATCTGGGTCAGTAACATTTACAGCGAATAGAAGGGTATCATCTATTGAAATGGTTGTGTCTAATGGCAAAGTGAAGGATAAAATTTCAGGGGGGCGATTTCGATTTAGAATCGTGATTAGCCATTGATGGGATAACGTAGAGTCTCCAATTTCATAATTTAAGACAATGGTATCAACTCCTGTCGAAAAATAATCAGGTCTTATTATATAGTTTGTTTGTTGAGCCATACTGTCAATAGTACCATTAATTAACCATTGAAAATTTTTTAAAGAATCGCCTTGGAAGGGGATTCGAACAAATAAATTCAAGGAATCTCCTTCATATATTGTAGTATCTTCTGTAGGGAAAAACCTGATTTCAGTATCCTGATGAGAAAATACTTTATAAAAGACCAACCATTGGTGAAAATAACTCGAATCTCTGATCCCAATTCTTACCAACACGCTCGCTACACCATTTGAATCAGATGGGGATTGAAAAAAGTATGAGTTTTTTTGTTGAAGCAAATCAAGTCTATCATTTATGAACCATTCACAGATCATGTGTTCATAAACCGGATTTATCACAAAAAGAAGTGAATCTCCACTTCTGATAGTAGTATCCGAAGTCGGTGAAAAAATGACTTGGTCAAGATCGAAAGATGGTTGTGAACCACGAACATTCCATGCATGTGAGATAATTGTGTCTTGACCCGAAATCATAACCTTTATGAGATTTTCATCATGAGACAACGAATCTGCGAATAGAACAAAAGTGGAGTTATGTTCTTGGGTTAGGATATGCTCATTAATTAGCCATTGATACTTATAATTTTCGACAGCACTGAATTTAGGTAAAACAAGAAACCGAATTGAATCTTGTTCTGAAATGGTTATATCTTGAGTTGGAAAGAACTGAAACTGATTGGTTTCTTTGTATTTGATTGTAACAATATCTGAAGCCGGGCTTTCCCAACCTCCCGTATCAATACCTGTTATGTAATAAAAATATCGATAATCTGATTCGATATCATAATCAATATAACTTGAATCTACTATAGGAAATTTACTAATTCTGAGAAATGTTTGTTGTTTATTATTTTTTCGATAAATATGGTAGCCAGTAAATTCGGGATCGCTTGTCCACTTTAAAGTAACTGGATTATGGTGAACGATCGATAAATCTCTTGGAGCATTAATTCGTATAGGAAGAATAAATTCCTTACTCACCGAAAAATCATTGGATGTTTCTACATCGACTATCAATTTTGCCTGGTGCGCTAGAGGATAATCATCATCAATAACAAGAGTAAAAGGATTTTGCTTATTGGTATATTCTTGTTGATAATTTAATTCTGGAAGTGTAATTTCAGAATGTAATATGGTTAAATAAGGATCATCTGTTCTTAACTTTAAATTTATATACTGAGCTGCGGAAGATAAGTTTTTAATAGTAACTATAATAGGCACGATTTTAACTCGTAAAAGATATTGAGTTTGGCTTGTTAGATTGATTGAGATTTTCTGAACAACAATATTAGGCTGGTGTTTTGCATTTAAGGCACGTAGTGCATTAATTCGACCAGCACCTAACAAGCCTGAATAATCGGGGTTGTGGTGATAGATATTTTCACTGCTCCAAATAATCCTTCGTTTTAAGCTATCGCAATCTTCAATAGCTTCGCATGAGAGCAATAGTCCAGCAAGTCCCGAAACATGTGCTGCAGCGATTGATGTTCCTGATACTTCCGATTTAGTTGAATCTGAAAATTTGTCAAGCACTGGAAATAAACCTGGTGCTGCGATGTCGATCCAAGGACCATAGTTTGAGGATTCAAGTTTATTATCCTTTCCATCAGTGGCAGCAACCGCCCAGACATTTTCAAATGCTGCTGGATAATGGGGCTTATCACGGCCTTCATTACCAGCCGATGCGATGATAGAACATCCCTTATTAACAGCATAGTCAATAGCTTGTTGCAGAACGTGGGATGGAAACTCATTTCCTAGAGATAGATTAATGATTTTGGCATTATGGTCGGCTGCATAAATAATCGCCTGAGATATGGAAAAGGTGGTGAAGACAATCTTGCCGTCAGGCGATCGAGCTCCAGCTTTTAAGATCATGAGTTGATTTTTACTTGTATCCTTTGTTTCTAAGGGACGATAATTGCTAATTTGGTTAACGATTTCAGCAATTGGGATTCCATGACCTGAATCGTCAATTGGCATAATTTCCCAATTGACTCCAAATTTTTGCAGCATATCCGGATCAACAAAATTCCACCCCCAGAGATCATCAATCAATCCGTTCTCATCATTGTCTTTTCCATCAAGTTTTTCCATTGGATTTTTCCAGAGATTTGAGATAAGATGTTCTCGTTTCCAATCTATACCGGTGTCAATTATGCCAATAATGATAGAATTATTAGGATTAATGTAAGAAGCAGCTTCTTTTAATTGTAATTTATTTGATAAGGATGGATTTTTTAAATTTGTGTAATCTGCAAAGTAATAATAATTGAATTCAACAAAATTAACCATATTCAAAGATTGATATTTTTTCCTTAAATCTGAAGTATCTAATATCGTGTCGAATTTAAATAGATAAATTTGCTGTATTTCGGACTGTTTAGATTCTTTGTTATGTGAAGTAAATAAAGGAATTATTTTTTTTACTTTAAAACTCTTATTGAGCGAATCTAGTTTAGTATATCTTGTTGTTGTATTTGAGCCTACTATGGGCGAAGTAGATAATGTTATTTCGGATTTGAATTGAATTAGTAATTCATTGGGGGAATAAGAAGGATATTTTGATGAAGAAAAAGCTTTTTTATTATTCTCAGCATATAACAGTCCTCGAGTCATAAAAAAAAGCCACCCCAATGTGATGAACCCCGGCAAAATAATTAAAGTAAGTTTCCTCATCACGCACCCTAACAATTAGATGAAATCTGCAAAGTGATGAATAGCGGCTAAATTTTATGGAGAAATAATTATTATAGATTTTTTTGGAATAAGAATAAAGTTGGATTAAAAATAATGATGAGTACCGTATCAATTCTTCAATAAAATTCCTCCATAAAGTTTTATAATGGCATAAAAAAATAATTTTTTCATTAAAGGTGTATCAAGATTATTACCTTTATTTTTCGCCCTTCTTAATATATTAAAAAATTACTGTTATTGTGAAGTTGATTCTTTTTGAGAATGATTTTTATAATATCTGATTCGTTTATTACTATATTTTTTTGTTAATTATTATTTCTGCACGTATTCAATTTTTTTTACGGTATATAGACGTTGTTTGTTCCAGGAATAATTGCGGATATATTCATTTTAAACTAATCTGCCGAGATAAAGGATTTCCCCTGACACAGAAGCAAATTGATCATGAATGGTTTCAGTCGATGTTTGCTCGGGAGCTTATAAATCGGAGGAAAATGTTTCGAAATTAATTGAAATCATATTTACACAATACTCAAAATATTAGAAATGATGCAGATTATAGAGATATTTCTATAAGCCAAAAAACTGCTCAGCGTCAACTTGAAAGAACTAAAGAAGTTATTGTTACGATAAAAATTGAGTTTACTGATATTTATAATAGGTAGCACAAGTCCCTTCTTCTTCTGTAGAGATCATACAGGGACTAGGGTAAGCGAATTTTAATTAATTAAGTAAATATTATAAAATTAGGTCTTACATTCAATAGATTATTTTATTACAGCCTCCTATGAGTAAATAAATATAAAAATGAGGGAAGATGAAAATAGAATAAGAACTGGTAATGCACCAGAGAATTTTGCCATGTTGCCTTGAATCTATTACGACAGGAAAAAAGTGTCAGGCGAGGCATTAAAGGAAAAAAATTAAAGGCTGCTTTAGACGTGAAATATCGAGAAAAAGTAATGTTTGGCAATTAAATATAACTATCAATTTTATATTAAATTAAAATGTGTTTGCCCTGTCGTGTGGGATAACTTTCCCATTTCGGTAGTCACTCTCACCTTTTAAAATAAGTTTTAAAAGATAGAATGCTTTTTTTAAATTCTTTGAATGCCATAGTTATTGATGGGAAGATATCCTCCCGAAGGTTTAAAACCTTCGGGGAGAATATTTTTCCACTCATAGTTGATATATCACCATCTTAATAGATATTGAATATGGAAACTTACACATTTTAAATCCATTAAAATAAACCAGTTATTCATAATGTTTATAAACTTAAATAGAAGAGTCCACTCAACAACAGTGAATTACACTAATTACACAAAAAATGAAAAATATAAGTTATAATAAAATCAATTAGTGAAAATTCGTGATCTTATTAGAACAAACTCATAGAATTAGAAGGCAACCGTTCCAGCAAGATCGAAAATTAAGGCAGAATTAGTATCACCACCCTTGATCTTGGTGGAAATATTTTCTATTTCTAAGGCAATGGAAAATCCATTTCCAAACGGAAAAATCACGTCGCCGTAAATCGCCGTGTTTTGTTCGATCGCGCCGGCAGCAAGATTGTCTGTCTGGTTTTTATCCAATCCAAATCCGAGCACAAAATTTACATTACTGGAAGGCTTGGAAAGAATATTACACCAGAGACCTAAACTCTTTCTATCATCATTCTTTGCGCCGCTGCCAACGGTTGTAAATAAATTAGCATTATTCAGATTTGTGCCAGTATTTAACTCACCTTTTAGTGCGAATAATGGACTAAATGGCAGATTAAAATCTATACCAAAACCAGATGTATTATATTCATCATCATTTATATCAGGATTTGGATCAAATTTAGCATACACAAAATAAACACCAACCACATTTTTTTCTAATAACTTACTTGATAGACGTCCCTGGATCATCGGAAAGGCGGCTTTATTATCAGCACCTAAACCAGAAGCTTCTTTCGTAGCTTCACCAAGTGATATTTGTAGTATAGGGGCCATATTTTGCATCGGCATTTTGTAGTGCAATTGAATTTGGCCACGTCGAAAACCATAGTTACTAGCATACCACATATTTCCATTAGTATTATTAGTAGTAGCATTGATAGGAGAGAATAAATCCCACTGTTGTCCGAAACGAAGTTCTAGATTTCCTTTTGCCATCGAGGCATAAGCCAAGCGTATCCGAGGTCTGGCATTCGCATCAAAACTGCCCCAATAGAAATCTAATTCAACTCTTCCTCCGATTTTGATATCATCGCCCGTACTGCCTTTCAGACCAAAACGAGTATGTTGAGCAGTAAAACCAAGAGCTGCATTATCCACACCGTTTGCAACTTGCGCTGCTCCTAAATTGGCAGCATTAAAAGAAAGGATGCCTTCTGTAGTGTAGACCATGTCTCCCTTAATAAATCCATAAGGCTTAAGCTCTAGACCACCGGCTATAATAGTCGTAACAATTAGAAAGCATGATAAGATTATTATTAATGAAAAGATTTCTAATGATTTCATGAATTCTCCTTTTAGTTACTTTGTGGCTGGATTATTTTAATAATTTATCTTTTGATGAAATCAATCCTAAAAGACCAATTTTACTAATAAACTTCATCAATGAGTTTCTCTTCATTCTTTTTTAATCTTTCGTCACGTTTTTTAAACATTAATAATAATGCCCCGGCAGCTAACCAGACAGGAGCACCTGGCTTGAGTAATTTTCTCCATGCGTAACGATCGAAGCGATCCAACTCGCGCATACCAATTTGGAAATACTCCTCTGATTCATGAAGCAGATAGATCCAACGCACGTCATCCGCATCCAGTAAGGTGGCATTTGGATGATCCCTTTTTATTTCTTGCAGGCGCTTTTTACCCATGTCCAGAATTTTTTCTCGATCGCTAAAGGTCAAAGCACCAGTAGGACACGCCTTAACACAAGCGGGTTCTAAGCCATTAGCGATTCGATCGTTGCAAAAAGTGCATTTGAACCATTCTCCTGATTTTTCATCTTTCCTGGGAATGCTATAAGGACACATTTCGGTAACATTTTCCTTACCAAAATTTTTAGTAGCCGGGGAACAAACCACAGCTCCATTTTCATCAATCACGATGGAACCAGGAGCATAATCATCAGCACCAGCCTTACATGGCGGATCGATACAGTGACGACATTGGTCTTTAAAAAATGTCCATTTTACTTCTCCATCGCTTTCAATTTCCTTAAATCGAACCAGGGTCCAGGTTTTGGCGGTTAGATCTTGTGGATTTTGATAAGAACCCACATTCTCTGTCTTCTCTCCAGGAAGTTGATTCCATTGCTTACAAGCTACCTGACATCCCCGGCATCCGATACATTTAGAGAGGTCGATTAATACTGATTTTCCGTTCATATTTACACCTCCTTCCTTATGTTTACCAGGAATGCCTTTGATTCTTGAATCATAGTATTGGCATCGCCAATGTTAGGTACTAGAACATTGGCACAGTCTCCTGTTGCCAGTCCCATAAATCCATAACACCATGGCAAACCAACTTCATGAATAACGCTATCACCTATGTTAAAGGGTTTAAATCGTGGGGTTACGATGGCTTTTGCTCGAACTTTACCTCTGGCTGATACCACCTCTACTTTATCTCCGTTTTTAATCCCTAACTCTTTTGCTAATTCTTTACTCATCTCTACGAACATTTCTGGCTGCATTTCTACCNNCGGGTCATCGCACCTGTTTGCCAGTGTTCAGAGACACGATATGTCGTGGCAACAAATGGGAATCGCGTATCACCTGCTTTGGCATATTTATCCATTTCGCTACCTAATTCATCCCATCGTTTCGATGTTGGATTGAGGAGCACTTTGGACATCATATTTTCTACTGGACACTCCAAGGGTTCATAATGTTCTGAGAAGGGACCATCTGCCAATCCCATACCAAAAATGCGAGCAAATCCTTCGGATTTCATAATGAATGGGAATTTGGTTTTTTCCTTATTGCTCATAGGTGGCCAACCACCATCAGGTACATCACCGATCCAACCACCTTTACCTTCCTTAGCAGCCGGGTCCCAACGAATAACCGGATGTTCTTTATCCCATGGCTGACCATTTAAGTCAACAGAAGCTCGATTATAGAGTATACGGCGGTTCACAGGCCAACACCAGGACCAATTAGAATATAGGCCGATACCAGAAGTATCTTTATTATCTCGTCTAGCTGTCATGTTACCCTTTTCTGTGTAGCTAGCACAATAAAGCCAATTACCAGAGGATGTTGTTCCATCATCTTTTAATTTGGCAAAAGAAGGCACCAATTCTCCTGTTTTCAAATCGTATCCATTTATCTCTTTAGCAACCAGATGAGCGTCGACTTTTCCATTTTTAGTGTAATCCCATTTCAGCTTAAGAATTGGATCGGCAAACATGCCAGTTTCTTTTTTGTATAATTTTTGTAATCTAGTAAATATTTCATGAATTATTTCACCATCTGGTTTAGCCTTTCCCGGTGGATCAATTGCTTTATAACGCCATTGCATCCAACGACCACTATTGGTGATACTTCCCTCTTTTTCCATTGATGCAGCACAAGGTAAAAGGAAAACCTCTGTTTTAATCTTTTTTGGATCAACACCAGGTCTCTTCCAAAAAGCACCGGTTTCTGTTTCCCAGAGATTTACATTAACCATCCAATCCAGTTTGCCAAGAGCTTCTCGTGTCATTTCAGCATTGGGTCCGCTACAGGCTGGATTCTGTCCCCAGGCGAAAAAACCCTTAATATTTCCTGCATACATGGCTTCGAACAAACTGATCCAAGAATAATTCTCATTATCATCCAATTTAGGTAACCAGGCATACCCGAAATCATTATTCTTGGTTGCATTTTTACCATACATGGATTTTAAGAAGCTAGTTGAATATTTGGCATAATTGCTCCACCAATTCGCACTATTAGGATCGTTTGTTTTAGGAGTATATTTGTTATTATAGTCGGCAAGAGTTGGTTGCGATGCTTTTGGTGTCTTTAGATAACCAGGAAGAATATGGAACAACAAACAATGGTCAGTCGAACCCTGTACATTGGACTCACCTCTTAAGGCGTTTACACCCCCACCAGCAACTCCAATGTTGCCTAAGAGTAACTGGATGATAGCCATGGTACGAATGTTTTGGGTTCCTACTGTATGTTGTGTCCAACCCATAGCATACATAATCGTACCAGCTTTTCCCGGTGTACCAGTCGTAGAGTAGGCTTTATAAACATCTACTAATTTATCTTTCGGGGTACCAGTAATTTTAGAGACCAAATCTATATCATAACGGGAGTAATGTTTTTTCAACAATTGGAAAACACAATTGGGATCTTTAAGAGTCTTATCGTGTTTAGGAATTCCTTTATCATCAACCTGATAACTCCAACTCGATTTATCATATTTTCTGATCTCCTTGTCATATCCCGAAAAAAGACCATCCTTGAAATAGAATTTTTCATTAATTAAATGGGCAGCATTAGTATATTCAGCAACATATGTTTTATTGTATAAGTCGTTATCAAGAATATATTTAATCATACCGCCCAAGAATGCAATATCAGTGCCAGAACGTAGAGCTGCATAAATATCTGCTTTTGAAGATGTTCTGGTAAAACGAGGATCTATACTAATTAAGGTAGTACCCCGCTCCATCGCTTGCGTTACATACTTAAATGAAATCGGATGATTTTCAGCGGCATTACTACCCATAATTAAAATACAATCACTATTGGCAATGTCATTCCAATGATTGGTCATTGCCCCTCGGCCAAACGACTCTGCCAGAGCCGCTACAGTAGCCGAGTGTCATATACGTGCCTGGTGTTCAATATACACCAGGCCTAAAGAACGTAAGAATTTTTGATAGAGCCAGCATTCCTCATTGTCCATTGCCGCACTTCCTACAGAAGCGATCTGAGTCGTTCTATTAACTACCTGGCCCTTATTATTTTTTTCGGTAAATGAGACATCACGTGTCTTCTTTATCCTTTTAGCGATTTCATCTAATGCCCATTCCCATGACTTATACTCCCACTTATCACTATAAGGAGCACGATACATGATTTGAGTAATTCGCCGTTCATTATTCGCCAATTGATATAAAGCGCCGCCCTTACTGCACAATGAACCGCGATTAATGGGATGATCTGGGTCGCCTTCAGTATTAATCACCTTACCATCTTTTGAGGAGACAATTATTCCACACCCGACTGCACAATAGGGACAGATGGTAGTAGTTTCCTTTGCATATTTTGTTCTTAGTTCTTTAGTTGGCGCTTTTACAATTGGCTTTTCCCAACCAAAACGACTAAGAACCGCCCCTGAAGTAACAACCCCAGATACTTTCAGGAATCCTCGTCTTGTTAGATCCATATAAGCCTTTTCCTCCTTTCGAGAGTTTGGTTTTTAATTAATTAAAATTAATTCTTCTAATAATTATGATACTTCCATGAATAGATAAATTTATTTACTTATAGAAAAAATAATATCCCACCTCCTTTAAGAATTTTTATTTAATTTACTAAACATTATTGAATTCCATCCACCAGAGAGCACTTCGATAACCCTCTTTTACGGCCAATTGATCTAAATATAAAGTAATTAAATCTTCTACAGCTATATAAACCTTTCTCTCTCCGTTTAATTTTCTTTCATCAATAGTCTTAATATATCTTTTACAATTTTCACAAACATAGACACGGTAAGGATCTTCCTCTTCCGTATAAAAATATCGCAATTGGGTCTGTTCAGTGCTCAAACAAAATGGACATTGTATTCTAGAGAAAATCCATTGAGTATCACAAACAGAACACCAAAGGAATCTTTGTCCCACTTCTTTTTCCAGCCGTGCCATACCAGGTGTATTACCACAAAGCGGGCAATAGGGTCGTAACCATGAATCATCTGTTTTTGCTAAATACGGCTTTAGTATTTCTCCGTATAATTCTAACAAAGGTAAACTGATTGTTTTAGCTATAAAAATAAGTAATCCCTGTTTAATATTAATATCAAATGCTAGCATGTCGAAATATTCTTTATTTTCAGATATAAAACTTCTTAACAGATCTTTAAGCTTAAAAGATTTATTAAGGCGAGTATTTTTCAGTTTTATAAACTCATCAGTTCCCACTTGCTGTCGATATTGTTCTAAAACCGATAAAAGTTCCTGATAAAATAATTCTAAATATTTATCATCGATATAAAAGTTGCTTTTTTCGAGTAATGGTAAACCCTCGGATAAGCGGTTGTCTATATCTGCAGTTTTACATAAAATAGATAATGTATCTTTATTGATGTATTGTTTGTGGGTGAGTTGAATTGTAAGAATATTATAATAGAAATCTAAATATTCATCCAGAATTTGACCACTCTTTTTTAAAAAGTTGATTTGCTCTTCTACTTTGTTATAACTCATAATTGTATTTTTACTTAACTCTCCAACTATTAGTATAAATATTCATTCTTCTCCCCCGAGCAAAACCGATTAAAGTAAGACCTATTTCTTTTGCTAATTTAATAGCGCCTGAAGTAGGTGCTGTTCGGGAAATCAGAATAGGAATTTTCCATCGTGCCGATTTTAACAATATCTCCGACGATATACGACCGCTGGTCATGAGAATTTTATCTTCTCCACTTATATCTTTAATTATACATTCACCTATTATTTTATCAACAGCGTTATGACGCCCGATATCCTCTCTGGAGAATAATAATTTACTTTTATTATATAGAGTCGCACAATGAGCTCCCCCACTTTTTTGGAACAGTAAAGAATTCTGTTTTAATTCAGCAGCAATGTTTAGAATAGTTTTCGCCTTAATATTCAATTTCCTTGTTATATTTTCACCATTCCAATTGTCAAAAACTTTGTGAAATGTTAAACCTCGAGCACATCCTGAGGTGATTGTTCTTCCCTTGTAAAAATCTTTGCTTATTTCAAAATCTTTAGTTAAACTAATCCAAATAATTCCTCTATTTTTATTTAGTATGATACTCTTTATTTCTTTTTTACTAGTAAAGAAACCTTCTGAAAACAGAAATCCGATTGCAAGATTTTTTTGGTGTGTTGGTGAACATAGTAATGTAACGAGTTCCTGATTATTTATAAATATTGTTAAAGGTGTTTCGATGACTACAACATCATTTTGAAAATTATGTTTCTCCTCAATTATCTGAACAATATCTACAGTTTCTATTAAATTATCCACACTTAAGCTTTCTTGCCAATTGTAAATCTTCTCTAGTATTTATATTAAAAAATGAACTTTCAGCTGAAGTAAATCTATTACAAGAAACCTCTTTAACTTTTACGTAATTAAAAAAGTCTCGAATTTTTAATTGATTTCGTTTCAAATTTTCTGCGATAGGGTGGATACATTTCTTTGTATATATAGCAAACAATGGTTCTAAAAAACCATTATATTCAGGAACAATAACATCATAAATATCATCTTTAATGTTTTTTTGTAGATATCGGATGATTGTGGGTTCAATAAAAGGCATATCACATGCTACGACAAAATTATAGTAGTTTGAAGATACTGTTAAACCACTATAAATACCACATAAGGGCCCTTTCCCAGGTATAAGATCTTCGGTTAATTTCACACCAAGGCTAACATAATCTTTGGATCTATTCGACACGATAATAATATCATCAAATAAATCTCTAAATAAGTTGACAGTATTTTCAATAATCGAATACTTATCCATTCTAATTAAAGCCTTCGGCATTGAAATTCTACTGTTCTTACCACNNNAGACTGCATCCAATGCAGTACGCAGGCTTTCCTTACTTGGAGGTGAGACAATAATATGAAAAACTCCTTCATTAAGAATCTGTCCTCCAATATTTTTATTTATTTTAGTCGCTATCACAATGAGAGGAATTTTGGGACGCATACGACGAATTAATCGAATTGTTTTTACAGCCTCTATTCCTTTCATGTGAAGATCGAAAATGATAGCAACATAATCGTTTTCTTGAATAGCGAGTAAAAAATCTTCAATCTCTGTCTCCACATGTGTTAACAGGTCTATATCAGATGCGACTTCTTCACATATAGCGCATATCGTTTCGATTTGGCTTCCTATAATTATGGATGAAGGAGACATAATTTACTCCAAAATTAGAGCTATTAAAAACGCAAAAACTATACCATATGACAGATTTAAATTAAATTAAAGGGTAAAAATAAATAGGTTTAATTATAATAATAACAATACGTAAAAAACATAGCAAGTTTTACGGTTTGTAGGATAAATAGGAATGTTTTATAAGTGGGACATAAATGTCCCGCTTACTTTTTTATTTGTAGAGCTAACTATAATAATATTAAGATATAAAAAAAGTAGGACAGATCATAATAGTTGGGACATATATTTCTCACTTTGTGTTCCGCCAAATGGCTGGATCAAGGTTATGTTTATTAAATAGACGATATAAGTTGCGACGGGTTATTTGGGATCTTTTAGCAATTTGTGTTACATTTCCCCGACATTCTTTTAACAAAGTAAGAAGATAGTTCCTCTCAACTTCTTCAATAGCACGTCTTTTAGCTTCTACGAGAGTGAGTGATGGTAATGATTGTTCTTGAACATGTTTAGTTTTTATTTCTAGGATATAGGGCGGGAGGTCACTTAGTATAATTTCGTCATCTCTGGTTAAAGTAATAGCGTGTTCAATAACATTTTCAAGTTCTCTCACATTACCTGGCCAATTATACTCATTGAATAGTTGTGATACTTGTGGATGGAAGCCACTAATTACTTTTGAAGATGATTTGAGCTGGTGACGCAAGAAATATTCGGCGAGTAGAGGGATGTCTTCGCGACGCTCACGTAAGGGTGGAATGTGAATATTTATTACATTGAGTCGATAGTAAAAATCATTACGGAGTAAACCTTCCTGCCGTGCTTTTTCTAAATCATAATTTGAAGCCGAAATAAGTCTTACATTAACTTGAATGAGTTCATTTCCGCCAATATGTCTTAATTGTTTATCCTGTAACACACGTAGTAGTTTTACCTGCAGCGGCAGCGATAATTCACATACTTCATCAAGAAAAAAAGTCCCGCCATCGGCATATTCGAGTAATCCATGCTTTCGTTGGGTTGCTCCTGTGAATGCACCTTTTTCGTAACCAAAGATTTCGGCTTCAAAAAGATTTTCAGGAAAGGCTCCACAGTTAACTGGAATAAATGGTTTGGTGCGACACTTGCTTCGTGCATGAATGCTACGAGCAATCAATTCCTTTCCAGTTCCGCTTTCCCCAGAAATAAATATGTTGGCATCAGTTGGAGCAACACTCTTAACCATGTCAAACACTTTGCGCATCGCAGCACTCTGACCCACTATATTATCAAAGCTGAATTTATCCTCGAGTTGTCTAAGCAGGTTGGTGCGTTCACGATAAAGCATACTTTGGCGCAAACCTTTTTCCACCACAACTTGTAGATGTTCAACTTCAAAAGGTTTTTCAATAAAATCGAATGCACCAAGTTTCATTGCATTTACTGCACGATCGACAGTGCCGTAAGCTGAGAAAATTACTACCGGTGTATACGGTGCATGTTCTTGCGCCTCATGCAATACTTGCATGCCATCAATCTCAGGCATTAGAAGATCACACAGTATTAAATCAAACTCTTCCTGTCGCAAAAGTTGAATTGCAAGAGCGCCACTTGATGCAGGAATGGGGATGTGTCCAAGAACCCGCAGAATCTTNNNTTTTCTCCATGTCTTGCTACCCTTCCTTAGTATTTAGCGGTAAAAAAATACAAAATGTTGTTCCTTGATCGATAGTGCTGGAAACACTAATTTTTCCCTGGTGACGCTGAATTATTGCCTTAGAAATTGAAAGACCGAGACCAGTACCTTTGCTTGGTGGTTTGGTAGTATAGAAGGGTTTAAAAATGTGGGGCAATGATTCCTCTGAAATTCCCTTACCGTTATCTGAAATAGTAATTTCGATCCCCTTTTCTAACTTTTCCCGCTTTTGACAAATATCAATCTTAATTTTTCCTGATCCATCGATCGAATCAATTGCATTATTAAGTAGATTAATAAAAACCTGCTCGATTTGTCGATAATCAACAAGAGGTCGTGGTAAGTTATCGGCAAAATTTGTTGTGACTATAATTTTATGCGCTCGAAATCTGTGACCTAGTAAATAAAGACATTCAACAAACAACTTGCTTATATCAGTTGGTTCTTGTTGGAAAGGCATACGCTGCGAATAATTCAGCAGGCTACGCGTATAATTACTTATTCTCCTCGTTTGTTCTTTGATAATACGTATCTCTTCTGCGCGAGTATCTACTCCCATTTGATTCAAAAGGAATGCATCAGCTTGTGCGGCAATGATACTTGTTGGGGTGTTAATTTCATGAGCCACAGTATCAACTAATTCGCCTATTGATGCCATCTTCGCAGCATGATAGATTTGTTGATGCAGGTGTTCTCTCTGTTCACTATGACGGTGGGCTTCCTCAGCACGGATGCGTTTGATATCTATGTAGTAAAAAAGTAGACCAGATATCACAATCGCGATAAGAATAATTGCAACTAGTATGAAAAAAAGATGAAATTTACCCCTTAAAATAGCTGTTACTTCAGACAAATAAGTTGTTATAACCAATACCAAACGTTCATCTTGAATATCTATTGGAACATGTGACATAATTTTAGTTGGTTCCTCGCCAACAGTGTACTCACCATACGCTGCATCCGTGGCAATTATATGTTTTTGTATATCGAAAGAGGAATGACAGGGTAAACAATCAGATGACATTTCTAAAACGTCGCGTAAAACCATCTCTGGATGTTTGGGATGAAAAAGTAATCTACCGCGTCCATCCATAATCCAAGCAGAGCCAGTAGCACCAAGATTTATCGAGGCAACGTATTTCTGTACAAGCCAATCAAAACTAACCACTTCTCCAACAAGGCCGACAGGTTCCATACCCGAATGTGGCCGTACCGAATCTTTTGAATTTTTAACGAGGGGTACCAGTATTACAAAATAAAGTTCGTTTTGGCTTTCATCGATATCTTCAGGCCAGACCGTTGAGTACCAGGACTTTCCTCTATTCTCAACATTGTTAGCCCATTGAATCTGTTCCTTAACGATAGGACCAACCCATTTTGGTATAGTATCGGTGGGTGAATAAACGAGGTTTGCGTCGAGGTCTGTTACGAAAATTGTTTTGACTCCATGTAACGCTGTGTGTTTGAATAAGTCATCGATGGGATCACGTAAAAGATCTCTTTCAAATTGCTGTAAACGGCGAAATGCCGCCACTAGTTGTAAATCATTGGCAAGATTTTCAAGATAATAAGTAATACCAGCCGCCGCCGCATCTGCCATATCTCTTTGCAGCAGTTGATGATTCCTTTTCGTTTCATCAAGGGCAATATTATAGATTTTGACAGCAGTATAAACGATAAGAAGAAAAAAGATTATCGTTCCTATAAAAATCCACAGTGTGTGTGTTCGTTTCTTACGCATCTGACACGAAAAAAGATTGGATTTTCGATTTTGATCTTAAAAACATTATACTAGCACTGAAGACTTTTTAAAAAATTTCTATCAAATAGGAAAATATAAAGCGCAATTTTTAATGTAGCAAAAACATCAACAATTTAGATCATATCGATGTAATTTATTTAGCGACTCATATAAATTATAACCAATTACGGTTGAAATGTCAAGTTATTTTTATTAATGAAAGAAAATAACCAGCTTCAATCCAAAAATGCCAAAAAAACTTTCTTCTGGCCTTTGGATTAAAAATTACAAACTATCTCACTAATTTATTTTAGGGAATAATTTCATGGCTGTTACTTCAAACCATGAAATTAAGCCTGTAACGGTCATAACTATCGTTCCCCAGATTAATGCCCAATACTCGCCTTTTCGATATAGTTAAAAAGGAAAGATAAAACTTGGTTATATAATATATTATCGGATTAAAGGGCTTTATAATCTCATTTTTTTGGCTGGTGCGATAGGGGCCGTGTTGATAAGTAGCTTTGTGCATATGGGAACAGTTAATGTCATGGGTGTTTCTATCGAAATTCAAAATATACTTCGAGATTTTATCCTTGTGCTTATGGGATTGCTGTCGTATCATTTTTATATCAAAACCTTCGTGATTGTAACGGGTTTACATGATTTCCCATCAATGAAGTGGCTTATCTGTTTGCTGGCATTTTTATATGTTTCGTCCCTATAAGACAAAAAGGATTAATTGCATGGGTGGAGAGAATCACTTCTGTGAAAAGTTTTAAAAAACTGAAAAATTTACTTGACTTTTAACCGAAATTTTTTACATTAAAAGGCCAGTTCCGTAACATGTTCTTTTTTGATTCCAATTTACTAGATGATCGTGTATACAAGTTGTGAAAAAAGGAAATGAACCAGGGAGATAGAAGAGTTCTATCCGAAAATATTCCTATTTTCTATTCTCTATATGTTTCTACCTTACGAATTAGAGGAACTGAAATAAAAGACATTCTTACAGGAATTGTTCTATTAGATTGGTCAAAGGTTCCACAGTTTTTTTCTGTGGGACCTTTTTGCGTGTTAGTAAAGAAAATTTTCCTCTCGATTTACAAAAAAAATGTATATTTTTCAAATATCTAATAAAAAACTTTCTCTGCTAAGGGGTGAGAAGGAATAAATTGCTATTATTGAATTTATTCTATCATTGTTTTTATTAAAATTGAAACAGAACAGAAATACATTTTCTTTTATTCTTACCCCCTAAGCTAAATAATAAAAAATTTTGCTATCAATCTTAGCCTAGAGTATTCAGTTTTAATAGGAGGATAAGATGCATACTCTTCTAGAATTTTTAAATCTAACTAAAGGGATAGAATACATAATAGCTATTCTATTTCTCCTGATATTCCTAGTTTTTTGGAGATTTTTAAACAAAGAACAAAAGTTGGGAGAGAAGTAAATGTTAAAGACAATATTAGCTGCAATTACGCTATCATTCTGTATTCTTGCCGTTATCGGTACAGGTTACAGCATGGAGGACAAGAAACATACACAGCAAGTTCTTCCAGACTCATCATGCGGAGACTGCCACACATGCCCGACGCCTACTGCCGACGCACCCTGCCTTCGACCTTGTCCACGCTTTTCAAAGACGGCCGTCACAGGCTCCCCAGAAGAGGGACCCGAAGTCTGCATCCTGAACCAACTCTCAGATATGTACGTGCCGGTGATATTTGCTCATAAGTTGCACGCCCAGATGGCTGAAATGGGTGAAGGGTGCGAGACGTGTCATCACCATAACCCCCCGGGTCATATAGTTCCTTGTAGGGAATGTCACGGTGCTCCCTTCAGTCCTCAGAATCTGCGTCAGCCGGGCCTAAAAGGGGCTTACCACCGTCAATGCATGAATTGCCACAGGGAATGGAGCCATGATACGGATTGTTCTGTCTGTCATGCCAGAAAGACCGCAGAGGCAGTGGTGCCTCAAATCACTGATCTAACAGACATTATGGGCATGCTACACCCAAACGTCACGGAACCGGACAAGAGGCTATACCAAACCAACTATGATAGAGGTCCGGTGGTAACTTTTCATCATAAAGAACACATAGAGTTATATGGTCTAAAGTGCGTTGATTGCCATCATGAAGAGAGTTGCAGCCGCTGCCACGAAACTACGGAAAAACCCAGGCGTGTTAAGAGTATGGAGGAACACCATAAACCCTGTTTTACCTGTCACGAAGGGGCAAAGTGTTCACATTGCCACGCAAGAAGCGAAAAACCTGGCTTCACACATGCCCGGACCGGTTGGCCATTAAGTCAGTATCACCAATCTCTTGATTGCCGGTCCTGCCATCCAGCCGGACGTAAAATTGGAAAGCTTAATCGAGAATGCATCGCTTGTCACAGCAGCTGGACCACAGAAACATTTAACCATGCTGTCACTGGATTAGTACTGGATGAAACTCACCAGGAAATGGATTGCACCGACTGCCATCTGGAGCGTAAGTTCGACCAAAGGCCATCTTGTGTTAACTGCCACGATGACGGCCGAGTGTATCCTCAGAGCAGTCCTGGGACGATTACGAAGGGTAAGAAGAGGTAGGGCAGCCCTCAGTTAGTCCTGTGAGCTGCTAATTGCTTTATCAATAGTCTGAGTGGAATTTTCTTTAATGAGCCTTAGAGAAATTAAGAATAGAGGGAAGATCGCCTATGAAAACTAATCGAAGAGAGTTTCTAAAAGTTATCGCTGCAACTGGAAGCGCTGTCCTTACTGGCAGTGCAGGAAAGGCATTGGCTTCTGTCGAGCATTTTACTGGTTGGCCAGATCGTCTTGGCATGCTCACCGACTTAACCTTATGCATAGGTAGAAACTGTCGCAAATGTGAAGAGGCGTGCAAGAAGGCGAATAAACTGCCACCACCGAAAGTGCCTTTAGAAGACAATTCTGTCTTTGAAACTATGAGAAGAACTGACGAAGAAAGTTATACAGTAGTTAATCGTTTTCCAAACCCAAAACCGGGAGGGCAGCCCATCTATGTTAAAAAACAGTGCATGCATTGTAATGAGCCTGCCTGCGCTTCTGCTTGCCTGGTAGGGGCTTTCAGGAAGACACCAGAGGGAGCAGTATTATGGAATGAGAAGGTATGTATAGGCTGCCGCTATTGTATGACAGCCTGTCCCTTTTACGTTCCGGCTTTTGAATATTTTGAAGCCTTGACTCCCAAAATTAGAAAGTGCACGTTGTGCTACGATAGGATTACTAAAGAAGGTGACGTTCCAGCATGTGCTAAGATCTGTCCCCGGGAAGCCATCACATTTGGTAAAAGGAGTGATCTGATCAAACTTGCCAGGGAGAAAATAAGATCTAAGCCCAACAAATATATTGACCACATATATGGAGAACATGAAGCTGGCGGGACAAGTTGGCTGTATATTTCCGAAGTTCCTTTCGAGTATCTTGGCTTCCCAACTGACCTTGGGACAACTTCATTCCCTGAATTTACCCGGGGTTTCCTTTCGATGGTTCCGGCAGTGCTTGTGATCTGGCCAGCCCTGTTAGGAGGGTTTTACATGTTCACCAAACATCGGGAACAGATGTCCACGGATGAAACTACCATTTCAAAGAAAAAGGAGGCTCAACAATGACAGAAAAAGTGAAGGAAACATATATTCGTCCAACCCGATTGCGTGATGAACTGTTCATGGGAATGACCTTCAAAGAATATGTAAAAAAGCTTTTCACACCATTCAACATTGTTGCCGGAATAATTATTATTATTGGAATCCCTCTTATTGTGCTTCGCTTTACGCAAGGACTGGGTGCAGTAACACATGCCTCGCACGATCAACCCTGGGGACTTTTTCTCAGTTGGGGGCTTTTCACCGGTGTTCCTTTGGCAGCCACAGGATATATCCTTGCATCTGCGGTATACCTTTTCGGACTAAAAGATTTCTCACCGCTCGTCCGACCAGCGGTACTTACGGGACTCATTGGTTACTTCTTCGCCGTTGTCTTTCTGCTGGTTGACTTAGGCCGTCCCTGGCGGCTTCCTTACCCCATGTTTGTCTCCTACGGCACAGCCTCTGTGCTGTTCTTAGTAGCCTGGCATGTAGCCCTTTATCTTTCTACACAATTCGTTGAGTTTTGTCCGTCCATCTTCGAGTGGCTGGGCTCGGAGAGGTTCCGCCGATGGGCTTTAAAGCTGACCATCGGAGCAACCATCTTCGGTGTGATTCTCTCTACACTTCACCAATCTGCTCTTGGTGCACTTTTCCTGCTTGCTCCAGGTAAGCTCCATCCCCTTTGGTATTCTCCGTTCATCCCGGTGTTTTTCTTTATATCGAGCATCTTCGCTGGACTTTCCATGGTGATTGCCGAGAGTACACTAGTCTCTCGCTTTCTCAAGCACCGGCCCGATTCTCACTACCTGGCAAGCCTGGATAGACTTACACTTGGTTTAGGAAGAGCTGCCTCTTTAGTCTTATTTACTTATTTTGGAATGAAGGTGATCGGTGTGGCTCATGGGCACCACTGGAATCTCCTAAATACGTCTTACGGTTACTGGTTTCTTGTCGAGATGATTATTTTTGTCTTTTTTCCATGCTTCCTTTTCGCTGTTGGAGTACGAAATAGGAGTGTGGGGCTTGTCCGATTTACTGCATTTTTTACTATTTTAGGCGTAGCCGTCAACAGATTCAATGTCTCACTCATTGCACTCAACTGGAGGCTTCCTCACCGAGAATTTTTCCATTGGAAGGAATTCATGATTGTTATCACAATCATAACTATTGAGATCCTTGTCTACCGTTGGATTATAAACCGAATGCCTGTTCATTGGGAACACCCAGAATATAAAGGTATGCATTAACAAATAAAAACATTAAGCTTGTGATAAAGTATATCAGGGTAGCTTTAGGATCACGATGCTTCGGCATTTCCTACTGCCGAAGCATCTTCTTCTTATTAATCCAAAAACCACTTTTGTTGTTCTTTTCAACAGTAAAGTTGAAATATTCCACAAAAGATAAAATCAAGTAAATCTCTAACCCTATTATTTCTAGGTAATTATGACATTGGCACAGTAATTGCCTAAAATAGTACCAGATAAATTATTAATAGATTAGAAAATAAATAATAATTATTGAAAGGAGATATGTCATGTATTACGTCGATTTACCCATTTATGTACAAATTCTTTGGATCATGTTAGGATTATTGGTCCTATTACCCTGGATAGCTATTCCTGCGATTGCTGTGTACAAATTCGTCCAGTTTATGAGACTGCCGAAAGCCAACACTATTCCTTCAGATCTTGGAGTGGCAAATAACCTGGGATTAACCATGGCTGATGGTGGAGAATCAGCAAAAGATAATAAAAAGAATTAATGCTGATTATAATTGGATGATTGAAAGGTATTTTTATGAATTCGAAGCACGAGGAAAATAATTTGGAATTCCCAATGATCCCTAAGAGCGATAAGAAATGTGTATGGATGGAGCTTGGTATAGTCTCATACAAAATCTGTGACCGTAATTTTAAGTGTGAGACATGTCCTCTTGATCTGGGGCTTCGGGGAGATAATGATATTATGAATCATCCAAAACCAGAAATTCAGCAATCAGTTGATTCCATTACTAATCAACTATTCTTTTCTAGAAAAAACGACTCATCCCTGGACCATCTTCTGAAACTTAAACTGGATTTAAATTGTTATGTTCATCCAGGACATAGTTGGATAAAAGTGTCGGGTAAAAATCGGGTGAAAATTGGAATAGATGACATTGTGGCTACAATATTAGGTTCCATTGATGAGGTGGTTTTACCATTACCAGGAGAAAAGATCAAGAGAGGCGCTAACTGTGGACAAATCATACAGTTCGAACATATTTTTTCAATAGTTTCGCCTCTCAGTGGTCAGGTCATAAAAATCAATAAAGAATTAGCCAATTTCCCCAATAAATTGATTCTCGATCCCCTGAATAAAGGCTGGATGATTGTTGTCAAACCTGATAATCTCGAACAAGATATTAAATATTGTCGTTCGGGCGATGCCTTATTATCATGGTACCTGAAGGAATTTAAATGGCTAGAAAGTAAATTGACTGAGGGTTTTCAGCAAAAATATGATATTGTTGGAATCACTTTGAATGACGGTGGAGAGATTTCTCGCAATCTACGAAATTATCTACCTAAGGATCATTACCGACGATTGGTTTTAAGTCTATTGGGTGTACCGGAATCCAGTAAATAAAATTATTAATTCTTGAAACGGTTAGCAATATTTAATCATAAATTAAGGAGAAACGATAATATGGCAGCATTATTTATGGTATTTACCTTTGTGATGTTTTTAATTGCTGACATTATTGTACGAAAAATCCAGGAAAAAAGAGCAGTCGCTACCGCTAATGTATCGGCTGAAAAAGAGCTTAATATTCCGTTTGGTTTAAAAATTGAAGACCTGGCTTTGCCTGGAGGACTTTTTTTCCACCAAGGCCATACATGGGCTAGAATTGATGCATCAGGGAAAATTAAAGTCGGTTTAGATGATTTTGCACAAAATGTTCTTGGCCGAATTGATGGTGTTAAACTGCGTAAAGTTGGTGAAACTGTTAGTCGTGGAGAAAAAATCTTTTCAGTCAAACAAGGTAAAAGGAATGCCGATTTTAACGCTCCTGTAGATGGTATGATAAGTTCCATAAATGAGGAACTAGTTAACAATCCTACAGTACTGAAAGATAATCCTTATGAGAAAGGTTGGATTTATTCGATAAATCCTACAAATCTAGCAAATGATATTAAATCATTATCAGTTTCTGAAGAAGCCACGAACTGGTTAAAAAAGGAAGTACAAAAGTTTAAAGAATTTATTGCCGAACAATTTGTTCAAGATAATATGTTAGGAAAAACTCTGGCAGATGGTGGTATTCCTATTGAAGGTGTTATGGAACATATGGACGATTTCTCATGGCATAAATTACAAGAAGAATTTTTAGCAAAATAAGGCTCAGACTTGCTTTTAAACAATTTAATAACTATATTTAAAGTTCAAAAATGGGGACAGCAAATTTGTTGGTGTCCCCATTTAGTATATTTAGGATACATTTTTACATTATCTTAGAGGAGAAAAACCTGTATGGAAAAAGGGTTGCTCATAGACCTTGTTCATTGTATTGGATGTAGAGCTTGTGTGCAAGCATGCAAAGTGCAAAACAAATTACCTGGTGAAGTAGAACCTATACTTACTGCTAAAACATGGGCAAGTCTTGAAACCCATGAAAGAGATAACGAAAAAATATGGGTAAGAAGACTGTGTATGCACTGCGAGGAACCAGCATGTGCTTCTGTATGTCCCGTGGGCGCGTTTACTAAAACCGAATCGGGTGCGGTGATTTATGACAGTAAAAAATGTATTGGCTGTCGATATTGTATGGTTGCCTGTCCCTTTTCGGTTCCTAAATATGAATGGGACAAAACCTTCCCCTTCGTTCAAAAATGTATTCTTTGTTATGATCTTATTAAAGAGGGCAAACAAACAACTTGCGCCAAAGTTTGTCCAACGGAAGCGACTTTGTTTGGTGATCGCGAAACTTTGCTTAGAATAGCAAAAACGAGAATTCGTAGAAATCCGGGAAAATATGTCCATCACATCTATGGAGAAGAGGAAGTTGGAGGAACATCAGTTATATTTCTGTCCCAGGTTCCTTTTGACGAATTAGGCTTTAGAACCGATCTGATAAAAAAGCCGCTACCTTCACTAACCTGGGGCGTGATGTCATTAGTTCCCAATATTATCAGTTTGGGGGGGCTAACGTTATTTGGTACGTGGTGGATTATTAACCGCCGCATCAAACTTGCGAAAGAGAGGCTTGAACAAGGAGAAAAAGAAGATGAAACAGAAAAATAAATTTTGCGAGGGAATTGAATGAATACTAGACGTTTACCAAAAATCACATTTTGGAGAGCAGTATTATTTGTCATTTTAGCCTTAGGACTCTATTCCACAATACGCCGATTTTTTTATGGACTGGGGGATGCGACTAATATGAGTGATCAATTTCCATGGGGAATTTGGATCGGTTTTGATGTTATTACCGGCGTTGGCTTGGCTGCCGGTGGGTTTGTATTAACTGCTATTGTTTATATCTTTAATTTAAAACAATATAAACCGATTGTACGACCAGCAGTTGTCACTGCCTTTTTAGGGTATGTTTTGGTTGCCGTGGGATTGCTTTATGATATTGGACAGCCACATCGTATCTGGCACCTGCTTATATACTGGAATCACCATTCTGTGCTCTTTGAAGTCGGATGGTGTGTGATGACTTACCTCGCTGTTTTAGCATTAGAGTTCGCTGGATACATCTTTGAAAGAATGAGATGGACAAAACTGCTAAAAATTCAACATGCGGCGATTATCCCACTTGTTATTCTGGGCGTTATATTATCCACCATGCATCAATCTTCATTAGGATCTCTATTCTTAATTTTTCCTAATAAGGTTCATCCACTATGGTATACACCCCTATTACCCCTTTTCTTTTACATTTCATGCATTGCCATTGGTTTAGCAATGGTGATTTTAGAATCCTTTTTGAGCGCCCAAGCTTTTGGAAAAGAGTTGGAATTTGATATCCTCGTTCAACTTAGCCGGGTTTTAGCTGTTATCTTAGCATTTTTCTTCTTATTTAAAATAGAGGATTTAATTCGACACGGTGCTTTCATGATGATGTTCGAAGGAAGTTACGAGAGCTGGCTCTTCCATGCCGAGATGTTACTTGGGGTTCTACTACCCTCAATTCTACTTTTCATTCCGAAAATTCGTCACAACCCAACCGGTATGTTCACTGCCGCATGTTTTGCAGTTTTTGGATTTATCTTGGGCAGAATGAATGTCGCTATAACCAGCATGGAAAAAGTAAATAAAGGAATATATTTCCCAGCATGGACGGAATGGATAATTACCGTTTTCCTTGTGGCAATAGGTTTTGCTGTATTTGCGTTAGCAGTAAAATATCTACCGATTTTTCCGAAAGTGGAACAGACTGTGGCTGTTAGCGGAACGGCGAGTAATAAATGATTGGGTGATTGGGAAAATAGGTAATTAGGTGATTTGGTAATTAGGAAAATTATGTAATTGGGGGATCAGTGAAAATGAAGTGTATGCTTCGATAGTTTATACTGCCGAAGCATTCTTTTTTTGCAGTGCTCATAAAGTTAGAAATGAGGATAATTTCTATTCCACACCTGCTTCTTTTCTGAGAAACTGCATTATCATCGTTCTTATTTCCCTTATATCTTCTATTAAATCAGCAAGTCTTTTATTAGTTTCATCAAATCTTTTATCAACATGAGAACGAAGTCCAACCATCGCATAGTTAGAATCGTCTATCCTATGGTTAACATCGTCAATTTTACGGTTGATATCATCTATTCTGCGGTTATTATAGAATATTCCCACAATGATTGTGAACACAACTGGTAATACGATTGCGAGGATGTATTTCCATTCCATTTTTTCTTTCTTATCGTTTTATAAAAGCTTCACTAAAGTAGCAACAATTGCAGCCTGGGCTACTAACATACCAGCGACCCATTTTATGATTTCTACTCTAGTCCTTGCAAGCGATTCCTCGAGGTCTTGTTTTGTAACTAATACATCTTTGGTAGTTTCTTTAAAAATTTCAGCGAACTTTTTCGCTGCTAACTCATCAAGATTTACTCCTCTTAAGCGTTCATATATGCTTAAAGTGTCAACAAAATTTGGCATTTTTGAACTCAATAAATTTTATGAAATGAAAAATGCTTTCAAGATTAGTGAGAGAACACCTGCTAAAATAAATCCCATCATCCACTTCAAATGTAAGAGTTGGGCAATAATTTTTAATTCAAACTCTTTAATGTCTATCTTTGTTGCTATCTTCTCTAATTGGCTTCTCTGTGTTTCAATGATTGCTTCAGATATTACTGCCATCTTAAGTCGCTCAACAAATTCAACTTTTGTCTTTTAATATACAATTTCATTATCAAAATGTTAACAGAAATATTTTGATGTAGTACAATTAAATTTTCTACAGAATTTTTCCCCATAAATTAACAAAATCCCCAGATAATTCAGAAAAATATCCATGGGTGTTTATGATTCATCAGAACTACTTATTAAACTGATAGATTAAAATCTAACGCTTATCTCCCTTTAAAATAAACCGCTCGCAATCTTTACAAAACATCACACTCTTCTCATCGATATCCTCTACATAGGTCGAATTGGTCATGACACACCTTGGATTATGACAATGAAATAAATTATAGGTATGTCCCAATTCATGAGTAACTTCCTTTAATAATCGTTCCATAAGCAGGTGATTATTAGGTGGTCCGCCATAAAACTCGTTTTTCAAACGATATATAGAGACAATAGCTCCAATTCCTTCTAATTGAGCTTCACCAAAGACAAACGTTAAAATCGGGATAAAAAGATCAAAACCACAGACGCCTAATATTCGGCCAGCATCTTTAGGTGGGTTATCGATCAATTGAGCAAGTAGATACGATGAGTTGTACTGATTTCTTAGGGGATCGAACGCTTGATTAATTTTGATTAGCTTATTCTCAACATGGGCATGCATGCGAAAAGCATTAGAAAGGTAAAGACATAATGAATCAAGTAAAGAAGGTTTATGGAATTCAATTGGTACGACATAAATACGTTTGGCTATCACATCTATTTACCCAGGTTATATTTCTTGATCTTATTATATAGCGTTGTTCGGTCAACTTTGAGAATTTCTGCTGCCTGCGAAATGTGCCATCCGGTCCGAGCAAGAATTCGCTCAATATGAACCATCTCTACTTCTTGTAAGCTATCACCATTTGACTGCTTGCTATGTATACGAAATGGAAAAGAAAGATCACGGGGGGTAATCGTTTCTCCTTCACATACAACAATTGCGCGCTCAATAACATTTCGCAACTCTCGTATATTACCGGGCCATTTATAAGTTACAAACATTTTCATTGCTTCTGGGGAGATATCTTTAATCGCTTTGGTCATCGATTGGTTATATTTATTGAAGAAATATCGGGCAAGGAGTGGAATATCATCTTTGCGCTCACGTAATGGTGGCATATCGATAGTAACAACATTAAGGCGAAAATATAGATCTTCCCGAAAATGGCCTTCATTCACTGCCTGTTCTAGATTTCTATTCGTCGCACTGATAACACGAAAATCAACTTCAATAGATTTGTCACTTCCTAATCGGGTGAAATGTTTTGTTTCCAACACCCTGAGAAGATCCATCTGCATTTTCATACTGATATTACCAATTTCATCGAAAAAGATGGTACCCTTATTGGCTCGTTCCAATTTTCCGATACGTAAACGATCGGCACCTGTAAAAGCCCCTTTTTCGTGACCAAAAAGTTCACTTTCAAGAAGTGTTTCTGTAAAAGCGCCACAATTTATAGAAATAATCGGAGCATAACGACGCAAACTATTGCTATGGATGGCTCGAGCAATCAGCTCTTTGCCAGTTCCGCTTTCACCACGAATCATTACGGTGGAATCGGTTTTGGCTACCGAGGCTACCATTTTCAACACATGACGAAGTTGGGGGGAAGTGCCCACAATATCATCAGTACTGGTTAAATCCTCTATCTTTTGCCGAAGTTGAATATTCTCTGTTGTAAGTCGACGTTTCTCTATCGCATTGCGAATAATGTGAGTAAGATTATCAGGATCGATGGGTTTCGATACATATTCAAAAGCACCATCTTTTATTGCTTGAACTGCTGTATCTACTGAAGCGTATGCTGTGATAATGATAACAATGATATTCTTATCTACGCTCAGGAGATGCCTATTAAATTCAATACCATCCATGCCAGGCATTTTTATATCCAATAGGATAATGTCCCATGTTTTTTCTTTAAATTTTTGAAGAGCCGCATTTGCATTTTCTGCTGTGTCTACATTAAAGCCATCTGACTTGAACCATTTATAAAGAGAGTCACGAACCGAAAATTCATCATCGACAATCAAAATACTAATGTCGCTATTATTCATTATATAAACCTTTAATTTGAATTTATTGGTAGATTAATTATAAAAGTTGTACCCTTATTTTCTTCAGATAATACATCAATCGAGCCGCCATGGCGCTCTACAATTCCATAAACAACAGCCAAGCCCAATCCAGTACTTTTTTCTGATTCTTTAGTCGAATAAAATGGGTCGAATATATGGGAAATAACATCTGGTGAAATTCCGACACCATTATCTGAAATCTCCAAACGAAACATTTTTTTTGAATCGACATGATGAAGTCCTATTCTCAATTCACCCCCTTCTTTCGGAGATGCCTCAATGGCATTGATTAATAGATCAATTACCATTTGTTGTATCGCTGAAGGATCACATAACATTGTAGTATCGTCATCGGTAAAGTCTCTAATTAGTTGCATATTTTTTATCTCGATACTATGTCGAACAATTTCAATACTCTTATTAAGAATTAACTTTAAATCATTTTTTGATCTTTCACCGAGTGATTTTTTTGAGAACAGAAGTAAATTCTTAACAATTTCTCCACATCTTTTCGATTCATCACGGATTGTTTTCAGGTTTTCTATCGAATCGTTAATCAAATTTTGATCGGGATTATTCTGGAGATTTTTTATTGATAGTTTAGCATAAGTCAGGATTCCTGACATAGGATTATTAATTTCATGAGCAACCACTGCTGCAAGTTTTCCCATCGAAGCCATTTTTTCGGCCAATATAAGCTGGTTTTGTGTCTGCTCCAACGCCTTTGTTTTTTCTTTTACTTTATCCTCTAAAGTATTAGACCATTCCTGCAGTTCTTCTTGTGCTTGTTTTAGTTTTTTTGTCATTTTATTGAATGATATCGCTAGATCTCCGATCTCATCGGCTGAACTAATGTCAATTGTATAATCGAGGTTTAAATCGGCTACCTGGCGTGTACCATAAATTAATTTCGATATCGGCTGTTGAATTTGCTTTCGAATAACTCTACCAAAAGCTATGGTTGCTAAAATAATTAATATTCCAGAAAAAATAAGAGTTTTAGTACGTGTTTCTGTCGCACTTTTATCTATCTCTTCTAAAGACATCTTAATGTCAAGAAGTCCCAGTAGTTTCTCATCTTTGCCATGAACATGGCACGCCGCATTATAACAATCGGGCTCATTTTCAATAGGATTAATTAATCCTAATATTCGCTCACCAGTTTGTGAACGACGGTCTCGAAATCGATTTTCTTTGGGTATGGTACCTTTTGCTTGATCGCTTGCATGACAAAAAATGCATTGCTCAGCATTTATATCAACTGTCTCATAAAGCTCGCCAGGTTGATCAGAAAATTCTATCCGTCCTTTTTTATTATAGATTCGTATACCTTCTATATATTGTTCTTGTCCGATGTTGGAAATGATAATGGCGAGATCTTGCCGCTGATTTTTTAACATACTAGTGCGCGTAGATCGTTTGATTAAATTGCTGGCCTGTATCGCATGATCTCGAATGTTGCGTTCAATCTGATCAGCGTAATAATTAATATTGATATAAATTATGATGGCAAAAACAAGGATGAGAAGAACTGAGAGAAAAATGAATAACTTTAAACTGATTCCCCTAAATGATTCTAATAATCTTTTCATATTACTTTCGAAAATAATTTATTTAAATACATTTCACAAAAATATAACACATATTTTTTAATAAGTCAATGCTTTTTTAAATTCCTCGATAAAATTAAAAAGCCATAAAAATATCTCTTCTGCTTCCTAAACTAAATAAAATCGATCTTTCCCTTAACATTAATATCATCTAGTTTTAATTGTTTTCATTTTTCTTTTGACATTTAATATTAATAAAGTTAAATTATGAGCCCAGTCTAAAAAGGTGATATACCGATTCCATCGCTTTTATAACCTATTGTTTTTATGTAATGAATTTGTATTATTTGAGCGATGGAATCGGTTTTTAGAGTACACTCA
>JABAOH010130565.1_pt1 | contig 39288 bp, 46 predicted proteins | sample 7062181 | NCBI WGS metagenome assembly JABAOH01 (sample SAMN14538630, study PRJNA623070) | marine sediment metagenome | biome: marine biome [ENVO:00000428]; feature: marine pelagic biome [ENVO:01000023]; material: deep marine sediment [ENVO:00002113]; isolation source: pool of 5 deep marine... | reverse complement strand
ACCCGCTGGCAGAATGTTCAGTGTGCGGCGCCAAGATGTTCCGCCCTAGGGAAGCTCCCGAAGAGGTTCGGTGCGCTCACTGCGGGATGCGTACACCCACCGATAAGGGAGAGTGCTATTACTGCGGTCATCGTCTCGGACGAGGCCGGTGAGGTCAGTAAATGACGACGCCCTGAACTCCGTCGACACGCCGTATCTGAGGCAGCAGATCGCTGGGGACTGGTGCCTCCGTGATGATGAATCCCCTGGGTTCATCGACCACCTCCGGATCGTCAACGATGACCTGCCGGATGCTGATGGCAGCCCGGGCGATTATGGATGAGACCCCGGCAAGGATTCCCGGGGTGCTGGCGTCCGTTGGGACTATCTCTATGGCACCCCACCTCATTAGTGGCGCAACCTCCTTCAGATGACACACAGGCCACAGCCTTCCGAAGATCTGGGCCAGCTCCTCACTCCCCTCAATCGTCCTGACGGTGGCCGTCACCACTCGACGGTCCACTCCCACCGCTCTCCCGACGGCAGTCTCAGGGAGTTTCACCTCTCCACAGAAGAGCTGCCCACCCTCCACCCGAAGGCCATAATCGAGCATGAGCTGTGCCACCTTCGCTTGGCCCGGAAGCTTGTCGAAATAGTGCTTGATCTTGCTCCACATTCCCCGTCCCCGATGTGCAATACTGTGCATCGGTAGATAATGCTTGGCAACGACATCCTCTGTCAGGTGCACGACATCAAGGGCGAAGGGAGATTATGTTGATGTTCTCTTCTGTACATTAGAGCTGCAAAAGGTTATATAATGTCTCATACTTCACGTTCTTCTATGGCTCTCATGATAGAGGATGGCCGCACAAAGGTGCTGCTCTCAGTGGACGAGGTGCCGAAGAAGTGGTACAACATCTTAGCAGACCTGCCAGAACCTCTGCCGATGCCCCTGGATCCAGGGACCAACGAACCGATAGGTCCGGAGGCGCTGGCTCCCATCTTTCCCATGGAGGTCATAAGGCAAGAAGTCTCTCCGGACAGGTTCATAGACATTCCCGAAGAGGTACGGGAGGCGTACTCACGCATGGGCCGCCCCTCTCCCCTATACAGGGCGAGAAGGCTGGAGGCGGCCCTCAGGACCCCCGCCAAGATATTCTACAAGCGAGAAGACCTGAGTCCGACAGGCAGTCACAAGCCAAATACCGCCATTGCCCAAGCCTACTACGCGGCCAATGAAGGGGTGGAGCGGCTGACCACGGAGACGGGGGCGGGCCAGTGGGGTTCTGCCCTCAGCCTGGCGTGCTCCTATTTCGACCTGGGCTGCACCGTCTTCATGGTCCGAGTGAGCTACGAACAGAAGCCGTATCGCGGCTACGTCATGCAGGTGTACGGCTCAGACATCTACCCGTCGCCCAGCGATAAGACGGAGTTCGGGAAGAGCGTCCTTCGGGAGGTTCCAGATCATCCTGGCTCCCTGGGGATAGCAATCAGCGAGGCTCTAGAGACGGCAGTGAAGGACGACACCGCCAAGTACAGCCTGGGATCCGTCCTCAACCACGTTCTCCTCCATCAGACCGTTATCGGCCTGGAGGCCAAGGCCCAGATGGAGGCCCTGGACACCTATCCTGATGCGCTAGTGGGATGCGTCGGCGGAGGGAGCAACTTCTCGGGCCTGGCCTATCCCTTCCTTGGGGACGTCCTTCAAGGCAAGGCGGAGGCCGACTTCTACGCCATCGAGCCAAGCGCCGTTCCATCCCTCACCTCTGGCGCATACGAATATGATTTCGGAGACACCGCGGAGACGACGCCCCTGCTGAAGATGTTCACCCTCGGCCACCAGTTCGTGCCGCCGAGGATTCATGCAGGCGGCCTCCGGTATCACGGTGCAGCCCCCACCCTGAGTGCCCTCGTCCAGGGGGGTCACGTGAAGGCAAGGGCCTACGACCAGATATCCACCTATGAGGCTGGCGCCCTCTTCGCCAAGACTGAGGGCGTCATTCCCGCCCCGGAGACGAACCACGCCGTGAAGGGCGCTATCGAGCTGGCCCGGGAAGCCAAGAGCGATGGGACGGAGAGGGTCATCCTCTTCAACTTCTCCGGTCACGGCCTCCTTGACATGGAGGGCTTCGCTCAGTTCTTCCGCGGGGAGTTGGAGGTTTCATAGTCTCCACCTCGCCGCAAGCCCAGTCTCACCGGTACATCTGAACGAGCCCCTCCATGGCGGGCTTGGCCTGCTCTCTCAGGGTCGCGAGCTGGCTCTCTATCACCTCCGCCTGTTCGTAGAGGGGCTCGATGGGGACTGTCACCTGGGGGAGCAGCTTGTCTACGCCCTCCACCAGCTTGGCCGCGGCCATAGCGTCGGGCATGAAGGCCCGCGTCTCCGCCACGAGGCTGATGACATTGAATTTGACCCATCTCCCCTCATTCAGGAGGACTCCTGATACGCCCGATACCATGCCTGTCTCCAGCTGTTCGATCTCCGACTTTTCCAGCTTCTCCCTAGCTCTGTCGGTGCTTCCCACTCCCCAGAGCCGCAGGGGTCTCTTCCCGCCCTCTGACACAGGGAGTCCCTCGAGGCATACTATCTCGCTACACCCCTGGTCCCGGGCCCAGGACAACAGCGTTCCGGCAAGGGGTCTGTGGATGGTAGCGGGCAGGGGCATCTCACTGATGAAAACCGCGAGCTTCAGGTCCTCCCTGGCATATATCCTGGCTGGGAACTTCGGCTTCTTCGAGTAAATCATGGAGACCGATGGGAACTCATCAGAATCCAGGGCGGAGATCTGATCCAGCTGGAGGGTGCTTATCAGGTAACTACAGGCGATCGTGCTCGAGAGGCCGACCGTGGGAATCGCCTCCAGGACGGACCCCCCTCTGAGGTCCATGTCCTTGAACTTCCTGACCTCTATTAAGTCCTTGATGCGCTCACCGCGGGACTCATAACGGGTGGGATGTTAAGCTTTCCTGCAGTGTCTGCCGGCGACCTATCCCGCGCAACCTTTTAGGTTCCCGTAGCATCCTCTCAGTGTTGGAAGCCGCGGTGGATGTGGGTGGAACCTTCACCGACTTCGTGCTCAGGAGGGGCGACAGCGTCGATGCGTTCAAGCTCCCCTCGACCCCCACCAGGCCGGAGGATGTGTTGGAGGAGGGCTTGAGAGGAATCGATGTCTCCAGCCTCGGTCACGGGACGACCGTAGCCACTAACGCCGTCATCGAGGGGAAGGGTGCTCGGACGGCCCTGGTAACGACGGCCGGCTTCGAAGACATCCTCGTGATAGGGCGCCAGAAGCGGCCGAAGCTGTACGATTTCGAGGCGACTCGACGTGAACCTCTCGTCCCTCGAAGCATGACCTTCGGACTGAAGGAGAGGGTCGACGCAGAAGGTCGGGTCATTGACGCTCTCGCCGAAGGCGAGGTGCAGGCTCTGGCCGAGCGGCTGAGGGCCCTGGAGGTTGAGTCCGTGGCTGTCAGCTTTCTCTTCTCCTTCCTCCGTCCCGACCACGAGGCCTTAGTGGCCGAGGTCCTCCAAGGTGAGTTCAGTGTATCCAGGTCGTCCCGCGTGCTTCCGGAATTCAGGGAGTACGAGAGGACCTCTACAACCGTCCTGGATGCGGTGGTGGGCCCGATGGTGAAGGGCTACCTCTCGCGGATTGAGAGGAGGCTTGAGGCACGCCTTTACCTGATGCGTTCCAACGGTGGCATTCGAGAGGCCCGAAGCCTCACCCGGAGGCCCGTCGAGATGGTGCTGTCGGGACCCGCGGGCGGGATAGCCGGTGTCAAGTTCCTCGCCGATGCTCTCGGCCTCAGCGATGTGATGGCGCTGGACATGGGAGGTACCAGCACTGACATCTCCGTCCTTCATGACGGTCAGCCCACGTGGACCACAGAGGCCGAGATAGGGGGCTACTCTCTAGCCCTCCCCGTCCTCGACATATCCACCATTGGGGCAGGAGGCGGATCCATCGCCTGGATCGACTCTGGAGGCGCCCTTCGAGTTGGACCCCTGAGTGCCGGGGCGGATCCTGGTCCCATGTGTTACGGTAAGGGCGGATCGAAGCCCACCCTCACCGATGTTAACCTCCTGAGCGGCTTTCTCGGCGAGACGCTCATCGGTGGAGAGATGCGGCTTTACCGCAGCCAAGCCGAGGGCGGGGTTTCCTCTCTAAGGCAGGAGCTGGGCCTGTCGGAAGCTGAGGCCCTGACGGGAGTGCGAAGGGTTGTGGTCTCCAACATGGTGCGGGCGGCGGCCCTCTCCTTCGCGAAGCGCGGCCTGGACCCCAGGGACTTCGCGCTAGTTTCCTTTGGCGGTGCTGGCCCCATGCACGCCTTGGCCGTCGCCCGGGAGCTTGATATCCCAGATGTCGTAGTCCCGCCCATTCCAGGAGCCTTCTCCGCCTATGGCATTCTTCAGTCGGACCTCAGGCTCGACTATGGGCGGAGCCTGGTTCGTCCCCTGGAGGCTTCTCATGACGAGCTGGAGGGAGTGTGGAAAGACATGGAGGAGGAGGCTGCTGCGGACCTGGAACTCCAGTCTCTCGGTAAGGAGGATGCCCTCCTTCTTAGGTCGCTAGACCTTCGCTACAGAGGGCAGAGTTACGAAATCAATGTGCCCCTGAGCCAAAACATCGAGGCCAGCTTCCACCGCCATCACGAGGTTCGCTTCGGCTACTTCATAGAAGGCGAGCAGGTCGAGGTGGTCAACGTCCGCCTGACCGCGGTGGTCGAACGGCCGAAGCCCCTCCCGAGGTTCGCTCCCCTCGGCGGCGACGGAGCCACCACGAGGAGAGCACTCTTGGCTCAGGGTTGGGATGATATCCCGGTTCTCTCGCGTCCTCAACTACCCTCGGGTTTCGAGGCGGAAGGACCTCTCGTCGTGGAGGAGGAGACCGCCACCACCGTCTTGGACGAGGAGGCGCATCTGCGAGTGGACGACTTCGGATGCCTCAGGATCGAGGTGATCTGATGGATCCCGTCTCCCTGGAGGTGCTCAAGAACGCCTTTCTCTTCATCCCCGAGGAGATGGGCCAGGCCCTCCGAAGGACCGCCTACTCCCCCAACATCAAGGAAAGGATGGATGCCAGCTGCGCCGTGTTCGACCAGCAGGGCAGGATGGTGTCCCAGGCGGAGCATATCCCGGTGCACCTGGGCTCCATGCCTCTGGCCATAAAGACGGTCATGGACCGCCTTCGAGAGTCCTTCGAGGAGGGAGAACAACTGATCCTCAACGACCCCTATCAGGGCGGCTCCCATCTGAACGACATCACCGTCATTAGGCCGATCTTCCTGAAGGGTGAGCTCGTGGGATACGTAGCAAACAAGGCTCACCACGCCGATGTCGGCGGAGTAGCCCCCGGCTCCATGCCTAGCGGTAGCCGTCTTCTCTTTGAGGAGGGCTTGGTGATCTCCCCACAGAAGCTATTCACCGGCGGTAGCCTGAGCCCGGTCATCGAGGAGAGGGTCCGAAAGGGCATGAGGGACCCACGAGAGAGGCTGGGTGATCTGAGGGCTCAGCTGGCGGCCAACAACACCGGGGAGAGGCGATTCCTGGGCTACTTGGAGAAGTATGGGGTGGAGACCTTCCACGAATTCTGCGACGATATCATGGACTACAGCGATCGCATAGTTCGCGCATCCTTACGTCGGGTCGAGAATGGGACCTACCAGGCGGAAGACTGCCTTGACGACGATGGCGTCCTGGAGGAACCGCTGACCATACGTGCGAAGGTCACCGTGACAAGGGACGACTTTGCCGTGGACTTCTCCGGTTCCCAGGGCATGTCGGAGGGTAATCTGAACGCTCCTTATGCCGTCACTCTTTCCAGCGTCTACTACGTGTTCAGGTGTATCACAAATCCGGAGTCGCCTCCCAATGACGGATGCTATCGAGCCGTCCAGGTCGATGCCCCAATCGGAACCCTCCTGAACCCTGTCAAGCCTGCGGCGGTGGCGGCCGGGAACGTGGAGACCTCTCAGCGGATCGTCGATGTGCTCTTTCTCGCCCTGAAGGAAGCCCTTCCGGAGCTCGTTCCCGCCCAGTCTCAGGGCACCATGAACAATCTCCTTCTGGGAGGGAGTGTGGAGGGTGGGGAGTTCGCCTACTACGAGACCATCGGTGGAGGCGAAGGGGCTCTCCCCTTCAGGAACGGTATGAGTGGTGTCCACACCCACATGACGAACACCATGAACACCCCTGTGGAGGCCCTTGAGCTGACCTACCCTTTGATGGTCGAGGAGTACCGTCTGAGGGAGGGCTCCGGAGGGGAGGGCCAGTTCCAGGGCGGAGATGGCATCAGACGGGCCATCCGCTTCCTCGGCGAGAGGGGGACTGTCTCGATAATATCGGACCGTCGGAAATTCCCGCCCCGGGGGGTGTATGGTGGAGGGGATGCGCAGCCTGGACGGAACTCCCTGAACCGGGGCGGAGAGGACATACCTCTGCCCTCCAAGGTGACCATGGGGATTCGCCAGGGCGACCTGGTCAGGATCGAGACGCCTGGAGGAGGGGGGTGGGGGAGGACCGAAGACCTTCATTAGGCCCGACCCTGATGTCCCCGCGTGGACCCAATCCTACTCCTGCTGGCGGTCGTTCTCTTCTCCCTGATCGGAACCGCTGCTGGGGTCGCCACTGGCCTGACTCCGGGATTGCACGTGAACACTGTGGCGGCGATGATCCTGGCCTTCCAAGGGGGGCTCTCGGCCTTGGCGGCAGCCCTCTTCGCTTGGGCTGCCCCTTCCCTTGACGATCTACTCCTCATCGTTGCCGCCATGGTGATAGGCAACGTGGTCTCCCACACATTCCTGGACTACGTCCCCTCGATCTTCCTCGGAGCTCCGGAGGCGGAGACCGCCCTCTCCGTCCTGCCTGGACACAGGATGCTCCTCCGGGGGAGGGGACTGGAGGCCATTCGACTCTCTGCCCAGGGGAGCATCGCCTCTGCCCTTCTTTCGCTCCTTCTCATACTCCCCTTCAGGTTGGTCATGGGTCCTCCCGTGAACGCGTACGAGGACCTCCGACCCTTCTTCCACCTCCTCCTCATCCTGGTCGCAGCCCTGCTCATCATAGCGGAGCCTGGGAGGGCTCTCCGGGGGGAGATGGAGCTGGTATGCGAGATGCCCCGCGGGCTCTTGATGGGAAGTGACATCCCCCCACGGATTACGCAGGTGGGACCCTCAGAGGCCCCCCGGCAGGAGGAGGCCTTCCTCCTGAGGGGCAGCGTGTTGATGCACGATGGAGACCGGCTGTTGGTGGGCGATGAGGCAGGGAGCGTGGAGGTCAGGCTGAGGGGCGACCTCCCGCGGCCCCTCGAGGGTGACATAGCCTTGTTCGTGGCCCCAGAACGCAGGGCGGGGCGAAGTCATGGCGTGGTGCAGAGGGGATGGGCCCTCCTGGTCTTCCTCCTGTCGGGTGTCCTAGGTTATCTCGTGTTAATCTCACCTCTGCTCAGCCGAAACTGGTACCCATTTCAACTCCTCGAGGGAGATCCGAGGACCGTCTCATTCCTACCCCTCTTTACCGGCCTCTTCGGGTTGCCCACCCTGTTGATAAGCCTTTTCCGCACGCCTAGGATACCGTCCCAGGATCTGGACCCGGAGGTCACCCCTCTGGACTCGACGGAAAGGGCCAGGGGCATCCTCAGCGGCTCCCTCGCAGGGGCCTTCGTGGCGTGGATTCCGGGTATCACAGCGGCGACGGCCACCGTCCTATCCCAACTCTTCTCCGGCCGTGGGAAGGAGGAGAAGGGGGATGAGGAGTTCATCCTCTCCCTCTCCTGCGTCAACACGTCTACGGCGATCTTCACCATACTGGTGCTCTTCACGCTTCTCCGGGCGAGGAGCGGCGGCATGGTGGTCGTACAGTCCATCGCAGAACCCCTCGTCATCCAATGGGCGCCTCTGAGTTCCCTCCCCTCCGCCCTTCTCCTGTTCCTCCTAGCTGGCGCTGTGGCCGCCGCAGCGGCCTTCTACCTCACCCTCTTCTTCGGAGGACTCTTCGCCCGCATATCGAATCGCATCCCCTATCGGAAACTTGTCGCGGCCATCCTCATATTCCTCGTGGCCGTCATCCTCATCTTCTCAGGTTCGACGGGACTCTCGGTGGCGGCGGTAGCGACTCTCATAGGCCTCCTACCTCCCCTGGTAGGCGTCCGCAGGGTGCACCTCATGGGCTCTCTGATCCTTCCCCTAGTGGTCCTTCTGCTCTAGAAGCCGCTATTACCCACTTTCACGTTAGCGATGTCATGAGCCTCAAAGTGGGCAAGATCCCCCTCCATCTCTTGGAGGAGCTGCTCCCCCTCACCGGCGCGGAAGACCCCTCTGTCTCTCTTGGACCTGCGGTGGGGGAGGACGCGGCTGCCATCGACTTGGGAGATCAGTACCTGATACTCAAGACGGATCCCGTTACTTTTGCCGTGGATGAGATCGGGTGGTACGCGGTCCACATCAACGCCAATGACGTGGCGACTACGGGAGCAAAGCCCAGGTGGTTCCAGACCACCCTTCTCCTGCCTGAGGGCTCTCAGGAGGATGTGGTGAGAAGCGTCTTCAAACAGGTTCACCGAGCCTGCTTGGAGCTGGGGATCGCCATCACTGGCGGCCACACCGAGATCACCCCGACTGTCAATCAGGTCATCCTAGTAGGAGACATGCAGGGCCTCGTCCCTAAGCAGCACCTGGTGCGGACGTCGGGGGCCAGCGAGGGCGATATCCTCGTGTTGACGAAGGCCGCAGGCATCGAGGGGACCTCCATTCTCGCCCGGGAGAAGGCTGAGGAGCTTCGCGGGGAGGTCGATGAGGACTTACTGTCTAAGGCGGCCGGCTTCCTCAAGTCCCCAGGCATATCCGTTGTCCACGAGGCTCTGCTCGCCGCGAATCTGGGCGCAAAGGCCATTCACGACCCCACAGAGGGAGGGGTGGCCATGGGCCTCTACGAGATGTCGAAGGCCTGTGGGCATGAACTCGAGGTCGATGCCTCCGCCATCCCGGTGGAGAAGGAGACCAACGCGCTCTGTGAATTCTACGGACTCAACCCCCTGGGCCTCATCGGTTCCGGCTCCCTCCTGGTGGCCATACCGGAAGGCAGGAGCGGGCAGCTCTTGAGATCTTACGAAGAGATGGGCACCAAGGCAGCCATCATCGGCAGCGTAGGGCGTGGAGGAATCGGTCTACTGGTCGTGGGTCATCCCGGTCAGTATGCTCTCGAGCCCTCAGAGAGAGACGAGATCACCAAGGTCCTATGATGCATGCAAGGCATCCATCTAACCTCTATATAGGACTCCTTGGTGAGGACAGCTGACAGGCCGTGGTGTGCCTCAGTGGATTGTTGATTACCGTAGAATCCTTCGTCCACTCATCCGAGAGATAGGTATCTCCGCTGGCGGTTTCCTTCGGCGAGAGAGCCTATCCAGACCTGTGGCATCCGGCAGAAGCTTTAAGGCGGGGCGTCCTTGAGTCGGCGTGGATTCGAGGGAGAGGACGCTGGTTGCCTACACGACGGCGGCCCACTCCCTCAGTCACACCTATATCCTTCTGATTCCCCTCTTCCTGGTCCTATGGATTGAGGATTTCGATGCGGACGTCTTCGTCATGGGCCTGGTGGCAGCAGCCGCCTACGTCTTCTTCGGTGGTGGAAGCGTCCCCTTCGGATACCTCTCTGACAGGCTCGGCGCCAGGACCCTGCTCATGATCTACCTCGGCGGAGCTGCCGTCTCCCTCATCCTCATGGCGTTGGCCTCGGATCTGCCCAGGCTGGTCCTCTCCGTCTCCCTCCTTGGCCTCTTCTCCAGCATCCACCACCCCACGGCAATCTCGATGATATCGAAGGAGGTGAGGGAGCAGGGCAAGGGCTTGGGGTACCACGGTATGGGGGGCAGCCTGGGCATTGCCTTGGGACCCCTTACGGCTAGCCTGCTCCTCCTCTACGTGGACTGGAGGGGTATCTTGCTCCTATTCTCTGCCCCGGCCTTCCTCCTTCTCTCGGCCTTCGCCGTCAGGGGACCGACGGAACTCGCAGCGAAGAAGCCGGCGCCACGCCAGGACATGCGGAAAAGCTTCCTGAATCGCGGCTTCACCCTCGTCCTCCTGGTATACATTTTCGCAGGCATCGCCTACTGGGGAGCCCTCACATACTTGCCCCTCTATCTGAGCACCCTCCAGCTTCCCCAATTGTCTCTCGGCCAGAGGGGTATAGGGCCTGGGGCGTACATCTTCTCCGGTCTCCTAGCGGCAGGGGCTGTTGGGCAGGTGGCCGGCGGCGTCCTGGCCGACAAGTTCAAGGTGGAGGTGGTTCTTGCCATAAGCTCCGGCGCCGTGGCCCTCTTCCTCGTGCTCTTGTCCGTGCCCACGGGGTTCGTCGTGGCGGCCGTGGCCCTGACCTTTGGCTTCCTCTTGTTCATGCTGGAACCCTTGCAGAACGTCTTGGTGAGTGTGAGAACCCCGGACAGCGTCAGGGGATTGGCCTTCGGCTTGGTGTTCCTGGCCGTCTTCGGCATCGGCGCCATAGGCGCCGTCATGGGAGGCTACATCTCGCTGGAAGAGGGCCTTCGGCCCTTCTTCCCCCTGCTTTCTGCCTTCATGCTAGCCAGCGGTCTGGCCGCCTTGATGCTCCTGAGACTCGGCCCTGCCACCAGGCCTCAGCCCACCATCTCTTCAAGCAGGGCGGAGTAGTCCTCATAGCTAGACTGGCATGGGCTCTTGGGGCTATGGAGGAAGAGACTCCCTCGGGGAAACTCGTCCGAGACGGCGATGATGGTGCTCGATACGGTCCCGGCCCCTTCGCGATGAAGGCAGATGGACTGATCGTCATAGACTCGATGATCGGATGCCAGCCTCCCCAGCCCGTCGAGGGCCTCATCAAGGCTGCCGAGGTCCAGACCTTCTAGGATCTCCTGGGCCCTCCTGATTCTAGGCTGTTGAACGTCATCCGCGTCCATGTTCGTGAGCAGGTGCACCTGTCCTTGCAGCTCGACCGTTCTGAGCTCCTCTCCGCAATGGGTCACAAAGGCGCGGCCGCGGTCACAGTATATCAGGTTGAAGGGATTGTACTCAACCTCTGCCACCTCCTCCTCCACGAAGTCCTTGACCTCCAAGGCCGAGGCGCGGCCCAGCGCCTCGAGACAGAGGAGGCCCCGGGACCGGCGGTTGGAGTCGAACTCCCCTTCGTGCCTGTTGGAGATGGCCACCACGAGGCCCACATCGTTTAGTCCGACCCAGGTTCCCCCGGCCTGCCGATCGCTGGGGGCGAGGATGGACCTTCCGTCCTTGGCGAGGAGGGGGCTGTCAGTTGGCCTGTCGTACACCTCGTCCCTGTTCATTAGCAGCAGGATGGGGTACCCTTCCACCACTCGCCGGAGGAGAAGGAGGGTGCACATCCGGTCCGGAGAACGCGCCTCTCAATAAAGGCTTCTGGGTCGCGTTTCCAAACCGTTAATAGGCTTTCCTCCCCTCCCTCGAGTGAGATGGACGTTGTCATACTCGCAGCTGGCCGAGGAACGAGGCTCCTCCCGTTGACGGCAACCAGGCCGAAGCCCATGGTCCCCTTCCTCAACCGGCCCCTCATGGACTATGGCATGTCCAGCCTACGCGAAATCGGCGTCCATCGCATCTTCATTCTCGTGGACTACCTGGGGCACCACATCGTCTCCCGTTATAAGGCCTGGAACGGCTACGATGTGGTCTTCACGGAGAGGAACGAGCCCCTGGGGACTGCGGGGGCCGTGAGCCTGGTGGCGGAACACATCGAGGACACTTTTCTGGTCCTCAGTGGCGATGTGCTCTCGGGCCTTCATCTACCGAGCCTGCTGGAGTATCATCGGGAGAAGGGGGCGGAGGCGACCATGGCCCTCTCGATGGTGGATGATCCCGGCCAGTACGGCATCGCCGTCATCGACGACGAGGGGAGAGTGACGAGATTCCTGGAAAAGCCTTCCAGCGGCGAGGCCTTCAGCAACTTGGTCAACGCTGGAATCTACGTCCTGGAGCCGGACGTACTTCAGGGGCTCCCCCCGAGGCGTCCTCTAGACTTTGCGAGGCACTTCTATCCTCACTTGTTGGACGCGGGAAGACGCCTCTATGGGTTCCCTTTCAAGGAGTATTGGAACGATGTGGGAAGGCCTGGGAACTACCTCATCGCCACGGAGGATTCCCTCCTAGGGAAGTATGCCACCGACGTCACGCCTTCGGTCTCCGCCGTCCGGGACGGAGGCTACCTCATCACGGGCAGGAACTGCACGATTGAGAGGGATGTATCGATAGGCAACTTCGTGATCCTTGGGGATGGGGTGGTGATCCGAAGGGGGGCGACCCTCAACTCCTCCGTCCTCTTCTCCGAAACCATCGTCGGTGAAAAGTGTAATATTCGGGAGTCGATAGTGGGCGAGAGGTGCGTGTTGGAGGAGGAGGTGGCCGTGAGGACGGGGAGCGTTGTGGGAGACGCGTGCTACGTTAGGAGAGGAAGCACTCTTGGCTACAACACCAGGCTCTGGCCCGGATCACGACTCGGCGAGGGCACCTTGATGAACCCTGACTGAGGGATAGGATGGAGCTGTACACTGCTGAGGACTTGGATGTGTACAGGGTGGTCGATCTGGGGCAGGCTCTGGGAACCGCCTACGGCCCGGCCTCCCTTCTGCTGACGGGGAGAGACGGCCTCCATGTCTCACGGATGGTCAAGAGGGCCCTCATATTGGGCATAGCCTACACGGGCACATCGGTCCTGGACCTGAGGCTGACGCCGAAGGTCGTCCTGGACGACCTCCTCACGCGACAAGGGGAAGGGGCCCTGTACATCGACTACCGCCCGTCCCAGATACGCATCAGCCTGGACGGGGAGGGGGTCGAGGAGAAACGTCCCGAAGTGTTCGGCATTCTAGACTCTCGAAAGTTCGTCAGGGCCCCTCTCTCAGACCTTGGTGCGATTTCCCTCTTTCCCAACGCCATCGACGACTACATCAGCGGGCTCCACAAGCGTGCCGACTTCCTGAGAAGCCTGAGCGTCTTGGTGGACGGCCAGAACCGCCCCATAGCCATCCTCATGGCTCCCCTTCTAGAGAGCTACGGCATGAGGGTAGAGACCTTCAACGACCGCGTGACCCACTATCAGCCTCCCAGGGGGGAGGAGGATTTCCTGACCCGCTTCCGCCAGATGCGCGGCGACTTCGCCATTCGATGCGGAGAAGAGAAGTTCGATCTCTACAACAGGGAGGGCGATCGTTCTACGTACCGCAGCTTGGCGAGCCTCATCCAGGCCCTTCAGTCCCTGTGAGGTGAGGTCCGGGACCCCTGTATCCGATCCTTCCCCGGGCCGTGAGGTAGATGCCTATGAGGGCTAGGGCTCCTCCCAGGATGTCGGTGGCGCTAGGGGCCTCCGCCAAGAGAAGGAGGGCCAGCAGTGTTGCCCCTACGGGCTCGCCCAAGAGGCTCGTGGAAACGACCGGGGCTTTCACATACCTGAGGGCCCAATTGTAGAGGGTATGTCCCAGGATGGTGGAGACCAGAGCGAGGCCCAGGAAGAGAAGGAGTTCCCGCTCCAGATCCCGCGAGGGCACGGGGTCGACGCGGAAGGCCAGGGTCGTTGCCAGCAGAACCAGCGCGCTTGTGGAGTACACCACGAAGACATAGGGAACCAACGAAACCCTCTGACGAATCCGGCGGCCAGCTAGGAGGTAGATGGCCGTCATGGAGCCACCGATCAATGCCAGGAGGTCGCCCAAAAGCCCACCCCCATTTCTAGCGTCTCCCAGGGCGATGATGACGACGCCCGAGAAGCCCAAGAGGATGCCCATGGTGCCCAACCTCTGAACCTTCTCCCCCGTGAAGTAGTGGGAGAGCAGGGCCACCATGATGGGGTGTGCGTTCACCAGTATGACGGATCCGGCTACTGAAGTAAGGTCCAAGGATCGTATCCACGTGGCGAAGTGGATAGCCAGGGCGATGCCCACCACGACCATCGTCATGAGGTCCTTGCCGCTTAGAGCGCGAATCTCCTTTCGGAACTTGCCCAGGGCTAGGGGCAAGAGGAGGAGGGAGGCGATCCCCATCCTGTAGGTCGCCTTCACCAAGGCGGGAGACTCGCTCCAGCGTATGAAAGTCGATGCGAAGGAGACGCCTACAACCGCCACTATGATGGCAATGTAAGCGCTGTTCTCCCGCATTCCCCGTGCATTAGGTGTGTCAATCTAAACCTTTCTCTGGAACGCAGGCTGCAGGTACTCGATACCCTCACCCGTTCGGCGGATGAATCCACCGCATCGTGAATCTCCTGGCGCATGGCCTCCTTGCCCTGGCTATGCAGAGCGGCATGTGGTTCCTGGCTACAGGTGAGCCCTTGAACGAGTATGCATTCCTCGCAGCCTTCGTGGCTCTCTTGCCTGACGTTGGTCGAGGCGAGAGGGGCGAGAGTTCCCCTATTAGTCATTCCGCGGGGTACGCGCTCCTTTGGAGCTTGCTCTCCCTCTCAGCCCTGGGATTCGCCTCTGCCTCCGGTGTCATCCCGCCATCGACCATCCTCCCCCTTCAGGCGGCTGTAATGATCGGCCTAGGCTCCCATCTGCTTCTCGACTGGTTCGTGGAGCCCGGGATTTTTGGCGTGCCCATCGAAGGCCGGTGGCCCAGGGTCTGCCTTGGGATAGGGCGGACACGACTCGGCAGGGTCAACCTAGTGGTTTCCTCAGCCTCAACGACCCTATTGCTTGTCCTGGCGGCGCTCGGCTAGGGTCACGGCCTCCGCACGCCCGACTCCGTCTATCTCCTCGATGTACTCCGCCACAGGAGGCGTGACGAGCTCCTTCCAGTTCCCGCCCTCGAGCATCCTCCTTCGTATCTCCGTTCCGGAATAGTTGTCCCTGTCGAGGAGAGGCTTGTCCAGGACCTTCACTCCTGCCTCTTGGAAGAGCCTACGAGTGAGGGGTTCATGGGAGAAGACTGCCTCGAAGGGGGGGACATGGGAAAGGACGTGACTCACCCACTGGGAGTGGACGCCGATGTCTGATATGGGTATGATCTGGCAGCCCTCTATTCCCTCCCTCTCAAGGGTCCGCCGAATCATCTCATGGCGTTCTGCGGCGGTGAACAGGTTACGGGGAGAGTGGGAATACTGGGCGCTTCCGACGCCTAGGACCACCTCCTCGAAGTCCTCGAGAATCTGTCTCAGCAGGTGAAGGTGACCTAGATGAAAGGGCTGAAACCGGCCAACAAAGAGCGCCCGTCGAGTCAAGTCATTCACCAAGGAATCGTTGTGGCCCGTCGCCGATGGGTCCGAGACTCCTCGCTATAAGCGTGGTGCTATATATCTTGCCCTAATCCCAGAGATAGAGCAACGCTGGGCACGCGCAAAAGAAATCGGCCTTCCTGACCCACATATCCCCTAGTGGGGAACCGCCCTATCAGGACTCACCACGGGCTTCGACCTGGGAGAAACCATGGTGGTCAACTTACTAATTAGGCTACTCTTCCTTGGCCCGACTAGGGCGTGATCCAGAACCTCCCTCAGCGTGTCCACGGGGACTATCTCTATCTTGTCCGCGTACCTGCTCTCGATCAAAACGTCGTTAGCGTTCGGTTTGGGGATGAGGGCCTTTCTAAAGCCCATTTCGGCCGCGGCTTCAATCTTGGCCGTTATGCCGCCCACCGGCAGCACTTGACCTCTGATGCTGAGGGACCCCGTCATGGCCACAGTCTGGTCGACCTCCACCTCCTCTAGGGCGGAGATGACTGCAGTGGCGACAGAGATCGACGCGCTGTCCCCCTCCACGCCTTCGTGGGTCCCGACGAACTGGACGTGAATGTCGTAGTTGCTCACATCCTCCCCAGTGTACTTCTTTATGAGGGCGGAAACGTTCTGGACCGCCTCCGTGGCGATCTCTCCCAGCCGCCCGGTGGCGATGATCTTGCCCTGGTTCCTGCTCTGGGCTGGCGTCACCTCAGCCACGATGGGAAGGACGATGCCGGAGAACTCAGCCATGCTGGGGTCGGCATTCAGGACTGCCAGGCCGTTGACGATCCCCACCTGGGCCCCCTCGGTGACGAAGGTCTTGTAGTCCCGCCTCCTCTCGATGAACCTGTCGGCCACCTGCTGCTCCAGGCTTCGGGCCATCCTCTTGGCGGCCAGTACATGCTCTGCCGTGGCGTACGTCGCGTTCTCCTCTCGGGCAATGTCGCCTGCGACCCTGATGAGGCCTCCCAGCTCTCGAAGCCGCAGGGTGAGCTGACCTCGGCGGCCGGCCCTTCTCTGGGCTTCTCGGATGATCTCGACGACCCCGCTCTTGTCGAAGTGGGGAATCTTCCCGTCCTTGGCGACCTCCTGGGCGACGAAACGAATCATCCTCTCCCGGTTATCCAGCGTGTCCGGCATGGTGCTCTTGACGTAGACCTCGTAACCGTAGCCCCGGATTCTCGACCGAAGGGCGGGATGCATGCCCTGCAGCGCGTCCAAGTTCCCGGCGGCCACCAGGATGAAGTCGCACGGCACGGGCTCCGTCTTCACCATGGCCCCGGCACTCCTCTCGCTCTGCCCGAGGATGCTGAACTTCTTCTCTTGGAGTGCCGTGAGAAGGCTCTGCTGGCTCTCCAGTCGCAGAACGTTGATTTCATCGATGAAAAGCACGCCCTTGTGGGACTTGTGGATGGAACCGGCCTCCACCCGTTCGTGGGCGGGCGTCTCCAGGCCACCGCTCTGGAAAGGATCGTGCCTCACGTCCCCCAAGAGGGCTCCGGCGTGGGAGCCTGTGGCGTCGACGAAGGGAGGCATGTCTTCATGGTCGTGACCCACGAGCAGCTTCGGGACCAGGAGCATGTCCTGACGATTGCCAGTGTACCTAGTGGCCATGAATATGATGGCGGCCACCAGAATACCGAAGAGGAGGACCATGGGCTGGGGCCCGCCGGGCGTCAGGAATGCCAGGAGGGCAGACATGAGGATGATAACGACGATGATGGTGGTCATCATGGAGGCACGTTGCTCCTTCCGCCGCATGGCCTCCGCCTTGTGGGCTTGGACTATCTCCTTTCCCTTCCCAGCGGGAACTATCCTTACCCTAGGCTCGTTAGCGTCCTCGGGGTTATGGTAGACAATGACGTCCTGGAGTTCCTCCGCGGGCAAGAGCTCGGACATGGCCCGGGCCAGCATCGACTTGCCCGTGCCTGGATCGCCTATGAGCATGACGTGTCTCTTCTGATCGGACGCCTTCTTGGCGACCTCTACCGCCTCCTCCTGGCCTATGACCTGGCCGACCAGCTTCTCCGGGATTCTGATATCGGCGGTAGTTTCGATAGCCTGGGTCTCAACCCACTCCTCCACAGAAGGCGCGCGTTGTACGTCGCTCTCCGTTTGAGAACTCTTCCCAGTCATCCAGTGTCATCCCGTGATATAACAGCGTGAAATAGGTGCTACGTCTTATTAAACTTATTCTCCAATAATCGAAAAGGTGAGCGAGGAGCGCCAGGCTGCTAGTCATCGGGGCAGGGCATAGGATGCAGCGCGTAGATCGCGACGGGCTCAGGGAAGAGATCTTGGGTGGCGTCATGATTGGCCCGAAGCGGATGCAGCGGTCGCCGGTAACTGCGCAACGGATATATCGTCAAAAGGCCGGCCGAATCGCCCCTATGGAGCAACCATCTGTGTTGCAATCATTTCCGCCAGCCTCTCGAAGGCCAACGGCACGTTCTCGCCAGTCTTGGCGCTCGTGTAAATATAGGGGGCGTCGTACTTCCCCACGGCCTTCTGGAGGTCCTTCTCTTCGAAGCTGATGCGGTCCTTAAGGTCTATCTTGTTGGCGACGAAGTGGATGGGTATCTCCCCCGTGACCTTGAAGACGGCCTTCACCCACTCGTGAAGGTCGTGTAGGGTGTCCTTCCTGGTCACGTCGCAGACGGCCAGGATGCCCTGGGCTCCGTGGAAGTAGGCCTCTTTGAGGAGCTCACGGAACCCCTTCTCACCCATGATGTCCCAGATGGTCATGCCGACTTCTATCTGTCCGCCGTCGGTCTGGACCGTCAGCTCTTTCTTCGACACCTTGGCTCCGAGGGTCGAGATGTATCTGTCGTCGAACTCATCGTGGATAAACCGTCGGATAACGCACGTCTTGCCTACGGCTCCCTCGCCGACGAGGCAGACCTTGACCTTCATCTTCTCCGTGTTCGCCATCGGGCCACTTCCCAGAAGCGGTCCGTCTACTCGGTTTCCCATTATAAAACCCTATAGACATAGTTATCACGGCGGATATCTGCTGGCCAATGGTTGCGGAACATTGGCCGGAACACGGCTGACTACGTGCCCTTCACGAGTAGTCTGGCGAGGGTCTCGAATGCCGCCCCTACGTTCTCGCCCGTCTTGGCGCTGGTTATCATATATGGACAGTCATGTCTAATGGCAAAGTCGGCGATGTCAACCTCGTGAATCTCTATTTCATCCTCAAGGTCCGTCTTGTTGCCCACAATCACCACAAGGGTGTCGCCGGCGATTCTCCGGACGGCGGAGATCCAGCCATCGAGGTCATCGAGGGTATCGGGTCTCGTCAAGTCACACACCGCTAGGAGGCCGCGGGCTCCATCGAAATAGGCCTCCCTCAGCAGCTCGCGGAACCCCTTCTCACCCATGATGTCCCAGATGGTCATGTCCACGCGGGCGGGACTGCGGCCCCTCTGCAACACCTCGGCCTTGGTTATCTTGGCCCCGATTGTTGCGAAGTACCTGTCCTCGAAAGTGTTGTGGACGTAACGATCTACCAGGCTCGTCTTTCCGACGGCAAACTCACCCACCAGGCAGACCTTGGCCTTGTGAACCTTGGCCTCTGTGGGTTCCAACAGGGCCATCCCAAGATGTTGGAAGCCAGGAGAAGATAACCCTTCCCTCGAGCGTATCACCCGTGATTCTAGTGCTCGTCTATTCCAGCTTTCTGGGATACGAGATTCCTCACGATTCTGCCGGACAGGCTAGCAAAGGCCATTTCAACGTTCTCGCCCGTCTTGGCGCTGGTGAAGTGCCAAGGTGAGTCGTAGGCTTTGGAGAACTGTTCCACCTCCTCCTCCCCAAACTCCATCTTGTCCTTCAGGTCCACCTTGTTGGCGAAAATCTCTATCGGGATTCGTCCCGTCACGCCGTAGACCCCCTCTATCCAATCGTCGAGGTCATCCAGGGTGCTCTTTCTGGTCACGTCACAGACGGCGATGATTCCCTTGGCGCCGTAGAAGTACGCCTCCTTGAGCAGCTCACGGAACCCTTTCTGGCCCATGATGTCCCAGACGGTCATGTCGACCCTTACGGAACCATCCCCCACCGGCGTGTCCAGTTTAACCTCCTTCTTGGACACCTTAGTGCCGAGGGTCTGGATGTACTTGTCATCGAAGTCGTTGTGGACGAACCTGCGAATGAGACTCGTCTTCCCGACGGACGCCTCCCCCACCAGACAGACCTTCATCTTGACCCGGCTTATCTCCATAAACCTCAAGTGCAACCGGACGAGACTGCATATAAACGTTAGGCTGATGTTATCAAGGACGATAGAAGGCGGTCGCCAAAGGTGGTGGTCGAAGCCGGCCCGGCAGGCGATGTTGAGGGCGTTCTCCATGACAAAACGGTTATATATGAATCGCCTCCTCAAAGCCATCAGGCAGGGTCAGACGTCATGGGAGAGCTGACCCCAGCAACGCGGCCTCGAGCTTCTTGGCCGCGGGAGGCGCCACGACCCCGCCCGGAGGGCTCACCCCTCCAGAGGACGACCTATGCCTAGAGTACGAAGGCCCAGACACGGGTCCATGGCCTATTCCCCTCGCAAGAGGGCTAGGAGGGAGGTACCGCACATCTCCTCTTGGCCGGAGATTAGCGGAGGCCCTAAGCTTCAGTCCTTCTCCGGCTTCAAGGCCGGAATGACCCACGTCCTCATGACGGAGTTCCGTCCTCACAGCACCACAGCAGGCCAGGAGATCCAGGTCCCCGTGACGGTCGTCGAGGCCCCCCCTATGCGGGTGGCGGCAGCCCGGACATACCGAGAGAGCGCCCAGGGGCTAAGGGCCTCTGGGGAGGTCTGGGCTAAGAATCTAGACAGGGAGCTTGCTTCCAGGTTGCCCCTGCCGAAAGGATACAATCCTGAGGAGGCATGGGCCCGGTTGGACCTGGGCAAGGTGGACGACGTGAGGGCCCTTACCTACACCCAGCCAGGCCTGGTGACGGGCCTCCCCCGAAAGGAGCCAGACTTGATGGAGACCAGGATCGGCGGGGGCAGCATTGAGGAGAGGACGGCGTACGCCAAGGATATTCTGGGCGAGGAGGTGAGGGTCAGCGACTTCGCGGAGGAAGGCCAGCTGGTGGACGTTGTCGCCATCACCAAGGGGAAGGGCTTTCAGGGTGCGGTGAAGCGGTGGGGCATCAAGATTCTGAGCCACAAGGACAGCAAGATAAGGAGGAGGGTGGGGACCCTGGGGACCTTCAAGCCTGGCTATACGAGGCCCACAGTGCCCCAGGCGGGTCAGATGGGTTACCACCAGAGGACGGAGTACAACAAGCTGATCATCAAGATAGGAGAGGATGGGGCGGAGATAAATCCCCAGGGAGGCTTTCTGAGATACGGTGAGGTCAGGAACACCTACCTGCTCATCAAGGGCTCCGTCCCGGGACCCTGCAAGCGGCTGGTAAGGCTCCGGGATCCCATGAGGGCGGAGAGGGCCAAGGTGGTGGAGCAGCCTGAGCTGACCTACGTCTCCCTCACTTCCAAGCAGGGTGCATAGCATGACGGATGAACCGGAGGAGAAGGAGGAGCTGCCGCAGATCCAGCCCAAGGACGTGAGGAGGGCTAGGAAGGCCCAGCTCCAGGATTGGTGCGAGGCCTTCGGACTCGACTCCTCCGGCAAGGTGGACGACCTGAGGAAGAGGCTCATCGCCTTCCTGGAGTCGGAAGAGTACCTCGTGCTTGAGGAGGAGAGGCCAGAGCTGCCCGAGCGTAAACCGGGGCAGGTCTATCTCTACTCCTTGAAGGGAACCGTCCTCAAGGTCCTCAACCTGCCCCCGGTATTCGAGTCGGAGGCACGTCCAGACCTCATCAAGAGAGCCGTGGACGCCTTCCGGGCCAACAGGAGACAGCCCTACGGTCCTGGCTCCATCTCGGGCATGAGACACGCCGTGTCTTGGTGGGGCAAGGGTCGCGGCGTCTCGAGGGTTCCCAGGCTGAAGGACAGCCGGCGGGCTGCCCAGGCCCCTGGCACCGTTGGAGGCAGGAGGGCCCATCCTCCCCGACCGGAGAGAGACTGGAGCAAGAAGTTGAACAAGAAGGAGAGACAGATGGCCCGTGCCTCCGCCTTGGCCGCTACCGCCGATCCAAGGTTGGTTGCCCAGCGAGGCCATCGTTTCAATGACGCCCTCTCCTTGCCCGTGGTGATGGATACAAAAGTGGAGGACCTAGGGAGCACACAGGAGGCAGCGGAGCTCCTCGAGAGGCTGGGGCTGAACGAGGACGTGGCGAGGGCGTCCCTGAAGAAGGTGCGGGCTGGTCGTGGGAAGATGAGAGGTCGGCGCTATCGGCGAAAGAGGGGGCCTCTGGTGGTCGTCTCAAAGGGCTGTGCCGCGGTCAGGGCCTTCAGGAATCTCGCCGGCGTCGATGTGACGGATCCTTCTGGCCTCAACGCTGAGGTTCTCGCTCCTGGAGGAGTTCCGGGGAGGCTCACCCTCTTCAGCATCAACGCCCTGGAGGACATTGAAGGTTGGTAATCATGACAGACCCTCACGATATCCTGCTCTATCCCGTGGTCACGGAGAAGTCGCTGAACATACTTTCGGGAACGGCCGCTCAGGATTTCAGGGACGGCAACAAGCTGGAATTCGTGGTCAAGAGGGATGCCACGAAGCCCGAGATAAAGCAGGCGTTCGAGAAGCTCTTCGAGGCCAAAGTAGAAAAGGTAAACACCCATACTAAGAAGGACGGAAAGCATGCCATCATCGAGCTCAGAGAAGGCTACTCCGCCGAGGAGATCGGCATGAGGATAGGCATATTCTAGGAGTACCATGGGAAAGAAAATCATATCTCAGCGAAGGGGAAGGGGATCCCCCACTTTCAAGTCTCCCAGCCATAGGCATCTCGGCCACGTTTCACTCCCTCCCCTGACGGAGGCAAGGGGGGTGGTGGAGGAGCTGCTCCACGCTCCAGGAAGATCGGCCCCCCTCGCCCTGGTGAGGTTTCCTGAAGGGAAGTACCTCCTCGTGGCACCCGACGGCATGCACGAGGGGCAGGAGATCACCGTCGGCCCCGGTCCCCTGGACAGGGGCAACGTTATGGAGATAGGGAAGATGCCCGAGGGCACTCTCATCTGCAACGTGGAGTTGAAGCCGGGGGACGGAGGCAGGCTGTGCCGGTCCGCCGGATCTTCGGCGGTAATCGTGAGCCAGGGAGAGCGTACGGTGATTCAGATGCCATCGGGCAAGCTCAAGTCCCTGAATCCGAAGTGCAGATCCCAGGTAGGTGTGGTCGCCGGCTCTGGGCACAGGGAGAAGCCCTTCGCCAAGGCGGGCAAGAAGATCGGGGCCCTCTCCAGCAAGGCCAGGCAGCCCTTCAAGGTACGGGGCGTCGCGATGAACGCGGTGAGCCATCCTCACGGTGGAGGGGCGCACCAGCACGTGGGCGTCGCGAGCACCGTCTCTCGAAACGCGCCGCCTGGCAGGAAGGTAGGGAGGCTATCGCCGAAGAAAAAGAAGAGGAGGGAATAGAGTGCCCAAGAGAGGTGCTGGATCGGCCAAGGCCGCCAGGAGGCGGGCTAGGAAGAAGGCAGGGGCAGCAGAGGCCAGGAGGAAGAGGGAGTTCACATACAGGGGGTTCGCGCTGGAGGAGCTTCAAGGCATGAGCCTTGACGACGTCCTCGGTCTCATGCCGGCCCGCGTGAGGAGGACCTTCTCTAGGGGACTATCTAGAGAGCACAGGATCGTGGTGGACAAGCTGCGCTCTTCCGACGGCAAGCTGGTCAGGACTCATCGCAGGGACCTACCGATTCTGCCCTACTTTGTAGGGAGGGACGTGGCAGTCCATAACGGGAAGGAGTTCGTCAGGTTTGAGATCAGGCCTGAGATGATAGGCCACTACCTGGGGGAGTTCGCCCTCACCCGGAAGCCGGTCAAGCACTCCGGCCCCGGTGTTGGGGCCACCAGGTCCTCTAAGTTCCTACCGCTGAAATAGGGGTGATATATGGGATACTCGCTCGAGGTTGATGAAGAGACAACGGCGAAGGCCTTCGGGAACGAGCTTCCCATATCCCCCAAGAAAGCTCGAGAGGTGTGCCGCGCCCTTCGGAAGAAGCCCGTGGACACGGCCAAGGAGATGTTGGAGGACGTGATCGATAGGCGCAGGGCCATCCCTTACGGGCGGTACAGCAAGGCGGTAGCCCACCGGCCAGGCATGGGGCCCGGAGGGTACCCCGCTAAGGTGGCTAGACACATCCTCAGGCTCTTAGAGAGCGCCCAGCAGAACGCGGAATATAAGGGCCTGGACTCCGACAACATGGTGGTGTACCACATCTCCGCTTACAGGGGGAGACCCACGAAGTCCTATAGGCCCAGGGCCTACGGGAGGAGCACCCCTTGGCTCAAGGAGACCACCAACGTGGAGGTCATCCTGAAGGAGGTGGAGTAGTGGTCGGTGAGAGGAAGATCGTGGCGGACAACCTGAAGAGGGTTCTCCTGAAGGAGTATGTCATGAAGGAGACATCCAGGGCCGGCTTCGGCGGCCTGGACATTCAGAGAACCCCCATGGGCACCCGGATCACCCTCTTCGCCGAGAGGCCTGGAATCGTGATAGGGAGGAGAGGCTCCTCCATCAAGGCGCTCACCGAGGCCATCGATAATAATTTCCCCTTGGACAATCCGCAGATTGAGGTGGAGGAGGTGGGCAACCCGGCCCTAAACGCCCAGATAATGGCGGAGAAGCTGGCCAGTGCCCTGGAGCGGGGCTGGCACTTCCGCCGGGCGGGCCATTCCACCCTCCGGCGGATCATGGAGTCGGGGGCGAAGGGTGCCCTCATCAAGATCAGTGGCCCGCTGACGAGCCGGCGGCACCGGACCCAGAAGTTCAAGGCCGGCCACGTGAAGTACTGCGGTGAACCCAAGAACCTCTTTGTGGACCAAGGTTTCGCCTTCGCCAAGCTGAAGAAGGGCGTCATCGGGGTCACCGTGTGGATCACGGACCCGCAAGCCAGGTTCCCCGACGAGATCGAGGTGAAGGCTCCGGTGAAGGTGGAGGCGGTTCTCCCCGAGGAGGGAGAAGAGGCCATCATCGCCGAGGAAGCAACGGAGGTCCTCAAGAGGGCACGGAAAGGCCCCGATGAGAAGAAGCCTCTAGGGCCCGCCGAGAAGAAGGTGGAGAAGCTGAAGCGGCAGGCCAAGGAACTGGGGGAAGAGGTCGAGCTCGGACTAGAAGGCGAGGGAGAGGTGGAGGAACTCCCTGATGAGGCTGAGGAGGGCGAGGAGGAGGAAGAAGCGGAGGCCTCAGAGGAGGCGCCTGAAGTTCCGGAGGAGGAGTAGATGGCCCTGCTGAGGATGGGAGAGATAAAGGAGATGACCCCCCAGGAGAGGAGGTCGAAACTGAAGGAACTGCAGGATGAGCTGATGTATGAGCGGGGCGTGGCCGCCATGGGCGGGGCTCCTCCCAGCCCCGGCAAGATAAGGGCCCTTAGAAAGAACATCTCTAGAATGCTCACAGTCCTCGCCGAAGAGGGAAAGGTAGAGGGAGTGAAGGAGACCGTGATGGAAGAAACCAAGGAGGAAACGGCTTAGATGGCGATCTGCTCAACCTGCGGGCTTCCCGAGGAACTCTGTATCTGCGAGGAGATCGCCAAGGAGACGCAGCGGATAAGGATAACCAGCGACAGGCGGCGGTACGGGAAGGTGGTGACCATCGTCGAGGGCCTGGATGCCAGCGACGTGGACTTGGAGGACCTTGCTAGAACCCTCAAGACCAGCGTCGCCGCCGGCGGCACCGTCAAGAACGGCAGGATCGAGCTACAGGGGGAACACCGCAAGAAGGTTGAACACACTCTAAGGGAGTTGGGCTACAACGTTGAGGTCAGGTGATTCAGCAGGCGGCCGGAAGAAGCATTTGGTGAAGCACGAACTCATCGGCCTGGAGGCCCAGGTTGTGGAGGCCACTGATCGGAGCCAGGTGGGCATTGAGGGCCGAGTTGTGGATGAGACCAGAAACACTTTGGTCCTGAAAGCCTCAGGTCGGGAGTTCATCATTCCCAAGAAGGGGTCCGTCTTCCTCTTCCGCTTGGAGGAGGAGATACGCATCCCCGGTGATCGGCTGCGCCACAGGCCTGAGGACAGAGTCAAGAAAGCTTGGTGATGGAATGGCTACCCAGGGTAAGGACATAGGTCTCGACGTCCCAGCGCCCCCGGAGGTCTGCGACGACCCAAGATGCCCGTTCCACGGTCATCTGAAGGTTCGCGGACAGCTACTGCAAGGTAGGGTGACATCGGAGAAGATGCAGAGGACGGTGACCGTCCAGAGGGACTATAAGAGGCTCATTCCCAAGTACGAGAGGTTGGAGAAGAGGAGCTCGAAGTACAAGGCCCACGCCCCTCCATGTCTTCGCGTGAAGAGGGGGGATAGGGTGTTGATTGCGGAGTGCAGACCCCTCGGCAAGACCGTGTCCTTCGTGGTCGTAGCTAGGCAGGGGTAACCGTATGAAGGGACTACCAGGCAGGCAGACCAGAGGCCTTCCCCGAGGGGCCCGTCTGGATTGCATAGACAACACGGGGGCCAGGCTGGTGGAGATCATTGCGGTCCTCGGTTACAAGGGAGTCCGCCGGAGGTATCCTAGCGCTGCCCTGGGGGACATCATCGTTGGAAGCGTCAAGAAGGGTACTCCGGAGATGAGGAAACAGATAGTCAACGCTGTGATCGTTAGGCAAAGGAGGCCCTTCAGGCGACCGGACGGCCTCATGGTGCAGTTCGAGGACAACGCCTGCGTCATAACGACTGAGAGTGGGGAGACCAGGGGCTCCGACATAAAGGGACCTGTGGCGCGGGAGGCTGCCGAGAGGTGGCCCCGGATCGCCGCTACGGCTTCCATGATCGTCTAGGTGAGGGTATGGCGAAGAGCAGGAATCCGCGGAAACAGAGGAAACGAATCCATCAGAGCAGTCGGAACAAGCGGGGCAAGCTCCTTTCTGCTCACCTGAGCCCTAGATACCTAGAGGACACCAAGGTTCGTTATCCTAGGTCACTGCCCCTCCGCAAGGGCGACACTGTTGTGGTCCTGAGGGGCGCCCACAAGGGAACGGAGGGAAAGGTGACGGAGGTCGACCGGAGGCGCCTTAGGGTCTTCATGGAAGGCGTGACGGTCGCGAAGGCGGACGGCACGGAGGTAGGTAAGCCTGTCCAACCCTCCAACCTCATGATCACGAAGCTGGACATGACTGACCCCTGGAGAAGGAAGCTCATCGAAAGGGCGGGGGAGGAGTCTTGACAAGACGAAAGAGGCTGACGGCACCCAGGGCTTGGGGTATACCCAGGAAGGGAGTCAAGTGGGTTGCTAGCCCCTCTCCGGGCCCCCATCCCCTCGACCGTTGTATGCCCCTCCTTATCGTGCTCAGGGACATGCTGCAATACTGCGACAACGCCCGCGAGGCGAAGGCCATCATCCGCTCGAAGAAGGTGCTGGTGGACAACCGCGCCGTGAAGGATCCAGGGTTCCCTGTGGGCTTCATGGACACCCTCTCTCTGCCCATCCTGAAGGAGCACTACCGGCTCCTCCTCGACGCCAGGGGCAGATTCCGCCTGGTGCCCATCAAGCAGGAGGAGGCCTTGTGGAAGCTGGTCCGGATAGAGGACAAGACGGTCGTAAAGGGGGGGCGCATCCAGCTCAACCTCTCCGACGGAAGGAACCTCTTCGCAGATGACGGCCACTCCACCAGGGACACGCTGAAGATATCCCTGCCTGAGCAGGAAGTCATGGACGCCTATCCCTTCAAGAAAGGGAGCGTCGCCCTGTTGATAGGGGGAAAGCACGTTGGCCAGCTTGGGCACGTGGATGAGATGGTGATCGAGAGGGGCACGAGGCCTAACGTGGTCAACTTCGAGGAGGGATTCTCCACCATCCTGGATTACGCCTTTGTAGTGGGGAAGCAGAAGCCCGTCATAGCACTCCCTGAAAGCGCGGTGGTATAGGTCTCATGAACTCCATGCGGAACGTCAGAATCGAGAAGGTCGTCGTCAATATCGGCGTGGGGGAAGCCGGAGACAAGCTCCTCAAGGCCCAGAAGGTCCTGGAGAACCTCACCGGCCAACGTGCCATCCAGACTCTCTCCAAGAAGACGATCCGGGACTGGGGAATCCGGCGGGGAATGCCTATCGGCGCCAAGGTGACCCTGCGGGGCGAGAGGGCCGACAAGTTCCTCAGGGAGGCCCTGTGGGCCAGGAACAACGTCTTGGCCGCCTACAACTTCGATCAGAACGGCGACTTCTCCTTCGGGATTGTGGACTACACCGACTTCAAGGGAATGAAATACGATCCAGAGATCGGACTCTTCGGGATGGATGTCAACGTCTCCCTGCAGAGGCCGGGGTACAGGGTGGCCAGGAGGCGGGTCGGCAGGAGGAGAGTGCCCCGCCGCCACAGGCTGACCCGAGGGGAGGCCATCGAGTTCATCAGGCTGAGGTTCGAGGCCGAGGTGAGGTGATGGCCATGGTGAGGACCCGCAAGGAGTTCGGCCGGAAGAAGGGGTGTCTCCGTTGCAGTAGGAAGCGCGGCATCGTCCGCCGGTATGGCCTGCATCTGTGCCGGCAGTGTTTCAGAGAGATGGCATTCGAGCTGGGCTTCAGGAAGTACTCCTAGGTGATCGAATGAGGCACGACACCTTGAACGACGCCCTGGCCACCATCAAGAACGCGGAGGCCAGCGGCCAGACCTCATGCGCTATCAGGCCCGCCTCTAAGCTCGTCGGCAGGGTCCTGAATGTTATGCAGGAGAACAGATATGTCCGCGGCTTCGAGTTCAAGGAGGACGTCAGGGGCGGCTACTTCCAGGTCGAACTCCGCGGTAACGTGAACGACTGCGGCGTCATAAGTCCCCGGTTCTCAGTGAAGAGGAAGGACTTGGAGACCTACGAGGCCCGGTACCTTCCAGCCCAGGATTTCGGTGTGCTGATTCTGACCACTACGAAGGGCGTTCTCTCCCACTCCCGGGCGAAGGACGAGGGAATAGGAGGGCGACTGCTAGCGTACGTCTACTGAGGTGGTGGCATGACGATAACAGGTTTGGCTGCGACACAGGTAGACATTCCAGAGGGGGTGGAGGTGGAGATCTCCGACGGGGAGGTGGTCGTCCGTCGGGGGGAGACCATTCTCTCCAAGCGACTTTACCATCCCCGAGTAGAGGTGAAGGTCACCGACTCCGCCATTCTGGTGAGCTGCCCACTACCCACGAAGAAGGAGAAGGCCCTGGTGGGGACCTTCGCTTCCCACATAAGCAACATGATAAGGGGGGTGACTGAGGGCTTCACCTACACCATGAAGCTCGTGTACGCCCACTTTCCCGTCAAAGTCACGGTTCGGGGGGACAGGGTCTTCATAGAGAACTTCCTGGGCGAGAGGCACCCACGAACGGCGCGCATCAGTGGTGATGCCAGGGTAGAGGTGAAGGGCGATACCCTGCACATTGCCGGGCCGAACCTGGAGGATGTGAGCCAGACGGCCGCCAACATAGAGCAGGCCACTCGCATCAAGAACAAGGATCCGAGGGTCTTCCAGGATGGCATCTACATCGTGAGCAGGGGTGAGAAGTAGATGCCCGCTGAGGGGGCGCTGCCCACTAGGACAGAGGTCAGGCGGGCCAGAAAGGCCGAACTCCAGGAGTGGTGCAGGGAGTTCGAGCTGGAGGATACAGGGACCGTCGCCGAACTCCGTGAGAGGCTCCTGGATCATCTGGAGTCCTTAGAAGAGGTCGCCGAGGAAGAGGAGGTGCCCGAGGAAGAGGGCGAGATCCTCGAGGAGGAGGCGTACGAGGTCAAGCAGAAGGCCGTCCTCGAGGCCGCCAAGGCCGAATTGCTATCTCTTAGGCTCCGACAGCAGATGGCCAGGCCCAGACTGCGACGCCAGGAGTGGTTTCGATACAAGAGTCTGGGCGAGAAGTGGAGAAGGCCGCGAGGACTTCACTCTAAGCTGAGGAGACGACTCGCATACAGGGGGGCCTCCCCAACCGTCGGTCACAGGGGGCCGAGGAGGGTGCGGGGATTTCACCCCTCCGGCTTCGAGGAGGTTCTCGTCCACAGGCCGGAGGACTTGGAGGGGATGGAACCCACGACCCAGGCGGCCCGCATAGCCCACAGCGTTGGAACGAAGAAGCGGATCGCCATTCAGGAAAGGGCCGACGAGCTGGAGATACGCGTCCTCAACAGGGTGGTGGAGTGAACCTCGATAATCAGAGAAGGATGGCCGCCGAGATCCTCAAGTGTGGCGAGAACAGGGTCTGGATAGACCCCAACAGGATGGAGGAGGTGGCCGACGCCATCACCCGGGAGGATGTGAGGGCTCTGATAGGAGGGGGTCTCGTCAGGAAGCTACCCATCAAGGGACAGTCCCGCGGGCGCGTTAGGTATCGCGCTCAGCAGAAGGGGAAGGGAAAGCGGCGGGGACACGGCAGCCGCAAGGGAGCTAAGGGGGCTCGGAGCCCGAAGAAGGCCCGCTGGATAAGGACCATCAGACCCCTTCGCCGGGTCCTTCAGGACCTGAGGGACGAGGGGAAGCTGGACCCCAGCTCCTACAGGAAGCTGTACCTGAGGGCTAAGGGAGGGATGTATAGGAGCAAGGCGCACCTAATGCAGCACCTTAGGTCCGAGGGGTATCTGAAGGAGGAGGGGTGATGGGCAAGGGGCCGCGCTACCGAGTGCCCTTCAGGAGACGTCGACGAGGGGAGACGGACTACCGGCGACGACTTGCTCTGCTCAAGGGCGGCAAGCCGAGGGCGGTAGTGAGGAAGACCCCCGCCAACACCACCGTGCAGTTCATCTCCTACAAGGAGGACGGGGATCAGGTTGTCGTCTCCGCCATCTCCAAGGAGTTGGCACGCTTTTCCTGGGAGGCCCCCACGGGGAACCTCCCCTCAGCTTACCTGACGGGCTACCTGGCAGGAAGACGAGCCCTCGCAGCGGGTGTGAAGGAGGCGGTGCTGGATCTGGGTCTACACCCGCCCTCCAAGGGAGGAAGGGTCTTCGGAGCGTTGAAAGGGATTCTCGATGCCGGAGTCAGGGTGCCTCATAGTGCGAATGTCCTGTCAGAAGAGGCGAGAGTCCAGGGTGGGCACATTTCCGAGGAGATGGTCGAACAGTTCCGGAAGGTGAAGGCCAAGCTGGAGGCTCTCTGATGAGGCGGGTTGAGGAGTGGATACCGAAGACCGAGTTGGGGAAGATGGTCGTCCGGGGCGAGGTGAAGTCGATGTCCCAGGCCCTGAGGACTGGACTGCCTCTCCGCGAATCGGAGATCGTGGACATCCTGCTGCCGGATATGGATGACGAGGTCCTGGATGTCAACATGGTCCAGAGGATGACGGACTCTGGTAGGAGGATCAACTTCGGCATCATCGTCGTCGTGGGCAACGGCGACGGCTACGTCGGTCTGGGCAGGTCAAAGGGAAGGGAGGTGGGGCCCGCCATCAGGAAGGCCATCGACAACGCCAAGCTCAACATGATTGAGGTGAAGAGGGGTTGCGGGTCCTGGGAGTGCGGCTGCTTCCGGCCCCACACCCTACCCTTCCGAGTAACGGGCAAGAGTGGGTCCGTGGAGATCACCCTCAAGCCCGCTCCCAGAGGCGTTGGCCTGGCGGTGGCGGACGTGGCCAAGAGCGTCGTCAGGCTCGCCGGAATCGAGGACGCTTGGGGCTTTGCCAGGGGCCACACGAAGACCACTATCAACTACGCCCGTGCCACCTTCAACGCCCTCCGCCAGTCCATGGAGTACAAGGTTGCGGATGACCAGATGAGGGGCCTTCACGTTATCTCAGGCCCCGTCAACCACTACGAGGTGGACCTGGCCGCTGTGATGGGACAGAAGGCAGAGGCTCCAGAAGCAGGAGAAGCTGCTGAGGAGGCTGAAGAAATGGAGGAGTTGCCACAGATCCAGCCCAAGGACGTGAGGAGGTCCAGGAAGGCCCAGCTCCAGGATTGGTGCGAGGCCTTCGGACTCGACTCCTCCGGCAAGGTGGACGACCTGAGGAAGAGGCTCATCGCCTTCCTGGAGTCGGAGGATTACCAGGCTCTGCTCCGTAAGGAGGCCGAGCAAGGGGAGGGGGCCGCGGCCGCAAAGGAAGGAGAGGAATGAGCCTGGCAGTGGTTCGGGTCCGGGGACAGGTCAACCTCCGCGGGGAGATAAGGGACACCCTCGAGATGATGCGCCTCAACAGGCCGAACCACTGTGTGGTCGTCCCACCCAGGGAGGCCTATCTTGGCATGCTGCAGAAGGCCAAGGACTACGTAACCTGGGGTGAACTGGAGCACGAAGTGCTCTCGAAGCTACTGTCTCAGAGGGGCCGTCGGACGGGAAACAGGCCGCTGACGGAGGAGTACGTGAAGGATGTCCTCGGCTTCCCATCCTTCGACGCCTTGGCCGAGAGTATCATTCGGGGAGACGTGGAGACACGTCGGCTCGAAGGGGTGAAGCCAGTCTTTCGCTTGAGTCCACCGAAAAAGGGATATGAGGGCATCAAGAGGCCATATTCGGACGGCGGCGCCCTGGGGTATCGCGGCGAGGCCATCAACGACCTCATCATGAGGATGCTGAGGTAGGGGCATGGGCAGGACGAAGAGGCTCCGAGGATACAGGACCCATGGCCGTGGGAGGAAGGCCGGAAGGGGTAAGGGCAAGAGGGGCGGCCGCGGCCAGGCCGGCCTTCAGAAACACCGATTCAAGTGGATCGTCAAGTACGATCCAGATCACTTTGGGCGGCGGGGCTTCAAGCGACACAAGTCGCTCAGGCGGCCCGGCCGGACCCTCAACCTGGATGAGCTTCAGGCGACCATCGCCAGCCTTGTGGATAGAGGCATCGCCAAGCCGACGGATGGAGGCTTTGAGGTGGACCTCGCCGCCGCGGGCATCGAGAAGCTCTTGGGGAGGGGAAACGTTAAAGTGCCGCTGAAGGTAATTGTTCCCTCGGCCACGCTCAAGGCCGTGGAGAAGGTGGAAGAGGCTGGAGGCACTGTGGTCCAGGGGCCCGAAGAGGGATAGTCCTTGATTCCCACCGGTGAGGGAAAGAGTCTCCTCTACAAGCTGAAGCCCATAACCGATCGGCTTCCTGCAGTCACGAGGCCCGAGGGCCACGTCCACTTCAGGACCAAGATGATGTGGGTCCTCCTCATCCTGGTCCTCTACTTCGCCCTCACCAACGTCTACATCTACGGCTTGGACAGGACCCAGGTGGTCGATTTCTTCGCGAGCCTTAGGGCCATCCTGGCAGGGGCCCAGGGTTCCATAATGCACCTGGGCATAGGACCGATAGTCACCGCTTCCATCATACTGCAGCTCTTCGCCGGGGCGAAGATCATACGCCTGGACCTGACCCGGGACGACGACAAGGCCGTGTATCAGGGAACCCAGAAGCTCCTTGTCATCATCATGATCGGGGTGGAGTCCGTCCCTCAGGTCTTCGGGTTCCTCAGACCCTCCCAGGCCTTCGTAGACATGCTCGATGCCTCCGTGGCGGGGTACGGCAACTTCCTCGCCAATACGATCATTGTCATACAGCTGGCCGTAGGCAGCTACATGATATTCCTCATGGATGAGGTCGTCTCCAAGTGGGGGATCGGGAGCGGCATCTCCCTGTTCATAGCCGCGGGTGTCTCACAGGCCATCTTCACGGGGACGTTCAACTGGATGCCCGCCTCGCCAGGCGACCCCACGCCGGCCGGGGCCATACCGAAGACCCTCCACTACCTGCAGACCATGAGCGCCCAGGAGGTGTTCACCGGGGGTTACGAGGTCATTATCCTCGGGGAGCCCAATCCCCTCATCGCCCTGGTGTCCACCGTCGTCATCTTCCTCCTGGTGGCCTATGCCGAGTCCACGAGGATTGAGCTGCCGCTGGCTCACGGAATGGCCCGCGGCGCCAGAGGGCGATACCCGGTCAAGCTCATCTACGCATCCGTCCTCCCGATCATCCTCGTATCCGCAGTGCTGGCAAACATCAGCATGTTCTCTCTCCTCTTCTGGCAGAACCCAGACTGGCCCCTGGTGGGACGACAGTACTGGCTCGGCGCCTACCTGGATCCCTCCCATGAACTGGTCCGCGGCGGGGTCGTCCAGGCTACGACACCAGTGGGAGGCGTCGCCTACTACGTCTCGACCATCAGGGGGTTACGGGATTGGCTTCTCCCCCTGGCGGCACCGGACCGCTATGGGGCGTTTTACGAGATCATAGGCAAGACCCATACTCAGCTCTTCATCCACGTCATCATCTACGTCGTGGTCTTCGTCATTGGTTCCATCATCTTCGCCAGGTTCTGGATCGAGACCACGGGCATGGGACCGGAGGGCGTGGCGAGGCAGATAGAGTCCAGCGGCATGCAGATTCCGGGCTTCCGGAGGGACCCGCGGGTTTTGAAGAGGATTCTGGAGAGGTACATCCCGGTGGTGACTGTGATTAGCGGAGCGGCCGTCGGGGCCCTGGCGGCGGGAGCGGACCTCTTCGGCACCGTGGGTGATGCCAGCGGCACGGGGGTCCTCCTAGCCGTAGGCATCCTCATCCAGTTCTACGAGGCCCTCGGCAGGGAGCAGATGATGGAGATGCACCCGCTCCTTCGGCAGTTCTTCGGGACTTAGCCTCAGCGCTCTTCCCATTTAGGCTCGCTTTGGGGAGCCTCCTCTCAGAAGGTACCTCCGCCCATCAGGAGCAACATGAGCGCCTTCTGGACGTGAAGCCTGTTCTCCGCCTGAACCCACACGATGGACTGGGGGCCGTCCATCACCTCGTCCGTGATCTCCATCCCCCGGTGCGCCGGAAGACAGTGCATAACCACCGCCTCTGCGCCGGCCTCCTGCAGCAACTCCCTGTTCACCTGATACGCGAGGAAGGCCCCTTCCCTCTCCTCCCTCTCATCCTCCATGCCCATGGAGACCCAGACGTCCGTATAGACGACGTCGGCTCCGGCCACCGCGCCCTTCGGGTCCTGCGAGAGCTCGATCCGGGAGTCACTGTCTGCCGCCTTCATTTTCGCCTGGCTGAGAATCCTTGCATCTGGCTCGAACCCTGGAGGACAGGCCGCCGACATGCTCATCCCAACCAGGGAACAGCCCAGTAACAGGGAGTTGCAGACGTTGTTGCCGTCCCCTACATAGGCGAGTTTGAGATCGCTGAATCTGTTCTTGACCTCCCGAATCGTGAAGAGGTCGGAGATGATCTGGCAGGGATGTTCCAGGTCGTCGAGGCCGTTGATGACGGGAACGGTAGTCGCCCCAGCCAGGCGAACCATGTTCTCGTGGCGATTGGCCCGGTAGAGGATGGCGTCCACATACCTGCTGAGAACCCGGCCTGTGTCCTCCAATGTCTCGCCGCGACCCAGCTGCAGTTCCTGAGGGCTCAGGTACAGGGCCGTGCCGCCAAGCTGAGCCATGCCCACCTCGAAGGATATCCTGGTCCTCGTGCTTGGCTTCTCGAAGATCATGGCCAAGGTCTTAGACTTCAGCGGCTCGTGAACCTCCCCCGATTGTAGCCAGTTCTTGAGGCTGCGGGCCTCGTCGAGGATGGCTTTAAGGTCCTCTGCCACGTCTGAAACAGAGATGAGATCCCTCTTCGCCACGACGGCTTTCAACCTTCGTGCCCACTTAAAGTTTGTCAGGGCCGCCACCAAATGAGCCCGGGAACGGGGGCGGAACGGATGTCGTCAAAGGTTAAGTGTAACCAAACAATCGGCCTTTGATGGCCTTCGCGGAGGTGGAGGACCCCTCCAGGGAGAGGAGGAAGCGCCGAGGGAGGCTCCTGGGTATCCTTGGCCTCGTTATGCTGTTCGGCCCCGCCCTGTCCATCAGGTTCGTCCCTGCGGGGTGGGGGATCTACCTTATCGTTCTGATGGCCTTCGCCGTCGGCATCTTGGTCCTCAGCTACTTCCTGGTGAGATAGACGGGGAAAAGGCCTTTATCATCGGTCTAGATGTATCAAGCAGTGGCCGGGATAGGGTAGAGGTTATCCTGGGGGACTGTGGATCCCCTGACCCGAGTTCAAAAGGTTCGGACGTTCGTCTGGCCTGGGAGTCTCGGTCCCGGCCCTTTCGTTTCGAGGTTGTCGCGCAGTTGAGGTTTCGCCGTTGACACTCCATTGGCAATAGCCATGGCCAAATACGAAACGAAGTGAGGGGGTCGGTGAATGCGAAGCTAGACTGGCAACCTGGCAGCCCTGTCCATCGTCCCGCGTTCTCTTGGATATAGCTATGGCCAAATCCAGCTCTATGCAAAGGCGTACATCGGAGAACGGGAAGCAAAAGCTTAAGCGGACGCGACCCTTGTGTACCCTCGTCTGGGAGAAGATAAATCCCAGGCAAAAAGAGGCGGTGCGATGATAAAGCAAGCTGAGGAGAGTTATGCGGCACCTCAACTCGAGGAGCGGGTACAGTCCCTCTGGGACAGGGAGAGGCTCTATGAGAAGACCAAAGACCACAGGAAGGACGGGGAGGCGTTCGCCTTCGTTGATGGCCCTCCCTATACCACAGGCAGCGTCCACGTAGGGACGGCCCGAAACAAGATCATCAAGGACGCGGTCCTTCGATGGCTCCGGATGCGCGGCTACAATGTCAGGGACCAGCCGGGCTACGATATGCACGGTCTTCCCATCGAAGTTCTCGTCGAACGTTCCCTCGGTCTGACTAACAAGAGGCAGATCGAGAAGGAGGTAGGAGTCTCAAAGTTCGTCCAGACATGTAGGGAGTTCTCACTAGAGCGCCTGGAAAAGATGACGGAGGAGTTCCGGGACCTGGGCGTCTGGATGGACTGGGACAACCCCTACATGACCATCACCAATGACTACATCGAGTCGGCCTGGTGGACCCTGAAGAGGGCCCATGAGGAGGGGCTTCTGGTAAGGGCAAAGAGATCTCTCGAGTGGTGTCCCCGATGTGAGACGCCCGTAGCGGGCTACGAGATTGAGTTCTGGGATGAGACGGACCCCTCCATCTACGTGAGGTTCCCTCTTGTGGACGGCAGCGGAAGCCTTCTCATCTGGACGACTACGCCCTGGACCCTGCCCGCCAACCTCGCTGTCGCTGTCAACCCCGATTTCACCTATGCGTGGGTGAGATATCGCTCAGACAATCGTGAGGAGCAGGTTTGGATAGTGGAGGGGAACGTTGACGCCGTGATGGAGGCAGCCGGTATCGAGGAACACGATATCCTTAGGACGGCGAAGGGGACGGAACTGGTGGGCCTGGAGTATGAGCACCCCTTGCTGGCGGAGGTGCCAATCCAAAGGACCTTCGAGGGCGACTGGCTCCACAAGGTGTTATCGTCGGGCACCGTCACCCTGGAATTCACTGGCCTCGTTCACACTGCCCCGGGTCATGGGCCAGAGGACTTCGAGATCGGCCGAGAGCACGGACTGGAACCCTTCAGTCCGTTAGATGATAGAGGTCGATTCTCTGCGGAGGGCGGCAAGTACGAGGGCATGCCGACCCAGGAGGCTAACGATGTCATCCTCGAAGATCTGAAAAAGTCGGGCCTCCTGTTTCACAGAGAAGACCTGACCCACAGGTACGGTCACTGTTGGCGGTGTCACACTCCCATCGTCTATCGTTCCACGGATCAGTGGTTCATACGCGTCACCGATCTCAAGGAGAGGATGCTCTCCGAGGTCTCGCGCGTGAGGTGGACCCCAGAATGGGCCGGGAGTGCCAGGCAGCTCGATTGGGTGGTCAACGCCAAGGACTGGACCATCTCTCGACAGCGCTACTGGGGAATCCCCCTGCCCGTCTGGGAGTGCCCTCAGGGCCACTTGGCGGTGGTCGGGTCCACCGTGGAGCTGGAGAAGGGGGAAGGCTACGAGGCGGGAATGGACCTCCACAGGCCCTGGATCGACGGTGTCCAGTTGACGTGCAAAGAGTGTTCGGAGGATATGACCCGGGTTCCTGACGTCCTGGACGTGTGGTTCGACTCGGCGGTGTCTTCATGGGCCAGCCTCGGCTATCCCAAGAGGGAGGAAGAGTTCAGGAGGTGGTGGCCTTGCCCGTGGATAACGGAGGCCCACGACCAGACGAGAGGCTGGTTCTACTCCCAGCTGGGGGCAGGAGTGGTCGCCTTCGACCGCTGCCCGTACGATAGTGTCCTCATGCACGGCTGGGTATGGCCGCCGGAGGGTGAGGCCTTCTCCAAGAGTCGGGGTGACGCCCTCACGCCCCAGGAGGTTGCCAGGGAGTACGGCAGGGACGCCCTCCGGCTGTATGAGCTCAAGGCGGCCCCGCCATGGGACGACTTCGCCTTCCTTTGGGATGAGGTCAGGAACGCCCAGAGGACCCTCAACATCCTCTGGAACGTCCACCGCTTCTCAACTCTATACATGTCCCTTGACGCCTTCGATCCCGACCGGCACCCCCTGGAGGACCTGGAGAAGGGAATGCGGCCGGAAGACCGCTGGATGCTGAGCAGGCTCCAGGCGGCAACGGAGGAAGTTGACAGGGGGTTCTCTTCCTATGAGCTTCATAGGGCGGCTCGAAGCCTTGAGGATCTCATCATCAGGGATTTATCCCGCTGGTACGTCAGGCTCGTGAGGGACAGGACGTGGCTGGAGGGGGAGAGCCTCGACAAGCTGTGCGCCTACAGGGTCCTCTACGACGTGCTCGCGGGAATCACCAAGCTCATGGCGCCCGTCTCGCCCTTCATGGCCGAGGCCATCTACCAGGACCTTGGCGGTCCACTGCCCTCGGTGCACATGGAGGACTGGCCTGCGCCGAATCCTGCCTTGCGGGACGAGGGGTTGGAGGGGAAGATGTCCACGGCCCGAGCCTTCGTCGAAGAGGTGAGTCGGCTCCGCCAGATCAAGGGCTACAAGCTCCGCTGGCCCGTTGCAGGAGTCGTCGTTGCCCCGCGGGATGTCGACACCTTGAGGGCCCTGGAGGACATGAAGGACATTCTCCTGGACCAGGCTAACTCCAAGGCCTTAGACATCCTGAGCCCGGGAGAGGTGTGGTCCAAGCTCGACCTGAGCTTGACTCCCGTCCAGGCCGCCATCGGGAGGAGGTACAAGTCCCTGCTCCCCGCGATAGTCGACAAGCTTTCCAAGGCGGATCCTGAGGAGGTGAGGCGGTCGGTCGAGCGGGGATCATACGAGGTCCAGATCAAGGGCAAGCCGATTCAGATAACCTATGAGATGGTAGGGTTCGAGCACAGCCTTCTGGAGGGGTTCTCCGAGGGGAGCACGACGAAGGGAACGGTCTACGTGGACTTTCGACGGACCCCAGAGATAGAGGCGGAAGGCTACACCCGCGAGCTTGTTCGACGCGTCCAGCAGATGAGGAAAGAGATGGACCTGTCCGTGGAGGACTACGTCACGACGGAGGTCCAGTCCAGCGGGCGTCTACGAGCCTTCTTCGATGAGTGGCGAGAGTACATCTGCACCGAGACGAGGACGCGAAGCCTCTCCCTGGATGAAGGCAGGCCGAGGGGATCCCTGGTGAAGGATTGGGACGTCGAGGAGGAAAGGGTCGTCGTCGGAGTGACTAAGGCCTCCTGAGGCCGGCGAGAGCGCTCGCCAGGGTTTCCGCCAGCTTGGGGACGGTCAGGAAGTCCGTCAACTCCTCTGGCTTGATCCAGCGATACTCCACATGTTCCCAGTCCAGCGTCACCTCTGGACGATCGACCCGGAACATGAAGGGGTGGACGGCCCAGACGACGTCCCCATTCCGACCTCTGGCCAGGACCACATCTCCGGTGTTCACGTGCTTCGCCTCCTTCATGCCCGTCTCCTCCCTGATCTCAATCTCCGCCCGCTCAACTGCCTCTTCCTCTCCCTCCAAGTGGCCTGACACGCCGGCCCAATGACCCGGGAAGCTGCCCACCTCGCCGCTTCTCTTGAGGATAAGCACCTTGTCACGGTGCGAGAGAAAGGCCGTCACGACGTGCTTCATCTGAACCCCCTCGATCACCACGACGCCCCCGTCTGCGTCCACGGTGACCGTATCCCCAATCCGGAAGAGGTCCGTCTGCACGCCGTCCACCATCGGTATCTCGCTTATGATGGCACCCGTCGCCACGACGGCTTCCGCCCTTTCACACACCAAAGCTGCTGGAGCTCGACCCTTGACCATCAGGGAGTAGAGGACGTAGGAACCGGCAGTGCTCCCTTTGCCCCTAGGGAAGACGAGGACCTTGCCCG